>Ga0316575_10000419_pt1 | contig 12138 bp, 8 predicted proteins | sample J5NA_FD_203072 | JGI IMG/M metagenome (GOLD analysis project Ga0316575, IMG submission 203072) | Rhizosphere microbial communities from salt marsh grasses in Alabama, United States - J5-7_050615r2r3 | ecosystem: Host-associated > Plants > Roots > Rhizosphere | place: USA: Alabama | collected...
AAAATGTAATCAATGTACAGTGAATTTAGATCTGGATTAGATCATTATATTGCCGATTTTGAGTCTCAGAAGGCCGATCTGGACCATCCCTTTGTGAATGTATAACTATAAATTACAGGCGCATAAACTGTTACGGCCCATAACCGCTCTGCACGCTTATCCGATTATTTTTTCCTTGACAAACTCCGGGGAACCTTTTAAAGATACTTTGTAGCTATATTGTAACTAATATATAGCTTAAATTGTGCCGCTTGCGGGCAAGCGCCAACTTGGAGAGAAAATGGTCGCTCCGAAAATAGAAACGGGCCGGAAAGAGATCAGCGCAAAACCAGAAGGACCCGGCAAGTCCCCCAAGGCCAAATTCAGGGTCTTCGGGGAAGAGATAATCGAAAAGGAAGTTAAGCCGTGCGGTAACACCGGCCGGGTTTATCTGCCGCTTGATTGGGTGGGAAAGCACGTTAAGGTGATCCGCCTCGAGTGACGCAGAGAACGATGGCCTTGAAATCGATCATGAAACGAAACGTATGATACGGATTTAGGCAATATAGAAGGGGAAAAACAATGAGGTACGCAGAGACAGGGTTTAATTTAGAAATCGATCTAACCCGCGGAAACATTGAAAAGGTGCAGACGGACCCAAGAGACACCGAGCTTTATCTGGGGGGTTTGGGAACCAACGCCAAGCTATTGTGGGACAGGGTTCCACCAGAGGTTGAACCCTTTTCTCCCGATAATCTGCTGATATTCAGCGCCGGTCTTTTGTGTGGCACACCGGCTACCGGTTGTAATCGAACCATTGTTTCCACTATTTCTCCACAGACCGAGTTAATGGCATTTTCAATGATGGGGGGCTTTTGGGCACCGGAATTGAAGTATGCCGGTTATGACAAAGTGATCCTGCGCGGCAAATCCCCCGATCTGGTTTATTTGTGGATAAAGGATGGCAAGGTGGAAATCCGCGATGCGGCTCATTTGCAGGGTAAAGGTGCTACGGAGACTGCAACGCTCATTCGTAAAGAACTGGATGAGCCCAAAGCCCAGGTGGCTTCTATCGGCCTGGCCGGTGAAAACAGGGTTTATTTTGCTTCTATCGAGCAGGGCCGATCCAGTGCCAGCCGGGGCGGAATCGGCGCGGTTATGGGAGACAAGGGCGTAAAGGCGATCGCTGTTCGCGGGACCGGGGACATCAATGTCGCCCAACCGGCTGAATTCTTTGAGCTTTGCAACGAAGTGCTGGAATATATAAAATTCAGAGAAGAAAATCCAATTCCGGGGGTCATGGCCATTTTAACCGGGCTGGGGTCACCACAAGAGATGCAGGTCCATGATGAGAAATGGCACACCGAAAATTTCATGTGGGGAAACTCCCGTGTCCGCCGAAAAGGGTTTTGGAACGAGGAAGTCGAAAAGGCGTGGACCGAAACCATGACAACGGCGCGCACGCGGCTCATCAGCTGTTATAACTGCCCGATGAAATGCGGGGCAACCATTACCATGCCGGGACTTCCAACCTACATGATGAAATGCTTTTCGAAACTGACCTACACGATGGCGGCCATGTCAGACCTGAATTTTGGCTTAACAATCGCGCAACGTGCCACCGAGTACGGTGTGGACGGATTTTCAACACCGCAAGTTATGGCCTTCGCCCTTGAGTTATACGAAAACGGTATTTTAACTGACGATGACATGCCGGGAATGCCATCGGATAACGATGAAAGATTTTACTGGTTGCTTGACAGGATTGTGCGGCGGGAAGGGATCGGCGATATTCTGGCCAATGGCACCTATTGGGCGGCCAAAGAGATCGGAAACGGCGCGGATGAATATGCGCATAACAATATTAAAAAACACGAGCAGCTGCCGCTCAAACTGTCGATGCTGAACCCCATCTATTTTCTCATGTATGCCACCGGCGAGAAGATTAACATTACCCAGATTGAAGGGCAGTTCCCCCAGGCGCCCTTTCCGACGAGAGAGGAGCGAGAAGCGTTTGTAAAGGATTGGTTCCAGGTTCCGGATGAAAAGTTCAAGCAATATTTTTTAGACTGGGAACTGCGCGGCGAAAACTCGATTCCTTACTATCCGACTGTTGAAATGTGTTGTGATATCGTCGACTGGCAGGAGAAGATGCACTACATCGATGACGCCCTCGGCATGTGTGCCGGTTTGTCGTCATTTCCCCTGAAACCGCCGTATCATATACACAATTACCCCAAATTCATCTCGGCCGGTGCCGGGATCGATATGGACGAAGCCAAATTATCACAGGCAGCCAAGAGGTACCGGACTTTAGTTAGAGCCGTCAATATAAGAAGAGGCATGCGCAGAAAAGACGACAAGCCGCCAAAGAACCATTGGAAGAAAAGATTTCCCGAGCTTGAAAAGGAGCTCCTGGATACGTATTACAAATTCAAGGGGTGGAATAACGATGGTATTCCCACCAAAGCGTCATTGCAGGAATTGGATTTGGATTATGTCAGCGAAGACTTCATCCAGAGGGGCATCTTGACAGATGGCGAAGACACTCCTTCCAAAGAAACCTCAGAAGCCTCGGCGGAGTAAAATTAGAGATGGTCTCAAAATCCCAGATCAGGTTCAAGTTCTAAATAATGCGAAGGGAGTTCAACCGTGAGTGGTGAGAAAAAGAAGAAAATAGTTAAAACTGTAAAAATCGATGTTGATAAATGCAATGGCTGCCGGGCATGTGAGGTCATCTGCTCCTCCTTTCACGCGGCGCCAAAATATAGCAGTAATAATCCAGCCAGGGCTCGAATTCGGGTAATTCGCGAACCACTTAAAGACCAATATATTCCCGTATACGCGGGTGAATACACGTCAGCCGAATGTTCCGGCAGAGACAAATACACGATCGACGGAAAGGAATACGACGAGTGTGCTTTCTGCAGAGCTTCCTGCCCGTCCAGAGCCGAGTTCAAAGAACCCGATTCAGGCCTCCCGCTAAAATGCGATATGTGTGAAGGCGAAGACGAGCCCCTGTGTGTAAAGGTGTGCCTGGCAGATGCCCTGACTTTAGAAGAAAGGGAAGAGGAAGTCGAAGAAGAGGAAGAGCTGGAGGAGCTGGACATCGGATTGGAATCGTTGACGAAAAAACATGGCTTGCAGAAGGTAAAGGATGCCCTTGCCCGAATGTCAGAGTCAAAAAAGTCCTGATTGAGCGTTGTTTGCTCAATCAGGACTTTTTGTTATTCGTTATTTGTTATTGGTCATTATAAATCGCCAGCAACCTCATATTAAATTCTTATTGGAGAGATATAAAACTAGGGGTCATTTTTTTAAAACCATTAACGAATAACAGATAACTCCCAATTGTGTTTACACAATGGGGATAAGCGAAGAGGATAGAAAAGACTGTGGAGATCGTAGCCGATTATAAAGAGATCGTAGATGTTATAAAAGAGTCCGGCGGTGATGGTTTTAAATTTTGCTATCAATGCGGAATGTGCGATACGGTTTGTCCCTGGAACAGGGTGAGAACCTTCAGTATGCGCAAGATCATCCGGGAGGCCACCTTTGGTATGACTGAGGTGGAAGGTGAAGATATATGGCGTTGCACCTCCTGCGGCAATTGCCCCCGGCAGTGCCCCCGGGGCGTAAAAATAATCGAATCCGGGGTATCCTTACGCCGGATTGCCACCGAATATGGTGTTTTTCCCACTTCCGTCCGCCCGATCCGCACCATCAGCGGCAGCCTCACCGGTGAAGGGAATCCCTTGAACGAGAAGCGGGAAGACAGGGCAAAATGGACTGAAGGTCTGTCTGTTAAAACGTTCAACGAAGAGATGGAAATTTTATATTTTCCCGGCTGCTACCTCAGCTATGACCCGAGAATGAAAAAAGTCGCTGCTGCTACCGTCAGCATCCTCAAGAAGGCCGGGGTGAATTTTGGGATACTGGGAACCAAGGAGAACTGCTGCGGGGAGAGCATTCGCAAGACTGGCGATGAAGAATTATTCAAACGCCTGGCGAAAGAAAACATCAAAACCTTTGTCGACAATGGCGTAAAAAAGGTGCTGGTTTCCTCTCCGCATTGCTATCATACCTTCAAAAACGAATATCCCGAATTTATGGTAAACTTTGAGGTGGTTCACATCGCCCAATATGTGTCCGCGCTGATAGACGAGGGCAGACTCGAGCTTGCCAAGGAATATGGAAAGAAAGTGACGTATCATGACCCCTGTTATCTGGGGCGGCACAACGGCATTTATGACGAACCGCGGGATGTTTTAAATAAGATATCCGGCCTGGAATTCAATGAAATGCCGGAGTTTCGGGAAAACAGTCTGTGCTGCGGCGGCGGCGGCGGCCGGATCTGGATGGAAACACCAAGGGGTGAAAGATTTTCCGACCTAAGGTTGGAACAGGCCGTGGGCGTTGGAGCCGATGAGCTGGTAACTTGCTGCCCCTATTGCATCACGCATTTTGAGGAAAGCAAGCTGGCGCTTGAGAATAATGAAAACTTTGAAATTAAAGATTTGACGGAAGTAATCGCAGAAGTCATCTAGAAACCACTGCAGGAGAAACATTAAATCTGAAGTCACATTAAACTGGCTAAGGCAAATTGAAATGGGAAACGAACAATTGCAGGAAGAAAAAATTCAACAAATTGATGAAAGTCTTGCAGGCGACAATTTCGGAGACGTTATGGTTGTCGGTGGCGGGATAAGCGGTATTCAGGCATCTCTGGACCTTGCCGATTCGGGTTATCGGGTTTATCTGGTTGAGAAATCGCCCGCCATTGGCGGCAAGATGGCCCAGCTTGATAAGACCTATCCCACCAATGACTGCTCTATGTGAATCCTCTCGCCCAAACTGGTCGAGGTCGGCCGGCATCCCAACATAGAGGTTTTAACGTATACTGAAGTTGACGGTATAGAAGGCGAAGCAGGAGACTTCAAGGTCACCTTAAATAAAAAGCCCAGGTACGTCATAGAGGACAATTGTACCGGTTGCGGTACCTGCGTGGAGTACTGCCCGGTCGAATACCCCGATCCGTACAACCAAGACTTATCGGCGAATAAAGCCGTCCATATATACTTTTCTCAAGCCGTTCCGCTTGTCACTTATATTCATGAAAGCTGCCTCTACCTTAAAGAGAAAAAATGTGCGATTTGCGAAGGCGTCTGTAAAAATGAGGCCATCGATCTTCATCAAGAGCCGGAGAAGCTGGAAGTAAAAGTGGGTGCGATCGTTCTGTCCGCGGGCTATGAGGCGTTTGATCCCAAGCTGAGGGGAGATTATGGCTACGGCAAGATGGAGAACGTGGTAACCAGCCTTGACTTCGAACGCCTGCTGTGTGCCACCGGGCCGCACGAAGGCGAGATCTTGCGCCCTTCCGATAAGAAGCATCCCCATAAAATCGCCTGGATTCAGTGCGTGGGTTCCAGACAGGTTATCCCCGGCGGCAACAGCTATTGTTCTGCCGTATGCTGCACCTATACCCAGAAGCAGGTGATTTTGACAAAAGATCATGATGCGGAGGCCGAGTGTACGATATTCCATAACGATATCCGTTCCTACGGCAAGGATTTCGAGTCATTTTACCAGAGAACCGAGCAACTTCCCGGAATTCGATTTATCAGAAGCTACGTATCCATCGGAAAAGAAATTCCGCAAAGCAAGAATGTTACGATAAGATACGATACTGCCGAAGACGGCGTAAAGGAAGAAGAATTCGATCTGGTGGTATTATCGGTCGGCTTGAACCCGCCGGCGGATTATGAGGAAATGGCGGATCAGTTCGGAATCGAGCTCAATTCACATGGGTTCTGTAAAGCAACACCTACCAATCCGATGGCGACCAGCCGGCCGGGGATTTTTGTCAGCGGCGCCTTCCAGGGCCCGATGGATATTCCCGAGTCGGTTTTTTCCGCCAGCGGAGCCGGCTCCCAGTGCGGTGAATTCCTTGACTACCGCCGGGGGCAGCTGTCCAAAGAAAGGATATATCCGCCGGAAAAGGATGTTTCGCAAGAAGAGGCCAGGATAGGTGTTTTTGTGTGTCATTGTGGCGCGAATATCGGAAGAGTGGTCGATGTTCCTTCCGTGGTGGAGTATGTTCAGACGCTGGACAACGTTGTCTATGCGACTGAGCAGTTATTTTCATGTGCGACGGATTCTGCCGACTCGATAACCGAGACGATAAAGGAAGAGGGACTCAACCGGGTGGTTGTGGCGGCCTGCTCCCCCAGGACCCTTGAACCGTTGTTCCGCGACACGTTGCGGGAGGGGGGAATTAACCAGTATTACTTTGAAATGGCGAATATCAGAGAACATTGCTCCTGGGTCCACTCTAAAGAAAAGGAAGATGCCACCGAAAAGGCCAAGGATATCACCCGCATGTCGGTTGTGCGCGCCAGCCTCTTGCAGCCTTTACAGGAAATCGATCTACCGGTCAACAAGGCGGCCCTGGTGGTTGGCGGCGGTATCGCCGGCATGACCTGTGCGCTCTCCATCGCCAACCAGGGACATGAGGTTTACCTGCTGGAAAAGGAAAAAGACCTGGGGGGAATTGCAAGAAAAATCCATTACACCGTGGATGGTATGGATGTCCAGCCTTATTTACGTGATCTTGTGCGCACGGTTTATCAGCACCCCTCGATACATGTATATACGGATACCACCATCACAGAGGCGACCGGTTATGTCGGGAACTTCGTAACCCGGGTGAAGTCTGAAAGAGGGGATAGCGAGATAAAACACGGTGCCACCGTCATCGCTGTTGGCGCGGATGTCCATAAACCGGCCGAATACTTATACGGGGAAGATGAGCGGGTAATGACCAACCTCGAGCTGGAGGAGCGGATCGTCAATGCAGATGAAAAGCTGATCAACGCCCAGAGCCTGGTGATGATCCAATGTGTTGGTTGCAGACAGGAGGACCGAAATTACTGCGCCCGGATATGCTGTAACCAGTCCATAAAAAACGCCTTGAAACTAAAAGAGATCAATCCGCAGATGGATATCTACATTCTCTTCAGGGATATAAGGACGTACGGGTTCGCAGAGGATTATTACCGGCAAGCATCGGAGAATGAGGTGAAGTTCATCCGTTACGAGCCGGATGATAAACCCCGGGTGGAAGCCGTCGAGTATGAAGGCCGGCCGGTTTTAAGGGTTGCCGTGGCCGATCCGATTTTAGGCAAGAAGCTTGCGATCGATGCCGATTACCTTTCTCTGGCTGCTGCCGTTATTCCTCCCGCGGCAAACAGGGAAATCGCTCAATTATTTAAGGTCTCTTTGGGGCCGGATGAATTTTTCAAAGAAGCCCATGTCAAATTAAGACCGGTCGAGTTCGGTACCGAAGGCGTTTATCTCTGTGGCCTGGCGCACTATCCCAAGCATATACCGGAATCGATTAACCAGGCGTACGGGGCTGCCAGCCGGGCGTTAACGCTTCTCTCACATGATACCGTCACCGTCTCCGGTTCGATTTGCGAGGTGACTGAGAAGACCTGTATCGGCTGCGGGGCCTGTATTTCAGCCTGCACCTATGGTGCCATCGAGTTTCGTAAGACAAAACAGGGCCAAAAGGCGGTGGTCAATCCGGTGCTCTGTAAAGGAGACGGCCTCTGCAACGCCAAGTGCCCCACCGGGGCGATTTATCTAAAACACTTTACCGATGAAGACCTCTTGAGCCAGATTGATGCGGCGGTTGGAGCCTAATTGAGCGAGGAACGCTCAATTCGGCGTTATGGGTTACTGGTTAATCGTTATTCGAACGTGATGAAACCTCCAAAGGAGTTGAGAACGAATGAGCGCAGGAGTTCAATTTAAACCAAAATTATTGGGTTTTGTTTGCCACTGGTGAGCATACGGCGCTGCTGACATGGCTGGAGTTTCCAGACTGCAATATTCAACTGATATCAGGCTTATTCGCGTTATGTGTTCCGGCAGGGTCGACCTGGAGTTTATATTCCGCGCCTTCTCAAATGGAATAGACGGCGTGTTTATCGGCGGCTGCCGGCTTAATGAATGTAACTATATTACCCAGGGAAATTACGATGCGCTGAACATAGTGCTTCTCAGTAGAAAAATAATGGCGCACATCGGGCTGAACCCGGAAAGATTAAGTGTTCAATTTATGTCTTCCGGTGACGGAATTCTTTTTACCGAAGTTGTTGATGATTTTTCAAAGAAAGTTAAAGCATTAGGACCTCTTGGCAAAGGCGAAGAAATAGATGGAGATGAATTAAAGGCCAAACTTGCAGAAGTCAGAAAGCTGGTTCCCTATATCAAGATAGCCAAAAGGAAGAAGCTGGCGTCACGCCTTGAAAATGAAGAAGAATACGACGGATTGTTCAGCGGTGACGAAATCAGCACGTTATTCAGTGAAGCCGTCTCGTACTATATCGATCCGGCTAAGTGCCAGGCTTGCATGATTTGCCATAAGAGATGCCCGGTAGAGGCAATTGAGGGCGGCAAAAACAAGATCCATGTCATTGACCAGGACACATGCATAAAATGCGGCACCTGCTTTGAAGTTTGCCCTCCTCGCTTTGCTGCCGTAAATCAGATTTCCGGCGAGCCTGTGCCGCCGCCGATTCCTGAAGATCAAAGAACGATTGTCAGAAAAAGTAAGAAGAAAGGATAGGTATTGTTCTGATTGTGAGTGATCCCTTGACTATTTTTTCTGCTTTGCCGCTTCCTCATCTCTCAGCACCTTTCTAAGAATCTTACCCACTGCTGATTTGGGAAGCTCCTGGCGAAACTCGACAAACTTGGGCGATTTGTAGGCGGCTAATTTTTCTTTGCAAAAACTGATAATTTCTTCGGCCGTGCCGGTTTCACCCTCCTTCAGCACGACGAACGCCTTTACGGTTTCACCGCGGTATTCGTCGGCAACCCCGATCGCAACCGCATCGGCGATTTTGGGATGCTGGTAAAGCACCTCGTCGATTTCCCGTGGGTAGATATTGTACCCTCCGGCAATGATCATGTCTTTTTTGCGGTCAACGATGGCGAAATAATCATCCTCATCCTGTACCGCAATGTCCCCGGTAAGCAGCCAGCCGTCTTTTATCTGGTCGGCGGTTTCCTGGGGGTTGTTATCGTATCCTTTCATAATCAACGGACTGCGGATGATCAGTTCACCAGGCTGCCCTTTGGGGACATCCTCCATACCGCCTTCGATATCGACGATTCTGACATCCGTATCCGGAAAAGGGATACCGATACTGCCGGCTTTGCTCATTCCCAACAAAGGATTGGAAATGCCCAGTGAGGTTGTTTCGCTCATACCCCACCCTTCACCGTAGTTGATGCCCATATCCTGCAACTGTTCAATCAGTTCCAACGGCATGGGAGCTCCCCCGCTGTTGAACAGCCCTAATTTCTTGCCAAGCTCCAATTCTTCAGCTTTGGGATGATTGATTACAGCATTGATGAGGGTCGGAACTGCCGGGAAGAACGTAATGCGCTCGAAATTTCCCAGGATTCCCATGAATTCATCGATCTCGAAACGTGGCACCAGGATCTGGGTGGCACAGTTGAACATGCCCCAGTTCAATACAACGATGGTGCCGTAAACATGGAAGAACGGCAAAATAGACATGACGTTGCGATTTTCCCAAGATGTCAGATTTGTAAATGCCGAGCCCCATAGAGAGCATTGCAGTGTGGCCGCAACCAGATTTGCATGGGTAAGAATGGCGCCTTTGGGCAAACCGGTGGTACCGCCGGTGAACTGAATCAGGGCCGGATCATCCGGGCTAATGTCAATCCGTGGCAGCCGGGTGCTGGACGTATTTTCCAGCAGCAAAGAGAAATGATGCCAGCCCTCTTCAAGTTCCAATTCCCGGGGAGTGCTCTGCCCGAAACCTTCGATGTAATCGGTCACCCGCGTAACCACGACGCGGGGGATATCCACTTGCTGGCAAAGGGGTCGTATATTCGGCAACACCATGTCGAAAGTAAAAAGTGTGGAGACACCCGTATCAACAGTCAACGTTTTCAATTCATCAACGGTATACATGGGATTAAGGTTGACAACCACGGCGCCCAGATGCTGAGCGGCATAACAGGCAATGATATACTGGGGGCAATTTGGCAGGTGGATCCCGACCCGATCACCCTTTTTAACCCCCATCGCTGCCAGGGCATTGGCCATTTGCAAAACCTGCTGTTTGAGATCCCAGAAAGTTATTTCTGTCCCGAAAAAATTTGTTGCAGGTTTGTTCGGGAAATGACTGGCTGTAATGTTTAAAAAATAGTGGGCAGGAACTCGCGGATATCGAATGGTCAAAGGAACATTGAAGTCATAATGACGTTGCCAGGGTCTGTTATCCATTTCTCACCTCCTGCTCATTCCGTTAATAATATCGTAAATTATTGTCAATAAAATACTTTAGAATATTTGGCTTGACATTTTTTTAAGTCGCAGACTAATAATTACAATCAGATTTCCGATGGAGATTTAAACACTTCCTGCCGCTTTTTTCCAGCCAAGGAAACAATGAAGATTCGCGAACTGGCCAAACGAACCGGCTTTCCCAAAGAGACAATTCATTTCTATATCCATGAGGGGCTGCTGCCTGAACCGCGCAAATCAGGCGTAAATGCAGCCAAGTACAACGAACGCGATGCTGACCAAATTCGAAACGGAGAAAGAGATGAGCAATAAAAGTATCAGCCGCACTGAAAGTGGTGTAAAAATCATTCGAACGACATCGACCTTCGACTGTGGCGGCAGATGCCCGATTCGCCTGCATGTAAAAGACAACCGCATTATTCGGATAGAGGGCGATGATGCAGAAAAATCCGAACAACTCAGAACCTGTTTAAGATGCCGGGCATTCAGGCAATATGTTCATCATCCCCAAAGACTGATGTATCCTCAGAAAAGAGTCGGTGCACGGGGGCAAGGAAAATTCGAACGGATTTCCTGGGATGAAGCCCTGGATACAATGGCGAATGAATTGAATCGGGTTAAAGAGACTTACGGCAACGAGGGCATATTTCTGGCCACCGGTGGCGCTTACCTGGCCGGGCTTCACAATGGCGGTTTCGCGGCCCAAAGACTCCTGAACCAGTTTGGCGGTTGTGTCACCCACTATGGAAACATCTCCTCCGAGGGCGCTGTCTGGGCATCTTTGACTCAATACGGATCCGTCATGGTGGGGCACAGCCGGGATGATATGCTCAATTCCAGATTGATCCTGCTCTGGGGCTGGGACCCGGCCCGTATGATCTCCGGAACCAATACCATGTACCATGTCATCAAAGCCCGCGAAAACGGGGCCAGGGTGATTGCGGTCGATCCCCGCTACCACGACACGGCTGCCACCGTGGCCGACGAATGGATTCCGATCTATCCGGGCACGGATACGGCTGTTTTCGTGGCGATGGCCTATGTGATGATCAAAGAGAACCTTCACGATCAAGCCTTTTTGGATAAATACACGGTCGGATTCGAAAAGTTCAGAGATTATGTTTTAGGTCAGGAAGACGGCGTTAACAAAACCCCGGCCTGGGCCTCAGAGATTTCCGGTGTTCCTGCTGAGACCATCGAGCGGCTGGCCCGCGAATACGCCGGCACCAAGCCCGCTGCCCTGATGGACTGCCAGGGGCCGGCACGCAGCGCCATGGGTGAACAGTACAATCGCTGTGCAGCCACTCTAAGCGCCATGACGGGCAATGTGGGCCGCCCGGGCGGCAGCGCCTGTGGCGGATTGATGGGCATCCCGGTCGGGCACATGTTCCGTATGTCGGCCATCCCGCCCGGGAAAAATCCGTTTGAGATGGACGGCCCCAATGTTAAAGGAACCCTGGACATCCGTTTAAGAGTAATCAAGCGGGTGCACATCAACACCATATTTGATGCGATATTAAAGGGCAAAAAAGGTGGTTATCCGTCTGACATCAAAATGATGTGGTCCATGTGCAACAATTATCTTAATCAAACCGGTAACAGCAACAAAGCTGCCCGGGCTTTAGAGAAGCTCGAATTTCTCTGTGTTAACGAACTTTTCATGACGGCTCAAGCCCGTTACGCTGATCTTTTACTGCCGGTAACTTCTGCTGCCGAACGAAGCGACTTGACTCGGCCATGGCCGTCCGGCCCCTATTTTACATTTATGAATCGAGCGTTAGAACCCCTGGGCGAGTGTAAATCCGACTTCG
>Ga0316575_10000421_pt1 | contig 12116 bp, 9 predicted proteins | sample J5NA_FD_203072 | JGI IMG/M metagenome (GOLD analysis project Ga0316575, IMG submission 203072) | Rhizosphere microbial communities from salt marsh grasses in Alabama, United States - J5-7_050615r2r3 | ecosystem: Host-associated > Plants > Roots > Rhizosphere | place: USA: Alabama | collected...
CAACCCACCCGGTAGGACTGCCCCAATACTGGGGCGGGTGGGCGGCCTTGTATCTTGCACCTTGGATCTTGTGTCTACGATTCAGCCGCCGGATTTGCGCTTCCTGCTTCCTTCATACATCTCGAACTTCAACAACCGGCACTCGATCGGGCCGTTGAAGAGCGGGATGCGCCGTGACGGACTGAGGCCGATCACCTTGGCCAGCCGCGGCTCGCCGGCGAGGATCCAGGCGGTGGCCCCGGTGGCCTGTTTCTTGAGGCTGTCGCCGAAGCGGCGGTACAGCCCGAACAGGCGTTCGACATCGCTCACCCGCTTGCCATAGGGAGGATTGGCAACAATCACACCACCGGATCCCCACGGCAGGAGGAGATCGAGGGCGTCCCGCTGCTCGAGCTCGACCCATCGGTCCATCCACGCCGCCCTGAGGTTACGCTGGGTGGCTCGGATCGATCGTTCGGCGCGGTCGCGAGCGATGATCGGCTGCGGCGCCTCACGGTGACCGTGGCTCGCCTCGTGCTGAACCTCCTCGAAAGTCAGGAGATTGTGAACCGGCCAACGCTCGAAGGCGAACTCGCGGTGGAGCCCGGGCGGAGTTCGGGTCGCGATCAGTGCCGCTTCGACGGCAAAGGTTCCGGTGCCGCACATTGGATCGAGGAGCGGCTCGGAGCCGTCGTAACCGGCGATCAAGAGAATGCCTGCGGCAAGTGTTTCGGCCAACGGAGCGGGTCCGCCCCTCGGCCGATAACCGCGATGAGAGAGCGGCTCGCCGCTGGAATCGAGACTGAGAGTGGCGGCACCCTTCTCTACCAGCCGCAGGTGAACGCGGATGTCGGGTTGGTCACGGTCGACGTCGGGGCGTCGGCCGCGTTTGTCGCGGAGGCGATCGACCGCCGCATCCTTGACGACCTGACCGGCAAAGGTGGTGTTCCGAAAGGCACGGTGCCGTCCGACCACCTCGACCGCAAACGTCTGACCGTCGGCGATCACCTCTTCCCAGGCCACCGATTCGGCCAGTTCGTAGAGGCTCTCTCTCGCCTTGACCTCGCCACGAACCAGCGGAACGAGGACCCGCATCGCAGTCCGCAGTCTGAGGTTGACGTCATAGACGGTTCGCAGATCACCCGAGAATAAAACCGAGCCCCGGTCTGGCGCGACGGCGGCGGCGCCGATGGCGCGGAGCTCATCGGCCAGCACCATCTCGAGCCCGCGGGCGCAGGTCGCGGTCAGGGGCTGGTTCGTGCCGAGCTCTATCATGGGCGAACACTACAGGGGCGCGCCCTTGAGAACAAGAACCAGAAAACTGAATGAGGAATGAGGAATCAGGAATCAGGAATACCGTCCACCCGCCCGTAGGCGTGGTGAGCCCGGGGAAGATCGGGTGGAGATTCCTAATTCCTATCTCCTCATTCCTGATTTTTCTCAATAAACTCGATGGTGTACCCATCCGGGTCTTTGACAAACGCAATGACGGTCGTGCCGTGTTTCATCGGTCCCGGCTCGCGGGTCACCTGACCGCCGAACTCGCGGACTCGCTCGCAGGCGCCGACGATATCGGGCGCGCCGATGGCGATGTGGCCGAAACCGCTTCCGAGGTCGTAGCTTGAGGTGTCCCAGTTATGGGTCAGCTCGATGACAGAATGCGTGTCCTCATCACCGTAACCGAGGAAGGCGAGTGTGAACTTCCCTTCCGGATAGTCGTGTTTACGCAGAAGCTTCATCCCCAACGCTTCCGTATAAAAATCAATGGATTTTTCCAGATCACCGACGCGGATCATGGTGTGAAGAAGCCTCATGTTCACCTCCGGTTCACAGTTTTGAGTGCTCAGTATTGAGTTCCCGGCCTTTCTCCCGGTTCTCCGGGGCTGGGTGGGGGACAACTCAAAACTCAGTAGTCGGACGTCATGATGAACACCGGTTCGCCCTCGAAGCGGGTGAACTTCGGGCGCAGGCGCTCGGTGTTGTAGAACTTGGCCACGTCGACGACTTTTTTGCGGCTCGTGACCACTCCGATGGGCACGTTGTCGTAACGGCCGTTGCGGATGTTGACCAACCGGCCGGCGACACCATCCAGTATGAGGTCCATCGCCAGATTCCCGAAGGCCATCGGCACCACCGAGTCGAGGGCGTCGGGATCCCCCGACCGCACGAGGTAGCCGAGGCGCTGGTTGATGACGTTGACGCGGCGACCGCTGTTGAACTTCGGTGACAGGTCGCGGAGGGCACGCGCCACGCGATCGCCGACACCACCCAGCTTCTTGTGACCGTACATGTCCTTCTCCTGGTCCGAGAACACCATCTCTGTCTCGCGGTTGAAGGTTGCACCCTCGGATACCAGCACCACGCTGTAGTTGGAAGGGTTTTTGTCGCGGTCCCGCGAAAGTAGCTCGCACAGGTTCTCGATGTCGAACGGATGCTCGGGAATGACGCAGCGATTGGCGGCGCCGGCCATTGTCGGCAGCAGGGCGGTGAAACCCGCGTAGCGTCCGAAGACCTCGATCACCAGGAAGCGTTCGTGGCTGCCGGCCGAGGTGCGCAACGCGTGGGTCATGGCGATGGTGCGGGTGACACAGGTCGAGAAACCGATGCAGTAATCGGTGCCGGGGACGTCGTTGTCCATGGTCTTCGGGAGTGCGATCACCGGCACCCCCTTCTCATGTAGGTGAACCCCGTAGGAAAGGGTATCGTCACCACCTATGGGGACCATCGTGTCGATGCCGAGGTACTCGATGTTGGCCAGCACTTCCTCGGTGAGATCGTTGGCCTCATCGGTATAGCGGTCCCTCAGGTGATCGGGAAGCGCCGTCTGCGGCACGTGAGACGGACGGGTGCGCGAGCTGTGGAGGAAGGTCCCGCCGGTGCGACCTACCTTGTTGACGACTTCGTCCGTCAGGTCGATCACGTGGTCGGAGCCGTTCTTTCGTTTGCGGTCGATCTCGATCAGACCGGCCCAACCGCGCCGAATGCCGAGAACTCTGAAGCCTTCGCGTAGCGCCCTCACGGTCACTGCTCGAATGGCCGGGTTGAGGCCGGGGACATCACCACCCCCGGTGAGAATTCCGATCGTTTTCCGACGTTTCTTGGTCTGTGCCATTTGATTACTCCTTGGCGTGCAACCTGGCGCGCCAACCGCCGAACTCCGGTGCGGTCCAGCGCCTCAAGATCAGAAATCTAGCCTGGAATCGTCCTGTCCGCCACCTGCCAGCGAATGGTTTCGCCGGCCCTGAGTGGCACCACCTCATGATCGCCGAAGGCGTAGGCCGGCGGAACCGTCCACTCCTCGCGAACCAGGGTGACGCTTCCTTCATTCCGCGCTCGCCCATAAAAATCCGCTCCGTAGTGCGAGGCAAAACCCTCGAGCAGATCGATGGCGCCGGCGTCCTCGAAGACCTCCGCGTAAAGCTCAACGGCGGCGTGGGCCGAGAAGACACCCGCACACCCGTTCGCACACTCCTTGAGGTGCCTGGGATGGGGAGCGCTGTCGGTGCCGAGGAAAAAGCGTGGGTTGCCGCTGGTGGCCGCCCATACCAACGCCTGCCGATGAACGTCCCGTTTGAGGACCGGGAGGCAGTAGTGGTGGGGGGCGATTCCGCCCCTGAAAATCGCGTTTCGATCGAGCAGCAGATGATGGGGAGTGATGGTGGCCGCGACCCGCGACGGCGCCTGCAACACCCAGGCGACCGCGTCCGCCGTCGTGATGTGCTCGAACACGATCTTGAGGCCGGCAACCCGCTCGACCAACGGTGTCAGGACTCGATCGATGAAGACCTTCTCGCGGTCGAAAATGTCGACGCCCGGGTCGGTAACCTCACCGTGAACCAGAAGAGGGAGTCCGTGGTCGGACATTGCCTCGAGGGCCGGCATCACCACATCGAGATTGGTGACGCCGGCCTCCGAGTTAGTGGTGGCTCCCGCAGGGTACAGCTTGACTCCTAAGATCGTTTCGTCTCCCGAAGCCTCGATGATCGTACCCGGGGACGTCACATCGGTCAGATAGAGCGTCATCAGCGGTTCGAACGCCACGTTTGCGCCCAGGGCCTCAACGATGCGCTGACGGTAGGATCTGGCTTCGGCGACGGTCGTGATTGGCGGCTGCAGGTTCGGCATGACGGCCGCGCGAGCGAAGGTCCGCGCGCTGTGAGTCACGACGTCCACCAGTGCCCCACCGTCGCGCAGGTGGAGGTGCCAGTCATCCGGGATTGCGATCTTGAATTGCATCACATTCAGCCTGTCGCATCATCGCACAATTTTGACAATGAATCGTATAGAATGCACTGACCCAGGAAAGACGGGTGAGAAATGTCGGGCATCACGATTGAAGAGCTTGAAAAGGCGGCGAGCAACATCGAACGCATCTCCGCTTTTATCGGCGAACGTCGCGATTGGATCGTCGGTGAGGGAGGCGAGTCGAAGGCGAAGGCGATCCGCGACGGTGCGAAAGCACTGGCCAAGAAGTTGGTTGAGATATCCGGAATAAAACCCGATCCCGAGCTCAGACTGGAGCTCCCTGCAAAGCTCGAACCATCCGCCAAGATCTCGGCCGCACGACTTTCCAAGTTCGCCGACTTCGTGGATCAGCTCGTGGCGTGGCTTTCCTCACAGAACGATGCCGAGGTGCCTGAAGGCAGCGACAAGGTGGTGCAATCGGTTCATGGCGCCCTCGCGCTGGTGTGCGCTTCGGTCGATAGTCTCCTGACCCCGGTAAAAACGCCGGAAACTCCGCCGCCGAAGGTTGACGACCTGATCGGAGAAATTGATGACTCACCGGTCTTCGAGCTGGATTCGACTGCCCGCCTGATACTCGAGGATCACGAGCTCAAACCACTCACCCAGACTTTCAAGGGGGTCACCGAGCTCACCGTCGGAGCCAAGGAGATGCTCGACGGGTTTCTGACCAAGCAGGGCGTCAAGATCGAAGGCCACGATCTGCGACGGCTTCACGACAAGATGCTGAAATGGATCGAGGGTATCCCGATCGGGCAGGTGCTGGTGATCAAGCTCTCCGGGCTGACCGGCAAACCCAACGTCTACTCCTCGTACCAGCCGAAGGGCCGTATTCCTGTGAAAGACGGGGAGAAGGACGCCTGATGCCATGCCGTCACCGCTGACATCCCTCGTCAACCGTCTGCTGCCACGGATGCGCTACCCCTATCTCTTCCTCATCCTCGGGGCGCTGTTTCTGGTCGACCTCGTGTTCCCAGATCCGATCCCGCTGGTCGATGAAATTCTGCTTGCGGTCCTCACCTTCATCGCCGCCACCTTTACGACGCGGCGGGAGGCAGGCGCCGAACCACGCGATATCACCCCGCCTGGCGACAACCCGCGAGCCCTCAATTCGGGCGACGATTCGCAGTCCACGGGCGACTGGTAGGATCACCCTCCTCGACCAACCGCAAGGACGATATCAGCAGTTGAGATCCGGTTTGACCGAGGTCCGCCCGGATGCAGACGACGAACGCGCCGCGGCGCCCGTGAAGCGGCACCCGGATGCGTCCGGCGCTCTTTTTATCGGCACTCACGGTCGCCCTCATCGTGCGATCCTGGTCGACCCCCCCGTCCTCCGACCGCTCTACCACAACCTCGGCGCGACCGGAGCCGGAACGAAATCGATACCGCATCTGGAGGGCGTCGGTCCTGTCGTCCAGGACTATCGGTATCTCCAATACTCCCGAACGACGGATTCTGACCCTTTTGGCTTCGAGATCGAGTGATACCGGACGATCGCCATCAAGGACGTCGACATCAACGTTGTCGTCGAGAAACCAGCCGATCTTTCGGATGAGAAGCGCACGTCGAGGCCGCTCCGTCGGGTCCCGGTCCGGGAATTCGAGGACCACTCGGTTGGACCCGCGATGAACGGTGCCGTCCGGGAAACCAACTCGGTAGCGATGCCACCCCGGAACGAGATCGACCCCACCCAGATCGAATCCGTTGACGTTGACGCGGAGTGCGCCGACGGCACGCTTGCCCCTCGCAGGCTGGCACTCCAAAATGACCTCGCGATAGCCATCGGTCGCGAGCTCGAGTCGGAACTCGGCGGTGGCTCCTCTCGCCCAGACACCATGAGGCTTGGGCACCGACCATTGATCTCTCGCAAGCTCCGGAATCGGCCCGATCTCGACCGCCGCGTCTCCACCATCCGACCGAAAATCGATCACCGGTTCCAAGGCGTCAAAATGCGCGATCGTCGTTCCTGCAATTTCCGGTGGCGACGGTGGCTCCTCGATCATCATCTGAACCAGGTCACCAACCGCCACGGCGGCAAACAGGAAGATCAGAACGAGCGGCAGCGGCCGGAGAAGTCGACCCGAGTTCATTACTCATTCCCGGCCGTGAGGTCATCTGCGGCATTCAATGTCTCGACCAAGTCGACGACTCGGTATCCCGAACCTTCCGCAGCCCCGACCAGGGTTTCCCAAACGGCGGCCGTCGCCGCGACGTCTGCCGGCGCACTTTCGCTGTCCTCGATGATTCCATCCGAGACCCATGCAAGCATCATCCATCGCAGCAACTCTTCGAACGCTTCGCGGTTGAACCAGAGGACGTCGGCGTGGCGGTTGACCCGAAGGTAACGCTGACCCGGCTCGCTCGCGACGATCTCGGCCAACGCCGACCCAATGCCCTGCAAACCCTTGGTTTTCGACCTCCACCCAACGGTTTCGATCATGAGGTCCACGGCATCGGCGGAGCGCCGTCCATCGTCCTCGGAGCGACCGAGAGCGATAATGAGATCGACGAGAGCCGAGCGCATGTGCCACTCGGCGAACCACTCGCGAGCCAATTCCTGACGATCGCCACGACCACCGATCTCAGCAAGGTGGCGAACGAGAATCCAGGTGACCAGAGTCGCCCAGGCCACCGGGTCGGAGAGGCCCACCACGAGCTCCGCCACCCGGCCCTCCTTCCCCTCTCCACCGGTTTCCCGGCCCCGTTCAAGCTGAACCAGCTCGAGCACGGCCTCCAATTCTGAAAGAACTCGGCTTTCCACCCGAGCGTTGGCCGGCCCGGCCTCGGTCCCGGTCGCAGAGAGCGCCGCACCGAGCATGGTATCGACCTCGGTGCGGGCCACCCCGAGAAACTCGGAGGCCGCAGCTGTCCGATCATCATCCGACGCCAGACGTCTGAGCATCGCCGGCGAGAGTAGGCGCCTGAAAGGCGCCAACAAACCCGCCATGCGCCATTGCCCGAGCGCATCGTCAATGCTGCGCACACCGCGACCGTCGAGATGCTCGGCAAGCTCACACCACGGGTGGTCCCCGTCTTCGGCCATCTCGCGGAAATCGAGGAAGCAGTGGAGACGGTAGGCATCGAGATGGAGGGACAATCCCTCCGACCGCAGCTCGCGGCACGATCTCAGATACTCCAAACCCGAGACCGCATCGCGAAAGACCACCCACCGACCGTCACCGTCGGACAGCCTGAGGCCGTCGCCGAGGGTGGTCCGCACCAGTTGAGCCTCCTCTCCCCTACCACGCTCGGCGACCGCGGTGGAAAGCTGCAGCCGGCCCCGGGTCTCTCCAAATCGATTGTGGTACACGACCAGGCTACGTTCGCCGTCGATATCGTTCGAGTAGGCGAAGACATTTTCGTCGACCCATCCGTCATCTCTCAAGAAGTCATAGAGCAGGAATCGATCGACCTCGGCGAAGAACCGACGCCGCCGTAAGAGTGGGAAGAGCTGGAGCTCGTGTCGCCACACCAGGCCCGTGTTCGGCGCCTCGTCCCACCGCGGACGCTGGAACTCCATGCCGTACTTCTCCTTCAGACCTTCAATCTGGCCGTGGCCGAACATCGGCAGGCCAGGCATGGTCGCCATCAGCGTCGCCACCCCGAAGTATTTGTCGCCGTTGCCGAACTGGTCGACAGCGGTCCGCTCGTCGGGGTTGGACATGAAGTTGACGTAGCGCTTGAGAATCCGGGGGTCGAACTCGAGGGTCGAACGGATCAGCTGCCGGTACTCTGCGTTGCGCTCGTCCCGCAGCATGTTCATGAATGCCGAATTGTAGACCCGATGCATGCCCAGGGTTCGCACGAAGTAGCCCTCGAGCAACCAGAACGCCTCCGCCAGCAACAGGGTGTCCGGCGCTTCCTGAGCCACCCGATCAACCACCTCACGCCAGAACTCGCGCGGCATCGCACGGTCGAAATCCGCTCGGGACATCGAGTGCTCGGCCCGCGACGGCACCGCGCCGGCAGCACCGGGCTCCGGGAACCACAGCCGGTGGAAATGCTGGCGAGCCAGGGTCATGGCGGCGTCAAAGCGAATCACGGGTGATCGTCGCGCGACCGCGAGGATCGTCTGGATGACCGCCTCGCGCACCTCGGCGTTGAGGTAGTCGAGCTGGGCGGTGTCGTTCCACGGCATCGAGGTTCCGTCGTTGCCGTGATAGATGAACCGCTCGTCGCCGGTCTCCCGATCCAACCGTCTGAAGACCACGGCCGCGTCGGAGCGGTTCCAGTAGTGGTCCTCGATAAAAATGCCGACTCTCGAGTCGTCCGAAAGATCGGGACCGTTGAAGCTGTACGCCGGGTAGGGAGAGTGGCCGAGCGAGAGGAACCAGTCCGGGTGTTCGATCACCCACCGCGAGTCGATACCCATGTGATTGGGCACCATGTCGGTAGAGAGCCGAATACCGTAACGCCACGCACGTCCGCGGAGGTTCTCGTAGGCCGTCTCCCCGCCGAGGGCGCCAGCAATGCGGTAGTCCTCGAGCGAATAGGCGGACGCAACGGCCTCCTCGTCGCCCATCCTCTTCTTGATCCGCTCCGACGCCCGGCTCCGCTCCCAGACGCCGATCAGCCAGAGTCCGGAAAACCCCCGGCCGGCCAACCGCTGCAGTTCCTCATCTGGGATGCCGTCGAGAGTCGTCATCTCGAAGCCGTATTGTTGGCTCAGCTGCGCCAGCCACACATAGGCATTTTTGGCCAACAGCACCAGCCGCGGCATCCACTCGCGATCGGTGGAGTAGCGTTCACCGGTTTCGGCGAGCACCCGGTAGTCTGGAGGTTCCACAGGCCCCGGTCCAGCGGGAAACCAGGCGCGATGCTCTTCGGCCAGAAAGTCGAGCCCACCGAGGATCCGGTGGAGATCTGGGCCGAGGAGCTCCGCCCAGGTGGTGCGAATGAACTCGAGCTGCCCCTGCAGAGAGTCCGGCGCGGCCCGGACCGGCGCCAGCAACAGGTCGAGGAGACTACGGCCGGTCGGGCCGGTGGTCTCGGAAGAGGCGAGGAAACTCTCGAGTCGGCGAACCGCCATCCCGTAGGCTGTTGTCTGGCGAAGGCCGTCGTCGTCGAAGAGCTCGCGGAACGGCTCAAATGCCGGGTTTCGGTTGGCGAGCCACACCAGGACCAGCTCCTCGAGCGCAGCCTCGCGGTGATCCTCGCCACCGGTCTCGCCGGCGAGGTACTCGTTTGATGTGGCTTCATTTCTGAAAACGGGGGTCGGTGGAAACTCGTCGACGAAGGCTCGCAGCAGCTCGTCGAGAGGTCCGTGACCGACCTCTTCGCCGAGAATGGCAATGGCATCGGTCCACAGATGAGGCGCGCTGTCACGGCGGTGGTGGGCCAGCACGAGATGGAGAGCCTCGTCGATCAGACCGAGAGCGTAGATGTCGCTCGCACTCACCGCCCGTTCCGCGGGGCGCTGCTCGTTGAGGCGATGGGCGAAATCCCTCGCGGCACGGAAATCTGCAAAGACAACGTTACCGGAGAACGCGAAAAGACTCTCGTCCAACCGGCAGACCTCACGCACCCGCCGCGAGACGTGGAATTCTCGCGGCGCAATAAGACGGTGTTGGAGTACCCGAGCGGTCATCTCAGAATCCGCGCACATCATACAGGGACGCGTGCAGAAGGGCTTTACGGCTACACGGAAGTACGGCTTCACAGCTCCCCCGCCGGCCCGATCACTTCAAACCTGTGAGCCGCGAATTCTACGCGCCGTATAACGGCATAGCCGCATAGCCGTTCTGCTTCCGACGCACTGCGACAGCGAGGAATCAATCGACGGCGTCTCTGATCTCAAAGGTCAAAGGGCAATGATCCGACACATCCCAGAACGTCCCATCCTCTTCACCGGGACGCGAAATGAGTTCCTCACATTGCCATCGCAGACAGTGCAGCCAGGCAGCGACCGGCGTTGCAGCCGCACCCGATCCAAACCCGCCGACAAAGACATGGTCGAGCAGCGATGGCTGGTGAACGCCGTCCCGCTCGCCCCCACCTTCCCAGTAGGAGGTGCAGCCGAGGGGGTTCAGAAGCCGCCTGAGTCCGACCCGGCCGAGGATCGCGTCGACGGACTGCAGCTCGCCTTCGAGACCGCCGCGCGGTGATCCGACGGTGTTGAAATCGCCGAGCACGATCACGTCCGGGTCGCCGGTCTCGTCGATTCTGGCCTCGAGCCACACCGCCAGCGCCCGGTTCTGTCGCCGGCGGTCCGCGAAGTTCCGCGGCCCCGATTCCAGATGCACTACCACCAGGGTGAAGTCGACACCGCCGGCACGAAGGCTGCGAAAAAAGCCGGCAAAGGCGGGCCGCATCCCCGGTTCGAGGACGAGCTCGGCTATCTCCATTGGTTTGCCGACCAGCTCGAGAACGGATCTGTCCCACGCGATCGCGAGATGCTGGCCGTTTCGGCCCGCGCTCGAGGAGTACCTCACATCCATCGACCGCTCGCCGCAGGCGCGCCGGAGAATCGGCTGAAAGCGCCGGATATCGTTGACCTCCTGGAGGCCGTAGAGATCGGCATCAAGCCCGCCAAGAGCGGTTTCGAAGTCGCAAATATTGGTGCGACGGGAGTAGCCGAGGTCTTCTTCCCCTGTCCGCTCATCGAGCGGGAAGTTGCGGACGTTCCACGTCGCAATGCGGAGGCTGCCTTCGGTGGTCGGCCCACGAGGGAGTTCGTCGGCCGACACGGCTGGCCCTTCGAAACCCGCGCATCGCAATTGTAATCGCAGATAGATCGCGGTCGCGGCGACAACCAGGATCGCGATTGCGACCGCCACCACCAACAGCTTCGACCGACCTCTCATCTGCTGCAGTGTCTCGCATGCCGGTCGTCGGAGCAAGGGGCGACCGCCCGGGGATTTTGAGACAGACTTTCTCCAAAATTCAATTCAACCATCAATAATTTCAGGAAAGCCTCAGCGTACGATAGCTTTACGTCATATGAAGATTTGTTCGGTTCCACAAATGAGTTGACATCTAAACGAGACCCGTGCATTCTGGGTCGGTCATGGAAGTGTCACGTCGTCGATATCAAGGGTTGACGAAATTTCGGACGACGGCGGAGGCCCCTCCCCGCCCCCGAAAGACAACAGAAACCGACGTTTCTCATCGTGTGGAGGACGTGAAGTTGGGGTCGTAGAGTAGGGTTTTTTCGGATGCCGGCAAATGGCACCCGTAAGTGCATCAGACCGAGTTCGAGCAAGGAGGCAAGAAGATGCTGTCAATTACCAGGAGCCTGTTGGTGCTCGCGACGGCGAGTGCAGCGGTCGCGCCGATCATCGTTCGCACACCCGCGACGCGCGTGATTCCGAGCGCCGACGTAAATCCCCAACAGCTGTACAAGAAGACACAGGCCGAGTACTACCTGACCAAAGAGCAGTACGCCTTTATCCGGCCGGGGCTGCACGTCACGGTCGAGGACGTCCAGATCCCGGCCGACCGCCACCCGGTGGTGGACCTGACCATCACCGACGACATGGGCCAGCCCCTCGATCGAGCGGGCATTCAGACCCCCGGTCCGGTGAGCTTGAGCTACGTCCTGTCGTGGTACGACGCCGAGCATCGCGACTACGTCTCGTACACGACGAGGCCGCAGACCAGCCCGATCACCGGCGACACCGCGATCCAGGCGTCGACCGACTCGGGCGGCACCACCGAGGACCTGGCGATGGGACACATCCGCTACACCTTCGGCACCCAGCTGCCGGCGGACTACCCCCAAGGGGTGACCACCACCGTCGGCATCTACGCCAGCCGCGACCTCAGCGAAACCCCGCTGGCGGCCACCCAGTACGACAACATCGAGTACGACTTCGTGCCCGACGGCAGCGCGGTCGTCGACAGGTGGGAAGAGATCCTCAACTCCACCTGCAATAGCTGCCACAACCAGTTGG
>Ga0316575_10000422_pt1 | contig 12098 bp, 12 predicted proteins | sample J5NA_FD_203072 | JGI IMG/M metagenome (GOLD analysis project Ga0316575, IMG submission 203072) | Rhizosphere microbial communities from salt marsh grasses in Alabama, United States - J5-7_050615r2r3 | ecosystem: Host-associated > Plants > Roots > Rhizosphere | place: USA: Alabama | collected...
TTGACGTCTGCGTAAATTCTTCCCATGACGCCCTGCAGATTCGGAAATTCGTTCACCACCTGGCTGACCAGGTCGGCCTTGCACAGCCAGGCCGCCCGCATTACCTGTTTTTTGGCGGTGGGTTTCTGGCCGGTGGCGTCCGCCAGGTATGCTGCGATTTTTTGAACCCGTTGAACCTTTTCGTACATGCTTCCCAGTTTGGCCTGGAAGAGAACGCCCTTGAGCCGCTCCACCCAGTCGTCCATGGATTCTTGGACATCACTTTTATAAAAGAACTGGGCATCCGCAAGCCGGGCTCTCAATACCCTTTGATGCCCGGTAGCCACCAGATTCATATCCTTGGTTCGGGTGTTGTTCACGGCGATAAAGCTGGACATGAGACTGCCTTTGTCATCCACCACGGCAAAATATTTTTGATGGTGGCGCATGGCGGTGATCAGGATTTCGGCGGGGATTTCCAGAAATTCGTCATCGAACTTACCTGCCGTGGCAATGGGATATTCCACCAGGTTCTTGTTGATATCGATGAGCTCTTCATCGGGCAGTACTTTTCCGCCGACGCCTTTTGCCGCTTTGTTGATTTCAGTTTCAACGAGCTTCCGCCGTTCTTCAAAATCGATGACCACTTGAGCGTCTTTTAAAGTTTTGACATAATCTTCCGGCGAAGCGATCTTCACTTTCGACGGCTGCATAAAATAATGGCCGAAAGAATACCGACCGCTCTTTGTGTCTCCCAGTTCAAATGGAATGGTCTGGTTTCCCAAAAGGGCCACGATATAGTGGATGGGCCTTGCAAAGAAGATGTTCAATTGGGCCCATTTCATTGTTTTTGGAAACGGTGTAGCCAGAATTACTTCCGGCAGCATGGCTTTAAGAAGGGTGCGCGTTGCCAGTCCCCGCTCGGAAACCATTGCGCATACATAACGACCCTTGTTCGTCTCTTTAACGGTCAAGGCATTTAAGGAAACACCGACCTTCTCGGCGAATTTTACGGCAGCCGTTGTCGGTTTGCCGGTGCCGTCGAAACCGACTTTCTCCGGAGGCCCCATCATTTCGGAGGTCAGGGATTTCTGTTTGTCCGCCACATCTTTAACTTCCACCGCGAGCCGCCTCGGGGTGCCAAAAACCTGAGCCTGGCCGTGTTCGATACGGGCATCGGTCATTTTTTGCAGCAGCGTCGACGACAGGGATTGAAGTGCCGGTTCAATATAACCAGCCGGGATTTCTTCTGTTCCGATCTCAAGCAGTAAAGTTTTCATAGTCACCTCTGTCTTCTCAATGCATCGATATGGATTGTATTCAGCACAGCTCAATACGGCCAATCATCAATCGTCAAAAACCAAAGTCTATAATCATGAGATAGAAAAGAGGAAAGAAGTCATCTATTTTCTAATTTCTATCTTCTATTTTCTAAACAGAATCCTTTGAATCCGGATTCTTTACACTTACTATTTAGTATTCAACAAAGGATACCCCATGGCCTCTCTTTGCTTCAGGTATCCTTCCGCGCATGCTCTGGCAAGATTTCTTATCCGTCCGATATAACCGGTTCTTTCGGCAACGCTGATGGCGCCTCTCGCATCCAGAAGGTTGAACGTATGGGAACATTTCAGGCAGTATTCATAGGCCGGAAGTACCAATTCTTCTTTAATCATCCGAGCGGATTCCGCCTCGTACTGGTTGAAAAATTCCAGAAGCATTTTGACGTTGGCCTTTTCGAAATTATACGTCGACTGTTCGACTTCCTGCTGGTGGTGCACATGGCCATACGTTACCGTATCCGTCCATTTCAGATCGTACACACTGTCCACCTTTTGAAGATACATGGCGATACGTTCCAGCCCGTAAGTGAGTTCTACGGATATAGGGGACAATTCAACGCTGCCGCAGAGTTGAAAATAGGTGAACTGGGTAATTTCCATGCCGTCGAGCCATACCTCCCATCCGAGACCGGCGGCACCCAGGGTAGGAGATTCCCAATCGTCTTCCACGAATCTGATGTCGTGCTCCAAGGGATCGATACCCAGCACCTTCAAGCTCTGAAGATACTGCTGCTGAACATCATAGGGAGAAGGCTTCAAAATCACCTGATACTGGTAGTAATGCTGAAGCCTGTTCGGGTTTTCTCCGTACCGGCCGTCGGTGGGCCGCCTGGACGGCTGAACGTAAGCGACGTTCCAAGGTTCAGGCCCCAGTGCCTTTAAAAGCGTGGTGGGATGAAATGTACCGGCGCCGACCTCCATATCGTAGGGCTGGGCCACCACGCATCCCTTTTGCGCCCAAAATTTCTCCAACGACATAATCACATCCTGAAAGTTCATTTTTCCTTCCTCATTGATATTTGTGGGTTATTTCTAAAGGCTCTTCACTCATACAAAAGGCCTTGTGAATCGATCTTCAGATCGAGGATGCCTGCGTCTTTTCTTTTGGATAGGATCGACTCCCAATGACCTTTTAATCTGTCAATGTCTTCGACTTTTCCCAGCGCCCAGATACACCCGCCGCCGCCCGCACCGGTAAACCGGGCGCTGCAATGATTTCCCCTGGCAGACGCCACCAGCGCATCGCCCATCTCATCGAAAACCTCCGGAGTCATTTCCTTTCTGACGTCGACCTCTTTATTCATGGCAAGACAGGCACCTTTAATATTTCCCGCTCTTAGGGCTGTGGCAAATTTTTGCGTATATACTACAATTTCAGCCCAGTGTCCATGGTACTTTCCGGAAAGAAACTGCTCGACCCATTTTCCGTTGACATTCTTTGACTCATGGGGAACGCCACAGTAAGCCAATAAGAGATGCCGTTCAAGTCTGTTCAGGTCATTTTTTTTGACCAGGGCTTTTTTCCGAAACATGGGCCCCAGGCAGTCTCCGGGCCAGCACCATGCATTCACACCGCCAAAGGCTGCCGCCAACTGATCCTGGAGGCCGCAGGGAACGCCCGCCACACTGGCTTCGAGGTAGTGCCCGATCAGGGCGGTTTGCCGTCTGGAAATCGACGGCTGCCCCATTTCCCACAGCATTCTGGAAAATGCTGCTATCAGTGCCACCGCCGCTGCGGAAGATCCCCCTAAGGCACTTCGCGGCGGAGAAGATGACGCAATATCGATATGGACCCCTTCAATCCCAAAATACGCCGCAATGGCGAACATCAATCCCAGGGGGTGATGAAAAGGTACTTCTTCAAGGGGATATTCGTCACTTTGAAATCCCTTTGAAGAGATCTTTACGATACCCGGATCATATGGGAAAATCCGCACGACGGTTCTTAAATTAACGGCCATGTTAACGGTCAGAGGAGAAAGATGCCTGAGCGGATAATAAAACGTGCTGATATCCAGGGTGCCGCCCATATCGATCCTGCATGGCGCCGATGCACGGACCGGATGCGATTCGAGGATGTCTTTAACGGTCCGTCTCGACCCTTTTTTGTTGCGGGTTGTGCGTTTTTTGTCCATGACTCATTTTCTGATTTGCCGCAGAAATTTCAAGCTCCGAAGATCTTTTCCCAAATGAAAGGGAACAAACGCCTCCAGCAATTCTTCTCCGACTTTTATCGCCTCGGAATCAAGCCTGATCCTTGCAGCCTGTTCCAAATTTTCCTTCTCGATCCACAATAGCTGTTTGACGATTCCTTTTGTCAAAACAAATTTCCGCCCGCTTTCCACGGCACATCGATTGCAGATAATTCCTCCCTTTGCCAGGTTGAACATCACTGTTGTTTCTTTGATGTTTTCCATATCCATTCTGCAGGTACCGCATCTTCGCAAATTCGGTGCAAGACCGAACATCTTCATAAATCTCATTTGAAACAGAATGGAAAGTGCACCTCCAGAAGATGCGCCGGCATCGAGTTCTTTAAGAACGTGATAAAACAATTGGTAAAGCAGAGCTTCGATCTGGCCGTCTTCCATCCATTCGTTGATAAGCTCGGTCCAGTAACTGGCGTAAGCCGTCTTTAACACGCTCGCCCTGATGCTTGGAAAAGGGTGTTTTAAGACAGCCTCCTGTAAGACCGGAAGACTTTTTCTCCGGCCGGTGCCGTATACCACGTCCAATGCCGAAAAGAGTTCCAGTACTCCCCCAAATCGTTTCGTGCTTTTTTTGGCTGATTTTGCAATGACGGTTATCTTGCCTTCCTTGAGGGTAAAAAGCGTAATGATTAAATCATAATCACCGAAATCCGTCTTACGCAGCATAATCGCAGGCGTAGAATAACTCGACATTGTTTCATGGTCCGAAAATTATTGGATGGTTCGAATAACAGCTTGTTGTCGCATGCTTTGGATCCATTCACTGTATTTTTCATCAATCAGTTTATTATAAATGATATTTTCAATCTCCGATGAAACGTCTTTCAAAGGTTTTCCGGCGGTCTTGACGATCTTCTGAAGATAAAAAATTTGAAACCCCTGGTCCGTATCGAGTACCGGCGTGAACCCACCGGGCTTTATTTTTTTGATAGCCTGTTGAAGCTTCGGCGACAGAGAATCAAATTCGAAAAGGCCGAGATCCCCGCCGTCGGACGCTGCCGGTGATTGTGAATATTTTTTTGCCAGGGCTTCAAAAGATTGTCCGGCTTTCAATTTTTGCAAAATTCCTTCCATTTTCTCTCTAATCTCGAGCCGACCATCCGAATCCGAAATCTCTGGTACTCTCATGATAATATTGCGAAGATGATATTTTTCTTTACCCCCGTACTGATCGATATGTTTTTCATAATACGCCTTGATGTCTTCTTTGGTAATCACGATTTTAGATTTGACATTTTGACTGATAAGTCTTGCTCTGGCGAGCTGGTCTTTGATCTGCCTCCGGTATTCCTTCATGGTTATATCTTGTGAAGCCAGTCCCGCCCTTAGATCTTCATCCGTGTAATAGTGTGTCTCTTTGACCCGCTCAATGGCCTCGTCGATTTGGTGATCGGAAATCTCAATTTTTTCGCGCTTTATCTCTTGATCTTCAATTTTTTCATCAATAAGACGATCGAGCACACTTTTTCTCACCTTGAAAATCATCTGTTTCTCTTTTTCCGGCAAATATCCCAACGTTCGAATCTGCTGGATGTAAGGTTTAAGCGCTTTGTTCAATTCATTGAGTGTAATGACATCATCATTCACCACGGCCACGATGCGATCGACGGTTTCAGTGCTTTTCGCATTTGTCATAAAGGGCTGAACCCATAAACAGAAAAAAGCCGTAAAGATGATGAAAAACATTGATTTTGTTCGCAGGGTCCCTATGTCTTTGCATCTCATTCTCATAAATCCGTATATGCGTTTTCTCAGGAAGCCAAATGTTTGCGTATTTGCTTCAAATCCGTCATTTTCTTCAACTGTACTTCATTTATTTCAACGGTGTACTTTTTTTTAAGCGCTTCTATCCAGGGTGTATATGCTTTTTCTATCTTCTCCCGGCGCAACATTTTCACGACATTATCATGTCTGGCTTTTTCCGCCGCTTCCGCATCTGCTTCCATGGCTTTTCCAGCAGGAGATTTGGATGCCGTTTCTTTTTTAGGACCCGTTGTCACGGAAAACTCTTCCGGATGCGCGTTTTCATATTCCGACACGTCCTCGGGCGTGACATGGATCTCATCTCCCAAGTCTTTCGCGATCACCTTGTTCATGAGCAAGCGCCGCTTCAATGCTTGCTTCCAGGATGTATACGGAACGGCATTCTCAATCAGCGAATTTTGAAACTCGTGATCCGGATAATCTCTTTTGATATCCTCTGCGACCTTTTCGACCTCCGACGCCGTTACCGTGACGCCGATCTCTTTAGCTCTTTTCAAAAGTATCATCTCTTCGGTCATTTGTTTGATCAGGCTCAACATCGCCTCTCTAATCTCCTCGGGTCTTTGCAGCATATCATAGGAATAAGCCGCTTTTGCGATTTCAAAAGCCTTGTTGAAATCACCGACGGTCATTATTTTGTCCCCGACTTTAATAAGATATTTCTGTTGCTGCTTATGTTCCCGGTCGGCGCAACCTGTTACAGACCATCCAACCCCCAATAAACAGATCAATAAAATGAATTTAATAAAATATCTTATGATCAATACTCGCTGCATTTTTCTGGGAACACCGCACACAACGAAACCCATAACTCATTTAAATTTTTAGCTGTTAACATGTTGCATAATTTCTTTCAAGATGTTTTTGGTTTGGGCGATAAGACGGGTCGCATCTCCTTTTTTCAGCCGGGCTTTCAGCAACTGATCCGGCGTAAATTCGAATCGACCCGGGTCGGAAAGAATCATATCCATGATGCCCGAGGGATTCTTCTGGTGCTCGAGTGAAAAAGAAAACGACAACTGGCTGTCTTTAAGGTCGATTCGTTTGACGCCGGCTTTGATCGCCAATACCCTGAGCATGATTTTTAAAAGAAGATTTGCCGCTTCGTCGGTCAATGCACCGAATCTGTCGATCAATTCTGCTTTGAAATCCGCAATGTCTTTGAGTTCGGTCATCTTTGCAAGTCGGCGATAGGCCGTAAGACGCTGGTCAATATCCGGCATGTAGGACTCGGGAATCAAAGCCGGCATGTTGATATTGATTTCCGGATCGAGGCGTTCCTGAATCTTTTCCCCCTTCAGGGTCGCCATGGAATTTTCCATCAATTTGAGAAACATGTCGTAACCCACAGCGGCAATATGGCCCGATTGCGAAGCGCCTAAAATCGTTCCGCCGCCTCTGATCTTTAAATCGCTCATGGCGATCTGAAAACCCGATCCGAGATCGCTGTGTTCCATTAAAACCTTCAACCGTTTTTGCGCATCTTTACCCAAGGTGCTTTCCTTGGGGATAAACAGATAGGCATAGGCCTGTTCATCCAGGCGTCCGACCCGGCCGCGCAACTGATAAATCTGAGCAAGCCCGAATTTGTCCGCCCGGTTGATCAAAATGGTATTGGCGGATGAAATATCGAGTCCCGATTCGATGATCGTGGTACAAAGCAAAAGGTCCGTCTCCTTATTCACGAAACGCAGCATGGCCAGTTCCAACGCCTCCTCATCCATGCGGCCGTGAGCTATATCGAGCCTGGCTTCGGGGACCAGGTCCTTAAGGTGCTTTGCCATTTTCTCTATGGTATGAATATTATTGTGAACAAAAAAGATCTGACCGTTTCTATCGATCTCTTGATGGATGGCATCGGAAATGACGGCGTCATTAAATTCACAGATATACGTGACGATGGACTTTCGATGCTCGGGCGGGGTCGAGATGATACTGATATCCCTGACGCCCATCAGCGACATATGAAGGGTTCGGGGTATCGGGGTGGCGGTCAATGCAAGGACATCGACGATTCGCTTGAACTTTTTCAGCTTTTCCTTGTGCTTGACGCCGAAGCGCTGTTCTTCATCCAGGACCAAAAGCCCCAAATCTTTGAATACTACGTCCTTTTGTATCAGCCGGTGGGTTCCGATAACGATATCGATCTTCCCGGTTTTGAGGTCATTGATAATCTTTCGCTGTTCCCGCATTGAGCGAAACCGGCTCAGGCATGCGATATTGATGGGATATCCGTCATAACGTTCCTTGAATGTGGCGAAATGCTGTTCCGCAAGCACCGTTGTGGGCACAAATACGGCAACCTGCTTGCCGTCATTGACGCACAATAGCGACGCGCGCAGGGCCACTTCTGTTTTTCCATAACCGACGTCACCGCATACCAGTCGATCCATAGGCGCTTCCGATCTCATATCTTCGATCACGTCCTCGATGGCCTTTAGCTGGTCAGCGGTCTCTTCATACGGGAAACCCAATTCAAAATTTTTGAAATCACTGTCCAAGGTCGTAAAGGCATGGCCTTTTCTGACTTTTCGCTCGGCATAGAGTTTCAAAAGCTCGCCGGCAATTTTTTCCGTCGATTTTTTAACCCGTTCCTTGACCCGTTCCCATGATTTACCACCCATCTTATCGAGCACCGGCGTGATGCCGTCCACACCCATATATTTTTGCACCATGTCCATACGATCCACGGGCAAATAGAGTTTATCCTCATCTTTATAGACAATCAGCAGAAAATCATTGCTCGATCCATTCAAGGTCAGTTCAACCAAACCGTCATATCGTCCGATGCCGTGATCGACATGGACAACCAAATCCCCTTTTTTTAAATCTTCATAGGCCAAAAACTGGGCGGGTGCTTTGGTCCCCGGCCTTATTTTAGCCCGACGTCTGGATCCGAATATCTCTTCCTCCGTGATGATGGCCAGGGATTCCGACGGCCATACAAAACCCGAAGAAATCCTGCCCAGGCAGACAAATGCCTGCCCGCTCACCTGATGGACATCGGAAAATCGATCGATTCGTCTCAAAGAGACGCCATATGGGATCATCAACGAAATCAACCGCTTTCCCTGGGCTTGGGATCTGCAGACCACACATGTTTTAAACCCCGTCAGCCGATGCTGATTGATCCAGCCCGCCAACGGCGTCAAAAGATCCTTGTCCCGGCGGTGCTTCAGGTCAAGCGTGATATCGGCATTATCCTTGACGGAAAAGTAAACGGATTCACCAGACGCGCTGTCGGACGAAATTTCATCGGATACATGAAGTTTTTTAAGGGCAAGCGTCTTTTTCTTTTTCAATATCTCTTTTATGTCCTTCCATGACAGGAAAAGCCGCTCGGGTTCGACACAGAGCCGTCCTTCCTTTTGCGCCGCCTCAAAACTTTTGGTTGCCAGGCGTAAGGTTTGGTCCGTCGCTTTTTCGAGTTCGGCCGGTTCCATGAAAACAAAAATCGCATCTTCAGGCACATAGTTGAAAAAGGAATCCGGATCGGCATAAATCAAAGGAATCAATCCTTCGATACCGGAAAACACCCCGGCTTTTTTGATTCGATGGATCAACGCCCGAACCCGCGTAATCGGTATCTCCAGTCTTGCTGCCTGGGATCGGATTCGATTGCTGACGGGGCTCATTTCGGATGCGATGAGAATGGCTTCTCTGGCCGGCAAAATGACGGCTTCGGAAATATTCTTTACGGTTCGCTGAGACACCGCCGAAAAGAACCTTAAGGACTCTACCGTATCACCGAAAAGCTCTATCCGGAACGGATCCGGATAGACCGGTGAGAAAATATCTATGATGCCGCCTCTGATGCTGAAATCTCCGGGTTCTTCAACAATGGCCGATCGTTCATAACCGCCGGATATCAGCTTTTCGACCAGTCTTTCCCGATCCAGATCTTCACCTGCCATCACCAATTCGGCATAATTAATGATTTCCCTTTTAGGGATAATTTTCTGCATGACGGCCGGCATGGTCGTCACTACCAAAGGGGGGGTGTCACCGACAATGAGTTGGTACAGCGACCGGATTCTTTTGGCGGCTGTTTCATTGTGATATGAAAAAGACTTAAACGGTGAAATATTATAAGGCGGGAAATAGATGAGCGGGGAACCGGGCGTGTTCAAAAAAAAATCCAGATCTTCGAGGCAGGCTTCCGCTTCCTTAGTCGACGCGGTGATAACAACCACAGGCGCCCGGTATTGGGAATATATTCGTTGGACAAGATATGATCTTTCCGCTCCGGACACCCCCGTTACGACCCGATGGCAATCGTTGTAACGGTTTGTATCAAATAGATATTGTATTGATATTTTTTCTTGATTTTGTATCATAAACAAAGTAGGTAATTTCGAGTTGGTTCACTTCGCTCACAATTGGAATGTTGGCGCTCCAAAACGTTTGATTATGCCGGCGTAGCTCAGTTGGTAGAGCAGCTGATTCGTAATCAGCAGGTAGGCGGTTCGAATCCGCCCGTCGGCTCCAATAATTTCATGGAGTTACAGACAGGCAGAGTCTTCCTTATGGGGGATTGTGACAGTTTTGTGACACAAGTCATTTTCAGGGGCGGTTAATCCATTTAACAGATTGACCGCTTTCTTTTTATGCTTATGCGATAGATGAGCATATCTCAACGTCATTGTCATTGTTGTATGCCCTAAAAGTTCCTGAACGTCTTTCAAAGTCCCGCCCTTCATTACCAACCGGCTTGCAAACGTATGCCTTAAATCACGGAACTTGAAATCCACTATGCCCGCCCGCTTTAACGCTGCAATAAAGCTGCCTTTTACGTCGCTTATTGCCTTGCCTTTATAAGTGAATACATGTTTTGATGTAAGATGCTGTTGCTTTCTAATTTGTTTAAAAACTCCCTTTAATTCATCATTATTGGGATTTGCCTTGCTTCATTCGTTTTGGTCTTATCCAGATAAATAAACCCGTTGCGAATCTGTTCCCACTTCAGACCGAGAATCTCGCTTTTCCTCATGCCTGTATGTAAAGCACAACTAACAATTCTACGCAAGAAAGATGGACAGGCTTCAAGTAATTTTGTGATTTCCTCATCCGAAAGGAAACGCATCCGTTTATTATTTTCCTTTATGATAAGAGATTTGCCTTTATCAAACGGGCTTTTTTCAACCATATTCCATTCGACCGCTTTTTTAAACATATGGCGCAAGCAAGACATTTCACGATTAACGCTTGCATCGGTTCGGATAGTTCCATGCTGTGTTAAATGTTCCTTTATATAATTCTTGTAAGTTTCCACATCGTAATATCTGATGTTTATCAAAAGCGTTTTTTCTCCGAAATAATCACGAAAATTTGTAAGAAAGAATCTTTTGGCCGTTTTAAAGCTCTTCTGATTCTTATAGTTTTCTTGATATTTGGAAAGCAGATTACCAAAGGTGGTTTTGTATTCTTTTTTAACGTCCAGATACCGGCCCTCTGCAATGAGTGAAACACGGTTGCCAAGTTCCGCCTCGGCATCCTTCTTTTTCTTGAAGGATCTTCTTACACGCTTTCCGGTAGGGTCAAAGTAGTCTATTTGATAGCCTTTTCCCCGCTTTCTTATCGTTGCCATAAAGCCCCTCGCTTTCCCCTTGAGTTTATCCACGGGCAGGATGATCAGGGACACCATCTTTTCAGCCTGCAGCGCCTGGCCCGTGGGTTTTTTTAAAGTACATTGAAATGTACTAGTATATGATTATATTAATAATAGTTAGATATATTTTATAGTCTAACTGCCTCAAACCCTCGAGCGTACCATCCCACGGTACAGCGTAAGCTCTCGGGGGTTTCCTTATATTCAGTATCAATGCAGGTTCCTTAAAGCACCTATCTTGTTGGGTTTTTTATTATAATCTTTCAATATTCCTCGGTGAAAATAATTATTGACAAGCAATAAGACCTTTCTTAATTTAAGGTAGAGGGCCTTCTGGGGATGTGTAGGTTGTCTATTGGGAGTTAGGCTATAAAGAAGCATATCCAGAAGGCCCGTAATTTTTTTAGACAAGAAATACGATCACATACTCCCCTATTTTTTCCCCGTCCCAAAAAAAGCGCCTGAAGGTTTTCCCTCGGCTCACGATATAAACCGCCCACAACGTCACCGCTGCGGGTTCCTTCAAGCGCTATGTTTGTTAATTGATTTTTCATATCGTGATTTAGGATTATTGCTAACTTCTCAATTGTTCTTAATTATACTTACTTTTTAAGTATTATCAAATCTTTTTCTTTTATTTTTAATAAAAGTGTCATATGGATAAAATATGGGAAAAGTAAGCCTTTCATTTAAAGTTGACTCCCGTATTAAAAAAGCCCTTGAATCTCTCGGACGCAAGGAAAACAGGTCTTTGAGCAATTATGTCATTACCCTATTTATGAAACACCTTAGAGAAAAGGGCATTGACTGGGAAAAACCCACCCAAAAGGGGGATATATGACTAAAAAAACAAAAAACGGGCCAGCAGTCCCGATTGATCTTACCGCGAGTCCAATAACTGTTAAAGTAACTCCAATTAAAAAGAAACCTGTTGAAATTGTTTATGATTCCACAACCCCTTCAGGTAAAATTATTAAAGATTCGCTAAATGCTTCAGGCATAAACCTCTTGGAATATTATATTCAAAAGACTACTGAGACTTTTGAAAAAAGCAGGGGGTTAATAGATGGAGGTGGTAAATTATCCATCATCTTGCCTGACTTCTTAGGGGGCGGAGGTCTTGAATTTGTAAAACTTCCCCAATCCACAATTAAGACCACAAAAAAATAGCCAATTCATTATTGGGTGGCGGGT
>Ga0316575_10000423_pt1 | contig 12090 bp, 12 predicted proteins | sample J5NA_FD_203072 | JGI IMG/M metagenome (GOLD analysis project Ga0316575, IMG submission 203072) | Rhizosphere microbial communities from salt marsh grasses in Alabama, United States - J5-7_050615r2r3 | ecosystem: Host-associated > Plants > Roots > Rhizosphere | place: USA: Alabama | collected...
CGCCACCTTTCGCCAAAAACAAAAAATGGTATTCATCGCCCTGTACCGCGTACAGTTCGAACTGGGCCGGCAGGTTGCAGCCGGTATTTTTTTCTTCGTATGTGGTCAGGGCCGCATTCTGAGAGTAGCGCAGATTGCCCTGGGTGTATGCATTAAAGATGCCTTTTGAAAGCGCTTCTTCATCCGGATAACCGGTCCAGACGCTCTGGCCTTTTTTGCCGATGACGATTGCCGTTCCGGTATCCTGGCACAGGGGAAACTCGCCTTCGGCGGCAATGACCGCATTTTTTAAAAGCTCCAGTGCAACGGCTTTATCATTGGCAGTGCTCTCTGCATCATCGAGTATGAGCGCCAGTTGCTTCAGATGCGACGTCCGCAAAAAATGCGATACGTCGCCAAAAGCCTGTTCGGCCAGAAGTGTTAATCCTTCCGGAGCCACCCGCAGAAGCCGAATTCCGTCTAACTCAACCGCAGATATATGATCCGTTGTCAACAGGCGATATTCGGTCGGATCATCCATCAGGGGAAACATTTCCCGGTAGGCAAAATCAACCATTAAACAATGCTCCTTTGAAATACCTGGGGTTTTGCAACCAATAATTAAAGGGGTTTAAGTATCAGCCGGCAGGTAAACTGTCAAGGCAATTAGACACGATTGCGACCCACTTTATCAGAGAAAAAGGGAAACCAAAGTCCCGGAATCCATAAATGAAAATCCCGCCTGTAAAAAGCGGGATTCGCAAGCTGGGGATCCGGCAACCTTCTGACTCCATATTCAAGGCCGCATTAATTCCGCAAAGGCAATTGTCTATTCTTCCGGATCCTCCGGCGGTTTAAGGTGTTCCGGAACCTCAATCATATTAATTAAAAGCGGTTTTAAAAATGACCAGCGAATTCCAATTTTATAAATTTCTTCCATATCTCGGATGGCATCCCAGCAGTTATGGCAGGGGGCAATTACCAGCTTGGCGCCGGTTGCCAAAATCTGATCCCGCTTGATTTTCATGCCGATGTTGCGCTGTTCCCGATAACGGCCGATTCCGTTTAGCCCGCCGCCGCCGCCGCAGCAAAAGTTATGTTCACGGTTGGGCGTCATTTCCCGGAAATCCTCGGCAATATAACTCATAATTTCTCTGGCCACATCCGCAAGACCGCCATTGCGAATGTAATTGCAGGAATCTTGGTAGGTCACCGGCTCTTTGATTTTCTTGGCCGGATCGATTTTCAGCTTGCCGGTCCGCAGAGCCTCGGCCACCCATTCAACGTAATGCAGGCTTTCAATCGGCGTTTTGCCGGATTTAAAACCGGCCCAGTATGGGCCTTCTATAACCGTTGCCCGGTATGCGTGTCCGCATTCGGTGACCACCATGCGTTTGGGGTTTAAACGCTCCATGGCGCCGTAAACCGATTCGACCTGCATTTTGCAGGCTTCCCAATCGCCGGCAAACATGGCCAGACTGGTCTCCTCCCAGCCCTCGCTGGGAACCGTCCAGTTCTCACCGGCCACATGAAACAAAATGGCGGCTTCGGCAATATCTTCAGGATAATGCTTGGGCTCCCGGGCATTGACGGTATAAATAATGTCCGCATCCTTTTTGTCCACCGGAATTTCCAGGCCGGGCCAGTCCTCCTCGTATTCTTCCGCCATCCACTCACACGTATCAACCCAGTCTTCGCTGGTAATATCCATCTGGGCCCTGAAGATGCGATGCATACCGGAACCGATCTTCATCTCCCAGGGCACAAACCCCTGCCCGTAAAGCAGGCCGCGCAAATAGCTGAACAGGATACCGGTATCAATTCCAAAGGGGCAATAGACACCGCAGCGCGTACAGCAGGTGCATCTGGAATAAGCCCAGTCCATGCTCATCTGCATAAACGCATTGTCCACGTCGCCCTTGCGCCGGATCATCTCCCCCAGGGTTTTTTGAATCTTATAAGAGGGAACCTGCTCTGGATCCCGATTGTTGGCAAGATAGTAAAAGCAGCTTTCGGCACATAAGCCGCAGTGAGAGCAGATCTCCAGCCACGTTTTGCTGCGTGATTTCAAGCTCTTTTGAATCGTTCCCCACAGGGCTTTGCTGTCCACCTCCAGTTCATTCATCTCTTCATAGTATTGTTTGCCGCTTTTATCAGCCAACAGGGCCTGGAGTTGCTCTTTGGTCGTAACGGGTGTTTTATTGCAAAGTGTTCCTTCTGGCATGGTTCCCAATCCTCACAGCATTCTTTTGATCGGTTATTATTTTTTTAACTGGCTTCTATGCCATATATAACAGGAATAGTGGAATAATAGAATACTGGAATAATGTTATTTAACCAAATATTTCCATTTTCAAACCCGTATTCCAACACTCCGGCGTTCCAGTATTCCAAACATAATTTTTTATTAACGTAAAATTTCACTTCGTGAAATTTTACCACGCCATCCCCTTGCCTTTCATTCCACCGCGCTTAATACCGTAATCCATGCCCAACTGAGCCCGGGTCATAAAAAAAAGCAAGAAATGCGAAAGTTTGGTAAACGGTATGGCAATTAAAAAAATATGACCGCAGATAATATGTGCCATCAGCCAAAAATAGTAATCCGGCGCGCGGTGATAGGCTAAAAAACCGGTAAGAAAAGGCGATATGGCAATCAGCAGCAGCAGGTAATCGTACCAGTTGGTGATAATTCGGACTTCGGGCAGCGCAATGCGACGCAGGATCAAAAAGATGACCGAAACAATAACAACAACCGTCAAACCATCCGAAACGGCTTCGGGCAGCGCCCAGAGACTGAAACCCCATTTTTCTTTAAGCAGAACATTATGGCTCAACAGAAAAATCGGCGTAAACAGCAAACCGAAATGCATCGTAAATACCCACAGGGTAAACCAGGGATTCCTGCGCCAGCTTCGCGTCCCGTAAGGAAAAATCCAAAATAATATCGACCGCAGCGCGCCCCTGACACCATAGGATACATTCTCGCTGTAAGTGACCCGGTCAAGTTTCCAATCAAGGCCTTTGATATACAGCACGCCCCGGACAATCAAGCCGATAATAAAAATTCCGAATGATATCCATACCATCGGGCCGATTAAAAACTCATACATGCCTGACTCCTTTATTCATCATCATCACGCTGGCTCAGAAACATCCAAAAGAAAGTGATGCCCAAAAGCGCACCGATGATTAAAATGTAAGTGATGCTCTCTGTGTGAAACATATATTCCTGTAATGTATGAATGGTCCCTTCCATAAGATCAGCCTCATTTAGATTTTCATCTGTGATTCATTTTATATTTCAGATAAATTCAGCCGCTAAAACACATCCCAGAAACATCGGCTGATGATCGTCTCGCCAGCGGTGAGACGCTCCATTTTTAATGGTCTTCATAATCCGGATGCGAATATAAAATCGGCATCCGGGTAACGATAAAGCGAAATGCAATAAGACCGACGGTCACCAGAAAAACCGAGATGACGATTTCCATCCAATGCGGAAAATAGCGCTCACTGGATGGCAGGTGCCAGTTAAAAGCCACCAGAGAAATATTTAGGCGATTGACCATGATGCCCAGCACCGTCCAGGCTGCCGTCCATCGAATCAGTTTTATATTTTTATCACGCACGCCCACGGCATACAGAAAACAGGGCAGCGCCACAAAACCCAGCAGTTCGACCAGAAACCAGAGGCCATAAGGGGTCCCCAGTAGATGCCAGTTATTGCCTTCCGATATGCCGATCACTTTCGTGATAAAATAGCCGGCCAGCACCAGTGATGCGGCTTTGCCGAACCCCAGGGCCACCGTATCTTTTTCTTTCAGATGGGCCTCGTCCATTTTATGGACGAAATAACGATGGGAGAGGGTACTTTCAAAAATAACCATCGACAGGCCGGCGATAATCGCCGACACAAAGAAAAACACCGGCAGATAAGGCGAATACCATAAAGGATGCAATTTTGCCGGTGCAATCAGAAACAACGCGCCTAACGATGATTGATGCAAGGTTGACAGAACAACACCGAAGATCGTCAAGAGCAATGTCAGCCTGACCACAAGACTGCGTGCCCGTTTCAGGCCCAGCCATTCCATGGCTGCCGGTGAAAATTCAATAAAAAGCACGGTGAGGTAAAGCGCAACACAGGCTGCCACTTCAAACAACAGCGAGGTGGTTCCCTGCTGCACGATAAACGGGTAAGGCAGGCGCCAGGGCCTGCCAACATCATAATTCAATGCGACAACAACCAGGGCATAGCCCAGAAATCCGGTCAGGATCGCCGGACGGACCGCTGAATGGTATTTTTTCATGCCAAAGATGTATACCGCCGCCGAGGTGACAAATCCCCCGGCCGCCAGGGCCACACCCACCAGAAGGTCAAACCCGATCCATATCCCCCAGGGATTATAATCGGACAGATTCGTAACCGAGCCCAACCCCCCTGTAAAGCGCAAGACCGTGACAATCAATCCCAATATGACAATAATTCCGGCAACCACATTAAAGGGGGTTAAAAAAGATTTGCGGGTTGTCGCAGCTTCATCAGACATCAGGAATCCTCCTCGCTTGGCTTTTGATCCGCTTCTTCCGGTTGTGTATCGGAAGCCTCTTCCGGTTTGGGTCTGGCCGCCGCTTCAAGTGCTTTTTTAACAGCGTTTTCGATCTCCTTTTGTTTTAATTTCTGCACCTGTTCCATCTCTTTGGCATGCTTGGCGGCAGCCGCGGCATTGGTTTGCTCAACAGCATCTGCAACCGCCCGGGCCGTTTCCTCATTTGCAATTTTCTCTTTGCGCTTTGACATGGCGTATATACCGGTGAGCAGCACCGGCCAGAGTCCGACGACAATCGGAACAGCGCTCAATGCACCGGAGGTCAGCTTCGGCGCCGGGGTGACGCCCAGGTCCTCGCGCAATCCGATTTTTTTGAAAGGCACCGCCGAAAGATACAGCCAACTGGTTCCGCCCATTTCGTTTTCACCATAAATGTGATCCACATACCGATCCGGAAACTTCAAGATGCGCTCGCGAGCATCCTTTAATAAATTTTCCCGCCTTCCAAAAGTCAGGGCCTCCGTGGGACAGGCCTGCACACAGCCGGGAAGCAACCCCTTTACAATTCGCGGATAACACATGGTGCATTTCATGATCCGCGGCTCAAGGGCTTTATCGTATTCATAAGTCGGAATTTCAAAGGGGCAGGCAATCATGCAGTAGCGGCAGCCCACGCAAACCGATGCATCGTAAATCACGGCTCCTTTAGGGGTCTTTGTAAAGGCCCTCACAAAGCAAGCCGAGGCACAGGCCGGTTCCAGGCAATGATTGCACTGCACCTTGCGAAACAGTGGCCCCAGCACTTTGACATGGCCGGCGTCGGTGTCGTCATAGCGATTGACAATCGTGTATTCTTTGGCGGTGGTTCGACGTTGGGTATCCAGAACGGAAAGATCATCAAACGGTCGATCCGGAGCCGGCAGCTGGTTGACGGTATTACACCCCTCTTCGCATTTACGGCATCCGATACAGCGCGTGTTGTCAAACAGCACACCCATGCTTTTCGCATAACCGCTAAAATGCTTGTTTGAAGCCGCGCCGGCGGTTTTTCCCAGCGTCGTGCCCGCAGTTGCAGCACCCAGCCAACCGAGAAACTTTCTGCGTGTAATCGACATAATTACCTCTTACGTCTGTTATTCGTTTTAACCTTTTTTCTGGTGACAGGAGGCACAATTGGTTGCCACCGGTTTTTCAATGCCCATTGCCCCGTGGCATTCCATGCATTGGCGATGGTAAGCCGCCTTGATCCCCGGCTTGAACGGTTCCCTCTCATCGAAAGGCCGGCCGTGGCAGCTGGCACAACTCGGCGGCTTTTTGGCCGTCGGGCTATTATGATGGCAGCCCTGACAGAGCGTGTTTTTGTCTCGATGAAAATAGCGGACCAGCTGGTTGTCGTTAATATTGCCAAACAGGGTCTGGACAATTTTGCGATGCGGCATCTTCACCGGCCCATATTGGTTGCTCAATGTTTTTATCTCGACATTTTCCGGTATATCTGATTCAGCAAACGTATGGGCCACGGGGATGCGGGAATCAAGCATCATGGCCGCCAGATCTTTTTCAGCGGTATGTTGCATGCTTTCGGCAACCCGGTTTACATCCGCCATATGGCAGGCCTGGCAAGCAGCGGGGTCCTGCTGGCGGGTCCTGGCAATACGGTTGTGACAACCGGCACATTTGGGGTCCCGCTGGCTCAAATCATGACAGCCCAAGCAGCTCGTATTTATATTGAGGCGGTGCATTGACGCTTCAAGCGTTACCTGATTGCCTTCTTTCGTTCCCTGCTGCGTGTGGCACTGGACACAGGCATTTAAATTGGCGTGATGACAAACCCGGCAGGTATCATTATAATTTTCATGGGCCTTGTGATTGAAGGGTACCAATTTCATTCGGCTCACCGGGTTTGAATTCTGGCTTCCGGACTTGGCGGTGCGTACAAAGACGGTATCCGGCTGGTTGCACTTCAGACGGGGCACATCTTTAAGTTTTTCAATCAACTTTTGCTGGACCGGGTCGTGACAGCCGTCGCAAGAAATGGGCCCGGCGTCATTAAATTTGGCCAGGGTTTTGCGATGACAATCAATACAGGCAAGATGCGACGCCAGCTGAAATGAAATGCGGTTTTCTTCGGTGATGTCTTTATGACAATAGCGGCAGGTAGCCTCCTTGCCCTCGGCATAATACAGTTTTTTGGTGACTTCATTATATTGGTGATGGCAACGTCCACATTTTTGGTCTTGCGCCTTGGCATGCCGGTAATGCAAGGATTTGTCCATGCCGATCGGCTGCCATATAGAAACAAGATCCGGTTTGTCCTTATGGCACTCACCGCAAACCACCGGCCCGCTTTTTTGCCCGGCGTCAGCCGTTTCCTTGTGACAGGCAACACAGTTCAAATGGTAAGTATCCATTACCTCCTGTTTGGCGGTGTCCTTGAGCCGCATATATTTGGGAACCAGGCGATCATTCTCAACCAGATGACAGGCGCTGCAGTCCTTGTTTTCTTTTGCCAGCGCTTCTGTGTGCTTCTGGTGAAGAAATGTCACCGGCGGCCGTTCCAGCTTGCCAAAGGTCTTCATGGAATCGATGCGAATAATGTCTGCCCGTTTTTGAGCCGCAGATTCAGATGGTCCCTTGGATCCGTAAATACCGGTACCGGTCAGGCAGATTGTAACCGTAAAGGCGATAAGTATGATTCCAGTCCTGCCGAGCCGTATTCTACCTTTTCTCATTTCCCAAATCCTCATTAAGAATGGCAAATTTTATTTTAAACCATTTTAGCGCTTGCGCCTGCTTTTTTTCTTTCCTTGTCAATTAAATCCTGTATGGTTGTCTCATCATAAATTTTAAACATCGCCTCATTTACTTTATTCCACATTGAAGCGAAAGCACATTCTCCGTTAAATGGGCAATCATGCTTGGAAATACAGGCAACACAATCCATCGTGCGAGCATTTCCCTGCATAAATCTCAAAACATCGCCTACCGTAATGTCTCCGGGCGAGCACTTGAGTAAATAGCCGCCATAAAAGCCTCGTTTGGATTCCACCCAGCCGGTTCCTTTCAACTGACCCAGAATCACCTCTAGAAACCGCAAGGGAATTGCTTGCACGCGCGCAATTTCAGAGATTTTTTGGGGTCCCTTTCCCCGGTGCTTGGCAAGCTCAAAGATGGCCCGCAGGGCATATTGATTTCTTTTGGGGACAATCGCCATACCACTTTATTCCCAACTGTTTTATTAGGGGTCTTTCTTGACTTTCAAAGTCGAGAAGTTTCTTGACTCTCATAGTCAAGAAAGCGTATAATGTCAAATCTTTTTTTTGATTTTTTAAACTTTTATAACTAATAATATTAGGTGGTTATGATGTATTACTACAGTGTAGGACACACAATATCACAATGTGGTAGAGGAAAAATCGGGGTCGAAAGGTGTATTTTATCTGTCAGGGTCCAATAGGTTTCAGGTGTCCGGTGTCAGAAAAAAGAGAACCGCAGAACACCGAATCCGCCGGTGGCGGAAATGTCGAAGGAAAAGAAAACTTCATTATTTCCGCCTCCGGCGGATTCGATATTCGATATTCAAAATAGGGAAAGCTAATTGGTGTCAACTTGCTCAATTCTGACACCTGCCTGCCCCCGCCGTAGCCTTTCGCGCGAAGGAGGGAGACCTGATGATTAAAAAAAGGCGGTGCCATCTCTGGCTCCGCCTTTTTCGGTTGTATCAATTATGGATAAGGATGCCCTTCAGGCATCCACTTCTAGCGTCTAATGGATGGACACTTCATGTGCGCCTTCCATGGGATCTCTGAACGGTATCGTGACTTTCAGGACCCCATCTTCATATTTGGCTGATGCGTCTTTGGCATTTACCGGACAACAAAAAGCCGCCGTGGTAACGTAGTCATAGTCCTTCCGGGGAGCGCTGAGACTGAAGCTGTCATCGAGCATCTTCAGATGGATATCTTCCTTTTTAACCCCTGGTAGGCAAATTTCCAGATTTAAAAGCTTACGGTCATCATCCACATAAGAACACACGTCTGCGGCCATCTTAAATTTTTCTTCTGCCATTACAATCACCTCCCTTGAGTTACCGCAGAAACGATTAACGTCTCCAGAGTTTTATTCGGTTATAATAAATAAATGGTCTTTCCATTATGCGAACATTCCAATCAGAGCAAATCCATTCCCTTTAAGCCCAAGATACGGTTGTCCATCATATAAATTATGGTAATGCACAACCGGTCAAAAGCAAGCGCCGGAAAAACTGTACCCCATTATGGCCCACAACCGATTTGCAGTTCGATATTGACAATCCGGGCCGGCCGTTTATTATGACCGTATCCGGGTGGCCGCTATCGTGGTCGTCAAAAAGCCGCCGCCGTATTCAAACAGATTCGATTGACCGAGAAGAAAATAAGTCTTAATTTCCCATTTCACTGCTTATCGCAAACGAAATATGCGTTCCGGAAAGGATAAATTCAAATTATGAATATCGCCGTGCCCAAAGAAGTTCATCCCGGCGAAACCCGTGTGGCGCTCATCCCAGAACATATCGCCAAGCTATCAGAAATAGGAGCGCATGTCACGGTGGAAACCGGAATTGGACAGAAATTGAATTTCTCTGATGAAGAATACGTGAAGGCGGGGGCCTCTTTGGAGGCAGACCGAAGCAGTTTGCTTCAGACTGCAGATATGGTGCTGCGCATCCACAAACCAGCGATGGAAGAAATTGATTTGCTGAAAGAAGAGAGCACCTATGTAAGCCTGCTGGATCCGTTTAACGAGCGGGAGCTCATTGAGGCCTTGATGAAAAAGAGAATCACCTCTATCAGCATGGAGATGATCCCACGTATCACCCGGGCACAGAAAATGGATGTGTTAAGCTCACAGGCAAATTTAGCCGGTTATGTGGCCGTCATTATCGCCGCCGAACGCCTGGCCAAAATATTTCCGATGATGATGACGCCAGCTGGAACCATTGCACCGGCCAAGGTATTTGTCATCGGTGTCGGCATAGCGGGTTTGCAGGCAATTGCAACCGCAAAACGCCTTGGGGCCCGGGTGGATGCTTTTGACACCCGGCCGGTGGTCGAGGAGCAGGTAAAATCATTAGGGGCACGCTTTGTCAAGATCGACCTGGGTGAAACCGGCCAGACCAAGGACGGTTATGCCAAAGCACTTACAGAAAATCAATTGCAGAAACAGCGTGAGGGCATGGCTAAAGTTTGTGCGGCCGCAGACGTGGTGATCACAACCGCCCAGTTATTTGGCAGAAAAGCACCGTTAATTGTCACTGAAGACATGGTTGCGGGGATGTCAAAAGGATCGGTGCTTGTTGACCTGGCTGTGGAAACCGGCGGCAATATCGCCGGGTCGCAGGCGAATCAGGAAGTTGACGTTAACGGTGTTCGCATCATCGGCCTGGCCAACCTGCCGGGAGAGGTGGCGATCAACGCCAGCCAGATGTTTTCATCCAACCTGTTTGCCCTTGTCGCTGAGTTCTGGAATGAAGAACAAAAACGCTTTGTCCTGGACTCCGAAGATGAAATTATTCAAGGGTGTGTTATCACACATCAGGGTGAGATCGTAAATGAGATGATTCGTAAGTATTATCAGGAGAAGGACTAACATTCGATGGAGTAGTGGAGCGAATATAATTTCGGATTGCGGATTTCGGATTGCGGATTTTTTAAAAAAGCGCCATATCAGGTATATTAATCTGCAATCCGCAATCTAAAATCCGCAATTAATTTTACTCCAACACTCATAGACCGGTAACGCAAAACAAATTAATTTATCAAAATAATTTAAGATTTCGAAATTAAGTTAAAGGGGAGTAAAATTATGTCCATTGGTCTCTTAATTTTTGTATTTATTCTGGCCATCTTCCTGGGTGTGGAGCTGATTAGCAAGGTGCCGTCGCAATTGCACACCCCGTTGATGTCTGGAACCAATGCCATATCCGGCATCACCATCGTCGGGGCGCTCACGGCAGCCGGAACCGGTGCCGACACCTTAGCCTCCATCGTGGGCACGATTGCGCTTATTCTTGCCACCATCAATGTGGTTGGCGGATACCTGGTGACCGATCGTATGCTCGCCATGTTTAAACGTAAGGACGAGGAGCAAAAATGATGGACAATATCGAAGTTCTAATTGATTTCGGTTACATCGTTGCTTCGGTTCTCTTCATTATCGGGATCAAGATGCTCGGCCGACCGGAGCGTGCCCGACGCGGCAACATGTTATCTGCCCTGGGTATGCTGATCGCCGTTGTCTCGTCGTTGTTTGAGTGTTGCCTGTCATTTTCTCTGGTAATTGCCGGCATGGTGGTCGGCGCCTGCATCGGTGTGATTGCCGCACGCAAGGTTAAAATGACGTCTATGCCGCAAATGGTGGCAATTTTAAACGGTTTTGGCGGACTGGCCAGTTTGTTGGTAGGCTGGGAAAATTATCACAGCTTACCCGAAAGCAATCTTTTTATTACCATCGCCATTCTGCTGGCTGTGCTCATCGGCGGCGTTGCGTTTTCAGGAAGTGTGATTGCCTATGGCAAACTGTCGGGAAAATTATCGGGCAAACCGATTTTCTTTTACAGTCAAAAAATCGTCAACGGAACCATTATCATTGCAATTTTATTGTGTGGGGCAATCTTTGCATATAATCCGGCCGCATCATTTTCCTATGGGGTTTTCATTGCCATCATCGGTCTGGCGCTGATCTTAGGTGTCCTGGGAACCATCCCCATTGGCGGGGCCGATATGCCGGTAGTTATCGCCCTGCTAAACAGCTATTCCGGTCTGGCAGCCAGTGCAGCCGGCTTTATCATTCTCAACAATGTTCTCATCGTCGCCGGAGCGCTGGTTGGCGCCAGCGGTCTGATTTTAACCGGCATCATGTGCAAAGCCATGAATCGTTCCCTGGCCAATGTTCTGTTTGGCGGGCTGCAGACTGCGGTGAGCACCGCCGGCGCCGGCCAAAAGGTCCAGGGAGAACCGCATCCTATCTCCCCGCAAGATGCCTACTTTTTGCTTGAGGCCGCCCGCTCGGTGGTATTTGTTCCGGGCTACGGCATGGCCGTGGCTCAGGCACAACACGGGGTCCGGGAACTTGGCGATATTCTGGAGAACAACGGCGCTGAAGTTCGTTATGCGATTCACCCGGTGGCCGGTCGAATGCCGGGACACATGAACGTGCTGCTGGCAGAGGCCAATGTTCTTTACGAACAGCTGGCGGAGATGGATGATGTCAACCCGATAATGGATACAGTTGACGTTTGTGTGGTTATCGGCGCCAACGACGTCGTCAACCCGGCTGCCAGAGAGATCGCATCGAGCCCGATCTACGGCATGCCGGTGATCAACGCGGACCGGGCCAAAACCGTACTGGTCCTTAAACGCTCCATGGCAAGCGGTTTCGCCGGTGTGGACAATCCTCTTTTTGTCAAGCAAAACACACGCATGCTTTTCGGTGATGCCAAGGCGTCGCTGCAGCAGCTGATATCGGAGTTCAAAGAAGCCTGACAGCCTTTCCACGGTTGTCAGGCGTTAAATTTGTT
>Ga0316575_10000425_pt1 | contig 12078 bp, 15 predicted proteins | sample J5NA_FD_203072 | JGI IMG/M metagenome (GOLD analysis project Ga0316575, IMG submission 203072) | Rhizosphere microbial communities from salt marsh grasses in Alabama, United States - J5-7_050615r2r3 | ecosystem: Host-associated > Plants > Roots > Rhizosphere | place: USA: Alabama | collected...
CCCTCTCTTTTGATAAAACCGCAAAAGGAATGAAGAGATGAAATTGACGAGCTGGAAATTCTGGAAACTTGATCATAAAAATGCCCGCAAGTTAAAGCCGGAATCTTCAAAATTGCCGAAACCCAAAGATCTGCCGACTCGAGTTGGAATTTATATGGTTACCCAGTTAAAGCTGGATCCGGATTGGGTTTGGTCATTAAAGGCGGTCGTGCGGCCGATGGCAGAAAAACACAACTTTGAAATAAGGATTTTCGATCCCAGAGAGGCCGCCATCAGCGACGTGATCGTTAAGGACTTTAACACCCTAGATGACTTTCCGGAAATGATCCTGTTTGCGGGTTGTTTTAACAAGAACAAAGAACGGGTCGATATTAAAAGAACTGCAGATAAGGCCGCGTAAGAATTTTAACCGATGAAGGCGGATCCATGCGGACCCGATTATAACAGAAGGTCCCTGAATGCCGCCGGATCTTTTGAATACATCCGGATGGCTTCCCTATAACCGATTTCCTGCACAAGAGTGATCCCTTTTTCCAGGTGCCGGTATTTTTCAAATTGGCGTTTAGCGGCAATGTCCATTTCGATATAGGAAGGCGCAAGATCCTTCATGTGGTCTTGGAGGATATCCGGCAAAAGCCGATAGACGATGCCCCCCACAATTGCCTCTTCAACAGCCATCCAGTCCTCGACTGTTTCTTCCACAGATTTTAAGCTTCTTTGATGGCTCTGCTCAACTGCTCTTTTAATTGCGCTTTCGGTGTATGCTCTTAAGGTGATATGTAAGGTCTCTTCAGCGGGTACCATTAATGCCGTATAAGGGTTAGCGGCGCTGTCTTGCCAGATGGTATATTTGTCTTCAAGAAATCCGATGCTTCCGTTTTCGTTCATAATTAGGGTGCTCGTATAGGCACCGACATCACCGCTATAAAGTTTGCCTTTCAGTTCGATTTTTACTTTTTTATCGGTTTGATTGGAAAAAATATAGGTACCGATATATTCTTTTGCGAGATTATGGACGATATACACCGTGACACCCTCATTTTTTTCGTGACTCACAGGTTTGCTGCGCTTTAATGTTCGAATGCTGCCATAGGGATTATCGAGCCCGATCTTGTCTAAAATCGAATGGATAACATTGAGGCAATACTCTTTGTATAGGGTGGCGTATTCGGTTCGCTTTTCAGGAACAAACAGCAGCCGATGTTTCAGTTTCCTGAGTTTCCACCGCAGCTTTCCCCCGTCGAGTTTATCTTTAATCCGCTGAATCAGGCCGGGATGTTTATTAAAATACTGTCGTGTTGCCTGATGACTGGCTTTATCGAATTCTTCCTCAAAATCATTAAAAGCATACAACGGTTGTTGTTGATCATCGAGTTGGATAAATTCAAGAAGACGCGCATAATCATCGGCAACTTCAGCGCCGGCATTCGCAGCACCCAAGGCCAGAAAAACAGTTAGAATGAAAGCAACTCCTTTGATGATCATCCCGCTAAATATTAGCAGCGGGTTAATTTGACCCATGCCGCCTTCACGAGATACGATAAATATGGGAATCCTTTCCATTTGATTCTGGTACACTGCGATTAAATCGCAGGCGTGGTTTTTGTTAAACTTTTTGGCATAAAATTTAATAATATGATATTAAACGAGGTTCGTAAATGAAAAAGAAGCGATGCCGATCCGCTACCGGCAGTCTGAAAAAAGGAGATCACTGTTAAACGATGCATAAAAATATCGGATTCGTGTCTACGCGGTTTGCGGGAACTGATGGAGTCACACTGGAGGCCAGCAAGTGGGCGCAAGTAATAAAGAAAGCTGGACATCGCTATTTCTGGTTTGCCGGGCTGTTGGACCGCAGTCCTGAAACAAGTTTTCTGGTTCCTGAAGCGTTTTTTCTGCATGAAAAAAACCGCTGGATCGACGAACAAGTATTTGGGAAAAAAAGACGCGATTCGGCCGTTACCGACGCCATCTTTGAGCTAAAAATGCTGTTAAAAAAACAGCTCAAAGAATTCATCGACGCTTTTAAAATTGATCTTCTGGTGGCTGAAAACATCCTGACGATTCCAATGCACATTCCTCTGGGTATCGCATTGACCGAAATAATTGCCGAAACTCAGATTCCCACCATTGCCCATCATCACGATTTTTACTGGGAGAGAACCCGCTTTGCCGTCAATGCTGTCGGCGATTATCTCAGAATGGCATTCCCGCCGAAGCTGCCCGGTATTGAACACGTGGTCATTAATTCGGCCGCACAGGAAGAGCTCGCCCTGCGGACGGGTGTTTCTTCGATTATTATTCCCAATGTGCTGGACTTTGAAAACCCACCCTCAATCAATGAAAGCCATACCGAGGCCTTCTGGAAGTCCGTCGGATTGCAAAAAGATGATGTTAAGATTTTGCAGCCCACACGAATCGTGCAGCGCAAGGGTATCGAACATGCCATCACATTGGTCGAAGAATTGAACGATCCACGCTATAAATTGGTTATATCCCATGAAGCTGGCGACGAAGGCTGGGATTATGCGGAATGGATCAAAGAGGACGCCAGAGAGCGCGGTGTCGATCTGCGCCTGGTCCATATCCATATGTCCGATCCGATGAATCCGGATGTGAACCATAAGGAAACCTGCTCTCTCTGGGATGTTTATCCGCATGCAGATTTCATTACCTATCCGAGCCTGTATGAGGGTTTCGGAAATGCATTTTTAGAGGCCGTTTATTTCAAAAAACCGCTGCTGATCAACCGCTATGCTACCTTTGTTCAGGATATTGAGCCAAAAGGATTTGATTTAATCGTTATGGACGGATACCTGACGCAAAAAACGGTATTAAAAGTCAAAGAAGTTCTGGAATCGCCGGATCGTCGGGAAAAAATGGTAAATACCAATTATGAGATTGCTTCACGCCATTACTCCTATGCCGTCTTGCGCAGATGGCTGAATATCATGCTGACCAATTTTTTTGGTATGACCCTGTAGTTTACAGGAACTTTCAATTCCTACCCGATATAAAATCGGAATTTAAGATTCCGATTTTATTGTAAGTTATTTCAAAAGCTTAGATAATAACTTTTCCTGTTGTCCTCGTATCGCCTTACTCCGCATCTGTTTTCGGAACAACCGGTTCCCCATTTTTGCTTAATAATATTATTATTAACAGCAATTTCAGAAAGTTATGAAATTGGCACAACAGTTGCTTAGTATCTGCCGTGATGATGCCCGCTGGTGCTTTCAACAAAGGACAGACGTGCACCCAGGTTCACTCATTTCGCTTTTATGTCTTCTGCACCAAATTGGGATGGGCGAGTTGATGTGATAATCAGCAAAAGCGGAAGTTTTCCGAAAAAATTTTCGGCTGAATTACTGCGATAAAATCAACAAGTAGAAATAAAATATTGGGAGAATATTCCAATGCAAGCACGAAATAAAATGATATTTGCGGGCTTTTTGTGCATTTCGGTAACATTTTTAGTTTTTTCATATAGGGCCTTCGCAGGCGATATTACCATTATCGGCGAGGTGAATGATACCCAGCAGATCGTGGCGGAGGGTCAAATTTATGAAGTTGCCAGTACGCCAAAGGGCGATGACCTGGTACTTAATTATATCGCAGTAAAAGTGAAGGTGACTGGAACAGTCGAAGAAAAAGAAGATATGAAAATAATTACCGTGAAGTCATTTGACGCAGTGTCGGAATAAAAATGAACATCTCGCGGGATTATCGTCTCCAACGTATAGAACGAATAGATACCGAGGTAAATTTTGCAGAACAAAAAACACAAGAAAGCAACCGCTCCACCGCCCATAACAGGAATCATATTGCCATCCAGGTGGAATGAACAGGGCAAACCGACCCGAATTTCCATCCATACGGACGACCGGAAGGAATATCAGATCGATTTCAGCGGCGCCGGCAAGGAATTATTGAATCTGACGTATAAGAAATTGGCGGTTCAGGGTAAACTCAGAGAACAACTGAATGGCCGGGCAATCCTCAGTGTGCGCCAGTATCAGATCATAAATGATTCACCTGAGAATAGCGAACCGAGTCTAGAGCAAGTCTGATCATTTTTGGGGGTTATTAAAAACGTTTTAGACCCAACGACGTGATCGGCTGAATGAGGGATCAGATGAAAAAAGAAATGGATTCCCACAATAGGGACGAATTAGAAGATTCCTATGATGAATCTGACGAATACAGCAGCTCTGGTTTAAACGAACCCAAGCGAAGTCCGATGCGTCGCAAAGAAAAATTCAAGACAAAGGATTTTCAAACGGGAAAAAAACAGAAAGACCGCAAACGAAATCAGCACAATAAATTGAAATATGATTTTGAATTTTAGGAGGAATAGAGCATGTATGATTCGGACCGGGAATATCTTTCCAGGTTCACACTGGATCCCGCATTAGAACCCAGTTTTGAAGATCTGTACGGATCCGATTTCTCTTATCCTGATGATATAGATCAATTCGATGAGGAAAACATTTCGGATTCAGAAGATTTGATTCTGGAAGATGACTTCCTTTTTGAAAGTTAAGATTGACAACGTTGAATACGTTTTTATGCGAGAGGAAGATATTTTATCCATCCTCGAATAACTGGAGGAAATAGAAATGCCTGCAAAAATGGTTACATACAATGTGAGGGCCAGGCAGCGCCTCTTAAAAGGCGTAAACACCTTGGCAGACGCTGTGGAAGTTACCCTGGGCCCCAAGGGCCGCAATGTCGTTTTAGAGAAATCATTTGGCTCACCGGTAGTAACAAAAGATGGCGTAACAGTTGCCAAAGAAATTGAAATCGCAGATAAATTCGAAAATATGGGCGCCCAGATGGTCAAAGAGGTCGCCAGCAAGACCAGCGATATGGCCGGTGATGGTACGACCACCGCGACCATTCTGGCCCGGGCGATCTACCGGGAGGGTCAGAAGCTGGTGACTTCTGGAGTCAACCCCATGGCCATCAAACGCGGCATTGACAAAGGCGTGACTGCTGTTGTCGATGAGTTGAAAAAGCTTTCCAAGCCCACCAGGGATAAAACCGAAATTGCCCAGGTAGGAACCATCTCCGCCAACAATGATTCTATGGTCGGCGACCTGATATCCGAGGCCATGGAAAAAGTCGGCAAGGAAGGCGTCATTACAGTCGAAGAAGCCAAAAGCATGGAAACCACGCTGGATATCGTTGAAGGCATGCAATTTGATCGGGGCTATCTTTCCCCTTATTTTGTGACCAACCCCGAAAAGATGGAGACGGAGTTGGAAGACGCATACATTTTGCTGCACGAAAAAAAAATCAGCGGCATGAAAGATCTATTGCCGCTGCTGGAACAAATTGCCAAACAGGGAAAGCCGCTTTTGATCATCGCTGAAGACGTAGAAGGAGAGGCCCTGGCCACGCTGGTGGTGAACAAGCTTCGCGGAACCTTGCAGGTCGCAGCCGTCAAAGCGCCTGGTTTTGGGGATCGCCGTAAAGCCATGCTGGGTGATATAGGCGTTTTGACCGGAGGCCAGGTGATATCCGAGGATATGGGCATCAAGCTGGAAAATGTGACCAGCAATGATCTTGGAAAGTGCAAAACCGTCAAAATCGACAAAGATGATACCACCCTGATAGAAGGCGCGGGAAAGAAATCTGAAATTGAAGGGCGTGTGCGCCAGATCCGAAGCCAGATCGAGGAAACCACCTCCGATTACGACCGCGAAAAACTGCAGGAGCGTCTGGCAAAGCTCATTGGCGGAGTCGCGGTCATTCGTATCGGAGCTGCAACCGAAACCGAAATGAAAGAAAAGAAGGCCCGCGTTGAGGATGCCCTCAATGCCACCCGCGCAGCGGTGGAGGAAGGGATCGTGCCGGGCGGCGGTGTCGCATTGATTCGCTGCATGAAAGCCCTGGATAAAATAAGTGCATCCGGTGAGGAAAAAAACGGTATCGAAATTCTAAAACAGGCCATGGGTGAACCACTACGACAGATCGCAGAAAATGCGGGTTACGAGGGATCGGTGGTTTACCGAAAGGTGCTGGAGGGCAAAGGTGATTATGGATTCAATGCCGAAACTGAAAAATATGAAAATTTGATGGCTTCCGGTGTAATCGATCCGACCAAAGTCGTGCGTTTTGCGCTGCAGAATGCAGCTTCTGTATCCGGGCTGATGATCACCACCGAGGCTCTGGTCACAGAAAAACCCGAGAAAAAATCAAAGCGGCACGCGATGTCGCAAATGGATGAAGATATGTACTAGAAGTGGTACACTCGGGTGCAACAAAATTGTAGCCGGTTATGGGTGCTTTTGAGCTTTTAAAAACAGATGGGAGTTGCAAAAATGGAAGAAAACGAATTGGAATACTTTAAAACCCTTCTAACAGCCTGGTTGGAAGAATTGCAACATTCTGCGAGCAATACGGTTGAAGGGCTGTTAAACGTCGAGGCGATTTCGGCCGATTTTCTGGATTGCGCCACTTTTGAATCTGACAGGAGTACTGCGCTTCGTATCCGCGACCGTGAAAGCATGCTTATCAAAAAAATCCGCAATTCTTTAGAAGACATCGAAAATGGAGAGTATGGCATCTGTGAAGATTGCGGTAGAGAAATTGCGGTGGCGCGCCTGAAAGCAAGGCCGATTGCCAGACATTGCATACAATGTAAAACCAAACAGGAAGCTTTGGAAAAAATAATGGGTGTCTGAAGTCTGGGAGAAAAATTGAAATGGAAAATGACGAGCTACTCAGCATAACAGATAAGGAGCTCGGCGAGCGATCGGATCCCGATAAAACCGCCGTTGAGTGCATCTGCCCAAAATGCGGCGAACGTCACATTATTAATTTTCACTGGATTGGAAGAGGCACGCCTCGAAAATTTTGCCCCCTCTGTAAAAACAGCATTTAAGCCAGTATAAAACTTTAATTTGTGAAAGGAGAATTAAATGAACAAAGCAGATCTTATCAGCGAAGTTGCCAAAGTTGTCAGCACTAAAAAGGAAGCTCAGGCCGCCGTAAATTGTGTATTTAACTGTATTCCTAAAGCCATGAAGAAGGGGAGCCCGGTCACCATTGCGGGATTTGGCAGCTTCAAAGTCGCGAAAAGAAAAGCGCGAAAAGGCCGAAACCCCAAAACCGGTGCAGAAATTAAAATTAAAGCATCCAAGGCGCCCAGGTTTGTTGCCAGTAAAACATTAAAAAATTTCCTCAATTAGTAGGCCATTGACCTATTGACGTATCGTTTTAGACGCTTTCAAATTAAAAGATACCGTCTCATCATATCAGCGGCAGATCCGAAAGGTTCTGCCGCTGTGCTTTTAACACTCGGCAAGAAACCTTTCAGCTGAAGCAAGAGTTTGGTTTTTATTTTTTCGCGGTATCTGTTATGTATGGAGTTATGATGGACTCGAAAAAACTGCGGTATTCGCTGCTGCTGTTGACCGGAATCATCGCGCTGGGCACCAGTGGATACTATTTCGTTGAACACATGCCCCTTTTTGAAGCGTTTTATATGACCATCATTACGCTTTCCACGGTGGGTTTTGCGGAGGTAGTCCCTCTTTCGGAGGCCGGGCGCGCCATAACGATTATTATCATTGTTGTGGGCATCAGTGTCGGTGCCTACACAATCGGTGTGCTGGTCAGAGCGCTGGTGGAAGGTGAACTGGTCCAAATTTTCGGGAGAAGAAAAGTGCAAAAACAGGTTTCTGGATTGAAAAATCATTTTATCATCTGCGGTTTCGGGCGCATCGGCCGCATTGTTTGCAACGAGCTTGCTGCCGACCGAATTGATTTTGTCGTTATCGAACAGGAGTCGTCGGTCATCGAGCAAATCGAAGCCCGCAAATTCCTTTACCTGGAGATGGATGCGACAACTGAAGAAGCACTGACGCAGGCCGGCATAATGGCGGCCAAAGGGATTGTTACCGCCGTTAATTCCGATGCCAATAACGTATTTATTACGATGAACGCCAAGAGTTTGCGCCCGGATATTTTTGTACTGGCCAGAGCCTCGGAAGAAAAAAATGAGCCCAAGCTTTTTCGCGCCGGCGCGAACCGGGTCGTGTCGCCTTACCTGATCGGCGGACGGCGGATTGCCCAGATGCTTAAAAAACCTACTGTAGTGGACTTTATTGATATTGCCATGATGGGCTCGCATCTCGGTCTGATGATGGAAGAAGCCAAAATTGGAAACAACTCCAGCCTGATCGGCAAAAACCTGATCGACAGCCATCTGCGCAAAGATTTCGGTGTCATCATTGTTGCCATCAAAAAGCAATCCGGAGACATGGTATTCAACCCAACGCCCTCTGAAAAACTCGAAGCCGGCGATGTGATCGTTGTGATCGGCAAGAAAGAAGACTTGAAGCGGATGAATGCCGTTTTATGATCTAAATCTTTTTATCCATCATTTCTCCCAGAGAACTGAGATGGGCCTTTTCTTCATCTGCAATTGAAAAAAGAACGCTTTGCGTTCTTTCATCGGTAGTTTTCTCTGCGAAACGCAGGTAAAGGTCCAGGGCCTGAGTTTCCAGCATCATTGCCAGATCGAGGACCCCCTGCACGGAGCCGAAAAAAGTTTCATTTTCTTGCATGAAATCATCCAGACCAAAGCCGCCTTCGAGAATCGATGGCCGAAGGTCCGCCTCGTAAGCATCCGTGTCGGTGATCGGAGAATCGATTTCGGCAAGTATTTCAAGGAGTCTTTTTTTATGCTGAGCCTCGATGTCGGCCAGCTTTGCCAGTAGACTTTGAACCTCAGGGTCATCAGATCGTTCAATCATATTCAAGTATACGATGCCGAGCCCCATCTCCATGCCATAGGCCAGAGCAATCATCTCAGCCGGTGTTTCATCGCCACGCACCAGGTCGAGGTTTAACACCTTCGGCCCTGAAGCCTTCAGGCCCTGCCAGGCCTTAATGCCGCCCCGAAGATTGTAAATTTCATTAAAGCCCAGGCCGGATAAAAGTTGAGCCGCCGCCAGGCTACGCCCACCGACCGCACAATAAACGACAACCGGCTTTTGTGAATCCAGTTGGCTGCGGTCATCTTTTAGACCCGGCAGAGGGATGAGTCTGGCGCCGGGAATGTGCTCGATTTCATATTCCCCCGGCTGGCGCACATCCAAAAGCGTGTATGCGCCTTCCTCATGTTCGGCGATAAATTTTTTGGCTTCGTCTGCATTCATGGATTTTACCGGTGTAAAAAGCTTTTTTAGACTGATCATCGGTGCCTCCTTATAGGTTGTGTCTACTCAACATAAAGCTGATGATTTACGTTATCAATATCCTCGAAATGATTTCTCCAAAATTGGAATGGTGGAATAAGAAAATATTGGAATACGAAGTTGTTTTGACATCGCGCTGCGCAATAGAAGTCTATAAAAAGTTTGTCGGATCAGTATCGGATATCATGCCACGGCCTCGGCCGTTTCACCGGAGACCTGAAATTTACGCATAAACTTTCGATCGATGTAATCTTTGAGATAAAATATCAGCCTGCCTTTCAACACCCAGTTGCCGCGGAAAAAGATGCCGGTATGGTTACCTAAATTATAAATTAACAAATAGACGTCCTGGGGTTGAAACGCTTGCAGGCTTCGATCTTCCAGGGCAGCCCATAAATTGTGATGAAGAATAGGGTTTTGCCTTACGGCGTACACACCCACTTTATCCAGCGGTTGTTTATCAAAACTGATGCAATCTCCGCCGCCGAAAATCTCCGGATACGCCACACTCTGCAGATAGTCATTGACCCGAAGGCCGCCATCGGCACCAGTGGGCAGGCCGGATTCGCGGAAAAGACGCGACGGCTGGATCCCCCAGGCCAGAAGCGCCACGTCAAAGGGCACCGCGCGGTGGTCTTCCAGTATTGCCAGCCCCTCCTCCAGACGGTTGACATGCGCACCCTCGATGATCTCAATGTTCCGCGCGGCCAGGGATTTTCTGGCGTAGTGCTGCGCTTTCGTCGGCATGGAAGATAAGAAGCCGCGGCCTCCGCAGACGGTGATGGCAGCCTCTTTCCCGGTTTGCTGCACCAACCGCCAGAGATTGCCGGTGAGTTCCAGAGCGGCAGCGCCACCGCCGACAACGATAAGCTTTGGTGTCGGGGTGCCCAATCCGGCCTGGAGCATCTGGCGCACTTTGATCAGATTTTCAATCGGTTTGACGGTAAAAATAGAGCCACCGGCAACGCGATCTTTATCTGTGGGAACCGTGCTGCCGGTGTTGCAGGAAACCACGTCATAGGCAATTTCCCCGCCGGATTTGAGAACCAGGACTTTTTTATCCGCATCGATACGGGCAACGGTATCCTGGACAAAAACAGCCCCCCGGTCTTCGGTCATCTTTTTGATATGAAACCGCACCTCCTGCGGCCGGTATATCCCCCCCAGCAGCCCCGGCCCCATCCCGGAATAGTAATGATAAGCAGACGGGCCAATCAGCGTTACCCGATGACCGCGCTCGATATAATCCCGCAGATTCACCATGACGGTCATATGGGCATGCCCGCCGCCAACGAGCACCAGATGCTTTCCCATTTTCCCTCCTTAAGCATAGACGACCAGCGCTATTTGGTTCTCAGCCATGCATTTGTTCAACCCTTGCTCAAATATTCCACCTACAGGATGGATAACTTCTCTGTTTCTAAATGATTGCTGCTGATTTTGCAACATATCGCTTGGCTTTAATTAAGGTGTTCATCAGGCACGCGACATCGTAATATGGATTTACTTTATTTAAACAATTTCAAGATGATGTAAAGGTTTCCATATTATATTTTTCCTCACGCACGCAAAACAATAAAACTGTACAACTTAATTGGGTTGTACTATATAGGAAAAAATTTCTTTTTATTAGAAAGAGTTCACTCGCTTCTTTGGAATAATCCCTTAATTCAGCGTTTTAAAAACTACGAGAATACCTCCATCATGAAAGAATCCCAATCGAAAAACATGGTCTGCAATATTTGCGGCAAGACCAAGGCCAGGTCCATGATGATGCCGGCAGCGCTTGTTCGAAACGCCGTTGCTGAGCAGATTATGAGATCTTACCCGAATTGGAAACCGCAGGGCTATATTTGCCTTAATGATCTGAATCAATTCCGCATGCAGTATATTCAGAACCTGATGGAATCTGAAAAGGGAGAACTGACGACATTGGACCATGAAGTCCTGGAGAGCCTCCAGAGACACGAAACGCTTTCAAGCAACGTCGATGCCGAATTCGAAAAAAAATCGACCCTGGGCGAAAAAATGGCCGATGGAATGGCATCCTTCGGGGGCAGTTGGACCTTTCTTATTATATTCGCTGTAATTCTATCTGCGTGGATTGTGCTGAATTCATTTCTATTGCTAAAAAGACCATTCGATCCTTATCCGTTTATTTTGCTGAATCTGGTGTTATCCTGTCTGGCGGCCATTCAGGCTCCTGTTATCATGATGAGCCAAAACCGCCAGGAAGCCAAAGACCGTTTGCGGTCGCAGCATGATTATCGTGTAAACTTAAAAGCCGAACTTGAAATCAGGCAGCTGCACGACAAAATCGACCATCTCCTGTCGCACCAGTGGGAACGGCTGGTTGAAATCCAGCAAATTCAGATCGATCTGCTTTCTGAACTCACAGGCCTGCGGCATAAAGAGAAAATAACCTGAATTAATAAAAGGAATCATTGGGAGAACCCGCTATTATGAAAATCTGTAACTATCAGATCCATGAACGGCGAGCCCTCGGTGGACTGGTTGCTGCCATTTATCTGCTTTTGCAGTTTCAGGGTTGTGCCGAAGTGCCCATTACCCATCGCAAGGGATTGCATTTGGTGCCGGAATCAGAGCTGGTGAGCATGAGTCTTCAGCAGTATGATGATGTATTGAAAAAAAGTAAGCTTTCCACCGACACTCAAAAAGTGGAAATGGTCAGGCGAGTGGGAAACCGGATCGCCAAAGCGGCAGAGGCCTTTTTAGCAGAGACCGGTCAACAGGACAAAATAAAAAATTATAAATGGGAGTTCAACCTGATCGAGGATGACAAAACCGTCAATGCCTGGGTCATGCCGGGCGGCAAGGCGGCTGTCTATTCAGGCATCCTGCCTTACAC
>Ga0316575_10000426_pt1 | contig 12053 bp, 9 predicted proteins | sample J5NA_FD_203072 | JGI IMG/M metagenome (GOLD analysis project Ga0316575, IMG submission 203072) | Rhizosphere microbial communities from salt marsh grasses in Alabama, United States - J5-7_050615r2r3 | ecosystem: Host-associated > Plants > Roots > Rhizosphere | place: USA: Alabama | collected...
CGGCCTGCGGGATCCCGACGGCGTCAAAGCCTTTTTCAATACATACCTTCAGAAGAAGCCCCATCTTGAAGCCGTGGTGAGGATGAGCATGGAGCAATTGGAAATCAATCTCAGGATGAGGAAGACGTAGGCCCTACGGGCCAGTGTTCAGTGTTCAGAGTTCAGGGGTCCCGTCTTCGCTCTTCGGGCTTGCCGGGTAAGCTGAAGTCAGAGGACGGGTTGGCTTTCATCTGTCGTCCGTCATCCGTCGTCTGTTTTCATTCGTCCATCTTACTAGCGAAGCGGTCTTCGCTCTTCCATCGGACTTAAAACCGTTAAACCATATTTAGAAACTTGGCCTGGGCATATAACTGCTCGGCCAGGCGCACCGTGGCTTGATCCACCATTCGACCTTCGACCGCCACGGCGCCGAGTCCCTTTTCTTTTGCCTGCTTGTGGGCTTCCAGCACTTTAACCGCCCTTTCGATATCTTCTTCGGACGGAGAAAAAGCCTGTTGAATGATGTCGATCTGATCCGGATGAATGGCCCATTTGCCATCGTATCCAAGGGCGCATGCCACGGCCGTGCTGCGTTGAAGTCCTTGCGGATCTTTGAAGTTTCCATAAGGCGCATCGATGGCCAAAAGCCCGTGAGCCTTTGCCGCCATGACGATTCGACTCATTTCAAAATTCCAGCGGTGCCCCGGATAAATTTCTTCTTCTTTTTCGCCATGACCGGAAATGGATATCAAACGGGCGCCGATAGATGCAGAGTAATCCACGATACCGAATACCAAGGCGATCAACCGGCTGCTGGCTTTAGCGATTCGGGTTATCTTTTCAAGACCCTCTGCGCTTTCGATGATCGCTTCGATGCTGATACGATGTGAAAATCCCATTGACGCCTCGATACCGTCGAGCATCCGGCTGACAAAATGGATATCTTTGGGATGATCGACCTTGGGCACGACCACGGCGTCGATCTTGGGACCGGCCCCTTCAACCACCTCGAGAAGATCCCGGTAGCCAAAAGGGGTGTCCAGGCCGTTGATTCGAAAAGTGATCGTAATATCCCGCCAGTCAAGTTCATGGATGGACTGAATGACCCGGTTTCGGGCTGATGCCTTGGCTTCCAAAGGAACGCTGTCTTCCAGATCGAGCATGACCACATCCACCTGCTGTCGGCACGCCTTGACAAGCATCTTTTCGATGTGGCCGGGTACGGAAAGTGTGGATCGTCTTGGTTTCATATTGTTGCCTCCTGCGACATAAGCGTGCGTGTGAGACCTTTGTAAAGCGCCCCTTTTTGCCCAATTTCTGCGTCAGTTTAAATTTGAATTCCCCGCAGCTTGCTGCGGGGATAGGAATTTTAGCCTTTCGCCAACTTAGCGGCATAGCCGCGTTTCATAAAATCGTTACACGATTTTATTTTTGTTTGAAACTCGAATATATGATTCGACTGTTGCCATGTTGTTTATGCAACATTAGAATTTTCTTTTAAACGGGTGGAACGCAGGGTGTGTCGTTGATGGGCGGACAGTACGGACTTTCGCAAACGAACCGACAAGGGGGTGACCTCCACCAATTCATCTTCCCGGATAAATGTGATGGCCTGCTCGAGAGTTATCGGTTTAAAGGGCGACAAAATAATGTTTTCGTCTTTGCCGGCCGCCCGCATGTTGCTCAACTTCTTTTCTTTGCACGGATTCACATTGATGTCCATGCCCCGGTTGTGTTCGCCTACGATCATGCCTTCGTAGACCGGTTCGCCCGGCGTAACAAAGAGTCGGCCCCGGGGTTCCAGATTAAACAGTGCATAGGGCACGGCCTTTCCGCTGCGGTCCGATACGATAGAACCGGTGAATCGACTTGGGCATTCTCCCCTGAATTCTTCGTAACCGTCAAAAATAAAATTCATAATTCCGGTTCCGCGGGTGTCCGTGAGAAATTCGTCTCGATATCCGATCAGTCCGCGGACAGGAACTGAAAACTCAACCTGAATTCGGCCGCTTCCCTTGTTCACCAGGTTGGCCATCTTTCCTTTTCGCATGGAAAGTTTTTCCGTTACCACACCGAGAAAACGCTCTTCGCAATCGATCAGCAGTTTCTCGATGGGTTCGAGTTTCCGTCCGTTGTCGTAACGATAGATGACCTCCGGTCGCCCGACGCAGAACTCGTAACCCTCCCGCCGCATGGTTTCGATAAGAATCGCCAGTTGAAATTCCCCCCGGCCTTTTACCAAAAAACTATCCTGGTCCGCTGCTTTTTCTACCTGTATCGCAACATTGAGAAGGGTTTCCTTGAACAGACGCTCACGAATCCGGCTCGATTGGATGTATTTTCCTTCTTTGCCACCGAGGGGTGAATTGTTGACCGTAAATTTCATGGATACCGTGGGTTCATCGATGCTGATCCGGGGCAGGACCTTCGGAAAAAGGCTGTTGCAAATCGTATCGCCGATGTTGACGTCTTGAATACCTGCCAAGACCACGATATCTCCGGGCTGAACCTCATCCACGTCTTTTAACGCCATGCCTTCGTAAATTTGGAGCTTCGCTACCTTAAGGGGACTGTTTTTCCCGGACTTGCCGATGCACACCAGGGTGTCTCTTGCGCGGGCGGTTCCGTTAAATATTTTACCGACGGCCAGACGGCCCATGAAGTCCGAATATCCCAGATCCGACACGAGCATCTGGAAGGGGGCATCCGGATCGTATGACGGGCCGGATATCTCCTCTATGATCGTGTCGAAAAGAAGGTGAAGATGGACCGCGTCATCCTCCGGATTTTTTTTGGCGATACCGTCCCGGCCCACCGTATAAAGCAGGGGAAATTCGAGTTGGTCCTCTGTCGCATCCAGATCGATCAAAAGATCGTAGATTTCATCTAAGACCTTCCCGGGCCTGGCGTCCGGCCGATCGATTTTGTTGATGAGAACTATGATTTTCAGGCCCGCAGCCAGTGCTTTTTTGAGCACGAACCGTGTTTGGGGCAGAGGACCTTCCGCCGCGTCAACCAATAAAATGGCGCCGTCGGCCATGGACAACGCCCGTTCGACCTCCCCGCCGAAATCAGCGTGGCCCGGTGTGTCGATAATATTGATGCGGACGCTTTTCCACTGAACGGAGCAGTTCTTTGCCGCAATGGTAATCCCGCGCTCCCGTTCCAGATCCATGGTGTCCATGAGTCGCTCATGAACGTCTTGGTTGGCCCTGAACAGGCCGCTTTGGCGAAACATGGCATCCACCAAGGTCGTCTTGCCATGGTCGACATGAGCGATGATAGCGATATTTCTCAATGCGTGATTGGTGAGTGTTTTCGGCATGATTTCTTTTTTCCCAATCTAAAATCCAATGCTCCGGGAGACCGGAAAACGAATAATAAGCACCTTTGCCTGGATGACAAGAGACAGGTCTCGCTATGTTTCAAACTCCAGACGGGTTACCGATATGATCAGCGGGAGATCCAGCAGTTGTTCGACCACCGCATTGGAAATCCGGATATTGGTTTTGAGGTAAATGATGTTCATTTTTCCGGTTTCTTCACGGCCCAGGTGCATCTGGTCGATTCTGATTTTTTTGTTGCCCAACAGCGAGGAAAAACTTCCGATGGCGCCGGGTTTTTCGAGGGCATATATCAGCGCCAGGTGTCCTTCCGGGATGAGTTCGAGCCTGAAGTTGTTAATCTTTACGATCCTCATTTTATCTTTGCCGAAAAGGGTCCCGGATACGCTATTGGTCGTTTTAGGGGTCGTAACACGAACGGTGATCAGACTGATATATTCTTCCGGCGTATCGCTTTTTATCTCTTTGACCCTAATACCTCTCTCTTTTGCAAGGATCTGAGCATTGACAAAATTGACATCATCCTTTACCACCGGAGCCAGCAAGCCCCTCAACACCGCCGTCGAAACCGGCGACAGGTCGAGCCCTTTGAAATCTCCTGCATATTCAATGGACACTTCTTCAACAGGCCCCTGGATAAGCTGGATCTGGAGACTGCCGATATGATCGGCCAGGGTCAGCAGCGGTTTTATTTGTTTGAGCAAATCACCGGTGATCGAGGGGACATTGACGGCGTTCATAATGGTGCCGTACTTGAGATAATCGATTATCTGGCGGGCCACATCCACGGCCACTTTTGTCTGGGCTTCAATGGTGGAAGCCCCGAGGTGCGGCGTGCAGATCAAGCGTTCATGTTGGATCAACGGGGCCGGCCCGGGAGGTTCTGTTTCAAAAACATCCAGAGCCGCTCCCGCCACTTTCCCCGAAACAAGGGCATCGAGAAGGGCGCTTTCATCAACGATCCCGCCTCTTGCGCAGTTGATGATCATGACCCCGTCTTTCATCTGATCGAAGGCGCCTTTGTTCAGCAGGCCTATGGTTTCCTTGAACTTGGGAACATGGATGGTGATGTAATCGGACCTGTTATACAGTTCTTCAAGGGATACGCTTTCAAATCCGGCCTTTTCGAACTGTTCGGGTGTGACAAAAGGATCATAAACAATCACCTGCATTCTCAACCCGCGTGCAAGATCTGCGACAATTGAGCCGATTTTACCATATCCGATAACACCGAGTGTTTTATTGTACACCTCTCTTCCCTGAAGCTTTTTTTTGTCCCAACGTCCGGCTTTTAACGAGGCGGTTCCTTCGGGAACATTCCGCGACAGCGCCATTAACATGCCGATGGTATGTTCCGCCGTGGTGATGACATTGCCGCCGGGGGTATTCATGACAATGATGCCCCGTTTGGTTGCAGCGGGAATGTCCACGTTATCCAAACCGATACCCGCGCGACCCACGACTTTAAGGCGCGCTGCGGCGGTTAAAAGATCTTCGGTCACCTTGGTGGCGCTTCGAATAATCAGGCCGTCGTATGCCGGGATAATGCTTTTGAGCGCTTCGGGGTCCAGCCCGGTCCCGACATCGACGTCGATGCCTTCTTCTTCCTGCAACATCCGGATACCGGCTTCTCCCAGATTATCGCTGACCAGCACTTTCATGGTATGTCTCCTTGATTATGTATTCAGCTGCCAGTCAGGAAAAAGTTCGTCCCATTCTTCATAAATCCGGCCGGGGTCCCGGCGGATGGCGAGACGATTGGCTTTTTCAAAAGCAGCCCTGGCCTTGTTGAATTCGTCTTCGGTGATGTTGCCCTGCTCGTAAAGTATCTGTGCAGGCTCGAACGTTTCTTCCGCTTCCCTGGGAACCACCCTCACAAGACCAAAGTCAAACGCCTGCAGAAGTGCGGTCCGGAGCGCTTTTGCGACTTCGCCTCTTTTTTGTCCGGGTTTGATGGTTGCATTTTTACTCAAATAACACACCCGTGAGCCGTCGGAGATCAACCGTCGTCTCTCTTCATCCCAGCTCATATTCGACGGTACAATGAGAATACCCCGCTTTGAAAGGCTTTTGTAATTAATGAGAACCGGTTCGTACTTGGTGTAAGAATCCGGGTATCCCTTCTGACCGTGGGGGCCACCCGGACCGGTGACCAGTGCGATGCAGATGGAAATCTGATCCGATCGTACATCCGGTTTTACGGCATCCAGCCCGCCGTCGAGCGCGGCGACGATCAGCTCGCCCAGATTCTTGAGTCGCCGGGCCACAACCTGCATTTCAGGTTCACCGGCGCGGATATTCATTTCGTAGACAAGAATACCTACGGGTTTTCCGGTGTCGGGATCAATGGATACGCGACACCCCGGATAGAGAATGCATGGCCGGAGGATGCCGCCTTTTTTCATTTCTTTCACAAAGGGGCGGATGATTTTATCTCCGACCATCTCAATCAGTTCGGGTGTTTCGCCAGGATGCATGCCGATCGCACCCATGCCGCCGGTCACCGGATTGGTCTGACTCGGCGGCCCTTCGAAGCGAAGGGGGTAATCCATGGCCGTGGGAAGGATGCAGAAGTTGCCTCTTTTGTCGATGATGGCAGTAAAGCTGATCTCGATTTCGGATTTCCAAGCCTCGATCAACAGCGGCCATTTTCGGTCTCCGTGCCTTATTTTATAATTTTCACTGTAATCTTTGAGCAGTATGTTCCGCACATCGAGGATGTCTTCGACCCTGAAAACCGGCCGGGAACCTTTGCCGCCGGCACTGTAAGGGTATTTGAAAACCGCGCCGCCGTGAATTCGGATAAAGTGGGTGACAATACGCTTGATTTGCATAAGGTCTTTCGCATCGACCACCTTGAAAGGGGCAACAGGTACACCGGCTCTTTTCATCCAGGTTTTGGCTTTGACTTTATCGCCTTCGATAAAAGATGCTTCTTTGGTCAGGCCGATGATCCGGTCGCCGTAACCGGCATCGATGAGTTCGTCGACGATTCCGTCATAGATCAAGTCCTCGGGCATGATCACCGCACAGTCAATCTCTTTGGTTTCGAGCGCCGTTATAATAGCGGTTTTGTAATCATCCAGCGATTTTCCGGGAAAGGGAAAAATTTTCAACATCCATTTTTTCTTTCCCCTGAGGGCATCCATTACAGGGCCCATGCCCGTCATGCCCTTGATAACGGCGCCGGTAAAGCGGTCCTGTTCAACGGTCGATACCGTATAGGCGCACATGCAGGTCCTGCCGTCGGGTCCGACAAAGCCGATGGTTTTCTTGGCCATAGGGATCGTTCCTTATATGTTGGTTACATGGTCGATTCGTTAAATGATTTGAAGGTTAGGCTCTATTTTATTTTTGATATATGATTGTTGATTGATGATTGATGGATCATATGACAGGCGACGGAAAACAGGCAACTCGTCTTCTGACCTCTGACATCTTTCTTTCTAACCTTCTGATTTTCTAATCTTCTCATCTTCCGGCCTCTGACTTCCGGCCATCGCCCTCTGCTCTCTGCTTTATGCTCTATGCGCGATACGTTTGTCAATACTTGATATAACCTATCCGGCATATAACCGGTGAAGATACATGTTGGTTTTCCCTTGACCGTACCGGAGCGATGGTGTATTCGGCATATGGTGTTATACCGGTAGTTTTCGGCAGTTGGGGTTCGGTGTTCATCTCACCGCAGGAAAAGGAGGCAGAATATGGCTGAAGGAATGCTTGACAAACGTTTTGGTGCTGTTGCCATAGACAAAGGATTCATTTCCCTCGAACAGCTTTTCGAGGCTATGAAAATCCAGATCAGGGAAGACACGGAAGGCGTCGGGCATCGACTCATCGGTCAAATTTTGTGGGAATTGGGATACATAAGTACCCAACAGATCAATGAAGTGCTCAAAAGCATGGGGATTTAAATCCTTCCTTTCTTTAAACGCATCATGGTCACGCAGAAAACGGGGAAATAGGGAAATGCACCTCCTTATGAACAGGCGCTTTCATGCGGCATTCGGGATGTCTTCAGACTTGACCGTTGCATATCGATTCAACACAGCGAACAAAATCAATGCAACCACCGCCAGGATCAGGAATACCGAAAAACCAGACGCATAACCGCCGGTGCCATACAGTTTGACAAAAAGCCCCATGACCGGAGGTATGGCAAAACCGCCGAATGCGCCGAGCCCGCCTACAATCCCGGCGGCGCCGCCGACCGCAGCCGGGGTATACTTGGGAACCAGCTTGAATACGCCTGCATTGGCAAATCCCATGCCCAATGCCAGCAACATCTGGCCGGCAAAAGCAATGGAAAACGTTCGGGGGGCCAGCATCATTGTCAAAGCGCCGACGCCCACGATAATAAAAGAATAGAACACGACCCTCTCTCCGCTGATTCGATCGGAATAAAAGCCGCCGAGAACCCTGAGCAAACTGGATGACAAAGAATAAGCAGCGGTCAACAAGCCTGCCTTGACGATACTGATTTTAAAAAAATCCGCCCAGTAGGTCGGCAGCCAGACTGTCAGTGCAATAAACCCTCCGAATGTAACAAAATAAAAAAAGGTAAGAATCCAGGTTCGCCAGTCGGCACCGGCTTTTCGGATGGAAGCCAGCGCAGTTCCGGATGGAATCAATTCTTCGCCGCAGGCCAAAAACAGGGCTTCAGGGTCGATGTCTATCCCCATGTCCTTATACTGGAAATAGGGTGCATCTTTCATAAAAATAAAGACCAGTACAATCAGCATCAGAAGCATTCCGAACCATAGCACATATGAAAAGGTAAATCCCAGAGAAACCGCCAAAACGGGCAGCAGCAGGGCGAAGATGCCGGGCGCAAGATTGCCCAGGCCGGCGTAAACGGCAAGGGCAATGCCTTGGCTTTTCTGCGGATACCAGTAAGAGACGGCCGGAATGCCTACGGAAAATACAGCTATACCACAACCGCATAAAATACCGAACATAAGGAAAAATGAAAAATAGGAGGGTTTGGGCGTCGGCGACAAGCCGAAAAGTATTGTGATCCCGGCAATTCCCGCAACCGCCAGCCCCAACAGTACGAGGATCGGCTTTTTACCGCCCATTCGATCCACCATGGCGCCGAACGGGATTCTCAGCAGCGAGCCGGTCAATGCGGGACATGCTGCCAGCAACCCGATGGACAAGGGGCTGAGCGCCATGGCGTCTTTTAACTTGGCGACAATGGGGCCGTACGCTGAAACCCCCGCAAAACCGCCGAAAAACGCCAGAGTGGTCCAGGTTAACGCTTCCCGGCGGGAAGATTTGGCATAACACACATTTTCATCCATTTTTGAACCTCTGTTTATATTTAAATCCCCAGCCTTTCACCAAGCCAAGCGGCATCGCCGCGTTTCATAAAATCGTTACACGATTTTATTCACAAATCCGCAACGCTGCGGCGGAACAAAATCCATCTCCTCGGAAAGTAGGTAAACGGCGCGCTCCAAATATGCACGAGACGGCTGAACGGAGAAAATCCGAGCAACGCCAACGCACTGACAATATGAACCTTGTAACTCAAGGGAACCCCAAGCATCAGCTCCGGCTTGGGTAAAAACGTCACAATGCTCCGAATCCACGGTGCCACGGAATCCAGAACGTAAAAGTGGCCAAAAACCACGTTATAGAAACCGAGCCCTGTTACGATAACCAATCCGATCAACGTAACGTAGTCATTCACTAAGCTCGTTGCCTTTATTCTTCTGCGGGTGACCCTGCGTATCAGCAACAGTACTGAACCGGCAAATGCTGCGCCGCCGGCAAGCCAACCGGTATAATAGGCAATCATGGTGTGGGTGTCTCCGTTGATGCCGACGGCGTCAAAGACCTTTTGGGGGATCAGCAGACCCCCGGCATGGCCCAAAAGGGTCAACAAAATTCCCCAGTGAAATATGGTCGCGCCGTAAAAAAGCTGCTTTTTTTCCAAAAATTCGCTGGATCTCGCGTTCCAGCCGAGGGAATCGGTCACATACCGATAAATATGGCCGACCACAAAGACGGTCAGCATCAGATACGGAAAAACGACAAACGCCAAATTGTTTGCAATGTTCATCTTTCGACCCCAATCTTTAGCTTTTTATGATGGTCGATTGACGGATCGGAGAATAGAAGTCAGAGGTCGGAGGTCGGATGTCAGAGGACAAAATGTCTGTCTTCTGTCGCCCTTCATCCGTCGTCTGTTCCCCATCCTCTGCATGTTCTCTCTTCCTCTTCCTTATTGCTTCCGACATCCGACCTCCGATCTCCGACCTCTGGTCCTTCGCCCATCGTCCCTCTTCCGAGCGAAGTTTACCCGCCATCGGAGGGCGATCTTCCTTCTACCATCGGTCCTCTGTCCTCTGTCTTCCGTCCTCTGACTTCCGAACTCTGACCTCCGAGCACTGAACACTGAACTCAGCCGCCAGATCCCGGACAACATCCAGCAGCAGCGAATAGGGATTGCCGGCGTTTCTCAAGGCGCCGGCCGGTTTTTCAACGGCGCCGAGATATGACCACAACGTTTCGGTCCTGTCGGACGCCGGGCATTCAGATAAAAATTCCAGGATTAACGGCAGATAATCCGGCAATTCGCCGGTAGTCGTCTCATAACCCGCCTCACGATAAATCTGACGCATACAGGCCATGACGTTCCCCCGTTTTTCGCTGTCTCCCAAAAGGTGATAGGTCAGATTCAGACATGTTGAGGGATTCATGTCGAATGCTTCGGTATAGGTTTCCTGAAGATGGATAAGGGGTGTAGTTTGTAAGTAAGACGTAAATCGAACCAGTTTGTCCTTTGCATATGAATCCGGCAACTGCGCAATTCGGATTTCAATCAGCGGCAAGGACCGTATGAACACTTCATCCGGATACTCCAGCAGCAGGGATGTAACTTTCAGTTGAATTTTGATATGATCATCCATCTACTCTGACCTTCTCATCTTCTCACCTTCTAAACTTCTTCCTTCGTCCCTCCTCCTATCGAAGCGGTCTTCCATCTTCCATTGTTCGTCCGTCCTCTGTCCTCTGACTTCCGCCTTCTGTCGTCCGTCCTCCGCCCTAGTCTTAGGAAAACCCGCACGCTCCCTGGTCCCGAAATGTCTGCATGCCGTCGCCGACGGCCCGGGTGGGCACGACAAAGCGTTCTTCGTATTTGGCGATGGCCAGCAATTGGTACATTTCCCGGGCCGTTTGCGGCGTGAGCCCGGCCTGTTGCAAGACGTCCTCGTCCAAGGAATTTTCCACCCGGATGGACCGCATATACCTTCTCAAGGCGATAAGACGTTTGAGTACCCGCCGGATTTGGGTTTCGTCTCCGGCCGTCAGCAGGTTCGCCAGATAGGCGACGGGAATTCGAAGCCGGTCTATGGCGTCCACCTGCTCCGTTGGTTCCACATGTTCGGCAATGGGACTCAGCGGCGGAATGTACCACACCATGGGCAGCGTGCGAAATTCCGGATGCAAGGGAAGGGCCAGTTCCCAGGTCTTTGCCAGCTTAAATACGGGTGATTTCCGGGCGGCGTCGATAAAATTTTGAGAAATTCCCTGTGCGTTTGCAGCGCGTGCAACTTCCGGATCATCAGGATCCAGCAAAATATCCAAATGCGCGCGGTACAGGGACGCCGGCGGGTCTGAAGAAGCCGCAGCGTGAATTTTGTCGGCATCGTATAAAACCACACCGACATACCTGATCCGGCCTACGCAAGAGAAAGCGCACAGGGTCGGCATGCCGGCTTCGATCCTGGGATAGCAGAAAATGCATTTCTCGGACCGGCCGGTGTTCCAGTTGAAATACACTTTTTTGTAAGGGCATCCCGAGACGCAGTAGCGCCAGCCTCTGCACCGTTCCTGGTCCACCAGAACGATGCCGTCCTCTTCCCGTTTGTAAAGCGCTCCCGAAGGGCACGAGGCTACGCAGGCGGGATTCAAACAGTGCTCGCACAGCCGGGGAAGGTAAAAAAGGAATACGTGTTTAAAAGACAGATAAACGGCGTGATCGAGACGGGCGAAGTTGACGTCGTGGATACCGGTCTCGCTGACCCCTGCCAGATCATCCTCCCAGTTGGGCCCCCATTTTATGCGTATAGGGTCACCGGTAATTTGTGATTTGGGACGAATGGAAGGTTGATACCGTTTATTGGGACTGGAAATGAGTTTGTCATAATCATAGGTCCAGGGTTCATAGTATTGCTCCACTGTCGGCAAATCGGGGTTGTGGAAAATGTTGGCGAATTTGTGCAGGCGTTCGCCGGCCTTCAGCCTCAGTTTTCCGTTTTTCAAGGTCCATCCACCGTTATGGATCGTCTGATTTTCCCATTTTTGCGGGTATCCGATGCCGGGTTTGGTTTCCACGTTGTTAAACCACATGTATTCGGCGCCTTTGCGGTTCGTCCACACATTCTTGCAGGGTATACTGCAGGTGTGGCAGCCGATACATTTGTCCAGATTCAAGACCATTGCCATTTGCGCTTTAATCTTCATACCAGTCGATCTCCCCTGCTTTTCGAACGACGATCACCTCGTCTCTTTGTGAACCCACGGTTCCGTAGTAATTGAAACCATAGCTGAGCTGAGCGTATCCGCCGATCATGTGAGTCGGTTTGACGACGATTCGCGTGACACTGTTGTGGGTGCCGCCCCGCTGCCCGGACATCCGGGAACCCGGGGTGTTGATCAGCCTCTCCTGGGCGTGATACATGAACGCCTTTCCGGGCGGTATGCGATGGCTGACCA
>Ga0316575_10000427_pt1 | contig 11991 bp, 12 predicted proteins | sample J5NA_FD_203072 | JGI IMG/M metagenome (GOLD analysis project Ga0316575, IMG submission 203072) | Rhizosphere microbial communities from salt marsh grasses in Alabama, United States - J5-7_050615r2r3 | ecosystem: Host-associated > Plants > Roots > Rhizosphere | place: USA: Alabama | collected...
CCCACCGGATGCGGCAAGACATATACCAGTGAAACCGCCTCAAACCTGGTGGGTGTGCCATTCGTACACGAAGACATGGCCAAATTCAGTGAAGTCGGTTATGTAGGACAGAATGCCGGCGACATCCTCCTGGACCTTCTGTTGGCCGCCGGCGGCAATCCGAATGTGGCGCGAATGGGTATTGTTTATTTCGATGAAATCGACAAAATTGCCACAGAAACCATCGCCTACAAGGACGTTTCCGGCAGGGGTGTGCAAAAGGGGCTGTTGCATATGGTCGACGGCCTGGAAAACATCGTCCACGTCGGCAAAGAAAGAATTTCCCTGTCAACGAAACATGTGCTGTTTATCGCCGGAGGCGCATTTGAAAATCTCGACATTATCGTAAAAAAACGAATGGCCAGACAAAAACTGGACGGGAATTGGCCGTATTTTCTGACGGCGGATGATCTGGTGGACTTTGGTATGGAACGGCAGCTCGTGGGCCGCTTTCCCGTGAGAGTCGTTTACGATCAATTGACCACACAGGACTTGAAAAACATTATGACCCAAAGCCAGGGGAGCGCTTTGCTGGCGTATACTCACGACCTCAAGGCATGGGGCATCGATCTGGAGTTCACGGATGATGCCCTCACCGAGGTCGCCAAACGTGCCGAGCAGGAAAAAACCGGCGCCCGGGGGCTCATCGCCATACTTCACCGGGTGTTGTTGGAAGATATGTACCGGCTCCCCGGAAGCTATATCGGCAAATTTGTCATCGATCAACCCACTGTGAAAAAGAGATTGGAATGAGATTTAAAACCCTTTCACAATTCAGGCGGCCCGAACCGCTTAAAAGCGTCTTGGGAAATCTTCCGCGAACCATATCCATGGCGGCGTATGCCAAGGCCAAGGCATTTAAAATCAGCGAGCTGGTGCGAGACATTTTCAAAGAAAGTTATGAATGGTATGGATTTACCCTTGCCGATCCGGCGCGTCCGGAATTTATCATCGATGTCGGATTGCCGGAAAACGACATGAACCTTCGAGACTACACCACCCTCGGCGCCATGAGGATTGCAGAATTTCACGAATCCCTGCCCAAGGATCGGATCGTCAACGGATGGATTCATTCCCACGGTGCTTTGAATTACAAGCTTTTTTCAACCACCGATGAAAAAAACAACCGGACCGTGCTGGATTTTGTCGCAGCGGGGACCCGAATGCCGCTGGCCAAAATGGAGATTCCGATTCAGAATCTGGTGTTATTGGAAAAGGGGCAGTTCGTGGAAAAGGAATTGGCCAAAGGCACCGTCTCTTTGATAACGGACAAACCGATTGCTGAAGCAAAAATTTTGGAAACCGTCTACGGCAGTTTTTGCTATAGTATTATTATCGGTGACAGCGGCTGGCATATCCAGAAAATCTATTTTCGAGAAAGAGGGGCCCTTACGGGTGATAGATCGGAAACGAACATAACCGCGGATATCGAGTTCGTCGATACGCTAAGGACTTTAACACCGGATGAAATCCAGACGATCGCAAACGAAGTGAAGGTAAAAATTCAACCGAATTTAAACCCGCCCCCGGAATTGATCGAAAGAATGTAGATTAAATCAATGGACATCCATGTCCACGTGGTGACTCACACAATCCCAGACCCCTTTGGGATCGCAGTCTCGGCAGTGGTAGTGGTCACCGTAAATGAGGTTGTGTTTGTAGTCAACGGCGTCCTCTTTGAGAACTCGGGCTCCGCAATGCGCACAAGTGACATATTTTAGATCATCTTTTTGCATATTTTTTAAATTAGGTTCTTCTTCGTCTTCGAGACCTTTGAAAAATGTTCAATTTTGTCTAAGTTCAAGGAAGACGAAGATTTTAACCGCAGACATACATCAAGTATTTCGAGGATTAAAATCTGAGTCTGACGCAGAAATTGGACAAAAGGGGGCGTTTTTCAAAGGTCGCGCTTGATGGGTTTATGCATGGGTAATCCATAAATCGTATCGATCCAATACTCAAAGTTCTCCGGACCGCCTTCCGCCACCTCCCGTCGAAATTTTGCACAAATCTCCAATCCTTTTTCTTTGGCACCCGGCGGAAAACCTTTCTCATTCGATCGATACCGATTTTCAAGCTCGCCAAGCTTTTTCATAAACGCTTCATAGGTGATTTGCTCTATTGCCATATGTACTCCTTTATATCGGTTTTCACAATACCGTTGCGCTTCAACAACGTGATCATCAAAAAGGTTTTGGCCCATTCATCAATGAAAACCGTCAAACAGGACAACGGGCTAACCTTTATATTAATTTTTTTTCGACTTCATCAATGGCATTATTCGTTTTTTGAATGACTTCGACAAACACATCGGACTGATAGGTCTCAATCCCGACAGATCCCATATCCTTCACTTTATCAAAGGCATGCTCTTTATCAACGTGGGTTGTAAGCGCCTTTGCAGCGTCCAGCAGGCTCAACACCTTCTTCTTGTTGCCGTCCGTGATTGAAACTTCCGATACATCTTCAACGTCGTTTATTGCCTTTCTGGCATTTACAATCAAATCATAAAAAGTATCCGACAGATGAAAATCCATACCGCTGCATCCTCCCGCGGCGGCTCTATCAAAAACAGACTCATTATCAATATAGGCGACCAGCGCTTTCGCAGAATCGAATAGCGTCAAAAACTCATCCTTCATCTGTATCTTCTCCTCCAATTAGGGCACAAATTCCCGCAGACTTACATTGATACTATTATTTTTTTATTAAAATCTTCATAGTCTGTATTCTTCTGCGCCCAAAATAGGACACAGGTTTAATTGTCTTGACCCGTTTCCTTCCTGTTTTTTTCCTGCTGTCGTTTTTCAACTTCATCTTTGAATCTTGCGGCAAACTCTTTCCGAAAGGCTTCGATTTCCATGGCCTCGTCGTGTCTGCCCAGAAAGGTGAGGGCCATGCCCTTGAACACCTGAGCTTCCTTGATATCGGGGTTTATGGACAGAGCCTCATCAAAGAATGGTATGCTTTCACTGTATTTTTGCAGCCCCAGCAGAGCATGCCCTTTGGCAGTTATGGTGTAAGCATTGTCGGCTTGTTTTTCCAGAATCTGATCTAAAATTTCAATGGACTCTTCGCAGCGACCCATATCATTCAATGCAAATGCCTTTAGCTGCATTGCCGATACGTTTCCCGGCCTCAAGGTCAGTTCTTTGTCGCAGCAAAACACCACCTCTTCCAAAAGCCCCTTTTCAGCCAATTTCGATGCTCCCTCCATCCAGGTGATTTTGTTTTCCTCACTGACGTCGATGACTTTCATCATCACACCCTCGTAGGTCTGCTCGATTGCCTGACGCCCGTATCGGGCCACAGGTACGTCATGGCCGGGGAGGATATTTTCAATCTCTTTTTTCATAAGTTGCTTAAGCCCATATAAGTAATGATCGAACCTTCCACCGCCGGCTTTATCCGCGTCTGCCATGGCATTGGGCAGTACGGTGTCGCCGGTAATGGCCGTCTTGGTGGGTTCGTGATACAGGCAGATGCTGTCGATGGTGTGGCCGGGGGTATGAATCGCCTCCCATTCAAAACCGCTTAAATCAAGGATTTCCCCTCCTTTGATTTCGATTGGGGTGAATCCGTTTTCTTGCAGTGTTTTTTTAAACTCCAGGGGACCGGCGGCATGCATAATGATCTCGATCTCTTTTTTTTCCCATATCGGAGGATATCTCAAGAATTCGAATACGCCCATACAGTGGTCCCTGTGCCCATGGGTGAGAACGATCTTTTTGATGTCCATGATACTGAAACCTAATTTTTCAAGTTCACCAAAAATGGTGTAATCATTACCCGGATCCACGATGGTCAGGTAATCCCCTGCCAGCACATAGACGTTACTGGAATGGTGATATCCGATGAGAAACTTGCTCTTTTCAAAGACCGGGTGGTCAATCTTCATAATTTCCGAAATGGACAGCCATCCCGGGTGATCCGGCTCTTCTTCGGGATACACTTCATCCTCGATCAACGGTTGAGAAGCGGTGTCCGATTTGTATTCGTCATCTTTTTTCGTTTCTTCGACCATTTTCTTTCCTTTGCAAAGCTGTTTTTTATTGCCACGAAATCACCAAGACACCAAGTAATTCTTTCATATATTTTCTTTGTGTCTTGGTGGCTTTGTGGCGATCATTTTTAAATAACGTTTCATTCGAAATTGGGTTAATAATACATAAGGGGAAAAATAACAAGGCTATTTTATTCGCCTTCGCCAGATTACTCTGCAAGCTTAGCGGAGATCCCGCTTCGGCGAATTCCGCTTTGATACCCCCCAGCTCGCCGCGAGGAGCCTCATTTTACAAAAAAATCCCCCTTCCCGGAAAAAGCCGAAAAGGGGGATTAAGGGTTCAAATATGCCGCTTCCCTGCAAGCAGAAAAACGGGTTTTTGTTATGGGTTAGTGATGGCTATCCGATATAGTCCAGCGTAAAATCCAGTTTCATCTTATCATCCGGCCACCACTTCTTGCTCATTTTTTCTTCGCCGGGATAGACGTCTTTGCCGTCAATCTTCTCAACGAGAAGTTCAGCGAACATAAATTCCGTGAGCTTGTATTTTTTGACAACATCCGGCGGAATCAGAACGACAAGACCGGTTTCCTTGCTGGTTTCCCATTCAAAGGCTTCATTGGGAGCTGCAAATTCCTGGCCGGTTTTGCCGTCGTAAAGCTTGAGCAGCTTGCCGGCAACCTTCATCCCCGGCTTCATGTCAAACTCCTCGTATAGCTCGTCGGATATGTGCCACCAAATGGCTCTCATGTTCAAAGCGATATATCCTTTGACGAGCATGGGATCAAAGCCGCAGATACCCACACGACATTTTTCAGGCATATCAAACCTCCTTTTTACGTTCGTTGGTCTCCACTTTATTCAACTGGTCGCGAAGATCTTCAACCTGGCTGAAGCAATAATCCATGAACTCTCTGGCCTCGGATTGGGTGAGATGTTTGGCCTCAAGCAATCTTGTGACATAGGGATAAAGCTGCTGCTGGATTTCTTCAGTAAATTCCAAAAGCACATATTCATTATCCCCGTCTGGAGATGCCCAACTTAAGAAACCTCTTTTCCAGTTGTTCAGCATCCCCTTGAGGGTATCGAGCTCCTTGATTACATTCTCTTCCATGCTACTTCTTCTTTGCTTCAAAGGCATAGCATTTCTTAACCACGTTGAAGTCTGCTACACACCAGTAATGGGGCCAGTGGATCTTCTTGCACCAGCCGATAATGTCTGCGGGCGGAAACTTGGAGCCCTTGAGAACCGGCTTCAAACCGGTGCAGTTCCAGCATATATGGTCACTCGATTTTTCCGGAATCATTATGTTATCCAGAAATTCTTCAGGTGTTAATTCTGCCATAAGACACTCCTTTCTAAGTTACCAGTCCTTGACTTCGCCCTTGGAGAGTTTCTGTTGATACTCTTCCCAGACCTCTGGCGTGAGTTTCTGAATATCCCAGTTGTACGGAAACTGTCCGGCCAATCCCGCAGACGGCGGTTGTGGACGCCATCCCCGTACGGGCCGGCCTCGAACGCTAAACTTGACCATATCCGCGGTACCCGTCAACCAGGATCTCGGCATGCACTGGTACGGCCGGGTGCGGCCCTCGACACCGGGTCTGTAGTTGGAATAGCCGTCATAGGGCTTGTCCGCATACAGCGGCAGAATGTCGGGCTTCTCACCGGGTCTCTCATCAGGGCCCTTGTACATAAAGCCATTGATCATGTAGATGTAGTACACCGTACCGCACTCGGCACAAGCAATCGTGCCTTCCCAATTCCAGAAATAGTATGGGTCGAGGTAGTTAATGGTGTCACAATCTTTTCCATCCACTTCTTTTTTGCACCAAATTATATCACACACTGTACCACCTCCTTTGTTATATCCAGGCCTTGTCATACCACTCTTGAATTGTGCTTTGCGGTACGCCGAGCCAGTCTTGGTAGACTTTTTTATTGTCCGCACCCACCGGACGCCAGTGCCAGTTGATCCGTCGCGGGGTCTTTTCCATCAGACCGCAGCTGTAACCGCAGTGGACCAGCATATCGCCGAACAAAGGATCGTCCAGCCATCGGACCGTGCCTCTTTCCCTGAAATGCTCGCTCTCGTAAACCTCCCGGTCGTTTCGGACCGGTTCGGCCAATATACCGGCATCCTGCAGGATCTTGGCAACTTCGGACCGGCTTTTGTCTTCGGCCCATTTTTCCAGTGCGCCGTAGATTTCGACCTGTGCTTCACCTTCGACCCGTTTGTCGTGAGATTTATACTTTTCGTAAAGATCGTTCATGCCGGTAATGGCGCACAGTTCCTTGAAGTCTGCATCCTGGAAAGCGCTGACCATGACATATCTGGCATCAAATTTGTCCTGGGGATTGTCAGCATCCGGAAAATCGGATTTGCCGCACAGGATGATGCCGTGGGCGCAGAGCTGGGTGTCCCAGTTGCCCCAGCGCTGGCGGACGATACCGAACTTGCCGTACATGGGAAGGGTATGTCCGAGCATGCGGGTGGGAACCTGTACCTGGGAGAATTCGATCATGGTGCCCAGTCCGGTCTTGCGGCGATGATGGATGGCCGCCAGAATCGAACAGGTGATGATGTTCCCGGACTGCCAGTCAATAACCCAGTTGGTCTGCTTGGTACAATGGCCGCCCATGTACTCGTGCATACCGGTTACCGAGGCAAGTCCTGCATGGGCCTGACCCAGAATGTCATAGGAACCGCCGAAAATCTTGGGACCATACCCGAAACCACCGCCCCAGACATAGATGAACCGGGGGTTGATTTCGGAAAGGTAGCGGTAACTCATTTTCCACTTGTCCAGGGTTCCCGGCCTGTAAAGCTCGGTGAGCCCGTCGAACTTTTTCACCAGCCCGTAAAAGACTTCCACCATCTCGGGGATGTGGTAGTCCATGGTCAAAAAGTACTTGTTGGGGTTGGCGTTGGTAAACCCAAGACCGGTGCCGGTCATGGGACGCGTGTCATGGAGCGGATACAAATAGCACTCGTTGAACGGAGAGGTATGCCGCATGGCATCCCCCATCCTTGGCATTTCGATCTTGACCACCTTGGCACCCAGTTCGGCCAGGTTGGCTACAGAATGGGGCGTGAAGATATACATGGTGCAACTTAGCCACTTGATGCCTTTGAGTGCCTCGGGCTTGGTGTGCTCGTTGCCCACATCGAAGAGATTCTTGCAGTACTCTTCATAAGGCATCTTCATCTCATCCATCTCACCCTGACTTTTGGGGCCTGGCAGGTCTTCTATGCGTGTTACTCTTGGGTCTTTTGCCATTATATCACCCCCTTCTGTTTTAATTCATTCAACGTGGTCTGATTCATTCCAACCCACTTCATATAGATTTCATAGTTGTCTGCGCCAAGATCTCTGCCCATCCATTTGCATCGGAACGGTGCACGCACCTGATAGGATGCCGGACTCGATGCAATCAGCAGCGGGCCGTAGTCGGTCTCTTGCACATACTGCCAGGGGCGGTATTTGAAATGCGGGAACTCAGCGACCTCGTCGATGAACATAACCGGTCCGGCTGCCAACTGGTACTCGAGCAGCTTGGCTTCGGCTTCGACCCTGCACTGGTCTCTGAGCCACCGGGTGGTTACAGAATAGGTTTTGATCAAAGCGTGCAGGGCGTTCCTGGCCCCGACCTCCTTGAGGAACGGATCTTCATGAATCAGCCGGCCGAACTGATGGTAATCGCGCTCCAAGCAAAAGCCGATATTATACCACAGTTTATCGGTCTGACCACCGATCATCATGTAGCCGTCCTTGCAGGGGTTCCAGGCATACTGATTCAGGTTGGGGTCCCAGCCACCGGATCGGCCCTTGATACTGGCATTGAACCCGTACCAGGTAATATCAAAGTCGATGATATCCAACAGCGTTTCAGCGCCGGTGACCTCGATCATCTGGCCGGTGTTGTTCAATTCGTCTCTCCAGTATAGGGCGGCATTGGCATTCAGAAATGCCTGGGCGCCGGCCACATAGTCGGCCAGCCAGATCCCCGAACGGGTCGGGTCGCCGCCCCTGCCGCGGGGCAGCAGGTCCTGGGCCAAACCGGTATTGTGGACCCAGGAATTGGCACAACTGGCAAATGGTTCCAGTTCCCACTGGCCGAACTTGGACTGCTTGTCCTTCCAGGGGCCCCATTGCCCGAGCATCCCCACCCAGACGTAGATCATCTTGGGGTTGGCGTCCTTGAGCTGCCGGTAACCGATCCCCAGGTTATCCATATAGCCGGGGGGCATCCCGTCAATCAACACATCCACATTGGACGCCATTTTCTTGAAAATTTCCTGGCCTTCCGCGGTCTCTACATCCAGGGTGATGCAGTGCGTGTTCACTGTCTCGCAGACAAACTCCATACCACACTTTTCACCGGTTTCTTTATTTTCCAGCAAATACTCTTCACGGCCAAAGGGCGTCAGTTTCCGCAAAGGATCGCCGCCGGGCGGCTCAATGGAAACACACTCGGCCCCGGCTTCGCCGAACAGAGACGTGGCAAACTTGTGACCCAGTCGCCAGAGGCCGATATCCAGCACCCTGAGATGCGACAGAGACTCATCTTTGCCGTACCTTTTTTCAAATTTGAGGTTTTCCTCAGCCCACTCACAGAACTCCAGCGCCTTCCGTTTTTCGTACACCGGTTTGACCTGCTCGTAGGGAGGCGGCGGGGTGACCGGATAAGGTCTGACATCCATATCCATGAGACCTATGGTGTCGGCCCGGCTGTTTATCTCAATATCTCGTTTTTCTGCCATATTTTACCTCCAAAAAAAGTTTAAATTCCACTGAAGAATTTATCCAGAGTTGTATTAAGCATCAGAGGAACGGCAATAATTCCTCCCTGCTGATGTTACCACCTCCTTTCTTTTTGAAGTTCGACGCCAAGCGGCGATCATATTAAAACGACCCTTGCATGTCGATAGCGTATGATCTTTCCAACAGCCGAATGGATACTTTATTCAGTAATCTGAATAGTGATTCGGCGGGTCGTTTTTCTTTCCATCTTATTCGGAAAGCGCAAAGATCGTGCATCACCTCCTTTGGGTAATAAAATTAGAATCGATGAAACATTGAAAAATGAACGATGAATTATGATTGAATACTATTTCGTGAATGCAGCATTTGAGCCGGGTTAATCTTAAAAAATCGACAAGTGAATTTGATTCAGTGCAGTGTTTTTTTTAAAATTCTTTAAAAATTTTGTCAAGAGTAAAAAATGAATTTTATTCAAAAAATTCCGAAAATTTTCACTATAGCCCTGGATGACAAGGATTTATACATTCTCTTCTTTGAAATACTTCTTGTCCGAGTCAGGATCGAAAAGAAAGGTCCAAATGTTTTTTTGATCCCTTCGAAGATGGCTAAAAATACAACATGTGGGATATGACACATCGCAGAATACTTTATAAGGTAATTGTTATGAAATCACCTCCGCACAAAGATGGTACATTTTTCATCAACGGTGTACCGGACAAAAATGCTTAAATAACGAATGCTTTTTTTACCTTGCAATTTGTTTTCGGATATCTTATACGCAAATGTTTGAGAGTTATCTATAGGATGCACGTGTCGCTTTTGGCCGATAGGCATATAAAAATGGTTTAAATCAATCACAACATTTTCAACAATTTTCAGAAAGGAGGTGAACGTTAAAAATTAGCCGGTCGCAGAACTCGAACGTCTGCCAGGAATCTAAAACTTAATTTTGCAGACGATAAACGGGAAACACGCCCGGCTGTGGAAAAATAGGCATGTTACTGCAAGCCATCTCAAAAATCCAGATTACGTTCAAGGACAAGGCACGAGCCGATGAAAAAGCGCAGCACACATGACGGTATGTGAGCATTTTGAAGAGGCTCGTAACGCCGTAATTGAGCGTTAGATGTATTTTTGAGATGGCTTGCAATCAGACAACAATCAAACTATGGGAGGTTTATGCTATGGGTAAAATACCGGAAAATATGCTGCCACCAAAAGATACGTGGCCGGAATATGTGGTTCCAGAAGAGTTTGCAGATACTCCGGATGAATTGAATCTTGCCGACTTTTTGCTCGACCGCCATATTCGAGAAGGCAGAGGCGGCAATCCCGCCATCAAGTTCATGGACAAGGTCGTCACTTATGCACAGCTCCAGGAGATGGTGAATAAATTCGGCAACAGCCTCAAAGATGCCGGGGTTGAATCCCAGGACCGCGTGGGTATTCGTCTGGTAAATTCCATTCAAGCTCTGGTGGCCATCTTTGCCATTGAAAAAATCGGCGCCATTCCTGTTCCAACATCACCGCTGTGGTCCGGTGAAGAGGTCGCATTTGTGGCCAACAATGCTGAAATGAAACTTTTTATTGTCAATGCCCCGCTCATGCCTCCGGTTGAAGTTGCCAAACCCAATTTTGAGTTCGGCACCAAAGTCATCACCATCGGCGGCAATGCCGATGAAGTAAAGGCTGCCGGAAATATGGTCTATGAAGAAATGCTCGCGGCCGGTTCCGCTAATCTGGAAGCCACCATGCTAAAGGGTACTGACATCGGCATTATGCTCTATACATCCGGTACCACCGGCATGCCCAAGGGCTGTGTTCACTTTGTCAAACCAATTGTCATTGAAACCAAATTGGTTAACCGACATGTTTACAAGATGAAACCCGGTGATGTTTTGGGCGGAGCTGCCCCGGTATCATTTGCTGCCGGCTTTGGAACTTTTACTCTTATGCCTTTTGAAGGCGGTGCAGCCATATCACTGATTCCAAAATTCACACCACCGGACATGTTGGACCTAATTCAGAAACACAAAATCACTATTCTCACCGGTCTGCCCACCGGCTACCGCGCTATGATGAAGTTCCCCAAATTCAAGGATTACGACACCAGCTCAATTCGTCTTTACACCTCTGGCGGCGATGCTTTGGGTTCCGAGACCCTGTCTGCTTGGAAAAAACTGACCGGCCTGCCCATCTGGGAAGGTCTGGGCGGCACTGAAATGCTCCATCTGGTAACCTCCAACACCATGAATTCCGAGCCCATGCCCGACTCCATCGGAAAAGCGCTTCCCGGTGTAAAGTGTAAGGTCGTCGATCCCGAATGGAATGACTGCGAGCCGGATCAAGTCGGCAGCATGGTTATCAAGGGCCCCTCGGGAAGCCTGTACTGGAAACCTTACGAGAATGATGATAAACTCCTCAAATCCCAGAAAAAAGGTGTGGTCAATGGCTGGAACCAGATGGGGGATGCCGTATACATGAAAGCGGACGGCAATATCTTCTTTGTATCCCGCGAAGACGACATGATCAAGAGCTCCGGATACCGCATCGGTCCTGCCGAAGTAGAAGAAGCCATCGAAAAACATCCGGCCGTTGCCGAGGCCGGTGTCGTGGGTGTTCCCGATCCTGAAAAGGGTCAGATTACCAAGGCTTTTATAGTACTCAAGGAAGGGCATGAGGGAAGCGATGAATTTTTCGAAGAACTCAAAACATTCTTGAAAGACCACATTGCCATTTACAAACTCCCCAGAGCCATTGAATACCGGACGGAGTTGCCGCGTACACCCACCGGCAAGCTGTTGCGCCGTCATTTGAGGCCCCCCAAATAAACGACGTCCGGCAAAAAAGGATGATGAACCAAAACCCCTCCCATGCTTCGGCATGGGAGGGGTTTTTTCATTTATAGCGATGGAATATATTGTCTCAGGACGTTTTCGGGAGAGAATAAATCTCTTTACATGCCGGTGTTTTTGACATAAACAATAAATCGACTTTTTTTCTGTCTCGTCATTTTCCTGCCCAAAGAGATAAGCGACATGGGATCAACTGCAGCAAATGGAGAAAAAACCATGAAACAAAATCCGTCCGTTTCCTTAAAAACAGTGGATCGTGTTGAAGTCACCACATTGATGGACAATTATGTGGATCTCTTACTCCCGAGTACGGATCTCGTCCTCCGT
>Ga0316575_10000428_pt1 | contig 11990 bp, 6 predicted proteins | sample J5NA_FD_203072 | JGI IMG/M metagenome (GOLD analysis project Ga0316575, IMG submission 203072) | Rhizosphere microbial communities from salt marsh grasses in Alabama, United States - J5-7_050615r2r3 | ecosystem: Host-associated > Plants > Roots > Rhizosphere | place: USA: Alabama | collected...
CTGAAAATGGAGACTTGAAAAACAGTATTCGGAATCATACAATCTCTGCTGCCGGTTTGATTGTTTTAACCTTCCTGGCTCTTCCTCATATCCATCGGCAATCTCAAATATCTGTAGGTTATCCTGTGAAACGGAACAGTTATTTCACGGAGGTTGGAGATGCATGGTCAGGGAAAAAAAGCGCTGGTCGTGGAAGATAATCACTTCCATCAGAAAATGGTGGCAACCCTGCTTGAAAGTCTCGGTTATACCGTATTCACTGCCGCAGATGGTGATACCGGGCTTGAAGTTGTTAACAGCGAGCATGATCTCGAACTGATTGTTACCGATATTTTCATGCCGAAGAAGGAGGGTATCGGATTTATCCGTGCGGTCAAGAGCCGCCATCTTCAGGCAAAAATCATTGTCGTTACCGGTGCGGTCAATTTCAGCGTGATTTCAGACACCGCGATGCTTTTCGGTGCCGACCTGATCTTTAAGAAACCGATTGATATCGATGATTTTACCGAAAAGCTCAATCAGCTGGTAGCGGTTTCATAGTGCATACGCACTTACATTCCGGCAAGCTCATTCCGTTCCGTCGACATGCTCTGAAACCGGTTCTCCATAGGGCGGTAAGTTGCATGTACTGCCCGGTGTATAGCCTCAGGCGCATTCCTTCGCCGCATTATAGCAATTGTCAAACAATGTTCCGATTAGCTCCAGCGGCGTCGATGAGAAGGCGATCCGCAGTATGTCGTTTTGAGCAATAACGCCGGTACTGTATTTTGAAAGCAGAACCTGACGTACTTTTTCCGCATTTCCCGATTTTATGCTGATGCACATGAAATAACCCGAATTGAAGGGAAGGGGATAGAAGTAGTCCCGGTACTCGGGGTGTGCGGCGATCAGTTCACGAATGGCGCGGTACCGTCGTTCAAGCGTGGCATATTTGACCTGTTTTTCTGCTGCATAGGCTTCGTTTGTATAGGCGTTCTGCAGCAGTACCTGGGCGATATTCGACGCATTGGAGATCGATCCGCGTACGGCACCTGCAAGCTTGGCTTCGAGAGAAGCATAAAGCTCTGCGGTTGCGTTTTTCACACCAAACGTGACAAACCCGACACGGAAACCCCACACATAATCCTCTTTGGTGGGGCCGTCAAGCTTGACGGCGAGAATGCGTTCATGTGCGTCGGCAAGCATGGCGAAAATCGATTCACGCAGGATACCCTCTTCATAGACCAGACCGAAATAGGAATCATCGATAAGGACGACAATCGAATTTCCAGCTTCAGCAGCTTCGACAAGCACATTTCTGATTGCAGCGGCTTCATTTTCCGATACGGTATATCCGGTCGGGTTATTGGGAAAATTAAGGAGAACCAGTTTTTTCCCCGGTGCTGTTTCGAGGAGCTTGTCCCGCAGGCCGGCCACATTGAATGCACTGTTTTCAATAAAGGCAGGAAAGGTCTCGATAGCGGCACCACAGGCGTTTGAAAATATCAGATCATAGTTTTCCCAGTAGCGGTCGGGAGAGATGACGACATCGCCCCTGTCCGCGAAAAGATACCCCGCCATCGACAAACCATGCGTAAGTGCGCATGATACCACCGGCTGACTTACCGTTTTTCCTTCCATTGACGGATTCTTGCGGACCATCATCTGCTTCCAGGTCGCCCTGATATCGGGACGTCCCTGACTCGGAGCGTAAGGAAACCCCTCCGTTTTCTTCAGGTTGACAAGAGAACTGAGGATGTCAAGCACCATGGGAGAGCCGGAGTCTTCGAGCGCGATGCCGATAGTGGCATTGATCTTTTTGCCTGCCGCTTCCGCTGATTGTGACAGAATGCCGAGTTTCGGAAAGAAAATCGCCTTTCCCTTCTCGGACAGCATTCCGAAAACTGACGGATTGGCTTTGGCAATAATATCATTGAGCGATTGCGCTTGCGGATCAAGTGACATCCGGGGCTCCTTCTTTCCTTGGTTGATGTTTTCAAAAAAATAGCCAAAAGGTATATCGCTGCGGATATATCTTTCGGCTATTCGATATTTCAGTACAAACCTTTTAAATATAGATGTTTTCACTTTCGAGTCAAAGGAAAAAAATAATAATTTTTTAAACATTGACAGGTGAGTCGTCGTCAGTCCGGTGCTGCCGGCTGATTTCGGGTCTCCCCGTTCTGCAGGAGGTTACACCGTTTTCCCCTGATTCGCAACCGCCAGTGTCGCAGCTTCGACCGCTTCGGGATTTCCCAGGTAGAAGTGTTCTGCAACCGAAAAATCGTCATGCACCCTGTACACCAGGGGAATCCCCGTCGGAATGTTGAGGCGCGTGATGGCATCGTCGGACAGACCGTCCAGATGCATGACAAGTGCCCTGAGGCTGTTGCCGTGTGCTGCGATGAGTACCCGTTTTCCGTCGGTGATCGCAGGTGCGATGGTCGAGTGCCAGTACGGCATTACCCGGGCAACGGTGTCTTTCAGCGATTCATGTGCGGGGAGCGCTCCCGGCGGAAGGGTATGGTAGCGCGGATCCTCATATTGTTTTTTGTAAACGTCATCGTCCATTGCGGGCGGAGGAACCGAAAAGCTGCGTCGCCAGATATGCACCTGTTCCTCTCCATGCAGCCGTGCCGTCTCCGCCTTGTTGAGTCCCTGGAGCGCACCGTAATGACGCTCGTTGAGCTGCCAGCCGACCTGTACCGGAATCCACATCAGATCCATTTCGTCAAGTACGATCCAGAGGGTGCGGATGGCCCGTTTGAGCGTCGAGGTGAAGGCCCGATCAAAGGTGTACCCTGCATCGGCAAGAGCGCGGCCGGCATCGTGCGCCTCTTCGATTCCCTTTTCGGAAAGGTCGACATCGGTCCATCCGGTGAAACGGTTTTCACGGTTCCAGCTGCTTTCGCCGTGTCTGAGCAGAACGAATTCTTTCATGGTTTCTTCCTTGTGAAATGATGATGCATAACCGATGCGGTCTCAGGGCCGTATTTAAATAATTACCCGCATCCGCAGGGATTATTGTACCTTTTTTTCACGGGAATGTCGAAGGCTGCTTTTGCCGGTAACCATCGGTAACTATATTAAGGTGATCGCTGAATGGTCGGCGGTCATTTCGGTCTACTGCTTATGTCAATATATCGTCCGGGGTGTCCGTTCCGCCGACGGTTGCCTGCTGCAGAAAGGAATGTCATGGAACTTCCGGTAAAACGTGTCAAGATACTCGCGACGCTCGGTCCCGCTTCGTCCTCGCCGCAGATGATCAGGTCTCTCATCCGCAGCGGTGTCGATGTATTCAGGTTGAACTTTTCACACGGTGATCATGCGGTGCATGGTGCAGCGATCGATACGATACGTCACGCTGCACACTCGCTTAAAAGTGAAGTAGCCATTCTTGCCGATCTTCAGGGACCGAAAATCCGGACCGGACGGACGCTAAACGATGAACCTGTCCGGCTTGAGACGGGAGATGAGGTGGTCATCACTGCCGACAAGGGGCTCTGCACGAAAAAGGTCATAACCGTTGACTATAAAAAAATCGCCGAAGAGGTTGCACCCGGCCAGGTGATTTACATAAATGACGGGGCGATCCGGCTCGAAGTTACGGGGATAAGCGACCCGGGGCACCTTACGGCAACGGTGCGTGCGGGCGGCTCGTTTTCATCCCGCAAAGGGGTCAATTTTCCTGATGTCATCCTGAGCATACCGTCGCTTACCGCGAAAGACCGAAGGGATCTCGCCTTTATTCTCACCTGCGACATTCAGTATGTCGCACTCTCGTTTGTCAGAACCGCGGCCGATATCACGGCGTTACGGAAGATCGTCAATGCTTCGGGAAAGAACATCGGGATTATCGCGAAGATCGAAAAGCCCGAGGCTGCGCGTAATGTCGGCGAAATTCTTACCGTTGCGGACGGCATCATGGTTGCACGGGGAGATCTTGGAGTCGAGGCGACGCCGTTTGCGGTGCCGGTAATTCAGAAAGAGCTTATTCAGAAGGCAAACCGGACCGGGAAACTGGTAATTGTAGCCACACAGATGCTCGAATCGATGATATCGTCCGCCATCCCGACACGTGCGGAGTCCACCGACGTTGCCAATGCGATCATCGACGGCACCGATGCAGTCATGCTTTCCGGGGAGACCGCCATGGGGAAATATCCGGTACAGGCGGTGGAAACCATGGTCAGGATTGCGGAGGTTACCGAAAAAAGTTCCTTCATTCACCGTGAACCGGTGGCTCTGGCCGATGATGTGCGCGATCTGCCGCATGCCGTATGCGATGCTGCCGTACGTGCCGGCCGCGATCTCGGCAACATACCGCTCTGCGTGTTCACCATCAGTGGTGCGACTGCGGTATATCTCTCGAAACTGCATTATGAGGGATCGGTCATCGCCTTTTCGCCCGATGTGCAGGTGGTGCGAAAACTCTGCCTCGCCTGGAATATCCTCGCACTCCATTTTCCCCTGATCCACAATGTGGTTAAGATGTATTCGTCAAGCGAGACGCTTCTCCTGCGACGGCATCTCGTCAGAAGGCATGATACGATCGGGATCATCAGTGGAACCGGTTCGGTCAGGGGAGCGACGAATCTTTTCCGGATAAAAAGAGTCGGAGAACAGTAAACCGGTATGGGGCCAGTTTTTGAAAAAAACACTCATAAGGTGCTCGTTACATCCGAAGTAACTGACTGTTCCTCGCTTGTTTGATAATTTCACTGCTTTTTGTACCGGTTTTCGGTATGTTTAATAGGGTTGTATTCTTAATACATTACATTGTTCCGGCGATCCCGGGTGAAGGGGAGATAACCGAGGAGGCCGACAACGCACTTCTGCGTTTGCATTCCTCACGAAAAGGCGGCTGTCTTCAACCGCATTACACTGTGACGATCGATGGCTATCAATCGTAATCCGTAAGTGATGTCCGGCAGTTGCATCCTTCGCCGGAGGCGTCACCTGAAAATAGATGGAATGTGACATCCCTGCAGGGGAATGTTATAGACGGCAGGAGCGGAAACGCACTATCGTCAGACTCAACGAGAGGCAGGGAACCTCTTTAAGAAAAGGGTAAAAAATGCTGCAACGCACCACGCTTGCCTACGCAGTCGGTCTGCTCGTTTTAGGTATGATCATTCCGGTTTCGGCGATCAACGAATACACTGCACCGTCTCACCGTACACTCCATAAGCAATCTGCAACCCGGTTGTCTTCGGATACCCTTTCCATTGTGTATGACGCAGAGGGGAAAAGGCCGATTTTTATCTCGGGAAAAGTATACGTGAACCCCGTTGCTTCATCGTCGCTCAGGAAAACCGATGTCGCCGCACAGAATCGCACGCGTTGTAATGCATATCTGCAGGATATCCGGCATGCTCTCAAAATCACCCGGCCCTCCGAAGAACTGTCGATCGTCGGTGAAGCAGTCGACAATGCATCCGGGACGACACACTACAAAATCAGGCAGAAATTCCGCGGCATTCCGGTGCTGGGGGCGGAAGCGACGGTTCATCTCCGTGACGGGCAGGCTGCGTTCGTCGGTCGCACCATTCCTACGCCGGCTATTTCCACGGTACCCGACATCACGGCCGGGCGTGCCGTCGACGTCGCACTATCGGATCTTGCCGCCGCAGGCATTGCGGTGAAGGTATTCAGTGCCGAAGAGAAGGAAATCCTCGACTACAGCGCACCTTCGGCTGAGCTGATCGTCTTTTCATCGTTACAGGGCGAATCCGACGCCCGCCTTGCCTATCAGATTCTGATCCGTCCGAACATGCTTGATTGGTGGGAATACATCGTGGATGCCCGGATCGGGGACATTCTCATGAAATACAACCGTACCTGTGATGCGGGTGCTGCAACGGCCGATGTTCCCGACCTCAGCGGAGAACAGCGTCTGATTCATACCTATCAGTCCGACAAGTATTATCTCATCGACGTATCACGATCCATGTACGATGCGGCACAGTCGCAGATACCCACGAAGCTTACCGGTGCCATCGTCACCTATGATTACAAAAACCGGTATCCCGCCATGTCCTCCTTCAGTCTTATCACGTCAACCGATAATGCCTGGGATCCCAAGGCGGTATCCGCGCAGTACAATGCCTCCGTTGCATACGAGTATTACCTGAACGTTCACAAACGCAATTCGATCGACGGCAACGGCGGTTCGATCCGTTCGTTCATCAATGTCGCCGATCAGACCGGGTTGCCGATGGACAATGCATACTGGAACGGTCGGGGAATGTATTACGGCAACGGGTACCGGGTTTTCACTTCCCTTGTCGCCGCACTGGATGTCGCCGGTCATGAACTGACCCATGGCGTCATCGAGGCGACCGCAGCGCTTCGCTATGTGGGACAATCGGGCGCGCTCAACGAGTCGCTTGCCGATATTTTCGGTTGCATGATCGAACGCGCCAACTGGACAATGGGAGAAACGGTGATCCGTTCGGGCGCTTATCCCGTCAAGGCGCTGCGCGATCTTTCCGATCCGCATAACGGAACGACGAAGGGCAGGGACGGGTGGCAGCCGCGAACCATGGCCGAATACCAGAAGCTGCCCAATACCACCGCGGGTGATAACGGCGGTGTGCATGTCAACAGCGGCATTCCCAGTTATGCCTACTATCTTTTCGCAAGCAATGTCGGCAAGGAGAAGGCCGAGAAGGTATTCTACCATGCATTGACCACGTATCTGAGCGCATCGTCGCAGTTCGCCGATCTGCGCATCTGCACCCGCCTGGCGTGCGGGGATCTGTACGGTGCCGAGTCTCCGGAAGCGACGGCACTGGCATCCGCATTCGACAGTGTGGGCATCACTGACGACACGCAGCCGTTCGACCATGTCGCTGATCTCGAAGTGAATCCCGGCAGGGAGCATGTGCTGCTTACCGCCGCTCCTCCGGCGAGTGACGGTACGACAATGTATATCGCCGACAGCGCATTCGGTTCGCTCAAGGGCATTTCGAAACGGTCGGTTAAATTCCGTCCGTCAATATCCGACGACGGAAAAAAAATTCTTTTTGTCAGCGGCGATAAAAAACTCATCGCACTTACCCTGAACGGGACCACGGCAACGGAGACCGTGATCGACTCTGCGAAGGTCTGGTCGGTCTGTGCGATTTCGCGGGATGGATTGCGGTTCGCGGCGGTACATGAGGCAAAAGACACCGCCATGTATATCGGCAGCATGGATGGCGGACCGATGCACAAATACAATCTCAACGGTCCTGCAGGCGACAATACGCATGCGATAACCGGTGCAGTGAGTGCAACCGCTCTGGAATGGAATCCTGCGGGCGACAATGTCGTCTACGACGTATTCAACTCGCTTCCCGGTCCGAACGGTACGGGTCTTTCATTCTGGGACATCGGTTTTTTGCGGTCATGGGATCCGGTTGCAGATTCGTTCGGCGACGGCGAGGTGAGTAAACTGTTCAGCAATCTCGGCGACGGTATGAGTGTCGGCAATCCGACGTTTTCGAAAAATTCCCCGAATATTCTGGCGTACGAAAGTATCGATGATCTGACCTATTCCATTTCCGTCATGACGATGAACATGGAGAACCGTAAAACCATTCCGGTGGCGACGACGGCATTTCCCGGCTATCCGAGCTATTCCCGGCGCGACGACAGAATCGCCTTCTCGACCATCAACGGTGCCGACACCGTGGTGTCGGTTGTAAAAGTCAAGGAGGACAAGCAGACTCCGGACGGAAATCCTGCCATTGCAATCCGCAGGATGAAATGGGCGGTCTTTTTTGCGGACGGAAACCGGAAGCTCAACCCGACGTCGCAACGGACGACACAACCGATGGTGTCCGCATCCAAACTTGATTGTACGGTGCAGTCGGCTGGCGGCAGCATCAGGGCGATCATTCGCGGTGCTGGCAACGGCCTGACCCGTATCACCATTCTGCGACCGGATGGAAAAATCGTTCATCGGGAAACGGTATCCGCAGGCAGCGAACGGCTTTCCTATTTCTGGAACGGCAGAACGGCCGCCGGATCACGGCCCGGCCATGCCGTTTACCTGCTGCGGATCGAAACGCCGAAGGGGGCAGTGACAAAAACGTTCTTTTTTAACTGAAAACGCTATAACCTTTTTCCGGCGAAACACTATATAGGCGAAACACTATATATAGGAGAGTACAATGTCTACACTTTCCCGTATTTCTGCTCTCACTTTATACATCTGTACTGGCTGGTCCATCGTTACCTACCGTTTATCCGATTAAAATTCCCCTTTTTACCATGGTGCTGTCCGGCAGCATGAATCCCACATTCTTTTCTTGACTATACACCCAATATGTTGTATCTTGGAATAAAAAATGGTCTATCTGTTGTGTTGATAACTTATGAATAACTACTTCCTGATTCCTCGGAAAGGGTAGTCATGCTTCTTCGAAAACTTCAGATTTTTGGGTTTAAATCGTTTGCCGATAAAACGGAACTCATTTTCGGTGAGGGAATGACGGCGGTCATCGGTCCCAACGGATGCGGCAAGAGCAATGTGGTTGACGCCATCCGCTGGGTATTCGGAGAACAGAAGGCTTCGCAGCTCCGTAGTGCGAACATGCAGGATGTGATTTTTTCGGGTACGCAGAACCGCCACCCGCTTAACATGGCGGAAGTGGTTCTCACCATCAAGAACAACAAGGGTATTCTTCCGGTGGAGTTTTCGGAAGTGGCGATCACCCGCCGTATCTTCCGTACCGGTGAGAGCGAGTACATGCTCAATAAGGTTCCCTGCAGACTGCGCGACATTCACAATCTCTTTATGGATACCGGTATCGGCAGCAGTGCCTATACGACCATCGAGAATACAATGATCAATTCGATTCTCAGCGACAAGGCCGAAGAACGCCGTATCTTGTTCGAAGAGGCATCGGGAATAGGAAAATACAAGCAACGCCGCAAGGAGAGCATCCGGCAGCTTGACAAAACACGTCAGGATCTGCTGCGCATCGGTGACAAGGTACAGGAAGCTGACCGTCAGGTACGCATGCTTGCCCGTCACGTGGAAAAGGCGAAACGGTATAAAACGTATTTCGAAGATCTGAAATCTCTTGAACTCGGGTTCGAGAACCGTCGTTACCGTGTACTTGCCGATACTATCTCGCAGCGGCGCAAATCCATTGAAGAGGGTGAATCACTGCGCGAGACCGTGCGGGCCAGAATTGCGACCGCTGAATCACAGATCAGCAAGATGCAGCTCTCCGCACTCGAAAAGGAAAAAGAGCTTGAGATTGCTTCACGCGAAGTGAGCGAAATCAACGAAAAAATCGTCCGGATTGACCGTGATCTTTCGGTAAGTTATGAACGTCTCAACAACCTCAAACAGAACATCACCCGTTTCGACCAGGATGTTCACTCTCTCGATCAGCAGATTGAGGAAGCCACGAAACTTCGCGGACAGCTCGAACGGGGACTTGTCGACCGTGACGCCCTGCTGCAGCAATGTCAGGAACGGGTGGACGGTGCCGGTACGGAACTTTCCCGTTTTGATGAACAGATGCAGAGCCGTCGTGATCAGGCCGATGCGCTCGGCCGCAGCCAGATCGATCTCATCAATGAAATAAGTACCCTGCGCAGCAGGCTCAGTACGCTCAAATCGAACCTTGCCAATGCCATCGACCGCCGTTCGCATGATGAGCGGGAACTCGAACTGCTTGAATCACGGGTTGACGAATACCGCGATGCGATTGACGCGTGCAGACAGCAGCTGGCTATCGTCGATGAGGAACACCGTAACCTCCTGCAGGAACGAGAAGTGCTTTTCGCACGGATCGAAAAGGAGGACGCACGGTATCAGCGTCTCATTGAGCGGGAAAAACATCTCGAAGCGCAGATCGCGACGTCGCGTTCGCAGCGCAAATTCCTCGAAGGACTCGAATCGGCGTTCGAAGGGTATGGTGCCGGTGTCAAGGAATTGCTCAAACGCAAGCTGCCGGGGCTTCGCGGGATTCTGGCCGACCTTATTTCCGTTACCGACGATGCTCCGACAGCCGTCATCGAAAAGGTCCTCGGCAATGCGGTGCAGACCGTGGTGTTCGATACCGAGGCGGATGTGCGCGCCGCGGTTGATCTTCTTGTCAATGAAACGATCGGAGAGGCGTGTCTGATTTCCCTTGAACGGATTGCGGCCCTGCCTGCAGGCGGTCGTCATGACGGTGCGCTGTGTCTTTCGACCCTTGTCAAGGTGCAGCCCGGGTGCGAGGTCGTGGCTGATAATCTCCTCTCGTCGGTCTACATTACCGATACCGCAGACCGTGCCATGGAATTCATCCTTAAAAACGGCAGACAGCTGCGCTGTGCGGGACGTGACGGCGTTATCTGCAACGGTGACGGGTCGGTCATTGCCGGAACCTCGAAAACCGAAAAGGCCGGAATTCTTCAGCGCAAGCAGCAGATCGAGAAACTGGCGAGCGACATCCTGGCCTTCGAGGCGGAGTATGCAACGGTGATCGAAGAAAAGGACCGTTGCATCATTCTGCGCGATGAAGCCAAGGTGGCGCTTATTGAGGTTGATGAAAAACTCAACAAGGGGCAACGTCGCCAGCAGGAACAGCAGACCGCGATCAAACATTATGAACAGGAAGTTCTGTCAACGGGTGCGAAACATGCCGTTCTGCAGCCTGCACTGGTCGAACTGCGCAAAAAAATTGACGAGTACGATACGCAGATTGCTGAGGACGAAGCGCAGCAGGCGGTAATGCAGAATCGTCAGGAAGATCTCGAAGAACAGGTGGAAAAGGCACGCAGCGAAGTTCGTGCCATGGAGGAACAGCGTCGCGGACTCATCGAGCAGCTGAAAAACGTCGAGCTCGAATCGCAGGGGCTGCGCAACCGGATCAATCAGGACCGGCAGGATATTGCGCGATTAACACGTGACATTGCACTGTTCGGCGAACGAAAAAATGTCAAGAGTGACGAAAAACGCAAGGCGGTTGACGAAATCGCCTCCATGGATACCACGCAGGAGAGACTGAAGCTCGAGCTGCAGTTCCAGCGTTCGGTTCGCACCGAAAATGAATCGAAACGCGATACTATTCGTGAAGTATACAACGGAATGCTGCTTGAAATCGAAGAGGTGCGCAAAGCGATGCGTACCGATCAGTCGGAGCTCGATGCGGTCGGCAACCGTATTCACGATGAACAGATCAAGCTTACCCGGGATGAGCAGGAACAGCGCCGGATCAGGGAGCGGATATGGGAAGTATACGAGGTTGATCTCGAAACACCGCCTGTCGAGAGTGTCATGCAGGAAGTGACCGAGGACGACGAGGAGGTCCTTAAAACCATTGCGATGCTGCGCGAGCGCATCAAGCATGTCGGTCAGGTGAATCTTGCCGCTCTCGATGATTACGAATCGGAAAGCGCACGCCTCAAGGAACTCACCACGCAGCGCGACGACCTTCAGACGGCGGTGGACGATCTCGACCGCGCGATCAAGAAGCTTGACAAGGAAGCGCGCGTCCAGTTTCTGGCGACATTCGAGGCTGTGCAGAAGAATTTCTCCGAAATGTTCACGACGCTCTTCGAAGGCGGTGAGGCGCATATAGCACTCGAAGAGAATGTCGATCCGCTTGAAGCGCCCATTCATATCAATGTGCGTCCCGCAGGAAAGAAGATGCGGGGTGTGCAGCTTCTTTCGGGTGGGGAACGTGCCCTTACGGCGATTTCACTGCTTTTCGCGCTTTATCTGGTCAAACCGTCAGCCTACTGTATACTTGACGAGCTCGATGCGCCGCTTGACGATGCGAACATCGGCCGGTTTGTCAAGGTGCTGCGCAAGTTCGCCGAAAAGACGCAGTTCATCGTGATCACGCACAACAAGCGTACGATGGAAGCCGCCGATCTGCTCTACGGCGTGACCCAGCACGAGAAGGGTGTTTCGACGATCGTGTCGGTACGGTTCGACGAATCGGAGCTGCAGGCTGCGTAAAACATCGCTCCCCGGCACTGATCATGGTGGTGGTAAATGAGCCCGTCGAGATGCTCTC
>Ga0316575_10000429_pt1 | contig 11981 bp, 9 predicted proteins | sample J5NA_FD_203072 | JGI IMG/M metagenome (GOLD analysis project Ga0316575, IMG submission 203072) | Rhizosphere microbial communities from salt marsh grasses in Alabama, United States - J5-7_050615r2r3 | ecosystem: Host-associated > Plants > Roots > Rhizosphere | place: USA: Alabama | collected...
GCCGTCATCGAGCAGCGCGCGCGCCAGACGGTTGAGGTAGTCGCCCACGCTCCTGTCCATTTCCGGCGTGGCAGTGTGCAGTTTGCACCACATCTGCTTCAGGCCGGGAAAGCGGCGGATGGAAAGGGCCTCCACCCGAGCATCTTCAATCACGGAGATCACCGCCATCTGCATAGGGTTCAGGGCCTCGGCAGAAATCGGTTGTTTGGTTTCGACCACGTGCGCGGCGCAGTGCGCGGCAGTGGCGCGATAGAGTTCAAGGCCGGAAATGGGTTCCTGCCCTTCGATGACTAAATCGTCAAAGGCATCCGGCAGGTGCAGCAGGTAGTCCTCGATGTAAGGCCGATAACCTTCGCGGGTCTCGAAATCGCCTGCGGTGGGACGCATGAAGAAATCGCGTGCCCATAGGGCGCGCAAATACATGTTGATGCGCCGCTGTACATCGACCAGCAGCGTGCCCTTGCGCTCCTTCTGAAGCATCGCGAGCGATTCCTTCGACGCCAGGTTGAAGTAGTTGATCTGTTCTTCGTAGTTGGTGCGGTGTGCGTGTGCGCCCCACATCGCCCAACGTCGCAGGCCGCCCAAGGTCAGCTGCTGGAATAATACCTCCAGCTTGTCGAGCATGGGGCGCACACCGCGCGGCGCCTGTGCGATCAGATTGTTGATGAATTGCAAATACTTGAGGAACAATTCAGAGTCGCCCAGGCGGTTGGCCGCGGTGGGCGCGGTGGCCAGCAGCAATTCAATTACCGAGCCCGAGGTGCGGGAGGCCAGAGATAGCGAGGCTGTGACGAGTTCACCGATCACGTCTTCGCCGACTTCCTTGGCGACATGCGGTGCATTTTCCAGCCAGGCCTCGACCAGTTCATCTCCGCGTCCCAGTCCGCGGATAGCGGCAGCGCCTTTCAGGTAAGTATCAAGACCGCGCGGCGAAAAGACCTTGGTGGCCTCGTGCCAGTTATGGTTCAGCACTTCCTGGCTGTGCGGAGACAAATCTTCAAGCAGTTCAGCGTAGTCAGTGAGATTGGTGCTCATGGCTTTACCCGTGAAAAGAGAAACGTAAAACGCGAAAGGTAAAAACCAGCCTGCATTTCACCTTTCACCCGAGCCGCAAAGCGGCGAGTCACATTTCACCATCAAAAAAACGTCGACACCGCTGAATCCAGCGCATCGCGCATATCTGGGTCATCGGTAATCGGGCGCACCAGCGCGACGCGGCAGGCTGCCATCGGCTCAACGCCCTTGGCGATCAGGCTGCCTGCGTAAATCAGCATGCGCGTGGATAGGCCTTCGTCGAGGCCGTGACCCTTGAGGTTGCGCGAACGCTCGGCGATCGACACCAGCTTGCCAGCAATATCCGCATTGACGCCGGATTCGTGCGCCACGATTTCGGTTTCGATCGCGTGATCGGGATAGGTGAAGTCCAGCCCGCCGAAACGCTGCTTGGTCGACTGCTTGAGATCCTTCATCAGCGACTGGTAGCCGGGGTTGTAGGAAATCACAATCTGGAAATCAGGGTGGGCATGAACCAGCTCGCCCTTCTTTTCCAGCGGCAACACGCGGCGGTTATCGGTCAGCGGATGAATGACCACGGTGGTGTCCTGGCGCGCTTCAACCACTTCGTCCAGGTAGCAGATAGCGCCATGGCGGGCAGCGATGGCGAGCGGGCCATCCTGCCATTCGGTCCCGGATGCGGACAACAGAAAACGGCCGACCAGATCGGAAGCCGTCATGTCCTCGTTACACGCAACCGTAATCAATGGCTTGCCCAACTTCCAGGCCATGTACTCGACAAAGCGCGTCTTGCCGCAGCCGGTTGGCCCCTTGAGCATCATCGGCATGCGCACGGAGTAGGCGGCTTCGTACAGTTCGACTTCGTCAGCGACAGCGCGATAGTAAGGTTCTTCAGAAATACGGTATTGATCAACGATATTGCTCATGTGGTCTCCTTGTAAGGGAAAGCTTATTTGTCCACAAATAATGCAGTTAACCGTTTGGTTCTGCGATATTTGTCGGCAAACAAACAAGCCCCCGCGCCTCGCGGCAACGGGGGCTATTTGGATATTGCCCGTGCCGCGAAATTATACAGTCTTGCCGCGGTAAATCACCATGGATGCGCCCTGGGATTGGTTGAAGTTGTTGTAACCAATCAGACGAACGTGGTTGTCCGGGTTGGCTTTGTGGCAGGCTTCAGCTTCTGCCAGCACCTTGGCCACATCGGTTTCGCCAAACATGGGCAGCTTCCACATGTACCAGTAGGAATCCTGCAGGTGCGCGGGCTCGGTGTGTTCGATGGCCGGGTTCCAGCCCTTCTTCACCAGAAATTCAACCTGCTTCTGGATCTGCTCCTTGGTCATTGGGGGCAGATAGGAGAAGGTCTCGAATTTGCGGCTGGCAGGGTCAGACACGCGGCTTTTGTAATCCATTACTTCAGACATTTCATTTTCCTTTCAGTTTGTTATCCACGCAGGGCGAGACATGGTCTGCGCGCTGCGTGGATGTCCGTTTTTACTTGTGGGCGACGTCCAGCTTGTCGACAGTATCGAACTCGAACTTGATCTCTTTCCAGGTTTCCATGGCGATCTTCAATTCCGGGCTGTGTGCGGCGGCAGAGGTCAGAATGTCCTTGCCTTCCTTCTCGAGCTGGCGGCCTTCATTACGTGCTTGCACGCAGGCTTCCAGCGCGACGCGGTTGGCGGCGGCGCCAGCGGCGTTGCCCCATGGATGGCCGAGTGTACCGCCACCGAACTGAAGGCAGGCATCGTCGCCGAAGATGGAGACCAGTGCGGGCATGTGCCACACGTGGATGCCGCCGGATGCGACCGGGAACACACCGGGCATGGAGCCCCAGTCCTGATCGAAGAACAGGCCGCGGCTGCGGTCTTCCTTGATGAACTTGTCACGCATGGTGTCGATCCAGCCCAAAGTCGCTTCGCGGTCGCCTTCCAGCTTGCCGACGACGGTACCGGAGTGCAGGTGGTCACCACCCGACAGACGCAGCACCTTGGTCAAAACGCGGAAGTGAATACCGTGGTGCGGATTGCGGTCGAGCACGGCGTGCATCGCGCGGTGGATATGCAGCAACATGCCATTGTCACGACACCAGTTGGCCAGACCTGTGTTGGCCGTCAGTCCGCCGGTCAGGTAGTCGTGCATGATGATGGGTGCGCCCAGTTCCTTGGCGAACTCGGCACGCTTGTACATTTCTTCAGGGGTCGGTGCCGTAACGTTCAGGTAGTGGCCCTTGCGTTCGCCGGTCTCGCGCTCGGCCTTCTGGCAGGCTTCCACCACGAATTCGAAACGGTTGCGCCAACGCATGAAAGGCTGGCTGTTGACGTTCTCGTCGTCCTTGGTCAGGTCCAGACCACCGCGCAGGCATTCGTAAACAGCGCGACCGTAGTTCTTGGCAGACAGACCCAGCTTCGGCTTGATGGTGCAACCCAGCAGGGCGCGGCCATACTTGTTGAAAATATCGCGCTCGACCTGAATACCCTGGGGCGGGCCGCCGCAGGTTTTCACGTAGGCGATGGGGAAGCGCACGTCTTCCAGGCGCAGGGCGCGCAGGGCCTTGAAACCGAACACGTTGCCGACCAGCGAGGTCAGCACGTTAACTACGGAGCCTTCTTCGAACAGGTCGATCGGATAAGCCACAAAAGCGTAGAAGCAGGTGTCATCGCCGGGCACGTCTTCGATGCGATAGGCGCGGCCCTTGTAGTAATCCAGGTCGGTAAGCAGATCGGTCCACACGGTGGTCCAGGTGCCGGTCGACGATTCGGCGGCCACGGCAGCGGCTACTTCTTCACGAGGCACGCCCGGCTGGGGGGTGATCTTGAAACAGGCCAGAAGGTCGGTGTCCAGCGGCGTGTAATCCGGCGTCCAGTAGGTCTGCCGGTATTCTTTCACACCTGCGTTATATGTCTTGACTGCCATTGCAATCTCCTAATTTAATGTTATTCGTTTATCTTTCTTGGTGAAAGTCCCGTTGCGTGAGTGAACGCACGCGCAATATAGGCGGGATTAACTATAAATAATAATTGTATTTATTGATAGTAACGATAGACTATAGTCAATGATTAATTCGGGTGAAATGAAGTGATCAAAAATGCAACCTTACGGCAGCTCAAGGTATTTGAAGCAGTAGCGCGTAACCTGAGTTTTACGCGTGCTTCCGAGGAACTGCATACGACTCAGCCGACCGTTTCCATCCAGCTCAAGCAACTTTCCGCTCTGGTCGGGTTGCCATTGGTGGAACAGGTTGGGAAAAAGATCCACCTGACGGAAGCGGGGCGGCTGGTGCACGAGGCCTGCCGAGATATACTGAGCCGGCTTGAAAGATTATCCGACGAAATAAACGAGTCGCAGGGACTTGAGCGAGGACGCCTGAGACTGTCCATAATTTCCACGGCAAAATATTTTGTACCGCGTTTGCTGGGAAATTTCTATAGACAATATCCCGGGATCGAGGTCAGCCTGGAAGTACTCAACCGCGACCAGATACTGGATCGCCTGTCGCAGAACCTCGACGATCTTTACATTATGGGACAACCTCCGGAACATCTGGAAGTGGTCTCTATTCCTTTCATGAAGAATCCTCTGGTCGTCATCGCAGCAGCCGACCATTTGCTGGCCAGAAAAAAAAATATAGACCCGGCACGGTTGTCGGGCGAGCCTTTCATCGTGCGCGAAAAGGGATCAGGGACACGGCTGACTGTAGAGGATTTCTTCAGGAAACATGACGTAAATCTCAATGTGCGAATGACGCTCGGCAGTAACGAGGCAATCAAACAAGCGGTCGCAGGTGGGCTGGGAATCGCGGTGGTGTCAGAACACACCCTGTCGCTCGATCAGGAGTCAGGCGCTTTTGCTGTACTCGACGTCAAAGGGTTTCCATTATTGCGCCAATGGTATGCCATCTACCCCGCGGGGAAACATCTTTCTGCCGTTACCCGCGCATTCCTTGGTTACATCGGGAAGCAGAATGACAAGAAAAGCGGACAACCTGTGCATGGTTCCTGACATGGCATTTGTAATAGTGCTGGGTTTGGATACATTGTGTAAACCGCCCTGATTTTTCCAGCGCTTGTTCCAACAGCTTTCCTTTGGAAGCTCGATCAATGCTTAATAGAATTTCAACGAGTCAGCGCCATGAATAGCTCGGGCAGCTTCTCGGGTAAACGCTGGATGTTGTCCACAACGGTGTAGTGGCGGCCAAAGATGTCGCTCACGTATTCGTCCGCCTTGCGATCGAGGCTGATGCAATAGGTGAAGATGCCGTCGCGGTCAAGTTCCTTTACGGCCTTGCGGGCATCCTCGATGAGCAGCCGATCGTCTTGTGCATCCACGTCAGCGGGCTGGCCGTCGGTGAGGATGAGCATGAGTTTCTTGTCGGCGGGGCGCGATTTCAGGTAATGAGCAGCGTGCCGCATGGCCGCGCCCATGCGAGTGGACCAGCTAGCTTCCATGCCTGCAAGCCGAGCCTTCACATCGTCGTTCCAGTGCTCGCTATAGCCCTTGATGTGAAGATATCGCACGTCGTGACGTGTGTTTGAATGGAATCCGGCAATGGCAAACGGGTCTCCCAGTTTCTCGATGGCCCAGGCCAGAAGCGATACGGCTTCCCGGGAGAGTTCAAGGATGGTTTGCTCGGAGCCGGCGGCTTTTTCGTTCAGCGATTCAGACAGGTCCAGCAACAGCATCACTGCGATGTCCCGACCGCTGGCACGGTGGCTCATATTGATCCGTGGGTCGGGCGTGGCACCGCCCTTGAAATCAATCAAGGAACGAATTGCAACGTCGAGATCGAGTTCGCTGCCTTCTTCCTGATACCGGACACGCACCTTGTCCTGCGGCTTTAACAGATCAAGCAAGCGCTTCAGCCGCTTTGCAAGTGCATCATGTTTTTGCAACAGCCTGTCAATGTCGGCAGCGTTGCCGCTGTGGTGCAGACGTTCATACAAGCTCACCCAGTCCGGGCGGTAGGTTTGGCTGTGGTAATCCCACTCGGGGTAGTGCCTCGGTGGCAGACCCTTGAGTTCCTCTCCCGGTTCGAGTTTGCGTTCTTCGTCGAAGGTTTGTTCTTCGTCGCCTTCCTCGATGAATTTCCACAACTGCCGGTTATCGTCGCGGTAATCGACCACGGTGTTGTCGAAATGCACCTTGGCGAACTGATCGCTCTGGCGGCGAGTCTTTGCAACATATGAAAGCGCCAGCGACGCAATTTCGCTAGTGGAAGATCTGCCTTTTTCCATGATGGCGTGAAAGCGCGCAACGTAATCATTGAGATCGGCGTCGATATAACCGTGCTCGGGATCGAGCAGAGCGCGTGACAGCATGGCAAGGCGATGGCGCAGGCAGGATGTGGTTTCGGGATCGCAGGCATTCTCAACCGGCTTGGGATGCAGTGCCAGGAAAATGCAGCGCAGGCCAGGATACTCGCGTATCAGCAAAGTCTCGATTCGGCAATCCTCGAAGAATTCCACGGCCATGCGCTGGAACGGGCTCCAGTTGTCGGCAACTTGCGCTACGCTCCAGCGTCGGTGGCCGACCATGTGTGCAAGCGTGGCGCGGTATCGGTCAAGGCCGCTGATTTCCCCCATGTCGTCATACACATCCGGCAACCGCATTCCGAGTTTGTCGTAATACGGTACCGGCTTGCGAATCTCGTCGAATGCGGTGGAGTATGGCACGAGGTGTTCAACGTCCCGCCATAACCCGCGCAGGTAGAGATCAAGCTTGCGCTCGACATCAACAAAAAGTGTTCCATGGCGCTCACGTTGCAGCACAGCGCGGGCATCAGCCGATTGCAGGCTGAAATAATCCTTCTGCCGTTCAGGATGTTTGGTGTAGTTGCGGATGCCGTATTCCACCCAGTTCCCGAGGCTGGAGATCGAGAGCTGTGCAAGCAGATTGGGCGCCTGCGCAAAAAATTCCGGTAGACCGGGGCTGGGGAAGGTGGTGTGGTGTCCATGGATGGAGCCGGTTGTGCGCTCCATAAAATCTAGCGTGATGTCGAGATAGTGCTGCATCTGTTTCTGCGACTGCATGCGTTTTGCCACAGATGCAAGGGTTTGCAAATAGGGGGCGATGGCCGTTCCATTAGGCGACTTCTGCATGCGTTGGACCAATGTCATGACGGCAGGCAATGAAGTCTCGCCAATCACTTTCGCGACCGATGGCCATTCCTCCATGAATGCCAGCATCGGTTCCACGCCACGACCCAGTTTACCAATGACGCGCGCAGCTTCGAGGTAAGCATCGATGCCTTCGCGCGTGAGCACAGCCAGTGCTTCGGCCATGCAGTCCTCGAACACCTCTTCCATCTGCGGGAAACGGGTGTCGAGCTGCTTCCAGTAAGCAGCCATCAGCGGATGTTGGTATTCGACTTCCTTGCTCACGCCAAGAATTCAGGCAAATGTTGCATCGATGGCGTGATCCAGCGTTTCACGGATGTCGGCGTCGTCAGTGATAGGACGTACCAGGGACATGCGGCACGCATCCACAGCTGCCACGCCATCCTTGATTAACGTCGCGGCATAGACCAACAAACGCGTTGAGATACCTTCATCCAGACCGTGGCCCTTAAGATTGCGCGCAGTTTGGCCAATCTTTACCAGCTTGGCGGCGGTAGTTTCGTCAAGTCCGGTTTCCTGCGCAAGAATAGCTGTTTCCAGTACTTCATCCGGATAGTCAAAATCGAAGGCGGTAAAGCGCTGCTTGGTCGATTGCTTCAAGTCCTTCATTAGCGACTGGTAGCCCGGGTTATAAGAAATCACCAACTGGAAATCGGGGTGCGCGTTGATCAGTTCGCCCTTCTTGTCGAGTGGTAGCGTGCGGCGGTGATCCGTAAGCGGGTGAATTACTACGGTGGTGTCCTGGCGAGCTTCTACGATTTCATCCAGATAGCAAATAGCACCGATGCGAGCGGCAGTAGTGAGCGGGCCATCAAGCCAGCGGGTGCCGTTGGGCTCAAGCAGGTAGCGTCCGACAAGATCGGAGGCGGTCATGTCCTCGTTACAAGCCACGGTGATTAAGGGCTTTTTCAACTTCCACGCCATGAATTCGACAAAGCGTGACTTGCCGCAGCCGGTTGGGCCTTTCACCATCACCGGCAGGCGGTTGCGGTAGGCGGCCTCGTAAAGGGCAACTTCGTTCCTTTGCTGCTGGTAGTAGGGTCCTTGCTGAACCTTGTACTGCTCTTTGTCGACACTCATTGCTTTCTCCTCATCTTCCATTCAGAAGAAATGGTTTCTCTGTGCCGGTAGAAAAACGCCTCCGCGAACGGAGGCATTTTTACTCAGGCAATCAGGGTGCTTGATTACTTATGCACGCCCAGCTTCTCGCGCCAGCCTGGATACAGCTTGTCAGCATCGCCTGGGAAGGACTCGAAGGCGCGGGCAAACTCCTTGTGTTCTTTCGCGAACTCGATCGGGTCAGTACCGGACTTCCAGCACTCGTAGGACTGGCGCAGGGAAATTGCACCGGCCGCCGGGCTGTCGATGTGGCCGTAGGAGCCGCCGCCGGAGGTGTTGATGACGTTGCCGTGGCCCAGGTTCTCGAAGAAACCGGGCAGGCGCAGCGCGTTCATGCCGCCGGAAATGATCGGGGTCGTGGGCTTCATGCCGTACCACTTCTGGAAGTAGACCGGGCCCTGGCACTCGTCACGCTCTATCATGTAGGCGATGTTCCTGTCATCAGCCTCGCCCTCCATCTTGCCGTAGCCCATGGTGCCGACGTGGATACCGGAGGCACCCTGCAGGCGCGAGATCTTGGCCAGCGCGAATGCGGTGTAGCCGCGCTTGGCGCTGGGGGAGGTGATCATGCCATGGCCGGCACGGTGGTAATGCAGGTACTGGCTGGGGTACTGACGACGGGCGGTGGTGATCATGCCGGGGCCGCCGACGAAACCGTCGACCAGGAAGGCCAGCTTGTCGGCATCGGGACCGAAGGTTTCCAGGCCGAAGTCGGCACGGGCCATCATTTCGTAATGGTCGTCGGCGGTGATGTTTAGGGAAAACAGCTTGGCCTGGCCGGTTTCGTCCTGGGCGCGCTTCATGGAGTCATACACCAGCGGCAGCACTTTCTTCAGCGGGCAGAACACCTGATTGCCTTGCGGCTCGTCGTTCTTGATGAAGTCGCCGCCGAGCCAGAACTGGTAGGCGGCAGCCGCGAACGGTTCGGGGCGCAGGCCCAGCTTGGGTTTGATGATGGTGCCGGCGATGTAGCCACCGTTCTCGATCGGGCGACCGAGGATGCGCCACATGTCGGAGATGTCACGCGCAGGGCCGTCGAACATCTGAATGGCGCGCTCGGGCATGTAGAAGTCGTGAATCTTGGCGTGCTCGATGTCGCCCATGCCCTGGTTGTTGCCGATGACCAGCGTCAGGAAGGAGACGATCATGAAGCGACCGTCGGTGACGTTGCGGTCGAACAGCTCGATCGGATAGGCGATCCGCATGTCTTCGGTGGCTTCGTCGATGTAATACACCAGCGCGTCGACGCCCTTGGTGAAGTCGTCGGTCGTTGAGACTTCGACGTTGGTTCCGGTGGACGACTCGGCCGCGAAGTGGGCGGCGCAGGACAGATAGCTGCCAAATCCGGCCTTCGGCTTCATTTTGTAGGCGACGAGGATATGCTTGCCTCCCTTGACAAGGTCTTCTTCCTTGAGGCTGAGGTCGGCGTAACGTGCTGATTGATCCATTGCGTGACTCCTATTTATTAATTAACAAATCGATAAAATCAGGAGCGGACTATACGGATAAGGTTATATAAATAAAATTCAATTATTATGATAGTAACTATATAATTAAGCTTATACATGAGACGCCTGACCCTGCGCCAATTCCGCGTGTTCGAAGCTGTGGCCCGCAACCTGTCTTTCTCCAAGGCGGCGGCGGAATTGCACCTGTCCCAACCAGCCGTGTCCATGCAGGTGAAGGGCATCGAGAACATTCTCGGTCTGCCGCTCACTGAACAGATGGGCAAAAAGATATATCTCACTGATGCCGGACGCGAAGTACTGCATGCCTCCCAGTCCATTACAGCGCTGCTCGACGATCTGCAGGCTAACCTTGCTCAACTGCGCGGCATGGACAGCGGCCGTCTCAACATTGCCGTGACTACCACCGTGAGTGCCATCGCCACGGGCATACTTGCAAGTTTCCGCGGACGGTATCCCAAGGTGGCGATTCATCTGGACGTTTCCAACCGCGATTCGGTGCTGGGACAGCTCGCGCAAAACCGCATCGATATAGCCATCATGGGCCAGGTCCCGAGCGGGCTTGATCTCGAGGCCACGCGCTTCATGGACAACCCATTGGTCGTCATCGCGCCGCCCGATCATCCGTTAGCGCGGAAGAAAAAAGTGTCGCTCACCGATCTGGCTTCCGAACCCTTCCTGGTGCGCGAGGCCGGCTCCGGCACGCGCGGCGCCATGGAACGCTTTTTCGCTGACAAGGGACTTGAACTTACCACCAGCATGGAAATGAACAGCAACGAGGCGATCAAACAGTCCGTGCAAGCCGGCCTGGGGCTCGGCATTCTGTCACTGCAAACACTTGATCAGGAACTGGAACTCAAGCGCTTGGTGGTATTGAAAGTGGAGAGCTTTCCCATCATGCGCGACTGGTACATCGTACACCGCAAAAACAAGCGGCTTTCCACTGCAACACAGGCGTTCAGGAACTTTTTGCTGGTTGAGGCAAAAAAATATTTGCGGCGCGCCTGAACACCTCGCACTGCAAGTAAAAGAACCGACCGACAGCGCTGGGCCGCTACAGGATTTGCGCGGCTTCCTCGAAGGTCAGTCGCGGATTGCGCGGGAACAATTTGGCGGGATCGCCATAGCCCAGGTTGACCACGAAATTGGATTTGATCTTGCCACCCGGGAAGAACTCCTGGTCCACTTTCGCGTTGTCAAATCCGGACATCGGCCCGGCATCAAGTCCCAGCGCGCGCGCGGCAAGGATCAGGTAGCCGCCCTGCAGCGTGCCGTTACGGAATGCGGTGGTGTCGATCAGCGGCTGGTTCCCTGCAAACCAGGAACGCGCATCTTCATGCGGGAACAGCTTTCCCAGTTTGTCGTGAAATTCGGTATCGTATGCGATGATCACGGTAACCGGCGCGGCGCGGGTTTTTTCCACATTGCCCGGCGACATCGCCGCCAGCAAACGTTCCTTTGCTTCGGCACTGCGCACGAACACGAAGCGCGCCGGGCTGGAATTGGCGCTGGTCGGCGCCCATTTCATCAGGTCGTAGATCTGGCGGATCAGCGTATCGCTGACCGGCTTGTCCAGCCAGCCATTGTGGGTGCGCGCTTCGCGAAAAAGGATGTCCAGGCTGGAATCATCGAGTTGCATGGTTTTCTCCTTTGTTTGAATTAAACTAGTTTACATCACTCTATGGCAGTTCCAGAAAATGAAGCCGGCAGGATTGCCGGCCCGCAAATCAGGAAAAATGAAATGGCAAAATTGAATCCTTTAGTTGTTGCGGCTATCTACAAGTTCGTGAAACTGCCCGATTACGCGGCCATGCGTGTGCCGCTGCAGGCGCAATGCGATGCGCTGGGCATCACCGGCACGCTGCTGCTCGCGGAGGAAGGCATCAACGGCACGATCGCCGGCACGCGTTCCGGCATCGACGATATATTGTCATACCTGCGCAGCGACCCGCGCCTGGCCGACCTGCAGCACAAGGAATCTACCGCCGAACTGCCGCCGTTCTACCGGATGAAGGTCAAGCTGAAAAAGGAAATCGTGACGATGGGCGTACCGGGCATCGACCCGACCGAAAGGGTCGGCCAGTACGTCAAGCCGGAAGACTGGAACGCGCTGATCAGCGATCCCGATGTGCTGCTGGTCGACACGCGCAACGATTACGAGGTCGAGATCGGCACGTTCAGGGGCGCGGTCGATCCGCGAATCACCACCTTCCGCGAATTCCCCGAATACGTCAATAACAATCTCGACCCACAAAAGAAACCGCGC
>Ga0316575_10000430_pt1 | contig 11944 bp, 8 predicted proteins | sample J5NA_FD_203072 | JGI IMG/M metagenome (GOLD analysis project Ga0316575, IMG submission 203072) | Rhizosphere microbial communities from salt marsh grasses in Alabama, United States - J5-7_050615r2r3 | ecosystem: Host-associated > Plants > Roots > Rhizosphere | place: USA: Alabama | collected...
GCGGCAAGTCTTTTTTCTTCATTCCGGGCTGCTCGGGCCTCGATGATGCGTTGAGGTCGCGGCTGCAGGGCGCGGCACTCCTGTTCTTCGATGGGACACTCTACACGAACAACGAGATGATCGATCAAGGTCTCATGCAGAAGACGGGCGATCGCATCGGACACATGAACATGTCCGGCCCGAACGGCACGATTGCTTTGATGGAGCCGCTCGGAATCGAGCGTAAGATTTTCATCCACGTGAACAATTCAAACCCGGTTCTCCGGGACGATTCACCCGAGCGAGCGGCCGTGGAAGCGGCCGGCTGGACCGTCTCCTACGACGGGATGAACGTCGAGCTCTAGCTCTGACCGCCGTATTTCCTTTGGGCTTTCAGGTCCGGGCGCGCATCGCCGATCGCGACGACGTTGCCGTCCTGATATGCCGCCGGAGCGGGCCTCAGGGCGCCGGCGGCCGCTGTTGTCCAATAAGCATGGATGCGGCCGGCGAAAGGCTGGGGCTTTTCGACAAAGAGTCGCCGCCCCCTGATTTTCGCGTCCTTCCGCAGCACCTTCAGTCGCAGTTTGCACCGCTTCAGGAACGCCGCGATGTCCTCGGGGCTGCCGAACGTCATGGTCGGCGTCGTTGCGAGATGCATGAGGTTGGCGATGTCGTGGTCGTCGCCCAAAGTTTGGGACAGGCCACGGGCAGCCTCCGCGCGGGCGCCGAGTTCGGACGGCCAGCACGGGGTGAGCAGCTGCATATGCCGCCAGTGCCGCTGAACGCTCTTGCGCCAATCGTGCAGAATTTCCGAATCCTTCAGCCGGAAAGCCGATTTGAACTGCTCCCGGGCGCGGTAGTAGTTCAGCTGAAGGCCCTTCGAAATAGGCGCGAAACTATCGGGGTAGACGACGAGGCTGGCAAAGCGCGGGCGAAGCTCCAGCAGCATTTCCAGCGATTGCGCGGCTGAGCTTTGCTCCAAATTCCTTTCGGCTTCTTTGCGGCGTTGCCGAAGCCAGTCGCGCATCGCCTCGATCGGCGCATCGCCGAGCCCCGGCTCGGTGTTTCGCTCGAGCGTGTTCAGGGCGTCGGAGAGCGCATGCGCATCGCGCGCGGCCGCGAGCCCCTTGCCGATTCGGGCGACGCGCGTGTTGAGGCTGGCATAGAGGGGCTCCGGCAAGCCGGGCCGGGCTAGGACCAGCAGCGAACGCAGCCGCTTGAAGCACTTCCGGGCGCTGTGGACGCCCTTGTGCCGATCGGGCGGCGTGGCCAGCGATGTGTGGGCGATATCCAATTCGGCCAGGGCGACGGCACGCACCGCCTCGCTCATCGGCAACCCCGGATCAAGCTGGTAACTCATCGATTCCCCGCAACTACCAAACTTCGAGCACAAGTTTTCCGGCCGCTCTGCCAAAGGTCAAGCCCCCTTGCCGCCCGGTACGCGCATACGACGGCGTCAGCGCCGCCGCATCGCTTCCGTCAGCGCCATCCAGGTCTCCGTCCGTTTCTCCGGCTCCGCGTGCGTCACGATATCGGTGATCACGGCCAGGCTGTCCGCGCCGGCTTCGAAGACCGCCGGCGCCCGGTCCGGGGTAATCCCGCCGATTGCAACGAGCGGGCAGGGTAGCCGGGATCGCCATAGGGCGACGCGATCGAGGCCCTGCGGCGCCCAAGGCATCTTCTTCAGGAGCGTGGGATAGATGGGACCGAGCGCCACGTAATCGGGCTCGGCGGCAAGGGCGGTCGCGAGTTCCTCGTCGCTATGGGTGCTGATGCCGAGCCTGATGCCCGCCGCGCGGATCGACCCGAGATCCGCGCCTGCGAGGTCTTCCTGCCCGAGATGCACGAAGTCCGCACCGGCTTCGATCGCCTCTTGCCAATAGTCGTTCACGACGAGCTGGCAGTCCGCTTGCCCGCACAGACTGAGGGCCTCGACGATCTCGGCCCGCACGGTCTCAGGCGGTGCGTCCTTGATGCGGACCTGCACCAGCTTCAGCCCCGCCGGTAGCAGCCGTTTCAGCCAGGCCGTGTCGGGCACGATCGGATAGAAAGGGTCGAGCTGGATCACGCGTTGGATCAGGATGCGTTGTCGATCTTGAAGAAAGGCGTGCCGGCGATCGGCGTCGACGGCGTCGCCATGTCGCGAGGCTCCACGATCCCGGCCTCGTAGGCCAGCCGGCCGCCTTCAATCGCGCGGGCAAAGCCGCGCGCCATGGCCACGGGGTTCCCGGCCTTTGCGACGGCGGTGTTCAGAAGGACGCCGTCATAGCCCAGTTCCATGACCTCGGCGGCATGAGACGGGACGCCGAGCCCGGCATCGACGATGAGGGGAGTATCGGGAAAATAGGCGCGCAGAGTCTTGAGTGCGGTCTTGTTCGCAAGCCCGCGGGCTGAGCCGATGGGCGATCCCCACGGCATCAAGACCTCGCACCCCGCGGCGGCCAGGCGTTCGGCCACGCTCAAATCCTCGGTGGTGTAAGGCAGGACGTCGAAGCCGTCGGCATTGAGTTCGGTGGCGGCCTCCACGAGCCCGAACACGTCCGGCTGGAGGGTGTCGTCGTTGGCGATGACTTCGAGCTTGATCCAATTCGTCCCGAACAGCTCGCGCGCCATCTGTGCGGTCGTAATCGCTTCCTTCGCCGAACGGCATCCCGCCGTGTTGGGCAGGACTTGGCGCCCCAGCTCTTCGATCAGGCCCCAGAATCCCTGGCCGGTCTTGGCGCGCGCGGACTCCCGCCTGAGAGACACGGTGACGATCTCGGCGCCCGAGGCTTCCACGGCCTGGCGCAATAGGTCGGGCGAGGCATAGCCCGCCGTGCCGAGCAGCATGCGCGATGAAAATTCAGAGCCGTAGAGTTCAAGCATCAGTCATTATGGCATAGACGCTGCGTTCTGGCCGCCCGGAATCAGCGACCTTGCCCTATCCGCCCTGCCTCGGCGCGACGATCTCGATCTCGTCGGCCTCCGTGAGCGGGGTCCGCGCACGGGCCGTTGCAGCGACGAAGGCACCGTTCACGGCTGTCGCAATTTTCGCATCGGTGAAGCCGAGCGCCCTGCATAGGTCGTCGAGACTGTTTGCGTCGGTTGTCAGGCGCTTACCGTTGACCAAAATCTGCAATGAAGACCTCCGGGTGGGTGACGCCGGTTTCCAGATAATGCGCCACCATTTCGGCCATGACCGGCGAGAGCAAGAAGCCGTGCCGGTACAACCCATTCACAAAGATATAGCCCGAACTCGTGATAATCCTAGGCCGGTTGTCGGGAAATGCGGGCCGGACGCCCGCGCCGAGGTCCAAGATCTCGGCCTCCCCGAAGGCGGGATCGAGTACATACGCGGCGCTGAGCAGCTCCAAAGCTGACCGCAATGTCACGGGCCCCGCGTCCTCGCGCTCGATCGAGGTCGCGCCGATCATGAAAGTGTTCGCGCCCGTCTCATCCTCGCCCCACGGCACGAGGTAGAGCGGAAAACGCGGATGGAGCATGCGGATGGGGCGCTCGAAGGTTATCTCGGGCGCGCGGACCACGATCCGTTCGCCGCGCACGCCCCGAAGCGTGGGCAGCATGTCCTGCGCGCCGAGCCCCCGGCAGTCGACGATGAAGTCCGCGCCGTCCGGCGTCTCGCTCGTACCGAACTGGACGACGGCACCGGCGCTGCGAACCTCGTTCAGAAGGAAATCTAGTGCCGCGCCCGGCTTGAGATGGGCCTCGTCTGCATAGAATAAGGCCGTATCGAAACGGGGGACGAGATCAGGCTCCAGCTCCTCCAGTTGCGCGGCGTCGAGAGGGCTGCCGCCTTCGGTCATGCGTTCGAAACGATCGAGTAGGCTACGGTCGCGTGCCGGCGCCACCACGAGGCTGCCGGCGGATGTGAGATCCGGATACGTAGCCTGCCACAGTTGAAGGCCGCGCATGCCCAACTCGCGGATCACGGGTTCCGCGCTTTCTTCCTCGCAGTGCGGCGCAAGCATGGCGCCGGCCCAGGGACTGCAGGCATCGGTGAACGGTTCGGCCGATTGTTCGACCACGATGATGCTGTGCCCTCGGCGGGCGAGCGTCAGCGCCTGCCAAAGGCCGGTGACACCGGCACCGCGGATCGCGATTTTGAAGGGACCTGCCATAAAGGATTGCTAGCGTTTCGTGTTGGGGTTTCAGATTCGCCTGAAGTCGCATGCGGATAGAGGCATAGCCGCGACGCATGCCGACACCAAGCCCTCAGTCACCGAGTGCGACACCATCGCGGCGCGGGTCGGCGCCACCTTCCAAACCGCCCGGCGTGACCGCGATGATGTGCAGTCCGCTGGTCATGGGGAAACGCTTCACCGGATGACCTTTGTCCGTGAGCGCGCTTGCAAGCTCATCCCACTCGGTGCCCGTTTCAAGGAGGACGCCCCGAGGCGTACCGCCGAAATTGATCAGTGCCGCCGCTTCGGCCGGATCCAGACCCCAATCCATCATCGCGATAATCGCCTTGAGATTGAACAGAATGATCCCCGGGCCGCCCGGCGATCCCAGAACATAGTCGAGATCGCCGTCAGGACCGAAGATCATGGTTGGGTCCATGGAACTGCGCGGACGTTTTCCGGGCTCGACGCGGTTCGCGACATCCGTGCCGTCCTCGTCCTTGGGCAAAAAGGAAAAGTCCGTCAGCTGATTGTTCAAGAGAAAACCGCGCACCATGCTGCGGGCGCCGAAGGCGGTCTCGATGCTGGTGGTCATCGAAAAAGCATCGCCGCTGTCGTCCACGACCGACACATGGCTTGTGCCGCCCTTCTCCTCGGTGGCGTCGCGTCCGAAGCTGCCGGCAAGGTTCGGCGGCATACCGTGGGTGACGGTTTCGGCGGCGCGTTCGGGATCGATTAGCGTATGACGCTCCGCCAGATAGTTTTTGTCGAGCAAGCCCGCGAGCGGCACGTCCACAAAATCGGGATCGGCCAGATAGCGCGCCCGGTCGGCGAAGGCGAGCCTTTGTGCCTCAAGGATGGCATGGGTGGCCTGCACGCCCATTGGTTTTGTTCCAAGATCGAATGGCTCGATCAGTCGGAGCGTTTGCCCCACGGCGACCGCGCCTGACGAGGGCGGTCCCATGCCGCATACGGACGAGCCGCGATACGGCACGCAGACAGGATCGCGTTTCTTGGCTCGATAGGCCGCAAAGTCGCTTGCGCTCAAAGTTCCGGCGCCGCGCCGGTCGCTTTGCACCGTCTTTGAGATGTCGGCCGCGATGGGGCCTTTGTAGAAGGCGTCGATCCCGTCATTGGCAAGTGTCTCGAGCGTTTCAGCCAGGGCTTCGTTCTTCAGCAGGGTGCCGGGTGGATGGGGCTTGCCGTTCTTGTCGAAGAAGTAGGCGCGGGCGGCGGCGTCGAACGTGTTGATGTCGGCCTCGCCCAGCAACTTGGAGAGACGAGCGGATACCGGAAAGCCCGCGCGGGCAAGTTTGATGGCGGGTTGAAAAAGCTCGGCCCAAGGCAGCTTACCGTATTCGTCGTGGACGAGCTTGAGCACGGCCAGGACGCCGGGGACGCCGACGGAAAGTCCGCTATGCATGGCCACCCGGCGCGGCAACGGCTGCCCGACCGCGTCGAGGAAAAGCTCGGGCGTGGCCCCGGCGGGCGCGGTCTCGCGGCCATCGAAGCTCGTCAGCGTTTCCTGCGCGGCGTCCCAAAAGAGGATGAAGGCGCCCCCGCCGATGCCCGACGATTGCGGCTCGACCAGGGTCAGCACCATCTGCGTGGCGATGCCCGCGTCGATAGCCGCGCCGCCTTTGCGCAGCATCTTGAGGCCTGCCTCGCTGGCAAGCGGATGCGCGGCGACGATTATGTGCTTCTTGACGGTGACGAGCGGCTTTTGCGCCAGGCCGCTCGCGCCTTCGGGGAGGTCGAGCGCGTGGGCCGGAGCGATGAGCAGAGAGAGGGCCGCAAGGGCAGCGAGGACGCGACGCGATCGTTTTTTTGGGTGCAACATGGGGCGCAGCATATCGACTTTCGCGGGGCTCGCTAGTCACGCGTCCGTTAGAGACATTGTCAATGAAAGTCGCGGGATTTCGGAATGATGCGGGCGTCGCGCGGATGGCAGCGGGGATGCCAACGCGGGTGACGGTCCTCGCCCTTGCGGCGTGGGTCGCCGGTCTCGGCGCGTTTGACGTGATCGGCAGCGGCGAGCGGCGGAATGAGTCCGGGCTTTGGTTGCGACGAGCGCCAGGAACCGGGGTCGGGGCGGCGCACTTCATCCGCGTTCGCCAGCGTCGCCTCGAGTTCGTCGTCCTCAGACAGGCGGTCCAGCCAGTCGTTTTTATCTTCCAGGCGCTCCGCGACAACATGAATAATGTCTTCGTGCCGCTGGATCCGGCCATGGATCACCACGAGCCGCGCGCCCATGACGACTTTGCGCATGCGCTCCAGAACCTTGGGCCAGATCACCGCGTTGGCGACGCCGGTCTCGTCCTCGATGGTCATGAACACCACGCCGGAGGCGGTGCCGGGACGCTGGCGCACCAGGATCACACCACCGACGCTGACCCGCGCGCCATCTTTCATCGCCTTCACCGCGCCGCATGAAACGATGCGGGCGGCCGTGACTTGCGCGCGCAGGAACGACATCGGGTGGGCTTTGAGCGAGAGCCGAAGCGTGCGGTAATCGTTCACCACATGCTCGGGCAGAGGCATGGCCGGTAGCGTCACCTCCGGTTCGCGGCCCATTTCCGTGGCCTGTGCGTGTTCGAAGAGCGGCAGGGCAATTTCCTTAGGCAGGCCCCGCACGGCCCACAGTGCTTGCCGCCGGTCGAGCCCGAGCGAACGGAAGGCATCGGCGGATGCGAGCCGTTCGATGCTGGAGCGGCCAAGGCCGCTGCGGCGCCACAGGTGCTGTATGTCGGCATAGGGGCGGTCGCGCCGGGCGACAGCCTGATCGGCATCGGCCTCGCGAAACCCATCGATCTGCCGCAAGCCGAGCCGCAAAGCTTGGAACTTGCCGGGGTCTTGCTCCAGCGTGCAGTCCCAGTTGCTGTGATTGATGTCGGGCGGGCGCGCCTCGACACCATGTTCGCGGGCGCAGCGTACGATCTGGGCCGGGGCGTAGAAACCCATGGGCTGGGAGTTCAGCAGCGCGCAGGCGAACACGTCCGGATAATGGCATTTGAGCCAGGACGACACATAGACGAGATGGGCGAAGCTCGCCGCGTGGCTTTCGGGAAAGCCGTAATCACCGAATCCCTTGATCTGGTTGAAACAGCGTTCCGCGAAATCTTGCGGGTAGCCGCGTGCGGTCATGCGGCCGACCATCTTGTCTTGAAGCGTGCCGATCGTACCGCGCCGCCGAAACGTCGCCATGGCGCGGCGCAGTTCGTTCGCTTCGTCGCCGCTGAACTTCGCAGCCACCATGGCGAGACGCATGGCCTGTTCCTGAAACAGTGGCACGCCCATGGTCTTGCCGAGCACTTGATGCAGTTCGTCCGGCGGCCCGTGATCGGGATGAGGCGAGGGAAAGGCGACCTTCTCCTCGCCGGAGCGGCGGCGTAAGTAAGGATGCACCATGTCGCCCTGGATCGGACCGGGCCGCACGATGGCCACTTCGATCACGAGATCGTAGAAGCAGCGCGGCTTCAGGCGCGGCAGCATGTTCATCTGCGCACGGCTCTCCACCTGGAACACGCCGATGGAATCGGCGCGGCAGAGCATGTCGTATACTTTTGGATCTTCGCGCGGCACGGTGCCGAGCGCGAGGTCCATGCCGTAGTGCTCCTTGAGAAGCGCGAAGGCCTTGCGGATGCAGGTGAGCATGCCGAGCCCCAGCACATCGACCTTGAGAAGTCCGAGCGCGTCGAGATCGTCCTTGTCCCATTCGATGACGGTGCGGTCTTCCATGGCCGCGTTGCCGATGGGCACAAGCTCGGACAGAGGCCCGCGCGTCAGCACGAAGCCGCCCACATGCTGCGACAGATGCCGGGGAAAGCCGATGAGTTCATGGGACAGCGTCAGGCAGCGCGCGAGGCGCGCATCGGACGGGTCGAGCCCCGCCTCGCGCACATATTTTTCGGGGAGCCCCTTATTGCTGAGGCCCCAGATCGTGCCCGCGAGCGCGGCAACGGTATCTTCGGAAAGCCCTAGAACCTTGCCCACCTCGCGTACGGCGGAGCGGCCTCTATAAGAAATGACCGTCGCCGCAAGACCGGCGCGGTCGCGGCCATAGCGGGCATAGATATATTGAATGACCTCCTCGCGGCGCTCGTGCTCGAAGTCCACGTCGATATCGGGGGGCTCGCGGCGCTCGGGCGAGACGAAACGCTCGAACAGAAGATCAATCTCGGTGGGATCGACATTGGTGATGGCCAGGCAATAGCACACGGCGGAATTGGCGGCCGAGCCGCGCCCTTGGCAGAGAATGCCGAGGCTGCGCGCGTAATGCACGATGTCGTAGACAGTCAAAAAGTAAGGCGCGTAGTTGAGTTCCTTGATGAGCACGAGTTCCTTTTCGATCGTGCTGCGGACTTTTTCCGGGATGCCGTCCGGAAAGCGCCAGGCGGCGCCTTCCCACGCGAGTTCCTCCAGATGTCCTTGCGGGGTTTTGCCTTCGGGAACCGGCTCATCCGGATATTCGTATTTCAACTCGTCGAGGGAGAAGCGGCACGCTTGCGCAATCTCGACGGTGCGCTCCAGCGCTTCCTCATAGCCTTTGAAGAGCCGCGCCATCTCGGCGGGCGCTTTCAAGTGCCGCTCCGCATTGGCTTCTAGACGAAAGCCTGCTTCTCCAAGCGTACATTTTTCGCGAATGCAGGTGAGCACGTCCTGGAGCGGGCGCCGTTCTGGCGTGTGATACAGTACGGCCCCGGTGGCGATGAGCGGGATGCGCGTGCGGTTGGCAAGGTTTGCAGCTCGTTCGATCCGTATACGGTCATCGCCGCGATAGCCGTGATGAGCCGCGATATAGAGCGGCGCCTTCAAAGTCTGTTTGAGGCGGAGGAGCTCTTTCTCGAACCGGGCATCGTCCGTGTCGTCCTCGCCTCGCAACGCGATAAAGATCAGGCCGTCCGCATGGTCCGCCACATCCTCGAGCACGAGAAGACATTCCCCTTTCTCGGCGCGGCGCTGCCCGCGTGTCAGCAGGCGGCAGAGCCGGCCATAGGCTGCGCGGGACGTGGGATAGGCGAGGAGGGACGGCGCATCCTCAAGGATCAGCCGCGCGCCGGCGATGAATTGGATGCCGGCCTCTTTCGCCGCGATATGCGCCCGCACCACGCCGGCAAGCGTATTGGCGTCCGCGACGGCGATGGCCGTGTGGCCGAGCGCAACCGCTTGGCGCACGAGCTCTTCGCCATGAGAGCCGCCGCGTAGAAAGGTGAAGTTCGTGGTGACGTCGAGTTCGGCGTAACGGGGTTCGGTGGGCTCTGTCATGGAAAGACTCCATGCAGATACCAGCGCGGCGGGTCGCCGGGCGCTTCGTTCCGTTCCTGGTAAAGTCCTTCGCGGAAGACCCAGTAGCGGCACCCGTCTTCGTCCTCGATACGGTAGTAATCGCGCGTGCCCTGCGCCGGGCTGCCGTCGAGGACGCGCCACCATTCGGGCGCGATGCGCTCAGGTCCTTCCGCCTTGACGACGCGGCGGCTGACTCGCCGCCAGGTGAAGCGGAGCGGCGGTCCTTCGGGGACCTCCGCCATCACAGTCACGCTTTCCGGTTTTGCGAGCAGAAGAGGGGGGCGCGGCGGCTTCTCCAAAGACTTGTGATGGGCGCTCGCATTGGAGCCGTCATTCCAAGGCGGCAGTTTTGCAAAGGCGCTTCGCGCCGTTTGCGCAAGCTCGGGGATGTGGCTCTGTTGCGGGAACAGGCGCCGCACGGTCCGGGTACCTAAACGGCTGGCAAGCGCGTCGATGAGTTTTTCGGGGCCGGGCTTGCGGTCGGTCGCGCTGAGAGCGGTTTGCTCCGGAGACAGGTCGTCGACGGCGAGCGCTGCGAAGGTCATGAGGTCGACGCCGAACCCCATGTCTATCGTGTCGAGCTTCTCCTTGAGAAGGCGCACCAGATGAGTTGCCGTCGCCGATGGTGCGCTCAAACCGGCTTCGAGTGCGACGGAGGAGCCGTCCGTGCGCGCGGCCCATAGAACCACGCGCCGGGCCCCGGCTCGTGCGTGCGCGAGCATGCCGCAAAGCTCGGCCGCGAGACGTTCAAGACCGGCAAGGACGCCGTCATGAGAGATAAGCGGTTCGGCAAAGGAGAGGCGCGCCACGAAATTCGGCGCGGGCAGAAGCGGCGCGTGCGTTTCCTTCCGCGTCCCGAGCGCTTCGTCGAGGCGGTGCAGGACGCTTTCGGCGGCGTCCCTTGAATGGAACCGCCGTTCGAGGCTGACGCGCGGCAGGCCGTAAAGCTGGCCGATGCGTTTCAGCCCCAGCCGCCGCAAGAGGAGCACCGTGCCGGGCTCGAGGCGGAGGGCTTCGACGGGGAAGGGCGCGAGCGTGTCCGGCAGGGTGTCGGGCACAGCGATAGCGGGGCTGCGCCGTGCGAAATGCGCCAGCGCCGAGGCGGCTCCGAGCGTGCCGGCGCAGCCAAGCCGGGCGCGGAGGCCCAGTCTGGCAAGACGCTCTTTGAGATCGGCAAGCAGTTCACGCTCGCCGCCGAAAAGATGTGCGACGCCGGTTACGTCGAGCCAAAGGCCGTCCGGGCCATCCACGTTGAGGGAGGGGCTGTAGCGGGAGACCCAGCGCGCGAGTGATTCCAGAAAGGCCGCGTCCTTTCCAGGCGCATTGGGCTCGGTGAGAAGCGCGGGGCAGATGGCGCGGGCATCAGCCAGCCGCATGCCGGGACTCAACCCTTCCTGCTGGCAGGGGATGTTGAGGGCCGTGAGCGTCAGCCCATGTGTATCGCTACCGACGAGCGCGAAAGGCGCCTTAGCCGGTGGCGGTGCGTGGCCCGCGTGCAAGCGCTCCTGCGTCAGCCGCTCGATCGGAAGATGCGGGAACCACACGGAGACCATCCGGCTCATGCGGGCCGTCATGACCGGCCTGCACATGGAGACCTGTGCCTTCTCTTATTATTGGCGCTACCGGCCTCTGGCCTGCTTGAGCGTTTGATATTGGCGCTACCGGACTTCTTTCTTGTGCTACCGCGCTCTGCGCTACTTGAGCACAGCTTACTTGAGGGGTGGCTGCGCCGGCCCGGCTGCGTTCGAGGGAGAGGCGCCAGCAGGCGGGGCCGGGAGTGCCTCCGCCGAAGCCGGCGCCCGTATCGAAAGGGATATGGGCGCTGGCCTCCGTAGCGATCCGCCAGCGCGTGAGCGTGCCGGGGATCTTCGCCTCACCATGACCGGTGAGGAGGAAGCACGGCGTCCTGGCGGCGCGGGCGGCAAGGCCCAGCCGCCGGGCTATCAACGGGGTTTTGATCTCGGTTTGAGCTAGGCCTGCGATCAGGGCGGCGCTCTTCAGCCCTTCTTCCAGGGCCCAGGCGGCTTCGTCAGCGGTGCGCGTCTCGACGATGAGAACGCGCGCCGGGTCGAGCCCGGCTTTGACAAGACCGGGGCCATAGGGGCGCCCCCATTCCTGGGCTTGCCGCTGCGTCATGCACCACAGCACCGCTCCGGGGCCTTGGCGTTGGATGTCGGCGATCACGGACAGGGCAAGCCCCAGCCCCGCCGGCGTGTCGCGATAGGCATGGGGCTTGATCTCATGCAGCCCCGCTTGATGCAGCGTACTCAAGGGGCTGTGCGAAGCGGCAGTCGCTGTGTTGGAGGCAGAAGAAGGCGTCAAAGAGCAGGCGGGACGGGAAGGGGCCGCACCCGGCGCGGGGGGGATGCTTAAGGAGACGGGAACCTGTTCGAGCGCTCGGATGGATGTCCGCAGCTGTTCGATCAGGACCCTTCCCGTGAGACCGCCTGCTCTTTCTTCAACGTCAGCCGGCGGAACGAGGGCACTAAGATCGCCGTCTGGAACGTTGTTACGCATTACTGACACTCCACTCTCGTTCCTGTTTTGTTCTTACTCCC
>Ga0316575_10000431_pt1 | contig 11944 bp, 10 predicted proteins | sample J5NA_FD_203072 | JGI IMG/M metagenome (GOLD analysis project Ga0316575, IMG submission 203072) | Rhizosphere microbial communities from salt marsh grasses in Alabama, United States - J5-7_050615r2r3 | ecosystem: Host-associated > Plants > Roots > Rhizosphere | place: USA: Alabama | collected...
TGAAATTCTGAACCGATCGGATATGCAATAAAGTTGTAACCGAAAGATCCTTACCAGCGTACTTGTAGGCAGAAGGGGTATTATGCCGCGAATTTTCATAATAATTCCAATGCTTTTGGGAGTTATCTGGTGCTCCCATGTTTTCGCCGTTTCCGATACGGCGTGTCTTATTACTATAGACGGAAATGTGCTGGATCTCGACGGGAAAACGTTCAAGGTTCCGCTTTCGATGGTTGGTATAGCTCCGCAGATCGGGTACCAGGCTCCTGATATCACTGCGCTGAATGCTCAGCGGGCAACGCCGGCAATCGTATTTCTTATTGATGATTCCGGCAGCATGATGCAGAACGACAATGATGCCAACCGCTATGCGGTAACCCGCGAAATTCTCGACGAGATTTATGCGACGGAGCCGAAAACCCGTGTTGCGGTAGTTACCTTCAGAAACTGGCTCGCCTGGGACTGGCGCGAAAATCCCCTGTTCAGAAAGATCTCGTCACCATTTGAGTGGAATGATTCCTATTTTCCACTGACACCGCTCGATTCGGTTTTCTCTGACGGCAAACGGGGGATCGACAAGATAAAAGGGCTTTTTGAACTGGACCAGTGGAATCTCCTGCAGGCGTTTCATTCCGACAGTACCGAGAGGACGCGGCCCCAGCTGTATGATGTCCAGGGCAGTCCGATTCCGTCAACGCAATCGAGTCAGGGTACAGATATAACGCTCGCATTCACGGCAGCAAAGGATGCACTGCGTGAAACCTCGACTCCACCGGAACGGCAGTTCATCGTCTTTTTGTCGGACGGGTATCACGGCGGTGTGGATGTCGAGATGGAGAGCAAGAAGCTCGATTATATTGAAGGAAAAGATGTTCCCGCCACTTATACGATTTTTCTCGGCGACAGTGTCAAGGCTCCCCCGCAGCAACTGCTGACGATGATCGGCAATATACGGAACAACGGTTATTCGAGTACGAATCCTCGAAGCGAGCTCTGGTCAATAGCGTCATCGCACGATACACTGCTTGCGCTGATGCAGCGGGAAATTCTCTCGCAGGTATACGCACCGCTGAAAATGGCGAATCATGCACAGGTCAGCGGATCTTCAGCGGTGACCATTACCGAATCGGAATTGACTTTTCAGAAGCCGGTCGCCCTTGCCCCGGAATCGACGGTTGTTGAGCTTGAACTGACGTTCCCGCTTGAAGACAAGGGAAGCGGTAAAACACGGGATACGCTCATTACAACGCGCGTAACCTTCGTGAGGGACGGATCGGTATCATCACTCGGAGACAGTTCTCTCGGAGAACAGTGCTATCTGCGTCATATCGCAATTTCGAGCAACGGGTTCCCGATTCTGTCGTCAATCCGGAATGCACAGAAGTCAATTACCGCGGAATTCACGCTCGAAGGAATCGGTGCCGGAATATCGCAATCCGCTGCCGTGTACTCACTCGTTGCAGCCGACAGTCTCCCGTTGGGGCTTACTGCCAAAGACGGTACGTTCAACGGAACCTTTCACCAGGTGGCGGCAGAGTCTGCAGTCAATGATGACGACACACTGCAGCATGCGACGGGCGATTCACTGAAGCTCGTATGGCGAAATACAGACCTGCCCCTCGATACGATAAGCAGGGTGTATCGGATTTCGCCCTATGATCCGGTTGTGATAACCGGGGTATGGTACCGGGATACCGATCGTGACGGCCGTATCGACGAGGTGACGGTGGAGACCGATCGGGCGATCAACGAGCAGGAATTTGACAACCTCGGCGGAGATCGTTTACAGCTGCCTGCAGCGAGACAGTTGACTGTTGATTCTGTTTCCCGTGTCGATGGGAATCGCGGTTTCATCATACACGTGACGCAGGATGCTGCCGCCACACCGTCTACAGGATTTTATGCAGCTGATTCCTTGGCGGTGAACGACTATGAAACCGGTCCGTTTGCCGATTACATCGAGAAAGGGCGGTATCCGATACGCGACGGCGTTGCTCCGGTAATCATTTCGGCGCAGTTTACCGCAGGCAAAGAGGGTGATACCCTGAAAGTACAGTTTTCAGAGCAGGTGGAGGAGATTTCGTCGGGATATCCGTTCAAGTTGACTACTGCAAACGATCAGTTCTATTCGATGCGTCTCGAGGTGATCGGAACCGATTCCCAGGCCTCGACGGTGCTCTTTAGAGTGGTGAGTACCACCGCACCGGGTGAAAAACCGATGGCCGGAGATTCCATCTGGGTGGCGACGTCAACCGAACTGTCGGATTCTGCAGGAAATGTGCAGGTTGAACCGAACCGCAAAGTGGCCCTGAACATAAACGTACCGGAACCTGATTTCATCGTCAGCGCATTACGTAACCCGGTGCATCGTTCCACAGGAAAAACGGATTTTTCGGTTCCGGGGTGGGGCGTGGTCAAGGGCGGTACTCTGATTGCGGTGGTACCCGATTTTCCGGTGAACGATATTACTTCGGTAGTTGAAAAAGTCAAGGTGCAGGTCTATGATGCGGTGGGTAATCTCCTTGCCTACAATCCTGAAAACAAACCGGACGGAAACCGCTGGTTTATCCATTGGGACGGTACAAACCGTAACAAACGCAATGTAGGAAACGGTACGTACTGTGCCGTTATTACGATGGACGTTATGAATAACGGCAAGAAAAGCAACGTCGTCAAACAGGTAAAAGTTACCTTCAGATAAGACATCGTCATCATTCATGGATCCGGCGAGAATTTGTCAAGGAGTGCGTATGCGATTTCAGGGTATGGTACTGCTGTGTATGGCGTTGTCGGCCGGTGCGGCGAATGTTCAGTTTCACTATACCGGTAAAGTGACCGATGGAAGCGGCACGGCTATTGCCGGTGCGCTGGTCTCTGTTCCGGCCACGGGGACCATAGTGAAAACCGACGAATCCGGAGGGTATGTTCTTGACGGTGAAATCGACGTCGCCCTAGTAACACCGCGCGCCACGACACAAACAGTCGGTTTTGCGATACGGAACGGGGTGTTGGCGTTTTCACTGACACGCCCACAGGCACTTGGTGTTTCGCTGTATCGTTTGAATGGTGAGCGGATACGATCGATTCCCGAAAAAATCTATGGGGCAGGCAGCCATTCGGTACGGTTTTCCGACGGTGGCCTTCCTTCCGCGACATATCTGATAGCGGTGCACTATAATGGCCGTGACCGTATTTTTTCCTGGACATCATGCGGAAAAACGCGAATGACGGGAACATGGTCATCCGTCTCGGCAGAACAGTCTGTTGCAGCGGCAGCATCTGCAGCGCCGCTTTTAAGGGCTTCCGCCGCCGGACATCTCAGCAGTGATACACTTGCCGCATCATTTACCGGCACTTATGATTTTTCACTGGCGACCATGGAGCAGCCGAAAACCGGGACTGCCGGTCAGGACGACGGGTCGCTTGACAGACTGGTTTACTATGGAAAAGAGCAATACTTCTGGGGGGATCCCAACGGTACAGGTACCGATATGCCTCTTGTAAAAATCGTGACGGCCGTGAGCGATGATGCGGTTGACATTGCACTTATCTTCAACCCGAATTTCGTTGATAATACCTACGGTACAGGAAAAATAGGATGGAACAAGCACACCTTCGAACAGCTCGTAAAAAGCGACCATGTAGCGCTCTCGGTGCGCAACGGTGACGGTACGGAAGTATTTGCCGGAAAAATCGATCTCATCAGTATGTCCCCGGATGCACCCTCAGGATATGCTACACTCGGTCCTTACGGCGGTGACGGTGAGCTGACCGTCGGATCGAAAGAATATCTACAATCATTCGGCACGTCGATGGACGACAATCTCAATTATTACGGCTATAAGTTACTTGAAAATTCTCCGCCGACCGATTCTGTCTATACTCCTCATCCGGAGTACCCGAACTGGGAGTATTATGCCATTTACAGAATATCATTCGATCCGGCGATGTTCGGTCCGTCGGGATATGGAAGCGTCATGATGACGTCGGTTCACGCCTCTCCGTCAAAAACGAAAGAGGAGACGGTTACCGTTACCGAGCAGGGGCCGCCCGCAGACAGCGACGACCCGTTTACTCATACCCGCTTCGGCAATCCGCCGGTTGATATAACAGAAAATCCGGATAATCCGCCGACCGATCCCATGGAGACCGGTGGTGACACCCCGCCTTCCGATGTCATTGAAACGGGAACGAACGGCGATACGCCGCCTTCGGACAGTACGGAGACACCGATTGACAAACCGCCAGAGGATGTTCCGGAGTAAAACGAGACAGTAAGAGAAAAGGTCCGGCAGATTTCCGGTTATCTGTCGGAGCGGTGCAGGGGAGAATGCCAGACGGCAGCTCCCCTTTTTCTTTCAGAATAATTGATGCGGTATTCTTACTGTTTGTTTACGCCCCCTCCTTACAGGTTCCCCCGCCGGAGGGAACCACACTGTTGGGGCTGATTATCAAGAATAGATGGATCAGATAACCTGCTTACCCTGGTTACAACACATAGTTGATTCTGGTCTACAGCAGCGTTTTTACCGCATCGGCGATAATACCTATTCCTTTCGCAATCTGATCTTCCGGTGTGTACGAGAACGCCAGGCGCATCGAATTGTTCTTTACACCGAGCGGATCGAATGCACTGCCGATGACGAATGCCGCACCCTGCGCAAGTGCGTTGTTGAGAACGTCCGTTGCATTGACGTGTTCGGGCATGGTCACCCACACATAAAAACCGCCCTGCGGAACCGTCCAGGTGATACCCTGCGGCATGGTGGCCTTGAGGGCATCGAGCATGAGGGCGGCACGTCGTTTGTAAATGGGGCGCAGCCATGTGAGGTAAGGGGCGAGCTTGCCTTTGTTAAGGTATTCGCTGGCGAGTACCTGTGTGAAGGTCGTGGTACAGGCATCCATCGACTGCTTCGCGAGTTCGCATTTGTCGATAATATCCTTCGGGCCGAAGAGCCATCCTAGACGCAGTCCCGGACCGAAAATCTTGGCGAAGGTGCCGACGTAGCAGATGGGGAGGTCGGGGGCCATCACTTTGAGCGGTGTGGTTTTCGGTTTGTCCGCCTCATCGAACCAAAGCTCGCTGTAGGGGTCGTCTTCAATGATGCAGTAGGGTTTGTCTGCGAGAATCTGAAGAAGCCTGTTCTTGCGGTCGTTGCTGTAAATGATTCCTGCGGGATTATGATATACCGGGTTGAGGTAGAACATCTTAATTCTGTCGGCATGGGTTGTAATGGCGGATGCGACCGCATCGGTATCGATACCGTCATTGTCAAGTGCAATCGGCAGGAGGTCCGCATCATAGGATTTAAATGCAGCGATGCCGCCGATGAAACTCGGATACTCGGTAATGATCATGTCCTTCGGGTCGATGAAGACTTTAGCGAGAAGGTTGAGTGCCTGCTGTGCACCGGTGGTGATGATGAGTTCCTGACCTTCCATCGAGATGCCGCGTGATACAAGGTAATTTTTCAGAGCTTCAAGCAGCGGCGGGTACCCGGGTGTAGGACCATACTGCATTGCGATCCGCTTGGTTTTAAGATCGAGACCGTTGTACAGTTCGTCAACCACATCGATCGGAAAGAGTTCATTGGCAGGCATACCGCCGGAGAATGAGATGGTCGAAGGGTCTGCCGCAAGCTTCATCAGCCGACGGATTTCGGAGGAACGCATATTTTTCGCCATAAGGGAAAAGTCTACCATTGCATGATGCCTTTCAATTAGGTGGAATACCGGGAAGTCGCGAGTGAATATCCCGTATATTGGAATATAGTAACGCCTGAAGGGGTAACGAAAGAGTAAACAGGATACGTCTGGTGACGGTAAGAAGAATTTTGGTAGCCCTGAAGTATCGGTCGGGACGAAGAAATATTCTGGATGCATAGTCCGGTGTTGTACCGTAAATCAGTACACAACTGAAAAACTCATACCGTTATCAATGGCACGATCGTATTCCTGAAAGTAATTTTATGATAGGCCGAACCGCATCCGGCCCTGAAAAGTAGTTGTTCGCCCACCTACGTCATGGAAAAGGTATCGTGATCAGATTCATCGTCATGCGAATTGCTTTACTGCTGTGCATCGGTGCGGCCGTCGTTTCTGCCGTTGCCGATGAGCTCGACCGCGAAATCGCCCAGGTGAAAAAGGAGATTGAGCGGGTGAATGCGCAGCGCAGGGATGAAAATACCCTGGCGAAAAAAGAGCAGGCGGAGTTTACCGCCTATACAAAGCGAACCGCCGACAAGCGGGCTGCACTCGTGCATCAGACCGATTCCGTAAAAACGGAGACGGTGCGGCTTGCTGCCGTAAATGATTCTCTCGGTGCAGCGCTCCATGCCGTTGAACAGCAGATCCGCGAACAGGATCTGCAGCAGGAATATGTGCGGAAGGCGATTGTATCCGCAGTACAGGCTGTCGCATCCGAAGTGAACGGCCTGCCGCCGCTTATCGCCGGTCAGTACCGGCCGCCGCTTGAATATCTCATCAGTGAATTGCAGTCAAAATCGGTGGAAAATACCGAGGCACTCTTCAGGCTGATGCGTATCGTTGCGGATGTACGGACCTTGTCACAGGATATTCAGGTGGTTGAAGGCAGTTCACCCGTACCTGATCTGCGCGGGTCGGTGTATCGGCTGCGGATCGGTGCTTTTTTTGAAGCGGTAGTCGATCAGGCCGGAACCAGTGCCTTTCTCTGGTGTCGTGACACTGCGCAGGCCGATGCCGGTCAGTACCGTGCTGTCGATGATCCTGCAGCGGCGACGGCGATCCTCAAGGCGGTTTTGATCAGGGAGGGTAAGAGTATTCCCGAGCTTGTCAACCTTCCATTGGCTCCATGCGGGAAGGAGGCGTCACGATGATCGGACTCCGGTATGTAGTCTATATCGCTATACTGTTCTCCACTGCCGCTCTTGCAAAAGAACTGCCGCCCGATCCACGGACTGCCGAACTTGCCGACCTTAAAAACAGACTTGTCTCCGCGCGTGATTCATTGCAACGCGACATCGCAACCAGATGGCGCAGCCGGCAGAAATCTCTCGAACAGCGTGAGACTGACAAGGAGGATCTTGCCACGCTTACCGATCAGCAGGAGAAGGTGTTCAACGGGCTGCTCACGATAAAGGAAGAGCGATATGCACTTGAGCGTCGCATCGAAACTGCGCAGAAAACGCTTGATGAAAAACGCCAGAACCGCAGTATCATCATTTCGGCGATTAATGAATCATTTGAAAAAGAAGCACTTGCTGTTGCGGCCATGTTTCCGACGGATGTTGATTCCGCTCGTCTGAGACTTGAGGAGATGCGAAAAGAATTCGGAAAAAAGAATGATTTCCTAGGAATAATTCGTCAACTTGCCGATTATTGTATTGAAACACTGAAAAAGGGAACCTATGTTGACCTGGCCGTTCTGCCGCTCCTTCCCGATGGTGAAGCGGTTACACGGATGGAGTTCTGCAGGTTCGGTACCGTTTTCGGCTATGGAAAGACCGAAGACGGTACCGTTTATACCGTCAGCCAGAGCGGCAGGGACGGGGCGGACCGGTACCGCATACGAAAGATCGTGAACCCGCAGCTTGGAGGACCGGTTGCTGAATCGTTCGGACAGTGGAGTACGGCGGGAGCACCGGTGGGGCTTGTCATCATGGACATCATGCAGAGCGATCTTTCGGGAGAACTGGTATCGGGTGCAAAGTTGACCTTCAGGCAACGTGCGGAAAAATTCGTCAAGGCAGGCGGTCCGGTGATGGTTCCGCTCGGACTATTACCGCTTTGGGCGCTTGTTCTGGTGCTCGTGAAACTGATTCAGTATTTCGGAAGGCTCGGCGGTGCTCGCAGGACATTCAGGCTGCTTGTTGACGGATTTGATAAAGAAGGCAGCAACGGGGTGAGGACGGGTGCAACAAGAAAGAAAAACGCTGCGTCGCGCATAACCGCAGCCTGTGTTGATGAAACGGTGACTACACGTAAAGGGGCCGAGAGTGCCGCCAAAGAGGTGCTTTTCAGGGAGACGGCACATCTGGGGAGTCACCTCAATACCCTTGCCGTTATCGCCGGTGTTGCACCGCTGCTCGGACTTCTGGGGACGGTGACCGGAATGATCCGGCTTTTTGAAGTGATAACACGGTTCGGCACCGGAGATCCGAAACTTCTCGCCGGCGGAATATCCGAAGCGCTTATCACTACCGAGGTCGGACTGATCATCGCCGTGCCGGTGCTGTTGGCGCATAATTTCCTGCGTAATTATAAAAACGGCATCGTTGCCGAGCTGCAGACCGGTACGCTGCGGATCATCAACCGGCTCTATCCCGAAGGATGAAGCGATGTTTCAGGTAGTGCTGTCAACTATTGCCGCCGGCGGCTGGATCATGTGGCCCATCATCGCATCATCGCTGGTGGTGTGGTGGATAGGGCTCTGGCAGTGGTACGAAATATTCTCAGTCAATACCGTGCGAAAACGTTTCGCGACACTGTGGTTTACAAGTGCATTTTCCGGTGAAGGCGGGAAACCGCTTTCGTGCGGAAACCAGATCGGGGATGAACTGCTTGCCCGGCGACGAAGCCGATTACTTCTGCCCGGCATGATTGCCGCCGACTACAATGCGGCATTCCTTCCGTCGCTGACCGCAGTCACCGGTTCGTTGCGGACGATGGGAGTATTGGTTTCGGTGGCACCGCTGCTCGGACTTCTGGGGACCGTCGCAGGGATGATCGAAACGTTCAGGATCATCACCGTGTACGGCGTGGGGAATCCGGCACTTACCGCCGAGGGTATTTCCATTGCATTGCTTACTACCGAGGCGGGACTGACCGTTGCGTTTCCGGGATTGCTGCTGCATGCATTCGTGAATAACCGCCGCAACAGCCTTCGTCAGAAACTTTCCGCAGACGGAGAACGGTTCATGCAGACCGTTACAAAAAACGGCGATAGCAGGGATGGCGCACGTGTTTGACGAACATCTTGCCGATACCGATGAACAGACTGCCGATGTCAATGTAAGTCCGCTTATCGACATGGTATTCATCCTCCTTATCTTTTTCATCATCACCACGAATTTCAACCGGCAGACCGGTGTCGATGTCGCAAAGCCCAAGGCGCAGAGTGCCACCTATCAGGGGCAGAAGACAATACTCATCGGTATTACCCGTGAAGGAAGCATCCATGTGTTCGGCCGACAGGTGGATATCACACGGCTGAAGCACGTCATCGCCGCAGAAGTTGAAAAACAGCCCGATGCATCGGTGGTCATCGTCGCCGACCGACAGGCGTCCATCGGTAAGGCGGTCGAAGTGATGGATCAATGTTCACTCGCCGGCGCCCAGAAAGTTTCCATTGCGGCGGACAGGGAGTAGTTGTGCACCGCATGCTAAAAAACGGCATCGCTGCGTTCGTGATCGCCGTAATGGTCGTGTCGATAAATCTTCTCCTTTTTTCGGCTTTTCCGCTTCTTCACCGGATGTTTACCGATACGCTTACCGCCGCCATCGTACCGAAGGAGCAGCGTGAAGTGATCATGGAGTATAAAAAACCCGAAAAAAAGGAAGAGGTGCATGAAGAGCGGCTGATGCAACAGACAATGTCGAAAAACAGAGGCACCTCCTCGCAGAAGATGCAGTTTCGCTTTACACCTGATCTTGCGGTCGAGGGAACCGGTGAGGTCGCCATGGAACAGCAGGATCTCACCGCCGCCGTGGTCGAGGAAGGGGAGACCGATGAACCGCTCGTTCCGCTTTACCGCCCGGCACTTACCTTCTCGGAACGGGCGCGGGAACTCGAGATCGAAGGCATTCTCGAAGTCATCCTCATCGTCGATACGCAGGGAAAGGTCGCGTCGATTGACGTCGTAAGAACCCCGCATCCGCTCATCACCGCAGAGGCACGAAAGGTGATCTCCACCTGGCGGTTCAAACCGGCAAAAAACAAGGGAGTACCGGTACGGGTACGGCTGCGGCAGGTGGTGGAGTTCAGGCTGGAGTAGTTTCATTACCAGGAAAGATCAACAATGCTGACAAGTGATTTCGACTATCCGCTTCCCGAAGCCCTCATTGCGCAGCGGCCCGTCGAGCCGCGTGATTCCTGCAGGCTGCTCTGCATGTCGCGGGGGGACGGCACGGTTTCACACGCAGTGTTCAGGGACCTGCCTGCACTGTTTCGGGAGGGCGATCGCCTCGTTTTCAACAATACCCGCGTGATGCCCGCCCGTATTTTTGTTCGTAAACCTACCGGCGGACGGTGCGAGATCTTTTTTCTCGAAGCGGTGCACAGCGGATGCTGGAAGGCTCTTGTCAAGCCGGGCAGCAATGCTCCTGGGGGTGCTGTACTGCATCTCGAAGATGCTCCGGAAATCCTTCTGCGGATTGCAGGTATTCTACCTGCAGGTGAACGTCTCGTAACGGTTGATGATGCATCGGTAACGGTTACCGTCGAAGAGGTGATGGAACGGTACGGGCACATTCCGCTGCCGCACTACATCGGACGCGACGATGGTGCCGAGGATCGTGATGATTACCAGACCGTATATGCCGAGGTACCGGGTGCAGTTGCGGCACCGACCGCGGGTCTTCACTTTACCGATACACTGATGGAGACGCTCGCTGCGCGCGGCATCGGTCTTACGAACATTACCCTTCATGTGGGTATCGGCACGTTTCGTCCCGTCAAGGTGGAACAGCCGAAGGACCATGAAATGCATGAGGAACGGTATGTGCTGACAGCCGGGGCGGTCCGGGAAATCGAAGCGACAAAGAAAGCGGGCGGAAGGATTATCGCAGTGGGGACAACCGTGGTGCGGGTGCTTGAGCATTGCTTCGCGGCTTTCGGCGGATTGCATGCGCATGAGGGTTCAACGAAAATCATGATCACTCCTCCATGGCGGTTTGGTATCATTGACGGTCTCATTACCAATTTTCATCTGCCCCGTTCGACACTTCTCATGCTGGTGAGTGCCTTTGGCGGACATGATTATACCATGACGGCTTACCGGGAAGCTGTTGATTGTAACTACCGATTTTACTCCTATGGAGATGCGATGTTCATTATCTGACAGTACACTCCGAAAACCGGTAGCATGTGCCTTTTTAAGTGAATTTTGGGGCAGAAATACTATTGACACCCCTGGTTCCAGTAGTTATCTTCTATTGGTATATAACGTTCATCTGTTATGTGAGGCCCGTATCGCATACGGGCTTAATTTTTTCCACCAGCATTACCGTCAGGAGTTTTTTATGAGCATCGATCATGCCCTTTCCATTTCGGTTGAGAGTGCCGCCTGGCAGGATTATCGGGCATCCAATACCGCCATGATCGTTTTTTATACCACTGATCCGGTTTCGGAGCTGCCTATTCGTGAAATCCCCGAGGAACTGCCGACCGAGATCATTCCCGATCCGAACTACGAATCCGCTACCTATGGTTTTTTCGGATGTGCAAAAGGCAAGATCAGAACGGCATTCGTCAAATCGAAGATCCGCAATCTGCTCTTCATTACCAAGTATGCCGGAACCAAAGAGGAGTTCAAGGACCGCTTTTTCATTACCGGGTACTATCGTATCAACAAGACTGCCGATGTCAAGAGGTTGCACGTGCGTAATCTCGCCGACTACTCGTGTCTCGATGAAGGCGCCTGCTATGCGTTGAGGGCCGAAACCCAGCACTTCGTCTCGATCGACGATGCGTTTGAAGTGACGCCCGCCGTGCTCAAGGAGTGGGGTGTTGCCACACGGCTCACCAGGCAGACGCGTATTACCCTTGACGATGAACAGACCGGCAAGGTGATCGACTACCTTACGTCAAAGCCGGACATTACCGAGGACCTCATTGCAGAGACGGAACGGCTCTGGCCGCATGCGATGGCGGTTGGGGAGGATGACGAGTAGGCTGTTGATAGTTGTTCTGGAATGTTTTGGGGGAGGTGCGCATTGAAACTGTGTATCTCCCCTTTTTCATATG
>Ga0316575_10000432_pt1 | contig 11944 bp, 10 predicted proteins | sample J5NA_FD_203072 | JGI IMG/M metagenome (GOLD analysis project Ga0316575, IMG submission 203072) | Rhizosphere microbial communities from salt marsh grasses in Alabama, United States - J5-7_050615r2r3 | ecosystem: Host-associated > Plants > Roots > Rhizosphere | place: USA: Alabama | collected...
TTCGGTGACCTTCACAATAAGGGTGTTGCCTTCGCGGCTTAGCTGTACATCCTTGAAGTACCCGGTCTTGAACAGGGCGCGAATGGACTCCCGGGCCTTTTGGTCGTCAAACCGGTCGTTAATCCCGACCGGCAAGTAGTTGAAAACCGTGCCCACGGCAATGCGCTGGAGTCCCTCTACGCGGATCTCCTTGATCTTGAATGGCTGAATCGCCTGCGCACCGGTGGTCCCGATCAGCAGAATTGCGGCAATCAAGAGGAAAGGCGTCCGCTTCGGGGAGCGCCAAAAACGGCTAAAGAAAGCAAACATTATTTCAGAATTCTTGTTATGTCGTTGTAGAAAGCCAGAACCATCAAGGCCACGAGCAATGCGATTCCAATCTGCTGTCCCCAGATCTGCACTCGCTCCGAGAGGGGCTTGCGCCGAATCACCTCAATCACGTTGTACAGCAAATGGCCCCCGTCGAGCACCGGTACCGGCAAGAGATTCAGGACTCCGAGGCTTACGCTGAAGAAAGCCAGGAACAGGGCAAATCCTTCCCATCCAATGCGTGCCGAGTAGCCCGCGTATTCGGCAATCATCAGCGGCCCGCCAACATTTCGCGCCGACACCTGCAGCCGCAACATCCGATAGATCATTTCCAGCGTCAAGGCCGACATATCCCAGGTCTGGCCGACGGCGCTGCCGAGCGCGGGAAGCGGGCTGAACCGCAAGGTTGCCTTGAGGTCATCCGGCAATTTGATGTCCGGTATCTTCGGACCAACACCGATCAGGCCCACGGTCTTGCCATTGACCTTCTTTGCCTCGGGCGTAACCCGGACCTGCAAGTCGTGGCCATTGCGCGAAATCAGCAAATCCACCGGTCGATTCGGTCGCGCGTGAATCTGCTCGGCAAGGGCATTCCAGTCTTTCACCTTCTGTCCGTCAATACTCAGGACGTGGTCCCCGCTTCGCAGCCCCGCCGCCTTCGCAGGTCCTTCCAGAATCTTGCCCAGTACCGGTGGGATGGACGGATAGTACCCGTACAGCCCCAGACCTCTTGAGATCAGACTCTGATCGATCTGCGCAACCGGAACCTTGCTCATATCGATCGTCCGCTCCGCGGTCGAACCGGCTGGCGTGCGCACGATGAAATGCACGGTTCCTCGTTCCAGCGCGCGCTTGTAGAGATAGGTGCGGTATTGCCCCCAGGTCTGCACGGCCTGCCCGTCAATGCGCAGCAATCGGTCACCCTTGCGGAAACCCGCGGCATAGGCCACGGATGGCTCGGTCACCTTCCCGACAACCGGCTGTATCCCGGGGGTCCCGGCCATATTGACCACCCAGTAGGCGAGTACCGCGAATAGCAGGTTGAACAGGGGTCCGGCGAGAACCACCGCCATGCGGGTGGCCACCGGCTGGCGATTGAATGCCCGGTCGCGATCCGCCTCGGGCACCTCACCTTCGTTTTCGTCCAGCATGCGCACGTAGCCACCGATGGGGAACGCGGCGATCACGAACTCGGTCTGATCGCGACCGAAGGTCTTGCGCCATAGGGGTTTGCCGAAGCCGACGGAGAAACGAAGCACCTTCACACCAAGCCTCTTCGCGACCCAGTAGTGGCCGAATTCGTGCACGACAATGAGCACCGCGATCGCGACCAGGAAGGCCAATACCGTGTACAAAGCGTTGATCACTGCATTCCTCGTGCGGCGCCACTGTGCGACGCGTTGATGGAGGCGATTGCCGCCTCCCGCGCCCGCCGGTCATCGGCCAGTATCATAGCGAGATCATCCGCGGGATTGGAGGGCACGCCTTCCAGGACCGTAGAGATCGTGTGCGCAATGTCGGGAAAGGTGATCCGTCCATCGAGGAAAGCTCGCACCGCCTCCTCATTGGCCGCATTGAGGATGGCCGGCGCGGTACCGCCGGCGCGCGCGGCCTCCGTAGCCAGGCGCAGTGTGGGGAAACGCTCGAAATCCGGCCGTTCGAAGTCCAGTCGCGCGACCGAGATCAGATCCAGCGGCGCAACTCCGGATTCGATGCGTTCCGGCCAACCGAGGGCGTGCGCAATCGGCGTGCGCATATCCGGATTTCCCATCTGCGCGAGCACGGAACCGTCATTGTACTCGACCATCGAGTGAATCACGCTCTGCGGGTGAATGACAATCTCGACTTCGTCCGGACCGACGCCAAACAACCAGCAGGCCTCGATCAACTCCAGACCCTTGTTCATAAGCGTGGCCGAATCCACGGAGATCTTCCTGCCCATATCCCAGTTCGGATGGGCGCAGGCCTGCTCCGGGGTGACCGAGGCCAGGGCCGAGGCCGGGGTATTTCGAAATGGCCCCCCGGAACAGGTGAGGAGAATACGCCGGACCCCGCCCGCCCGCATGCCCGCCTGGCTGTTCGGCGGCAGACACTGGAAGACGGCATTGTGTTCGCTGTCGATGGGCAGCAGTTCCGCCCCGCAACGCCGCGCCTCATCGACAAAGATGTGGCCGCACATGACCAAGGGCTCCTTGTTGGCGATCAAGACGCGCTTGCCCGCGCGCACAGCCGCCAGGGTGGGTTGCAGACCGGCGGCGCCGACAATGGCGGCCATCACGATCTCGGCCGGGGCCGTCGCGGCCTGCTCAAGCCCTTCCTCTCCTTCCACCACCTCAATATCGAGGCCTACCTGACCAATGAGGGCACGCAGACGCCGCGCGGCTGCGTCATCGACCATCGCCACCAGTCGCGGGCGAAAGCGGCGGCACTGCTCAAACAGGCGCTCCACCTGCGTATAGGCGGAAAGGGCCTCGACGTGAAACCGGTCCGGATGGCGCGCGAGCACGTCGAGCGTGCTGACCCCAATACTGCCGGTGGATCCGAGTACGCTGACGCCGCGGGTACTCATTGCGCCACCTTTTGCAGCAACAGCCAGCCCAATCCGAACACCGGACCCGCTGCCGTGAGGGCATCGATGCGATCGAACATCCCGCCGTGCCCCGGCAGGAGGGTGCCACTGTCCTTGACCCCGGCAATGCGCTTGAAGGTACTCTCTGTCAGGTCACCAACGATGGAAACCGCAGCGGTCACCAGGCCGAGAACAATCCAGGCCAGGAGCACCGAGCCGCGGAAATGCCAGAGCCACAAGCCGGCCGCCGCCGCGACCAGGGCCGATGCCAGCAACGCACCCACGGCGCCCTCCACGGTCTTGCCGGGACTCACGAGCGGCGCGAGCTTGTGGCGGCCGATACTGCGGCCGACGAGATAGGCAGCGGAATCCGCAACCCAGATCAGCACCAGCAGATACACCAACAGCAGCGGGCTGGATGAATCCTGCACGAACAGGAACACGAAGGAAATCCACGCCGGCGCCAATACCACGACACCGGTGATGAGTTTGCCCGCCGTGCTGGCAAAGACTCCACCCAGAGGTTCGCGTGAAAAAAGATAGTGGAAGCACAAATAGCTCCACCATACCGTGGCCGCGGCAAGCGTGCCCACGACGCCGGGAAGTCCGTAAAGGGCCGCCCCGCTGCCGCCTGCCCCCAGGACCAGGATTACGAAGATGTACAAGGCGCGTCCGCCGGCGCTCGCGATGGGCAACAACCTCGACAACTCCATCGCCGCCAGCAGGATGGCGATGCCAAACAAGACAGCGACCGGTGCGGGCGGCAGGAACCTCAGCGCCGCCAACAGGGGTGGGATCAGGAGGACCGCAGTCAGGACACGTTTCCAGAACATATCTAGCCAGCCCCTACCTGGTCCCCGGTGCGGCCGAAGCGCCGCTGGCGTCCGGCAAAGAAATCCAGGGCACGGTCAAACTCGGCTTCATCGAAATCCGGCCACAGCACATCCGTGAAGAAGAGTTCTGTATAGGCAAGTTGCCACAGGAGGAAGTTGCTGATGCGCTGCTCCCCTCCGCTGCGAATGAACAGATCGGGCTCCGGCAAACCGGCGGTTTCCAAGTGCGCGGCGATGGTTTCGGGATCGATCGCAGCCGGGGACATCTTTCCTTCAGCGACGGCGACCGCGATCTGGCGGCAGGCCTGGACGATATCGGCTCGTCCACCATAATTTATCGCCACGTTTAACATCAGCTGTGTGTTGTTGCGCGTGAGTTCCTCGCCCCGCTCAATACGCGCGACGATCTCGGGATCGAGCGCATCACGCCCACCGATCACACGAAAACGCACACCGTTCTCGTGTAGCTCCTTCACATCCTTATCCAGGGCATCGACAAACAACTCCATCAGACGCTGCACTTCGGATTGCGGCCTTGCCCAGTTCTCGCTGCTGAAAGCGAATAGGGTCAAATGAGAAATGTGCTTGTGGATACAAGCAGTGATGAGGCGGCGTACACTTTCGGCGCCCTTGCGATGACCGGCCGCCCGCGGCAGTGCACGTCGGCGCGCCCATCGGCCGTTGCCATCCATGATCACCGCCACGTGCACCGGCAGTCGTCCTGCATCGGGCTTGGTATTGGTTCGCATGGCGGTATCGGCTTTGTTCATTTCATCGGTGTTTCACAACGGGGCGGAATCGATGCTGCACGGGTACGGCCCGCACACACCTAGAGTTCCATGATGTCCTTTTCCTTTTCCTCCACCAGGCGGTCGATCTCCGCAATGTACTTGTCCGTCAGCTTCTGGATTGCACCTTCGTCACGCTTTTCCTCGTCTTCCGAGATCTCCTTGCTCTTGACCAGGTCCTTGAGATGCTGGTTCGCGTCGCGCCGGATATTGCGAACGGCGATCTTGCCATTCTCCCCTTCGCTTCGAACCAGTTTGGCCAGTTCCTTGCGCCGTTCTTCAGTCAACGGCGGCACCGGGATGCGGATCAGCTCGCCGGCCACGGCCGGGTTCAGTCCCAGATCCGATTCCCGGATGGCCTTCTCCACCGGGGCAACCATGGATTTGTCCCACAGCTTGATCGCCAGGGTCCGGGCATCGGCAACGCTCACGCTGCCCACCTGACTCAGGGGCGCCGGACTGCCATAGAAGTCCACCTTAATATGGTCCAGCAGCGCGACATTGGCGCGGCCAGTGCGGATTTTACTCAACTCACTCTTGTGCGATTCCACGGATTTCTTCATCCGCGCTTCCGCGTCCTTGAGCACCTGACCCGCATTCGCCGTCATTGCCTTTCTCCAGTCTGCACCAGGGTGCCCTCGTTTTCGCCGCGCGCGACCCGCGACAGCCCCCCGGGACGGTTGATACTAAAGACACGCAAAGGCATGTCATGTTCCCGACACAGGGCGATTGCGGCCGCATCCATCACCGCCAGATGCTTTTCCAGCGCCTCGTCAAAGGTAAGGACATCATACCGCACCGCATCCGCGTGCCGGACCGGATCCTTGTCGTACACGCCATCGACCTTCGTCGCCTTGACGACGACGTCGGCGCCGACCTCCAGGCCGCGAAGGCTGGCAGCGGTATCGGTGGTAAAAAAGGGATTCCCGGTACCCCCGCCAAAAACGACCACGCGCCCCTGTTCCAGGTGATGGATTGCCCGCAGCCGGTCATAGGGATCGACGACCGGGGACATGGGAATGGCGGATTGGGTGCGCGCCGGCACTCCGTTGCGCTCCAGCGCAGCACGCAGTGCCATGGCATTCATGATCGTCCCTAACATGCCCATGTAGTCGCCGGTCGCACGATCCACTCCATCGGCATTCATGCCGCGAAAGATGTTGCCGGCCCCGACCACGATCGCGACCTGGGTCCCCAGCGCCACGACGTCGCGAATCTCGCTACAGATGCGGTCCAGCACCGAGCGATTGATGCCGTAGGCGTCTTCACCCATCAATGCCTCGCCGCTCAGTTTCAGCAGCATGCGTCGGTACGTGGGTGAAGCGGGCATGGGCTCAGCCGCCTTTGACTTGGGCCATTACCTCGGCGGCAAAATCCTCCTGCCGCTTCTCCATACCCTCGCCCACTTCGTAGCGGACGAAACGCAACACCTTGGCATTGCTGGACTTCAACAGCTTCTCCACCGTTGTGTCCGGGTCCTTGACGAAGGGCTGGCCCAGAAGGCACATCTCAGCCAACTGCTTGCGCACCCGGCCCTCGACCATCTTTTCGATGATCTCCGCGGGTTTGCCGCTCTCCTGGGCCTGGGCGGTGAAGATTTCGCGCTCTTTGGCCACCACCTCAGCCGGAACTTCATCGGCCGATACATAGGCCGGCCGGCTGGCAGCGACGTGCATGGCCAGATCCCGCGCCAGCTCCTCCGTGCCACCGTCAAGCTCCACCAGCACGCCGATTTTCTGCGTGGTGTGCACATAGCTGCCAACGGTATTGCCGCTGTCGTACACGACGAAGCGGCGAATGCTGATGTTCTCGCCCAACTTCTGGACGATGGCCTCGCGTGCCGCCGCGACGGTGGTGGCATCACCCGATTTGAGTGGCAAGGCCATCAGCGCATCGACATCCGCCGGGCTGTTGGCGGCCGTACACGCGGCGATCTCGGCAGCGAAACCCTGGAAGGCGTCGCCCTTGGCCACGAAATCGGTCTCGCTGTTCACTTCCACCAAAGCAGAAACGTTTCCGCTACGGGCAATGCTGACCACGCCCTCGGCCGCGGTACGCCCCGCCTTCTTCTCCACCTTGGTGCCGGCCGTCTTGCGCAACAACTCGATGGCCGCCTCCATGTTTCCATCGGTCTCTTCGAGTGCCTTCTTGCACTCCATCATGCCGAGGCCGGTGGTTTCACGCAGCTCCTTAACCTGTGATGCACTGATCGCCATGTTCTACCTCTGAAATCTTTGCGCTGATTGAACGGAACCCACGCGGCGCGCCGATGCGCGCCGCGGTTCGGGGCAGGAAAAATGGGCCGAGCCTATTCAGCCGATTCGGCTGGCTCGTCTTCCTGCCCGGCCGCCGGGGCGGCTTCCTCTTCGTCGGCCTTGGTCGCTCGGCGCTTGGCCTTGACCTTGACCTTGGGTTCTTCCTCGACCTCGACGTATTCGTCTTCGCCTGCGGGCATTGCCGGCTTGGCCAGCTTGCGCCCCTCGAGCACGGCGTCCGCCACCAGGGAGGAGTACAGACGGATGGCACGAATGGCATCGTCATTGCCCGGGATCACGTAGTCCACGCCATCCGGCTTGCAGTTGGTGTCCACCACAGCCACCACCGGGATGCCGAGTTTGCCCGCTTCCTTGACCGCGATGTATTCGTGACCGACGTCGATCACAAACAGGGCATCCGGCAGGCCGGGCATGTTCTTGATACCCGACAGGGTGCGGTCCAGCTTTTCTCGCTCACGGCTCAGCATCAACAGTTCCTTCTTGCTGAGCTTGGCCCCCGACCCCTCGTCCAGGGTCGCTTCCAGCTCCTTCAGCCGGGCAATGGATTTCTTCACCGTCTGGTAGTTGGTCAGCATTCCACCCAACCAACGGCGGTCGACGTAGGGCGATCCGCTGCGGTTCGCCTCTTCACGCACGATCTCCTGGGCCTGACGTTTGGTGCCGACGAACAGGATGGTGCCACCCTGGGCCGCCAGTTTGCCGAGAAAATTCATCGCGTCGTCCAGCAGCGGGACGGTCTTCTCGAGATTGATGATGTGAATCTTGTTGCGCTCACCGAAGATAAAGGGGCGCATCTTGGGGTGCCAAAAGCGGGTCTGGTGGCCAAAATGCACGCCCGCCGCGAGCATGTCGCGCATGCTGATCTTACTCATTTTCGTCTCCGTTTCGGGTTTTGGGCTTCCATGGACCCCGCGCGCCGACCCCTTTCGGGGCACCCGGGCACACGTGTCGGGCCATGTGCGTGATTGAAAAAAAGCCTGAATAAAGGCGCGCTTGTATACCATATCCCCGGATTTTCGACAACGTCGGCCCCCGCCCGGGGGCATTGCCCTAGGGAATCCGGGGGCACTTTCGGCAGACGCCTGGAATCGTGCTATAAAAACCGCCCCGAGACCGAGGCCGGACTGTATTTTCATGGGCATCCACATCAAGACCGCCGAAGAAATCGAAAAAATGCGCGTTGCCTGCCGGCTGGCGGCCGATGTCTTGAAGATGATCGAGCCCCACGTGCAGCCCGGTGTTACCACTGACGAGCTCGACCGTCTGTGCCACGACTACATCGTCGACGTTCAGCAGGCGGTCCCGGCACCCCTCAACTACCACGGATTCCCGCGCTCCATCTGCACCTCGGTCAACTACCAGGTGTGCCATGGAATCCCTTCCAACAAGCGCCTCAAGAAGGGCGATATCATTAATATCGACATCACCGTGATCAAGGACGGCTGGCACGGCGATACCAGCAAGATGTTCTATGTCGGCGAGCCGTCGGTGCTCGCCCGCCGGGTGACGGAAGTGGCACGGGAATGCATGCTGCTCGGCATCGAGCAGGTGAAACCGGGCGCGCACCTGGGGGACATCGGCCACGCGATCCAGCAGCACGCGGAGTCCAGCAACTTTTCCGTCGTGCGCGAATATTGTGGTCACGGCGTCGGCCGACAATTCCATGAAGAACCCCAGGTCCTGCACTACGGCCGCCCGGGCACGGGCGTGGAAATCGTGCCCGGCATGATTTTCACCATCGAACCCATGATCAACGCGGGCCGCAAGGACGTGAAGTTGCTGCGTGACGACTGGACCGTGGTCACCGCCGATCACTCGCTGTCGGCACAATGGGAACACAGCATCCTGGTCACCGACGACGGTCACGAGGTCCTGACCGTGTGCGAGGGAGACCAACCCTGAAGGTTCTGGCGCCCACGCCGACGATCGGCTAGCGTATCGCCTCCAGGCCCGGCCGCTCCGATGTGTCGACAATGTCCCTAAAGAAAACCGAACTCTTCGATCCGCGGCAATTCAACGAACTGCTGGAGCACTCCGAATCGCCCCTGGCGGCTTTTCGCACCTCTCTCCGGTCGGGCCGCGAATTGTTGAAGCGGCGATTTCTGGAGGGCACGCCAGCGGAGCGCATCGTCGAATGCCACGCCTGGCTGGTTGACCAGCTACTGGTGCGTGCCTGGGAGCAGCATCTGCCGCTGCTCGGTGACGGCGAGGCCGTTTCCCTGGTGGCGGTCGGGGGTTACGGGCGCGGCGAACTGCACCCGGCATCCGACATCGACATCATGCTGCTGTCGGCCAAGCCCCTGCGGGGCGCACCGGAAACGTTCCTGGAGGCCTTTCTGCGTTTCCTCTGGGATCTCGGCCTGGAGGTCGGGCACAGCGTGCGCTCGCTCAAGGATTGTGTGCGTGAGGCACGCAAAGACATCACCGTCGCCACCAATCTCATGGAGACGCGCCTGCTGCACGGCGACCCGCAACTGCTGGAGCAGATGCAGGCCGCCACCGGACCGGAAAGACTCTGGCCCAGCCGCAAGTTTTTCGAGGCCAAATGGCAGGAACAAATTGCGCGCCACCACCGCTTTCACGACACTGCCTACAATCTGGAGCCGAACGTCAAGGAAGGTCCCGGCGGCCTGCGCGATATCCAGATGATCAGCTGGGTGACGCAGCGCGAATTCGGCACCCGGTCGCTGCATGACCTGGTACAACACGGCTTCCTCACCGAAGTGGAATATCGCTCTCTGATCAAGGGCCGCAACTATCTCTGGCATGTCCGCTGTGGCCTGCACTACCTCGCCGGTCGCCATGAGGATCGATTGTTGTTCGATTACCAGCGCACGCTGGCGGAACAGGACGGGTACAGCGCCAAACGCGGCACGCTGGCGGTCGAGCGATTCATGAAGGACTACTACCGCACGATCAAGGAGCTGTCACTGCTGAACGAAATCCTGTTGCAGCATTTTCAGGAGACAATCCTCAGCAAGGGCAAGATTGCCGTGCTGCCGGTGAATCGACGCTTCCGCCTGCGCAACGATTTCGTGGAAACCACGTCACCCAGGGTGTTCGAACGAACGCCGTACGCAATGCTCGAGCTATTCCTGGTCATCGAGCAGCATCCACGCGCCAAGGGCGTGCGCGCCGATACAATCCGGCAGTTGCGCGCGAATATTCACCGCATCGACGACGAGTTCCGCAACAATATCGGATGCCGCAGCCTGTTCATGGAAATACTGCGCCAGAAGAGCGGCATCATCCATGCATTTCGACGCATGAATGCCTATGGCGTCCTCGGCGCCTACCTGCCGGCGTTCGGCCGCATCGTGGGACAGATGCAACATGACCTGTTTCATGTCTATACAGTGGACGAACATACCCTGTTCGTTCTGCGGAACATCCGCCGCTTCACCGTCCCCAGGCACCACCACGAATTCCCCCTGGCCAGCGCCATCAGCAAGCGCCTGGTCAAACCGGAACGGCTGTACGCGGCAGCCCTGTTCCACGACATCGCCAAGGGGCGCGGCGGCGATCACTCGCTGCTGGGCGAACGGGAAGTGCAGAAATTCTGTGTGCGCCACGACCTGAGTGACTACGACACCCGCTTCATCGCCTGGCTGGTGCGCCATCACCTACTCATGTCGGCAGTCGCCCAGCGGCAGGATATCTATGATCCGGAAGTGGTTCAGGCATTCGCCCGCCAGGTAGGTGACCAGGAGCACCTGGACAACCTGTACCTGCTCACGGTGGCCGATATCCGTGGCACGAGCCCAAATGTCTGGAACGACTGGAAGGGAAACCTGCTGGCGCAACTGTACCTGGCAACCAGTCGCCTGCTCCGCCGCGGTTTCGGCACGCCGATCGATCTGGATGAGCACATCTCCGAGCTGCAGCAAGAGGTCCTGGGGCTGCTCAAGGACAAGAAGATTGGCGCCAAGCATATACAGAACTTCTGGGCGCAAATGGAAAAGGACTACTTTCTGCGCCACGACACCGATAACCTGGCCTGGCACGCCCAGACCATCGCCGAGGCCCGGGTCACCGACCTGCCCGTGGTCGCCTTGCGCTACGATCCCGATCTTGGCGGCACCGTGGCGCTGGTGTTTGCCATCGACAGCGAGGGCTTGTTCAGCACGATCACCGGTTCACTGGAAGAACAGGGATTGTCGGTAGTGGACGCGCGAATGCACAGCGCACGCACTGGTTTGATTCTCGATGTCTTTGTCCTGCTCGACCATGATGGAAAACCGGTGCGGGAGACGCGCCAGTTGCGCGAGATCCGGCAGGTGCTGCAACGAGACCTGTCGAACGCCGAATCGCCCGGCAGCGGGCGGGCGGGCGCGCGCCTGTCGCGGCAACTGCGCCACTTCCCGGTCGAATCGCGCGTCGGCTTCAGTCCATCGGCGAACGGGCAGCAGACCATCATGGATGTGACCGCACAGGATCGCCCGGGCCTGCTGCATCAGATTACGCTTGCCCTGCTGGATTCCAGGGTGCGCCTGGTGGGCGCCAAGATCGCCACCTACGGTGAGCGCGCGGAAGACATATTCTTTATTACAGACTACAACGGCAAACCGATCGACGACCCCGCACGCCTGCAGGGCCTGGAGCAGGAGATTCATCGCCGTCTGAGGTCGTGACCCAGGGCGCTGCCCAGATCCGATGGTGCACGGCGCCACAATGGAGACCGGCCGGGCGTGCCCGGTCCAGGCATCTAGGGGATTCGCAACCGCACCCCTGCCATGACCTCATCGCCTCGAAGATTGTTTGCCGTCCTCAGGGCCTTAAGGCGCACGTTGTAGCGAGCGGCGATTCCCGACAGCGTTTCCCCATGCCGCACCACATGGACACGGTTCGTTCTACGCGCCGTCAGCGGGCGGTTGTGTTGCCGGGTCTGCGCCAGATATTCACGAATCCCGTCGTAGATCCCTTTCGCGATTCGGCGGCGGAAGGAACGCGTACGCAGGAGTCTTTCATCGGCGGGGCTGGAGAGATAGGCCGTTTCCACCAGGATCGATGGGATCCTGCCCAACTTGAGCACGGCGAAGGCCGCCTGGTCCACGCGATTCACATGTATATGTACCAGCGGTCGCAGCTGCTGCAATACGTCACGACCGAGCTGGAGACTGGATCGCACAGTATTGGTGATGATGAGGTCGGCCAGAGTGGTGTTGAGAA
>Ga0316575_10000434_pt1 | contig 11939 bp, 11 predicted proteins | sample J5NA_FD_203072 | JGI IMG/M metagenome (GOLD analysis project Ga0316575, IMG submission 203072) | Rhizosphere microbial communities from salt marsh grasses in Alabama, United States - J5-7_050615r2r3 | ecosystem: Host-associated > Plants > Roots > Rhizosphere | place: USA: Alabama | collected...
ATCAATGATAAAAAAGCCTCAAAAAAGCCGTACAAGCTAAATGAGTCGGACATCATTTCTATTGGTTCCGTTAAGTTCCGGTTTCTCGGCAAAAAGAACAAAATCAAACCGTCTCCCAACCATTAACGCATTTGAATCGGCCATACCCCCTTAAAGACGCCCCGATCTTCTATCCACCATTGATCTGACTTCTTTTGAATTTCCCCTTTCATATGGGCTCTTATCTATAGCGATTTTCTTCAAATTATGTTTAAATTCAGGATTAAGAGAATTTTTCCCGTCATGCCCGCTCAGCGCCACTCACCATCTGCATGGGGGCTGACGCTGAGCGGCAAAGCTTCAGGTGTTGTTGCAGATGGCAGCCAGGTCCTCAATGAAAATCGTTTTCATGCATTACCATCTTAAAACCGGCGGCGTAACCACCTGTATAAAGCGTCAGGTGGAAGCATTGAAAAACGATTGCGATATGTGCGTCATTACCGGTGAACTGCCCCCGATCGCATTTCCGGCAAAGACGATTCATATTCCCGAATTGGCCTATTCCGCTGATTACCATGGGTCTTTTGAACCCGAAAACGTTGCCGCTACCGTGGTGCATGCCATTGAGTCGCATTTTAGCGGACCCTGTGACATTGTACATGTACACAATCCACTCCTGGCAAAAAATAGAAAATTTTTAAAAATTTTGAGATCCTTGCAAAAAAAAGGTCTTTCATTGCTTTTGCAAATTCATGATTTTGCCGAAGATGGCCGGCCGCAGTCATATTATACCGAAGACTATCCGCAAGACTGTCATTACAGTGTCGTCAACTCACGCGATTATCGGATCCTTCGAAAAAGCGGATTAAAAAAACAGGGGCTTCACCAAATTTTTAATACCGTATATCTTCCAGACGATCGGTATTCATCGGCTGATTCCAATGCGGGACCTTATGTCGTCTACCCCATCCGGGCGATTCGGCGGAAAAATATCGGCGAAGCCATTCTTTTATCTCTTTTTTTCAGAAATGATGAAACGCTGGTGATCACGTTGCCGCCAAACAGTCCGGCGGATATTGAGAGTTATGAGGACTGGAAGGCATTCGTATCGGACAATCAGCTGCGGGTCGAATTTGACCGCGGTATCAACCACCCTTATGAAGCCATTGTGGCTTCGGCCCGATATCTGCTGACCACCAGTGTCACGGAGGGTTTCGGTTTCTCTTTTTTAGAACCCTGGCTCTTTGACAAATTAGTGTGGGGGCGAAAACTTCCTGATATCTGCACAGACTTTGAAGCCGCCGGTGTTTGTTTTGACCATCTGTACACAGCGCTGAATGTACCGGTTGATTGGCTTGAATTGGATGATTTTTATCAAAAATGGAAAGGCTCGATACACAGTACAGCCAGGTTGTTTGATCTGGTAATCGACAATGATCGAATCCAAAGCACGTTTGCTTCGCTTACGGCCGACGGAACAATCGATTTTGGGCTGCTTGATGAAGCATACCAAAAACAGGTCATCGGCCGCCTTTTGAAACAAAATGCCCATGCTCATGTTGCTGAATTGTTGTCTTTGAATCCGTTCCTGGCAGGAATTGGCAGGGCCGCCAATGAAAAAGATTTAATTGAAAACAACCGCCATGCGGTGGCTCGCAGTTACAACATGGCACAATACCGGCAGAAACTGTTAGCGATTTATGGGCATGTGGACGCAACAACCATTCGCCAGCATATCGATAAAAAAAAACTGCTGGCCGAATTTTTAGATTTAACAAAATTCAGCCTGCTGAAATGGAGTGACTATGGCGCACGCTGAGCGCTTTTCCGATTATCTGGCAGCGATGTCGCCGCTGCCGACTTCAATGACGCCCGGCGGCGGTTTCGACCGCAAGATTCAATGTGTCTTTTTTGACATTTACGGCACCTTATTTATCAGCGGTTCCGGTGACATCAGTGTTGGCCGAAAATCTTCATCGCCGAGCCAGAAGCTCGAGCAACTTGTGCATAAATATGGCGTTGGCAAACCCCCGCAGGCTCTCGTCGCGGAATTACACGATGCCATTGAATTAAAACACCACCGGTTAAAGGACAATGGAATCGATTATCCTGAAATTGAGATCGACGAAATCTGGCAGCAAATTCTTGGAATTGAAGATATTCAAATGGTTCGCAAGTTTGCCATCGAATATGAGTTGATTGCCAACCCGGTATACCCGATGCCCAATCTCGAGAATCTGCTGGCGGCGTGCAGGCAACAACGCCTGGCAATGGGCATCATTTCCAATGCACAATTTTTTACACCGCTGCTATTTGAATGGTTTTTGGATGCCACCATGGAAAAGCTGGGATTTGATTCCGAGCTTATTTTTCTGTCCTATCAACTGGGTTATGCTAAACCTTCAGCGGTACTTTTTAAAATGGCTGCATCTGCAATCAAGGCCAAGGGGCTTGACACAACCGCTGCGCTTCTGGTCGGTAATGACATGCTGAATGATATTTACCCGGCGCACCAACTTGGGTTTCAAACCGCACTGTTTGCCGGTGATGCACGTTCCCTGCGCTTAAGGACGGATGACGCCCGTTGCCGCAATTTGTCGGCGAATCTGATCCTGACCGATCTTGGCCAATTAATCGGTCACATCACGTCAGATAGCAGATGACAGAAGTCAGAGGTCAGAAGACAGAGGTCAGATAACAGAAGACAGATGATAAAAACTGCATGATGCAGCACTCTGTCCAACCTCTGTTTTCTGTCGTCTGACCTCTGACCTCTGTCTTCTGTCGTCCGACCGCTGTCTTCTGAAACCATTTACGAGGGGACCGGTTTACCACTTAACCGGGATCCGCACCCGCTTCTGATCCCGATTGCGGAAAATGAGATATCCGTTATGCCGGCCGAATAGATAAAGATCCCGCGTCAGTTTCACATCCATTTTGCAGTAATCGATAATTTCGCGTATGCGCCCTTGCTGCCACCACCTTAACGCCTGCAGACCATCTCCAGTCTTGGTGTTTCCCAGGGTCTCCAGGGTCACATGCGCCAGTGATAATCTGAACCCTAAATGATCATGGATGTCTTCAAGAATATCCAGGGTATTCAGTGTGGTAAAATCAAAGTCCGAATATCCCTTCAACACCCGGAAATCAAATCGTTTAATATTGAAACCAACGATAAGTTCAAAATTTTTAAGATCCGCAATCAGGCGCGAAATTTTATCCTCTGTATATTCGATGAAAATGCTTTTTTGAGCGTCATAGATCACGCCGCAACTGATGCCCATGCGGTCGGCACGGTGCCATCCGCCGACTTCAGCGGCCGATCGCTGGGTTTCGAGGTCAAATACGCCAAAATTTATAATTGGGGACACGTTCGACATACGGCCTATAGGCGATTTCGGCTGAATCGTTTTCGGTTCATCCGGGGGGTGCGGTATTTGCTTTTTTTGCCCGGACGAATGGCCCTTGATTCCAGTGATATCTTTGGACTTTGCATGGGCCGCCAGGCGATCGAGAATAAAGATGGCGCCGGTTTTGTCCATGGGCCGATTGCCGGAACCGCATTGCGGCGATTGAACACAGGAGGGGCAACCGTCTTCACAGGGACAATCCCGTATGGTCTTCAGTGTATATTGCAGCAGTTGGGGCATATGGGCAAACGCCTGCCGTGTTAGCCCGGCGCCGCCGGGAACGCCGTCATAAATAAAAACAACCGCGTTGCCCACCTGGGAGTGATAGATAGTCGACAGACCCCCCACGTCATTGTGGTCCGCCATCACCAGTAACGGAAAAATGCCGATGGCCGCATGTTCAATAGCATGCAGGGCGCCCATCAAATCAAAGGACCTGGATTCGCATTCATGCTGGATCGATTCTGGAATCTGGAACCACATGCCCTGGGTTTCAAAAATCTGAGGCGGCAGATCCAGCGGGATTCGATTGAGCAGTGTGTGGGTCTGACTGCGCCACATTTCGAATTCAGTGACTTGATCCGTTACTTTAATTATTCCTTCATAAGCATTTGTTCCTGAGACATATATTCGACTATTAATATTTAAAATTTCGGTCAGCTTATGCCCCCTGATCCGGGTATAATAATCCACGCGGGCCCTGGTCACGGTTATGGTCCGACGGGGGATATCAAGATGATTCACCACGAAGGTGTCTCCTTTATGAAGATAAACGGCCCCGGGATGGGTTTCGCGAAACGCCCGATAATCATCAATTTCGCCGATAGGCTTGTCAGTTCGCGCCTCGACTATCTGAAACCGATTACCGCCACCCCGCAGATCGATATCCCGATGGGGCGCCTTGCGACGCGCGTAAATTTCCTTGCCGTCAGCGCTTTTTAACAAATCACCTTCTTTTTCCAGTTTAGCCAGCGCTTCGGGCGCGTTTTCTTCATTGAGAAGCTGCTCCTCAGTTCTGAGCGTCAGTTCAGCAGCCGCACATATCAGATGCTGGGCCATAATTTGTTTGTTAAACGGATTGACAACGGCCGCTTCCGGCTCACGGTCGATAAAATCCTGCGGATTTCGCATAAAATACTGGTCGAGGGCATCTTCTCCTGCAATCAGCACCAAAGCCGAATCCTGGCCGCTACGGCCGACCCGGCCGCCGCGCTGCCAGGTTGAAATAACAGAACCGGGATAGCCCACCAGCAGGCAAAGATCCAGATCCCCGATATCGATACCCAGTTCCAAGGCACTGGTGGTAATCACCGCCCGCAAATCACCGCTGGAAAGGCGTGTCTCGATGTCCCGGCGCTCCTGCGGCAGCAGCCCGGCTCGATAAGCACTGATTCGATCGCCAAATGCACCGGATTCGCTACCGGCCCACATGGCAATCAACTCGGTCAACTTACGGGATTGGGTATAGACGATGGTTCTCAATTCATTTTCCAGAGAGGCTTTCAGCAGGAGTGTGGCGGCGCGGGCCGGCCCCAGTATCGGATTGAAAAATACAAGATGGCGCCGACCGCGGGGCGCACCACTTTTGTCGATGGTTTCTACCTTCAGACCGGTGAGTTGGTGTGCCAGCTGTGCGGGATTGGCCACTGTGGCCGAGCTGAAAACAAAAGTCGGCGACGTTCCGTACCGGCGGCAGATGCGGTGAAACCGCCTGAAAATCTGAGCCACATGCGATCCCATAACCCCGCGATAAGTGTGGACTTCATCAACGACCACCATATGCAGTCTGGACAAAAAGGGGGCCCATTTGCGGTGGTGAGCCAGCAAAGACAGATGAAGCATCTCAGGATTGGTGATAACCACGTTGGGCGGGGCTTGCCGGATGCGTTTGCGGCGATAAGCAGATGTATCACCGTCGTAGATGGCACCCGTTGGCCGGGATGGTTCCAGATGAGCCGAAAGGGTTTCAAATGTATGCAGCTGATCCTGGGCTAAAGCCTTTAGCGGAAAAATATATAACGCGGTTGCATCCGGGTCGGTTAAATAATGTTCGAGCACCGACAGATCATAAACCAGCGTTTTGCCACTAGCGGTAGGTGTGGCAACGATGACATGCCGGCCATTGCGAATGAAATCAATCGCGGTCGCCTGATGCCGGTATAATTTTTTAATTCCAGCTGATTGCAGCACGACCCGGATCGAATCCGGCCACGGCTCCTGGGGATCGGCCCATATGGCTCCCTTTGCCGGCAACGTTTTTTGAAACACCACCTGAGACCGCAGGCGTTCAGAAGCAAAAAAAGCGTCTAAAAAGTTGCCTAGTGGGGATTGCATTTACGTTTTGACACGCTCGACATATTGACCGGTGCGGGTATCAATTCGAATCAGCTCACCTTCCTCAATAAAGGGCGGGACATTTAGAACATATCCGGTTTCAAGGGTTGCCGGTTTGGAATCTCCGGATGCGGTATCGCCTTTAACCCAGGGATCTGTTTTTTCAACTTTTAAATCAATAAAAAATGGAAGAGAGATTCCGATGGGATTGCCTTCATATAGCAAGACACTGCAGACCGTATTTTCTTTTAAAAAATCGATTGATTCTGCAACTTGCTCTTCGGTGACGAACACCTGATCGTAGGTGGTGGTATTCATAAAACAGAAACGCTGGCCGTCTGAATACAAATATTCCATTTCAGCTTCTTCCAGATCAGCCTCTTTGAATTTTTCACCGGACCGAAAAGTTCTATCAAATTGGGCGCCGGTCAGCATGTTTTTCAATTTGCACTTGTAAAGCGCCTGACCCTTTCCGGGCTTTACGAAATCAAACTGGACAATCACATGGGGGTCCCCGTCCAGTTCAAATTTCAGCCCTTTTCTTAAATCGCTGCTTTCAAACATATTGTATCTTCCTCCTTTGTTACTGGCAACCGCACACCATCACCAGAATTAACCGGAAACAAAATCAAAAACCGGGATTAAATTATAAAATAGGCGTCACTTGCCATTCTGTCATGTTTTCAAATCAAACGCTGTTAGCACTTGCCTGCGACAATGACTTTTCGGCCGCGCGAACCCGCTCAACCAGCTGTTTGACTTTGTCGAGATCCTTCTTGAACCGAATCGGCTTGCCGGTTTTATCGAGTACATTGGTGCGGGTGCAGCTGTCCACCCCCGCCGGCCCTACCTGCCGGATACCATCCGTGACATTTTGTGGAGAAATGCCGCCGGCCAGGATCACGGGAATATTCGCGTTTTTCACCAGCTGCCGCGCCATTTCCCAGTTACAGATTTCCCCGGTGATTCCGACAAAACCCTGCACCGGCTGGCAATCAATATCAGTGCCGCAAGAATTCATCAGGATCGTGTCGGTCAAAAAGAAATCGCTTGTCGGTTCAAAGCGTTGTGCGAGCTCAATCGTCGGAATCTTTTTGTTTCCCCGGGTTTGCGCAATCGGAATCGAACGCATGATCTTAATTTCCGGAAAATGTTTTCGAACCAACGCCTGCAGGTGGATCAATCGATCACAGAAATCCCAAATATTGACCCTGTCCGACAATGCTTCGCAAAAATGGACAATATCCGGTTGATAATAGTCCAGCGTGCGCACAACGGATTCCGGCTGGTTATACAGCGGGATTAAACTGCTTTTGGCGGCGGTCGAGTGGATGGTTTTAATGGTATCTTTTAATTGCGGAATCTTCCAATCTTCTTCCGAAACGACGACACTGCCAATATGATCAACATCCAGTTCAATGAGCGCCTCGGCTTCCAAAGGCGTCTGGACTTCATAAATTTGAACAATGATTCGCTGCAAGATAAAACCGGTCAAAAATTTCTCTTTTTAAAATTTGAAACGCTCAATTTAGGCATTAAATGTTGACTTTTAGAGCCGTCTCTAACATATTCACCCTGATTTCGCAAACCGATACCCGCAATGATTTCCTTTGGTAGAAATTCATTATTATTCACATTATTTTTGTTTTATGATTAAATTAATGGAATGATACCGAATTGGGTATCCCGCCCATTCTAGAAATATAAAATGAGCTTGTCATCGAATTCTAATAACCATTAACAAGTAACCACTAACCAATAACGCCTAATTGAGCGGTTATCGCTCAACTATGGTGCTCAGGTTTCTCTATGATACTCATCATTGATTTTGGTTCCCAGTACAATCAACTAATTGCCCGCCGGGTGCGGGAAAATCATGTTTACTGCCTGATCGAACCGCCGTCAATCAAAGTCGATGCGGTCGAACGTCTAAGCCCTGAGGGCATTATTTTATCCGGCGGGCCAGCGAGCATTTATGAAAAAAGCAGCCCCAAAATAGACCCGGCGGTATTTAAATTAGGCATTCCGGTTTTAGGTATCTGTTACGGCATGCAATTTATGCTGTCGGCTTTGGGCGGGACCGTCAAGCGGGCCGGAAGGCGCGAATACGGGTTTGCTCAATTAAATATCAAGCGCCCAACCGGTGTTTTTAAAGGCATTCAAAAAAAGACCCAGTGCTGGATGAGCCATGGTGATTCCATTCAGCGACTGCCAGCCGGTTTCACGATATCCGCCTCCACCGAAAATACGGCGGTGGCAGCGGTGGCACACCGCAGCCGGAAATTGATGGGGGTTCAGTTCCACCCTGAAGTGGCCCATACGCCCCAGGGGAAAAAAATCCTGCGAAATTTTTTGTTCGATGTTTGCGGTTGCAAACGCTCCTGGTCGATGAAATCCTTTGCCAAGGATGCCATCGAAGAAATCCGGCAGACGGTCGGTGATAAAAAGGTCATCCTTGGATTGAGCGGCGGCGTGGATTCTTCCGTAACGGGGATACTGTTGCACAAAAGCATCGAGAAACAGCTAACCTGTATTTTTGTCGACAACGGTCTTTTAAGAAAAAACGAGGCCGACAAACTGAAAATTACTCTTAATCAGCACCTGGATATCAAAATCCGATTCGTCAAGGCCGGCGCCAGATTCTTAAAAGCGTTGGCAAGCGTCACCGACCCGGAGAAAAAAAGAAAAATTATCGGACGCATATTCATGGAGGTTTTTGAGGCGGAAGCCAAAAAGATAAAAGGTGCCGAATTTTTAGCCCAGGGGACCCTCTATCCGGATGTGATCGAATCGGTATCAGCTTTCGGCGGCCCGACCTCCGTCATCAAATCTCATCATAATGTCGGCGGGCTGCCGAAAAAAATGAAATTAAAGCTGATTGAGCCTCTTCGATACCTGTTTAAAGACGAAGTTCGCCTTCTTGGCAAGGAGTTGGGGCTGCCGGATGATCTGGTCTGGCGTCAACCCTTCCCCGGCCCGGGCCTTGCCGTCAGAGTTTTAGGGGAAATCACGCGCAAGCGATTGCAAATATTACGGGAGGTGGACGACGTTTTACTTGAAGAGATCAAGAATGCCGGATATTATAAAAGATTGTGGCAATCTTTTGCAGTTCTGCTGCCCCTGAAAAGCGTAGGGGTAATGGGTGATCAACGAACCTATGATAATATAATCGCCATTCGGGCAGTAACCAGCAAAGATGCCATGACGGCGGATTGGGCAAAATTGCCACATAACTTGCTGGGCAAAATTTCAAATCGAATAATCAATGAAGTCGATGGCGTCAACCGGGTGGTCTATGACATCAGCTCGAAGCCGCCCAGTACCATCGAGTGGGAGTAGAAGTGGTTTCAAAACCCCATCTAAGGCCCAATGGCCACGTTGCAGACCTCCGGTAAATGCTCACATACCAATGTATGCTGCGCTTTCCCGATCGGCCTGACGCCTTGCCCTTGAACCTGATCTGAAGTTTTGAAACCACTTCTAAGAAAAGGATCTTGAACATGATTGACGACGAACAGTATTCCTCGTTTAAATTTGATGGTGATGGTGATGAAGAGCCGGATTCTGAGCGAACCATTTACCAGGAAGAAGCCAAAGATCGGCGGGTTGAGAAATTAAGCCACCGGGTAACCATTATATCGATTCTAATTCCGGTTCTGATCGGGGTTATTTTTTACATTGCCTACCGTGACATCACCGGCCGGGTCAGCCAGAGCCAGGACACCGACGCAATGGAAATTCAAAATCTTTCCTCTCAGCTGGAAGAAAATTATACCAAATTATCGGAAAAATACGGTGATTTGGAGGCGGCGCTAACCCAGAAATTGGCGGATCTCGAAAAAGTGGATAAGTCCATGAAAGCAAACCTGAAAGAGGCCGAAGACACCGTCGCTAAAATAAACGCGACCAAGGCGGACAAAAAAGACGCACAGGACGCCATCGCTAAAATCGATATCGCCTTAAACCCAATTCGTCAGGAGCTAAAAACCATCAACTCCGTGACAACCGATCTGCAGACCCAGAACAACGATCTAAAGCAGCAACTGGCCACACTTTCTGCAAATCTGACCCGGCTTTCGGCAAGTACCGAAAAAACCTTAAAGGAGTCGGCAGCCATTCACTCAAAAGAGTTGACCGCCATTCAATCGGATCTCTCTTCGTTGTCCGGCAGCAAAATGAACAAAGACGATTTGCAGCTGGAGCTGTTAAAAGCCAGGAAGCAGTTTCAAAGAGATCTGGACGTGACAAAAGCGGGCATCGATAAACGCCTGGCATCCATGCTCAGAAAAATAAAAGACCTGGAAAAAGTCGTACGGGCGCCATTGAGCTCAGACAGACCGAGCGGACAAAGTGCTTCAGCGGGATCCGGCGGCATCGTCGAACAGGAAATCAAAGAATAAAATGGATAACGATTCATTACTTGTCCTTTTAAAATCGGTGGCAGATAAGCGCCTGTCCGTTAAAGATGCAGCTGCCAAATTGAGCCACATCGGCTACGAAGACATTGAATACGCCCATGTTGATCATCACCGTTCTCTGCGCAAAGGGTTTCCGGAAGTTATTTTCGGGCAGGGAAAAAACGCCGATCAGGTCATCGGCATCATGGACAAAATGAAAAATCAGGAAAGCATTATTCTGGTCACTCGCCTTGAACAGAACAAAGCGGATACGATTGTCGCGCGCTTTCCGGAGGCGGTTTATCACCCGGATGCCAGAATGCTTGTATGGCAGCTTAAAAAAACCCGAATCATCGGCCGTGGGACCATTTGCGTAATCTCAGCCGGAACATCGGACATTCCGGTTGCCCAGGAAGCATATTTGACAGCTAAATCGATGGGGAACCGGGTGGAAAGCATTTTTGATGTGGGTGTATCGGGCATTCATCGCTTGTTTAGCCATAAAGAGATCATTGATAAAGCATCCGTGCTTGTTGTTGTTGCCGGAATGGAAGGCGCCTTGCCGAGTGTTGTCGCCGGAATGGTCAGCCGTCCCGTGATTGCCGTGCCGACCAGCGTGGGGTATGGGGTTAGCCTCGGCGGCCTGACGGCCCTTTTTGCCATGCTCAACAGCTGCAGTTCAAATGTGGCCGTCGTCAATATTGATAACGGTTTTGGTGCAGGTTATATGGCAGCGATGATCAACCGTAAGTTTTGAAAGGAATTTCTCACATGCAAATTCGAGATGCCATTACCACATTTTCACAAAGCGAAAAGATAAAAGCGGGGTTGATTTGGACCACCCAGGTGATTGAAATGTACAAAGCCCTCTCTGAAGAAGACAAGCCGGGGGCCGAAAAAATAATAAAGGCCACTGTTGACATGATCGGCAGTGAAATTCTTATTTGCAGAAAATCGGCTCCCAATGAACTCTGGACAGAAGTGGAAAAAAACATTGACACCGCCATGGTAATGATTAATTCCAGCGTGACCCACGAAGCCGGTTATCACCTTACCCAGGCGCTAACCCAGGTGACCACCATCGGCCAGAGATCCATGTCAATCTTAAAAGATAAGGGACTTTTGTGAGGCAGTCATGAGTAAGAAACAACGGATCCTGATTTGCGTTAGCATTCTTCTGGTGGACCTAGCCGTTTTTTTTCTTCCCCTCACCGCTATATTTCTTGTCTATATTATTTTACAAAATCCCCCCTGGTTCAGGGAGTTTTTGCAGCAGCTCGATTCCCCCGAGCAATCGTCCTGAAATCAAGGAGAAAAGATACGGCTATGGCTGATTTCTTTGAGAAGTTGAATGAGGAAGAGAAAATAGAGGTTTAAGCAGTCTTAATCTTTATAGCAACTATTCGCCATTTGGATGCTGAGCGCGGCTTGAGAGTGAAGAACGGATATGGTCAGGTCCATATCATTTTTGCGGGCCTCGTCGGTTGCTTCCAATTTTTGTTGCCATGCTTTTGCGCTGGTGTGGTAATAAGCATAACATTTATCGATTGCGCCCATGAAACAAGAATTATTTTTACCGCTCCTTTTTAGGATATCAATTTCAATTTTGGCCTGGCCCAGCAACTCCAGAAATTTTTGATAGCCCATGTTATTTTCCATGTTTGCTTGAATATTGGATAGCGTTGCCAATACCTTTTCTTCTTCAATTGATATTTTAGGACCCCAGCATGATGCACTGGTTAAAATTACAGCTAAACAAAAAGCGAAAACGACAAATCTATTCATAAAGCCTGCCCCTTTAAATCACAATTTCATCTCA
>Ga0316575_10000436_pt1 | contig 11897 bp, 14 predicted proteins | sample J5NA_FD_203072 | JGI IMG/M metagenome (GOLD analysis project Ga0316575, IMG submission 203072) | Rhizosphere microbial communities from salt marsh grasses in Alabama, United States - J5-7_050615r2r3 | ecosystem: Host-associated > Plants > Roots > Rhizosphere | place: USA: Alabama | collected...
CATCGGGCTGATCCTGGTGAACGCACAGCTGATCGCCTTCGGCCCAGATGCGCAGGGCATTCGCACCGCCTACTCCTTCGACAGCTACCAGCTGGGGCCGCTCATCGTCGACGCCTCCAAGGTGTACGCCGCGGGCGCCGCGCTGGTGGTCGCCGCGGCGTTGTTCGCCTTCTTTCGCTTCACGCTGCGCGGCAAGTCGATCCGCGCCTGCGCCGACAACTACCAGGGCGCGCTGGTGGTCGGCCTGAATGTCAAGCACCTGTATGCCCTGACCTTCGGCATCGGCGCGGCCTGCGTCGGCGCGGCCGGCGCCATGCTCATGGCGGTGACCGACGTGACGCCGACGATCGGGCCCTCGTACACGCTGCTTGCCTTCGTCATCGTGATCACGGGCGGCCTGGGCTCGATGGGCGGCGCGCTTCTCGGCGGGCTGCTCATCGGCCTCACGGAGGCTCTCGGCGGCGTGCTGTTCACGCCGTCGGCGAAGAGCATGTTCGCCTTCGGCCTGCTGGTACTCGTGCTCCTGTTCCGGCCACAAGGCATCCTCGGCAGGAAGACGGCGTGATCGCCCGCCTCGCCGACGGCGTGCCGCGGAAGGGGCTCTGGCTGCTCGCGGCGCTGCTCTTGCTGCTCAGCTTGTTTCCGCTCTTTGCGAGCGGCTATCTGCTCGCCGTCGGGTTCCTGATCCTCTACTACGCCTACGTCGGTCAGGCCTGGAACGTGATGATGGGCTTTGCCGGTCAGCTCTCGCTCGGCCACTCGCTCTACGTCGGCCTGGGCGCGTATGCCGCGGCAGCGCTCTACGTGCACTTCGGCGTAAGCCCATGGATCGGCCTCGGGGCCGCGATCGGCATCTCGATGCTCGCCGGTGCCGCGATCGGCTTCCTCGCGTTCCGCTTCGGTGTGGCCGGCGTCTACTTCGCCATCCTGACGATCGCCTTTGCCGAGTTCGCACGCATCGGCTTCGACCACTTCGCCTGGGTGCGCGGCTCCTCGGGACTCTTCCTGCCGGTCGCCAACTATACCGAGAACGACCTGTGGAACCTGCGTGGCAGCCCCGCCATGTTCTACTACCTGATGCTCGCCATGACCGCGGGCGCGTTCGTGCTGTGCCATGCGCTGCTGCGCAGCCGGATGGGCTATTACTGGCTCGCCATCCGCGAGAGCCCCGAGGCCGCCGCGGCGCTCGGCGTCAACGTGTTCCGCTACAAGATGTACGCGGTGGTCATCTCGGCGGCGATGACATCGCTCTCCGGCGTGGTGTTCGCCTTCTACTACAACAACCTGTTCCCCGAGCAGATCTTCCACATCTCGCGCTCGATCGAGCTGATCCTCGGTCCGATCATCGGCGGCATCGGCACGCTCGTCGGGCCGATCGTCGGCGCGTTCCTGCTCACCGGCCTCGCCGAGGGCCTGCGCGAGCTGATGCTGCAGCTTGGCATCGACGTGCCCGGGGTGAAGCAGGTGTTCTACGGCCTGTGCCTGCTCCTGGTGATCATGTTCCTGCCCGACGGCGTCTGGCCGCCGCTGGCGAGGAAACTGGGGCTGCACCGGTGAGCCGCCTCGAGCTGCGCGGCGTGTCCAAGTCGTTCCGCGGCCTGAAGGCGGTGTCCGCGGCCTCGTTCGACGTCGCGCCTGGCGGTATTCATGCCCTCATCGGGCCGAACGGCGCGGGCAAGACGACCATCTTCAACGTCGTCGCCGGCGTCTACGCCCCGGACGCAGGCGAGGTCCTCTTCGACGGGCGCGCGATCCACGGCCTGCGTCCGGATCAGGTGTGCGCCGCCGGCGTCGGGCGCACGTTCCAGATCGTCAGGCCGTTTGCGGGCCTGTCGGTGCTGGACAATGTCACGGTCGGCGCCCTGCAGGCGATCAAGGACGTCCCGGCGGCGAAAAAGCACGCGGCCGGAATCATCGAAAAGCTCGGTTTGAGCGCCAAGCGCGATCTCCCCGCCTCTTCCCTCACCCTGCCGGACCGCAAGCGCCTCGAGGTCGCGCGCGCGCTCGCCACGCGGCCGAAGCTGCTGCTGCTCGACGAGGTGATGGCGGGCCTGCGGCCGACCGAGTGCGACCAGATCGTCGCGATATTCCGCGAGCTCAACCGCGCCGAGGGCCTGACGATCCTGCTCATCGAGCACGTCATGCGCGCCGTGATGGCGCTCGCGCAGCGCATCGTGGTGCTGCACCACGGCGAGGTCATCGCACAAGGCACGCCGGACGAAGTGGTGCGCGACCCGGCGGTGCTCGAGAGCTATCTCGGCGAGGAAACCGAGGTCTGATGCTCACCGTCGACGGCGTCGACCTCTACTACGGCGACGCGCAGGCACTCGAAGGCGTCACGCTCGAGGTGCCCGCGGGCGAGATCGTCGCCATCGTCGGCGCGAACGGGGCGGGCAAGTCCTCGCTCATCCGCACCATCGCCGGCCTCGAGCGCGCGCGCGCCGGCCGCGTCGTCTTCAAGGGCCGCGAGATCACCCGCATGCCCTCGCACGCGATCTGCGACCTCGGCATCGGCCAGGTGGCCGAAGGCCGGCAGGTGTTTCCGAGCCTCACGGTGGAGGAGAATCTGCAGATGGGCGCCCTGCTGCCGCGCGCGCGCGCCGGTGCGCGAGACGCCATGGCGCAGGTGTATTCCATGTTCCCCAAGCTCGCCGAGCGCCGGGACCAGCTCGCGGGTACGCTCTCGGGCGGCGAGCAGCAGATGCTCGCGATCGGGCGCTGCCTCATGGGCCAGCCCGAGCTGATCATGTTCGACGAGCCCTCACTCGGCCTCGCGCCGACCGTGGTCCAGGAGGTGCTGCACACCATACGCGCGCTGAACCGCAAGGGCATGACCGTGCTGCTCGTCGAGCAGAACGTCGCGGTGTCGCTGCGCATCTCGCAGCACGCCTACGTGCTCGAGAACGGTCGGGTGGTGATGAGCGGCCCGGGCGAAAGCCTGCTGCGCGACGATCGCGTGCGCCAGGCCTATCTCGGGCTCTGATCGTCCCCGTTGCTAGGTGTCGCGGCGCGCCGCCGCATCGAGCCGGCTGCGCTGGTCGCCGGCCGCGTCGAAATTGGCAGGATCGAGCCAGCGCTCGAACTCGGCGCGTAGCGCCGGCCATTCGCCGTCGAGCATCGAGAACCAGGCTGTGTCCCGGTTCGCGCCCTTGACCCACATGTGCTGCCGGAACACGCCTTCGAAGCGGAAGCCGAAGCGCACGGCGGCGCGTTTCGAAGGCGCGTTGCGGTCGTTGCATTTCCACTCGAAGCGCCGATAGCCCAGCGTATCGAACACGTACCGGGCGTGCAGGTAGAGCGCCTCACTGGCGGCCCGGCGGCGCGCGATCGCGGGACCCCAGTAGATACTGCCGATTTCGATCACGCCGTGCTCCGGCGTGATGCGCATTAGCGCTTGGCGGCCCTCGCAGCGACCAGTCGCGCGCTCGACCACCGCGAAAAACAGCGGGTCCTCGCTGCGCGACGCGCGTTCGACCCAGCTGCGGATTTCCGCCGGGCTCTGCGGCGGCGGGTCGGGCAGATAGGCAAAACGCGCGGCGTTGTCCGGTCCCGCGCAGGCCGCGTACAGGCATTCCGCATGCTCGGCACCGAGCGGTTCGAGCCGCACGTAGCGGCCTTCCAGAATCCGGCGCGCCGGCCGTGGGCAGGAAAGATGCACGCGCGCAGTCTAGCGCGCGGCCGGTTTCGCGGGACCGACGGCCCCAGACGGACGTAGACGAACCTAGACGGACCTGGACAGACCTAGACGGCCCAGGCGCTGACCGGTGTGGCGAATCCCTCAAGGGAAAACGGGCCGACCCGGCGCGCGCCCGGCGGCGCACCGACGCGCGCCATTGCCCTCTGGTCGACCAGGATGCAGCCGGCCTCGGCCATCGCGGCGAGCCGTCCGGCGAGGTCGGCGACCCGTCCGATCACGCCGTAATCCCAGCGCCCGGGAAATCCGATCGGGCCGAGCGTGGCGAAGCCGAGCGCCATGCCGATGGAGATCGCGACCGTCTGCCCGCGCTCGCGCCAGCGCGTCGCCAGCCCGCCGAAGCTGCTGCGCAGCGCGATCGCCATCTCCAGCGCCATCGTGGCGTGGTTTTGGTGCGGCATCGGATCGTTGAAGATGACCATTGCCGACTCGCCGGAGAAGCGCATCAACACGCCGTCGTGCGCATCGATCACGCGCCCGAGGATCGCGTGATACTCGCGCAAGAACTCCATGACCTCTTCCGGCTCGGCGGCCTCGTTGAATTGAGCGAATCCGTGCAGATCGCAGCGCACCGCCGAGATCTCGCTGCGATGCGTGTTGAGCGCGTCCTCGCTGCCGGATGCGAGGATCGCGTCCGCGAGTTTGGGCGAAAAAAAACTGCGTAGCCGGCCGAGACGCGCGAGCTGATCCGACTGCGCGTGCACGGTCGAAGCCAGCCAGCGGCTGTGCTGCGAAAGCGCGAGGTGCGCGCGCACGCGCGCCTGCACGACCGGCTCTGACAGCGGCTTGGTCACGTAGTCGACCGCGCCGACCTCGAAGCCGCGCCGCTCGTCCGCGACTTCGTCGAGCGCGGTGCAGAAGATCACCGGGATGCCGCGCGTGGCGCTATCCGCCTTGAGCTGCCGGCAGACTTCGAAGCCGTCGATGTCCGGCAGCTTGATGTCGAGCACGATGAGGTCGGGAAGTTTTTCCGCGGCGATGCGCAGCGCTTCCTCGCCGGTCATCGATACGAGCAGGTCGTAGTCCTGGCTCAGAATCGCTTCCAGGATGAGCAGATTGGAAGCGACGTCGTCGACGATCAGGACGCGCGCGCGCGCACGCGCACGCGCTGCCGACCGGATCTCGTTCGCCGCGTTCGGATTCGCCGCCATGGGCCATAGTATCCCGCTGCAAGCAAGGAACTATGCGAAAAACCGCACAAAACTTAAGCCTGAGAGGGCCTGCGCGCCTCGACGCCACACCACTCGGCGATGAACAGCGCCGCCGCCTGGGTCACCCGACGCAGCGACTCGAGCTCGACGCGCTCGTCGAAGGCATGGATGTTCTCCGCCCGGGGGCCGTAGACCAGCGCCGGAATCCCTGCGTACAGGCCATAGAAGCGTGCATCGGTCGTTCCGGTTCCTGCGCGCTGCCCCAGAGCGCTCCCGGCCGCGGCCTCGTGGCAGTGCTCGAGCAGGCGCTGCGCGTCGCTGTCTTTCTGCAGCACGTACCCCTCGGCCTGGAAGCCGTGGTAGACGATCGCCGGCGGGTTGTGCGCGAGAAACGAATCGCGCCGCGCGGCGTCGCGAACTGTCGACTCGACCTCGGCGCGCACCGCGGCGAGATCCTGCCCGGGATACAGTCCGATGCGCATGTCGAAGGTGCACCACGCCGGCACGCTCGAAGTCCAATCGCCGCCCTCGATGCGGCTCACCACGAAATTGATCGGATGCGGATGCTCGGCGAACGCGGGATGCTTGACCGCGTTCCAGCGCGCCTCGAGCGCGTGCAGTGCCTCGATCAGCGGAAAGCAAGCTTCGATCGCGTTGGCGCCGCTCCCCGCGTAGGCGACATGCGCGGGCTTGCCGCGCACCTTGACCTGAAACCACATCACGCCGACCTGCGCCGCGCCGAGCGTCTCGCCGCTCGGCTCGGTGATCAGCGCGGCGTCGGCCCGATAGCCGCGCTGCAGGCAGGCGAGCGCGCCATTGCCGGTGCACTCTTCCTCGATCACCGACTGGACGGTGACCTCGGAAGCGGGTGCGAGATCGAGGCGCGCGAGCGCATCGAGCGCGAACAGGTTGGCCGAAAGCCCCGCCTTCATGTCGCCGGCGCCGCGGCCGCTCATCCAGCCATCGGCAATTTTCGGATCGAAGGGCGGATGCGACCACATGTCGAGCGGGCCCGTCGGCACGACGTCGATATGGCCGTTGAGGATCAACGAGCGGCCCTTCGCGGCAGCCGCGGGACGGTGGGCGCCGACCACGTTCCAGGCGTCCTCGTAGGAAACCGCCACGGGAGAGAACCCCGGCAGATTCCGGATGTCCTCGACGCGAATCTTCCAGCGGTCGACCGCGAGACCGCGCGCGCGCAGCGCGGCGGCCATGAAGTCCTGCGCCGTCGCCTCCTGGCATCGCAGCGACGGCAGCCGGGTCAGCTCGGCGAGAAAGCGAAGCTGTTCGTCGAAATTCTCGTCGACGGCACGGAAGATTTTGTTGCGCAGATCGGGAGCGAGCATGGGACCTGATGCCCTGTGTTCCGGGGCCCTGTTAACCCCTTGCGTGGGAAAATGAATTCACGTAGCTTGGGCGCGTTAACGGGTGAACGGTCGATTGCCGCATCGCCCGCGCGCCGCACAGAATAATAAGCGAGGTGGCAGATGGAAACTCTACGTTCGACGGGCCCGGTCGGCGGGAATGCGCGCTGCAGGGTGCTTGCCTGGGTACTGGGTGCGGCGGCGCTTGCACTTGCGGCGCAGCCCGCATCCGCGGTCGACGGCATGTCGGTCTCGGGCGGCGTTGACGCCTCGAGCCACGCCAGCGTCGACCTGTACCGCGTCGGCGTCCAGTGGAAGTGGGGAAAGCGCTGGCTCGAGACCACGAACTGGCATCTGGGCGGCTATTGGGACCTGCAGGGCGGCTACTGGGACAACTCGAGCCCGAACCGGACCAACTCGGGACTTTGGGAGGCTGCGTTCACGCCGGTGTTCCGCGTCGAGCAGAACCATCTCTCCGCATTCGCCCCGTACGTCGAGTTCGGCGTCGGCGTGCATCTGCTCTCCGAAACCTCGGTCAGCGAGCAACGCCGGTTCAGCACCAATTTCCAGTTTGGCTCGCACGTCGGGGTCGGCGCGCGCTTCGGAGAAAAGAACGCGTTCGACCTCGGCTACCGCTATCAGCACATCTCGAACGCCGGGATCGATCACCCGAACAACGGAATCAACTTCCACATTCTGCGCTTCGGCTACTGGTTCAAGTAGCCGGCCGCGCGCTTGACGTCGCCGGCGCAGGGCCGCATCCTCGGCCGATGGCAAGCGATTTCGTCCAGCGCTTCGTCTTCGAGCAGCTGAACGTCCGCGGAAGGCTCGTCTGCCTCGGGCCCGCCTGGCACCAAATGCTCGAGGGCCGCAACCATCCTGCCGAAGTCGCCGCGCTGCTGGGCCATGCCACCACGCTCGCCGTGCTGCTCGCGGCCAACCGCAAGGGCAGCGGACGAATCACGCTGCAGGTGCAAGGCTCCGGACCGGTCAGTCTGCTGGTCGCCGACTGCGACGCCGAGCTGCGCATTCGCGGCATGGCCCGCTTCGCCCCGGAACGGATCGCCGGGCACAGCGAGCGCGCCCTGCTCGGCGACGGCCGCCTGGCGCTCACGCTCGACGACGCGACGAGCGGGCAGCTCTACCAGAGTCTGGTGCCGCTCGAGGGCGATTCGATGGCCGAAATTTTCGAGCACTACATCGCGCAATCCGAGCAGGTTCCCGCGTTCCTCCGGCTGCTTGCCGACACGCGCACCCTTGCCGGAATGCTGCTCGAGAAGCTGCCCGGCGCTGACGCGCGCGATGCCGACGGCTGGTCGCGCGTATCGCAGTTCGCCTCGACGCTCAGGCTCGACGACGCTCGTGACGCCGTTTCCGAGGAACTGCTGACGCGACTGTTTCCCGAAGAACTGCTGCGCGTGTTTGCGGCCGACCGCGTCGCCTATCACTGCCCCTACGATCCGTCCAAGGTCGAGAACATGCTGCGTGGGCTCGGCCGCGACGAGGTCGAGGCCATGCTCGACGAGCGCGGCGAGATCGTGATTCGCAACGAAATGTGCAATCACGAATACCGCTTCGACGCCGACGCAGTCGCCGCGCTGTTTGGCGACGCGGCGCGATCCGCGCCGCACTGAGCGCCGGCACGGCGAGCCGGGCCGTCAGGCTTGGTCGCGCTTGAGGTAGAGCTGGCGGCCGACCATCGACAACACCACCTTGTCTTTCTGATTGAGCAGCTCCCAGCGAAACGAAACGGTGCCGCGATCGGCGCGCGAGCGCGAGGGCCGGCTTTCGAGCACCGTGGCACGAAAGCGCAGCGTGTCGCCCGGCCGCACGGGATGCAGAAAGCGGATCTCGTCGATTCCCGGCGACCCGACGCAGGAGGATTCGTTCAGGTAGGCGTCGCACATCATGCGCATCGCGACCCCGCAGGATTGCCAGCCCGAGGCGATCAGCCCGCCGAACGGCGTCGCTTTCGCTGCCTCCGGATCGACGTGGTAGCGCTGCGGATCCCACTCGCGCGCGAAGGCGATGATCTCGCTCTCCTCGAGCGTGCGCGAACCGTACTCGGTGACATGTCCCGGCTTGAAATCCTCGAAACAGTAGCGAAAGGTCATACGGGCGTCGCGTTCTCGATTCGATTGTAGCCGTCGCCGCGCGACGGCAGCACGTGCTGCACAGCTGCGCCGGGCCGCGCTAGACTGCGGCCCAACATCACGCACGAGGAACGCGCATGCCGACCGTCCGCTCCGCAACGCTCCGCCTGATCGCGCTCGCGCTCGCCTTCGGCGTCGCCGCCTGCGGCAAGGAAGAGGCACCGAAGCCCGCCGCGAAGGTCGAGGCGGTAGCACCCGCAACCCCGCCGGCGCCCGCTGCGCAGAGCGCTGCGCCGATCAAGCCGGCACCGGCCGCGCCGCCGGCCGCGCCCGCGGCGGGCGCGCCCGATCCGGATACCGCGCTCGCGAAAAAGGTCAAATCGGTGCTCGAGACGACGCGCGGCGTCACTGGGCAGCAGATCGACGTCACCGTCAAAGGCGGCGCGGTCACCCTGTGGGGCACGGTCGCCGACCCGAAGGAGCAGGCGCTGGCGGTCGAGGCGGCGAAAGCCGTGCCCGGCGTCAAGGCTGTGGAGAACAAGCTCGCGATCGTGAAGGGATCCTAAGGTCCCGCGAAGCGCGGCTGCCTTCGCTGTGGCCGCGTTAGGCGGCCGCCTTCGCTTTGCCTGCCGGACGCGCGAGCGCTGCGCCCGGCCACAGGTCAGCGCGGCAGCGCGCGTACTGTCGCGGGTAGTCGAGCTTGACGCCGAAATGCTCGGCCGCATGCCAGACCCAGCGCGGGTTGTCGAGCAGGCCACGCGCGAGCGCAACCATGTCGGCCTGGCCGGAGGCGACGATCGACTCGGCCTGATCGGGATCCACGATCATGCCGACCGCGCGCACCGCGATCGGCACCGCCTTCTTCACCTGCGCGGCGAAGCCCACCTGGTAGCCCGGCGCGACCGGGATGCGCGCCTGCGGCACGATGGCGCCGCTCGAGACGCAGACATAGTGGTAGCCGAGCGCCTTGAGCTCGCGCGCGAATGCGACCGCATCCTCGGGCCCGGCACCTCCCTCCATCCAGTCGTTCGCGCTGATGCGCGCGCCGAGCACGCGCTCATTCGGCCAGGACTCGCGCACCGCGCGCGCCACCTCGAGCGGCAGGCGCATGCGCTTTTCGCGGCTCCCGCCCCAGTCGTCGTTGCGCGTGTTCGACAGCGGCGAGAGGAACTGGTGCAGCAGGTAGCCGTGCGCAGCGTGCAGCTCGACCACGTCGAAGCCGGCGCGCGCGGCGCGCGTCGCAGCAGCAGCGAAGGCGTCGACCAGCCGGCGCATGTCCTCCGCATCCGCCGCGCGGGGAACGTGCCAGTTCTCGCCGAACGGAATTGCCGACGGCGCGAGCGTCTGCCACGGTGATTCGGTTGCCGACAGCGGCTTGCCGCCTTGGAACGGGAGCTGCGTCGAGGCCTTGCGGCCGGCGTGCCCGATCTGAACGCCGATCGGCGCGCGGCTGATGCGCCGATAGGCGTCGATCACGCGCTTCATGGCGGCCTCGTTCTCGTCCGAGTAGAGGCCGGTGCAACCGTGCGAGATGCGGCCTTCGCGCGTCACCCCCGTGGCCTCGACCATCGTCAGCCCCGCACCCGACACGGCCATGCTGCCGAGGTGAATAAGATGCCAGTCAGTCATCGTGCCGTCGACGGCGGAGTACTGGCACATCGGGGAAACGACGACGCGGTTCGGTAGCGTGACGCCGCCCAGCTTGATCGGGGTGAAGAGCGTGCTCATGGGGCCTTTCTGTCGGGTCAGGGTTTCGGGATCGTCGGAACAGCGACGCCAATCATGCTGTCTCGGTTGACAATGGATGCGAGGCGCGCCTCGTTCCAGCCTTCGGTTCCGGCCGGGCGCATCGGCAGCACCATGTAGCGCATGTCGGCGGTCGAATCGTGCACGCGGATCGTCACGTCCTCGGCGATTTGCAGGCCGAACTCTGCGAGCACCGCGCGCGGCTCGCGCACTGCGCGCGAGCGGTAGTTGCGCGATTTGTACCAGTCAGGTGGAATGCCGAGCAGCATGCGCGGGTAGCAGGAGCACAGCGTGCAGACGATCATGTTGTGAACCTGCGGCGTGTTCTCGACCACGACCAGCTTGAGCACCGGCACGTCGATGCCCATCGCCTCGCAGGCACGCGTGCCGTTCTCGAGCAGCAGGCGCTTGAACTCGGCGTCGACCCAGGCTTTGGCAACCACGCGCGCACCGGTTTCCGGACCGCGTCGCCGCATGTCCTCGACCGTGTCGCTGACCGCCTGCTCGCTCACCACGCCCTTCTCGACCAGGAGCTCGCGCAGACTGACCTCCATCAGCTGGAAATAGGTCAGTGCCTGGTATTCGCCGCGATCCTGTTGTGCGCTCATGGACGCGCCCGCGGGGGGTCTGAGGGGGGCGGAGATGTTTCATCGGCGCCCCCCTTCAAGCCCTCAAGCCAGTGCTGAAAGATCTCGATGTCGATCGTGTCGTTCGCCTCGCCGGCATAGTCCGGCCAGACCTCGGTCTGCAGGAAGCGCACGCGATACAGCGGCTGCGCCGGCAGGCCATCGCGCATCTGCGCCAGCTCTTCCGGGTTCGGAAAGGCGCCGCAATAGCGCTCGATCACGCCGACATGGCCGCGGATGTAAAACGGCGTGCGGATGTGGCCGAGCGGCGCAGTCGCGCGCACCCGTACGCGCTCGCCCGGCGCGAAGCGCCGCGCGACGGCCCGGTAGCTGGTCGGATACTGTCCTCCCGCACTGCCTGCTACTTCTTGCATTTCGCCTCCGGCCGCGCGCGAACCGCCTCCATCTTTTGGCCGAGCTCGTCGGTGGTGATGATGCCGCGCTGGATCATGGTCTGCGTGATCGAGGTCACCCAGCGCTCGTAGTAGCTCATCTTGTCGTAGGCCTCGGGCCCGATCGCCTCGATGTTCTTGCGCAGCTCGTCGACCGTCATGCGCGGCGGACCGCCCTTGACCCCCGAGAGCAGCGTCATGAGCGCGTCGACCCTGCGCTCCCATTCCGCGGTGTCGTGCTCACTCGGCACGACCCGGTCCGCCGGCAGCCCGCCCATGTCGTGATGTCCGCGCGCGATCAGATCGTCGGGACGCTGGAGCGCTGCGCTGCGCGGCCTTCTTTTCTTCGCCTTGGTCGCTTTCGCCATCTATGCCACCCATTCGCTCACTGGCGCCTGCGCCTCGTGCAGCGGCTGGCACACGACGTCGACCAGGCTCGGGCCCGGATGCGCGATCGCCTGCTTCAATGCCGCCGCGAGCGCCGTCGGATCGGTCACTCGCCAGCTCTTCACGCCGTAGGCCGCCGCCACCGCGGCATGATCGGTCGGCGAAAAGTCCACCGAATAATAGCGCCGCTCGTAGCCCGCTCGCTGCCCGGCCTTGATCCAGCCGTAGACCGCGTTCGAAACTACCACGCAGGTGACCGGCAGCTTGAAGCGCAGCAGCGTCTCGAGCTCGCCGACGCACATTCCGAAGCTTCCGTCACCCATCACAGCGACGCATTTCGCACTGGGCCGTGCGAACTGCGCGCCGGCCGCCGCGGCGAGCGCGTAGCCGAGCGCGCCATGCGCCCGGTTCGAGAACAGCCGCCGCCCGGTGCCGCGCACCGGG
>Ga0316575_10000437_pt1 | contig 11888 bp, 12 predicted proteins | sample J5NA_FD_203072 | JGI IMG/M metagenome (GOLD analysis project Ga0316575, IMG submission 203072) | Rhizosphere microbial communities from salt marsh grasses in Alabama, United States - J5-7_050615r2r3 | ecosystem: Host-associated > Plants > Roots > Rhizosphere | place: USA: Alabama | collected...
TCAGCCGGTCAGAGCAGGGGACTCATAATCCCTCGGTCGCGGGTTCGAGTCCCGCCCGCCCCACCCCAGGTCAGACGGCATCCCCTCAGTTCAGGGCCACGAAGGCGCCCGATGCGCGCCCGCGTGCCGCACCGCTCACGACCGTCGGAGACCTCCGAATCCCGCTCGTCCGGGCACGCTTGGGGCACGGATGGGGCACGAACCACGCCGCCCCGCACGGAGGTCGACCAGACCGGTGCGCGTATACCGACCTGCGGCCTGCGGCTCCCCCCGGCTGTAGCTGAGACACACAACTACTGTGGAGGTGGGTCTGGTGTGCCGGTCGACGTCGATGACTTCAGTGTGTGCGGGAGGTGAGCGGTGGACGGCACACCGATCAGCACGAGCAGCGCGGCGACCAGTAGGCCGACGCGTAGCGACTGCAGCTGGGCGGTCTCGTAGTTCTGCACGAGTGCCTCGCTGATGTCGGCGTCCAGGCCTGCGTCTTGTGCGGCTGCTGAGATCTGGTCCGAGGACGCGAAGTCGATGCCGCCGCCCACGGCGACGCCGACTTGCTGGGAGACCTCCGCGCTGATTCGTTCGTCCTGCTCGACGGTGGAGATGAAGACGCTGGTCAGGCTGGTCAGGACGACGGCGCCGATGAGCGCGATCCCCAGCGAGGAGCCCAGCTGCTGACTGGTGAACTGCAGGCCGCCGGCCTCGCTGCGCCCGGAGGCATCAACCGAGGACTGCACCACGTTGCCCAGCTGTGAGGCGATCAGACCCATGCCGACGCCCAGCACCGCCATGGACAGGGCGAACCCGGTGCCGTAGAGGGTCGGATCGACGACTCCGAGAAGCAGCAGCACTCCGAGGGATACCGAGGCCAGTCCTGCCCGCACGATCGTGCGGATAGAGAACCGTGAGGACAACCGCGACCCGAGCGCAGCCGAGAGGAACATCGTGATCGAGATCGGCAGCATCCGGAGACCGGTCTGCAGCGCGTCCAGACCCAGGACCAGCTGGAGGTAGAGCGGGACGACGAAGAAGGTGCCCATGAGGATGAGGTTCTGCGTGAACAGGCCGACCAGCCCCGAGCGCAGCGGCCGGACTGAGAGCAGGTCCAGGTGCACCAGCGGGTCCGAGCCGGAGGCCTCGCGGTAGCGCTGCCAGGCCACGAACGCCCACATCAGCAGCCCACCGCCGGCCACGACGAAGACCGTCAGGGAGAACCCGAACGGCTCGACCGGCGACGCGCGCGGAGTGACCCACCCCCACGTGCTGGCCTGGAGCGTGCCGAGCACGATGGCCCCCAGCCCCACAGCGGACAAGAACGTCCCGACCACGTCCAGCCGTGGGGGCGGGCCGGTACGCACCGCGTCGGCGATCTTGCTGACCAGCGCCAGGATGATCAGGACCAGGACGACCTCGGCGACGAAGACGACGCGCCACGTGAACGTGGTTGTCGCCCAGCCGCCGACGATGGGACCGACCGCGATCCCCGCGCCTGCCACCCCACCGATGACCCCGTAGGCGACCTTGCGCGCGCTGCCTTCGTAGTTGCCGGCGATCAGAGCAGCCAGCGCTGGCAGCACCAGCGAGGCACCCAACCCTTCGAGGAGCGACCAGCCCAACGCCAGCACACCGACAGTCGGGGCCGCTGCAGTCACAGCCGATCCGACCGCGTAGACGACAAGCCCGATGATGAAAGCGCGACGACGGCCGATGATGTCACCGACCTTCGCGCCGGCCAGCATGAACATGGCCATGACGAGGCTGTACAGCGTGATCACGGCCTGAATCGCGGTGACGTCGGTGTCGAAGTCCTCGACCAGCGCACTGATCGACACGTTCATCACCGACTGGTCCAGCACCATCACGAACTGGGCCAACGCCAGCACCACCAGCGCCGACCACCGCCCCATCGATCGCGCCACCGGCTCAGCCAACCAGGCGTGCGCTGCGCGCGACGACTGGGTCCGCGCGACGCGCCGGGCGAGCGCCAGCTGGCAGACGGACCCGGCTCCAAGGCAGCACGTAGGGGGCAGCGGACAACGCCGTGATGGCCGGGATCGGACTCGTAGTCCCTCGGTCGGCGGGTTCGAGTCCCGCCCACCCCACCGCAGCCGCCGCTTCTCGTTCAGGCAGGGGCGTCACGGCGCAGTGAAGAGCGGGAGGTCGGGCGGGGCCAGCGTCGCCAGCGCGACGAGGACGAGGATCAGCACGAGGCCCGCCACCGCGAGCCAGGGGCTCGGCAGCCGGTCCGCGTCCACCCGCGCCAGCCGATTCTTGACGGCGAGAGCCGTGACCACGACGCCGACGAACGACAGCAGGTCGACCCACAGGATGTTCCCCACCCCGAACGCACCCGTGTAGCCGTAGAAGACCAGCGGGAGCAGAAGCGCGCCGACCACGGCACCGGCCAGGGTGCCCCACAGCTCTCCGACTCGTCGGGTGCGCACGAACCCCACCACGCCGACGACGACCAGCGGGACGACGACCAGCTTCGTGTGCTCCCACACGCTCTCGTTGACTGGGGTGACCAGCCCGACGAGGGCGTTCTCACCCGACCATTCGTAGGTGAAGTGAAGGAGGCTGCCGGCGGCGACCACGACGACGCCCTCGATGACGGTGGCGCGGGTCACCCGAGAAGCCTGGCAGGCGGGCACCCGGTCGGTCGAGCCTCGGTCAGGACATCCGGGCCGAGTAGTCCCACGAGGTGAGGGTGCGCGGGACGACCCGCAGCGCCACCTCGGACTCGCTGCGGGCGAGCAACCACTGCGCCAGCCCCGACGTCGTGCCCCCGAGGTAGCGGGTCAGCAGCCGCCTCAGCACGGCGACGCCGGCCTCTGGCACCACGCTCGCCGCGCCCGTGCCCCGCAGGCCGCGGTACGGGGGGTCGTCCCGGGCGACCTCGAAACCGCATCGGGGGTCCCGCTCGAGGCGTCGGACGACCAGCGCGTCGGCCTGGGTCGCGCACCACAGCGACCCGTCGACATGCTCGAACCACAGCGACTGGACGATGGGCCCCGACCGTCCGCCGGTGGCCAGGCGGACGGGGATCACCGTGTCGTCGAGGTAGCGCTCGATCGTCGCGGCGTCCCACGGACCCCGAAGGGCAGGCGGATCGGTGGGGCGCATCCGCCCAGTCTGCTCGACGGCGGGCCCGGTGGTCATCCGTCGACGAGGCCGAGCGCGTACGCCCCCACCGTCGCGGCGAGCTCGCCGGCAGCAGCGAGGTCGGTCGGGCCCGGGGCCCCTGCGATCTCCACCGGTTCTGCAACCCGGCGCCAGCCCAAGCCGGTGGTGACCGTGCCCACCGAGCGGACCGCCCCGGCGGTGTCGTTGTTGCCGTGGACGACCAGCCCGTATGGAAGACCCCGGGTGTCCTGCAGGCAGGGGTAGTACACGACGTCGAAGAAGTGCTTGAGCGCCCCGGACATGTAGCCGATGTTCGCCGGGGTGAGCAGCAGGACCCCGGACGCGGCGAGCACGTCGGCCGGCCCCGCCGCCAGCGCGGGGCGGGTGGTGACCGTCAGGCCCTCCAGCATCTCGTCGCGGGCCCCGCTGAGGACGGCCTCGAGCAGCTCCTGGACGGCCGGGGAGGGGGTGTGGTGCACGACCAGCAGGGTGCTCATGTGTCCTCGCTGGGGGTCGGGCTGGGGGCCAGCCCCAGCCACTCGCCGATGATCGGCGCGGCCACCTCGGCGCTGTACACGGTCTCGTGGGTCACGCCCTCGGGGTACTCGGTGGTGACGTCGTGGTCGCCGGCGCGCAGCGCGGCCGCGAAGTCCTCGGTGAACGACATCGGCACGAGGTCGTCGGCGGCACCGTGGACGAGCAGCACCGGCAGGTCCGGGCGCTGGTCGGCAAGGGTGAGCGGGTTGCCGTCGTCCCAGGTCTGCGGGTCTGGGCGGTCCGGGCCGAACAGGTTCGCCGCCACCCCGGAGAACTGCGTGACGTCGTAGGGCCCGGCGAGGCCGACGAGTGCGTCCGGGGCCACGGACCCGTGCGGGCACCCGGGGTCGGCGAATCCCTCGGGGTCGAGGGCCACGAGTGCGGCCAGCTGGGCACCGGAGGAGTGCCCGACGACCACGACGTCGGACGTCTCCAGCCCCGCCGCCGCGACTGTTGACGCGGCGTGGGCGACCCCGCAGGCGACGTCCTGCGCCGGGATGGGGAAGTACGCCTCGTCGGCCGCCGTGCGGTAGGTGATCATCACGACGGCCGCGCCGCGGCCGGCCAGGTCGTCGGCCAGCGGAACGAGGCCGCCCGGGTCGGCCGAGGCCCAGCTCCCGCCGGGGACCAGGACGATGACCGGCACCGCCGCTCCAGGCTCCGGAGGCAGCACCACGGTGGCGTCCAGCCCGGGGAGGAACGCCTGCGTGCTCGACGGCAGCGTCGGGGTCGGGGCTGCCGGCTCGTCGGCTGAGCCGCAGCCCAGCAACAGCACGACGACTGCCACCGCGGCCACGGGCCGCAGGCGGCTCACCGGGTACCCGTCTCCCGGACGGCGGCCTCGAGGGCTGCGACGAGGTCGGCGTCCCCGCACAGCGCCGAGATCACGAAGTGCCCGGACGGGATCGTGACCTCGTAGGTGGGCACGTCCGCTGCCCCGGCCGGTGGGGTGACGCCGGCGGCACGGCGCAGCCGGCCTGGGTCGGACAGGGCCGACTCCAGGGGGTCGCGGCGGCCCGGCGGCAGGCTCGTCGTGTCGACGCGACCGCCGACGCGGCGGCCCAGCATCCCGCCGTCCCGGTGGATCGTGACCCTCATCTCAGATGTCGACCCCGACGAGCTTCCACGATCGGCGCGTGAGCAGAGCCTCCCGCGAGCCGGTCCCGAAACGGGTCGTGGCCTGGTCGACGGTGGCGGCGGCCCAGTCGGCGAACGTCACCAGCGGGTTGCGCACGGCCTGCAGGGTGTCGTACCAGATCGCCCCGGCCGACTCCCACGCGTTGCCGCCGAGCAGCATCGCCAGCAGGTAGAAGGCGTGGTTGGGGATGCCGGAGTTGATGTGCACCCCCCCGTGGTCGGCGGTGGTGATGACGTAGTCGTCCATGTGGAACGGCTGCGGGTCGACACCGAGAACGTCGTCGTCGTAGGCCGTTCCGGGGGCCTTCATGCTGCGCAGCGCCTCACCGGTGACCGCTGGGCCGAGGATCTCCGCGCCGATGAGCCAGTCGGCCTCGGCGGCGCTCTGGCCGAGGTGGCGCTGCACGACGAGGCTCCCGAACACGTCGGCGCACGACTCGTTGAGCGCGCCGGACTGGTCCCGGTACTCCAGCCCGCCGGAGAACTGCACGACGCCGTGGGTGAGCTCGTGGCCCACGACGCTCAGCGACCGCGCGAAGGGCAGGAACAGCTCGCCGTCCCCGTCGCCGTAGGCCATCTGCGAGCCGTCCCAGAACGCGTTGTTGAGCTGCTGCCCGACGTGCACGCTCGACACCAGGGTCATGCCCCGCCCGTCGAGGGAGTCGCGCTGGTACTCCTGAAGGAACAGGTCGTAGGTCAGGCCCGCCCCGTCGTAGGCTGCGTCGGCGGACTCGTCCTGCGTCTCCGGGTCACCTTCCGAGCGCACCAGTCGGCCCGGCAGGTCCCAGGACGAGCCGGCGTCGTAGACCTCCCGGGTCACCGTCGGCTGCCCGGTGGCTGGTCGGGCGCCGAGGAAGGCCTGCGGGGGCGCGGCCGCCTCCCGCTCGGCCCGGTAGGCCACGGCCTGCGCCTCGAGGCGCGCGGCCTGCTCGCGCTGCTCGGCCGAGCCTCGACGCTTCATCGACTCGACCATGTGGGGCGGGATGATGCACTGGGTCACGGCGGTCCTCCCGGTGCTCGGGGCCTCGCCTGATGGCGCGGCCGGCGGTCTAGCGGACGTCGGGGCACTCCCAGAGGCTGGCGGCGCTGCGGGGCGAGCCGTCCTCGGTCCAGGAGAGCGTGGCGGTGCGGTTGCGAAGGTCGGCGTCGAGGCGGGCGGAGTCCCCGGCGTGGCGCCAGGTCATCACGATCTCGGACCCGTCGCCGTTGACGGTGACCTCGCCGGAGAATGCGGGGTGGGCGTTGCGGAACCGGATGAGCCGGCACAGCGCCTGCACGACTGGCCGCTGCAGCTGATCGTCGATCTCCTCCGGTGTGTAGCGGTGGCGGTTGACGTCGCGCCCGACGCCTGTCCGGGCGAGCAGATCCATGTCGTTGGAGCCGGCGAGCAGCCCCACGTAGTACACCTGAGGGATCCCCGGCGTGAAGAACTGCAGGGCCCGGGCCAGCAGGTAGGCGTCGCCGTCCGCCCCGAGGGCGTCGTAGAAGGTGCAGTTGACCTGGTACAGGTCGACGTTGGACGCGGCAGCACCGGTGGCCTGCCGGGACGTGCCTCCGCTGTTGTCGTGGACCGCCTCCACCAGCGTGTCGATCTGGCTGGGGGAGAGCAGACCAGGCTTGCTGCGGTCGTCGACGTCGGGGCCCACGTCGATCACCCCGATGCCGTCGTGGGTGTCGAGCACGGTGACGGCGTTGGCCGGCCGGACCCGCAGCCACGCCCGCAGCGGGTCGCCGTCACCGGTGATGAGTCCGTGCAGGACCAGCGGGGGGAGGGCGAAGTCGTAGACGAGGTCGACGCGTCGGGCGATCTCGACCTGCCGCTGGTAGTAGGAGTGGACCTCCACGAGCACCTCGAGCCCGCGCTCCCGGCACCAGCCGGTGAGCTCGTCGATGAAGGCGAAGGTGTGCTCGGTCATGAACGAGGACGTGCCTGGGGTCTTCACCGCGTACCCCACGGCGTCGAGGCGCACCGACGCGACCCCGGCGTCGCTGAGCCGGTCCAGCACGCTGCGCAGGTAGTCGCGGGTCACCGGGCTGCTCACGTCGATGTCGACCTGCTGGGCGGTGAACGTCGTCCACACCAGCCGCCGCGAGCCGTCGGCCAGCGGGTAGGTGGTGAACGGCAGGCCAGGCCGGGGGCGGTAGAGGCGCAGCAGGTCGGCCTCGGTGGCGCCGTCCGGGAACACCCGGCCCAGCGTCAGCACCATGCTCGCGTAGGGGGAGGCGTCGCCGTCGGCGAGCCAGTCGGTGAACTGGGGCGAGCGGGCGGAGACGTGGTTGACGATGACGTCGACCATCACCTCGAAGTCGTTGCCGAGGCGGTGCACGTCGTCCCAGGTGCCCAGGCGCGGGTCGACGGCCGTGTGGTCGTCGGGGTCGAAGCCGGCGTCGACCCCGTCGTAGGGGGTGAAGAACGGGAGGACGTGCACGCCGCCGAACAGGCCGGCCAGCGGGCCGCCCAGCGTGTCGGCCAGCCCGGGCAGCGTGCCGCCGAGCCGGTCGGCGTAGGTGATGAGCTGAACCTCGGGGCGCACCGGCCCTCCTCGTCGCCGTCGGGTCCGTCGGCTCCATCTTGCTTGCTGACGGCTCGTCCCGCCTCGGGTTTCGTTGTACGGCTACCACCGGCTGCTCTGGCCGTCGGGGCGGCTGGTGTGGCATCCTGAGCTCGTCATCGGGTCCGCCGGTGTCTGAGGCCGTTGGGGAAGACGTCCCTCAGACGAAGGAGGAAGCGGTGACGACCCGTGGAGTGCTGTTCGTCCACGCCGCGACGTCGGCTCTGTGCCCGCATGTCGAGTGGGCCGTCGCCGGCGTTCTTGGCGCGTCCGTACCCGTCCAGTGGACGCCGCAACCGGCTGCGCCCGGCAGCTTCCGCGCCGAGGTGTCCTGGCGCGGCCCGATCGGGACCGCAGCCGCCCTGACCTCGGCGCTGCGTGGCTGGCAGCACCTGCGCTTCGAGGTGACCGAGGAGCCCACCGCCAGCTCGGAGGGCTGCCGCTACTCCTTCACCCCCAGCCTCGGCGTCTTCCATGCCGTCACGGGCCTGCACGGCGACATCCTCGTGCCGGAGGACCGGCTGCGCGCCGCCCTCACCCGCGTCCGCAGCGGGGAGACCGACACCGCCGAAGCCATCGACGCGCTGCTGGGCAGGGCCTGGGACGACGAGCTCGAGCCGTTCCGGCACGCCGGGGACGGAGCGCCGGTGCGCTGGCTGCACCAGGTGGGGTAGGAGCTCCGCGCCGCACGTCCGCTGTCGGTCGAGACCGCCTCGACCGACCTGGTCGGCCCCGGTGACCACGCCGGACGGGCCTCGGCGTGGCTACAGCGGGATGTTGCCGTGCCGCCCCCGTGTCTCGCCGGCGTCGTGCAGCACCTCGGCGAGGCGGCTCCGGGTGCTCGTGGGGGCCACGACCTCGTCGACGACGCCGATCTCCACAGCCGTCTCCAGCCCGCCGGCCAGCTGCTCGTGCTCGGCGGCGAGCTCGAGCTCCACCTGCGGGCGCAGGTCGTCGGTGACGGCGGCCAGCGTACGGCGGTGCAGGATGCGCACGGCGGCGACCGCCCCCATCACGGCCACCTCGGCCCCCGGCCAGGCCAGCACCCGGGTGGCCCCGAGAGAGCGGGAGTTCATCGCCACGTAGGCGCCCCCGTAGGCCTTGCGGGTGACGAGCGTGACGCGCGGGACGCGGGCCTCGGCGAAGGCGTGGAGCAGCTTGGCGCCGCGGCGCACCACGCCGTCCCACTCCTGCCCGACACCGGGCAGGTAGCCGGGCACGTCGACGACGACGAGCAGCGGCAGCCCGAACGCGTCGCACATCCGCACGAACCGGGCCGCCTTCTCGGCCGAGGCGGCGTCGAGGCAGCCGCCGAGCCGGATCGGGTTGTTCGCGACCACTCCCACGGAGCGGCCGGCGAAGCGGCCCAGCGTGGTCACGACGTTCGGTGCCCACCTCGGGTGGAGCTCCACCGCGGATCCCTCGTCGAGCAGCCCCTCGACGAGTGGGTGGACGTCGTAGGCGCGGCGAGAGGATCCCGGCAGAGCCTCGCCCAGGTCGGCGTCGGCGACATGGCGTGCCACCTGGCCGGGACGACCGAGCAGAGCGGCGAGGCGGCGTGCCTGCCCCAGCGCGTCGGCCTCGGAGTCGGCCACGACGTGGACGACCCCGGAGCGGCGCCCGTGGGGCTCCGGGCCCCCGAGCCGCAGCATGTCGACGTCCTCCCCGGTCACCGAGCGCACCACCTCGGGGCCGGTGACGAAGATCCGGCCCTCGGGGGCCAGCACGACCACGTCGGTGAGGGCTGGGCCGTAGGCGGCGCCGCCGGCGGCCGGTCCGAGCACGACCGAGACCTGCGGGACGCGTCCGGACGCCGCCGTCATGGCGGCGAAGACCCGTCCCACGGCGTCGAGCGACCGCACGCCCTCCGCGAGCCTCGCGCCTCCGGAGTGCCACAGCCCCACGACCGGGACCCCGTGCTCGAGGGCCGTGTCGTAGGCCTGGACGACGACGGCGCAGCCGGCCTGCCCCATCGCGCCGCCCATGACGGTCGGGTCGGAGGCGAAGGCGACGATCGGAGCGCCGTCGACGCGTCCCGTGACGGCGAGCATCCCGCTGTCGTCCACGTCGGACAGCAGGGACAGCGAGCCGGGGTCCAGCAGAGCGCGCAACCGGGTGAGCGGGAATCGCGGGTCGTCATCCCGTGGCGCACGCGTCGCCGACCGTCGGGTCTGCAGGGACGTCACTCACACGCTCCGGAAGGCCAGCGCGACGTTGTGCCCGCCGAAGCCGAAGGAGTTGTTCAGCGCGGCCACGTCGCCGCTCGGCAGCGTCCGTGGCCCACCGGTCACGACGTCCAGGGCGATGTCGTCGTCGGGGTTGTCGAGGTTGATCGTGGGCGGCGCGGTGCGGTGGGCGAGGGCGAGGACGGCCGCGATCGACTCCACCGCTCCGGCTGCACCGAGCAGGTGACCCGTCATCGACTTGGTCGCCGAGACGGCCACGCCGTCGGTGGCCTGCCCGAGCGCGGTGCGGATCGCCAGCGACTCGGCGACGTCGCCCTGCGGGGTCGAGGTGGCGTGCGCGTTGACGTGGACGACTGCCCCGGGCTCGAGCGCGGAGTCGGCGAGCGCGTCGCTGATGGCCTGGGCAGCCCCGGCTCCGACCGGGTCCGGCTGGGCGATGTGGTGGGCGTCGGATGTCATGCCCGCGCCGGCCACCTCGGCGTACACCCGGGCACCGCGGGCAGCGGCGTGCTCGGCCGACTCCAGCACGAGCACCCCGGCGCCCTCGGCGTAGACGAACCCGTCGCGCCCCTTGTCGTAGGGGCGGCTCGCCCGCTCCGGCTCGTCGTTGCGCCGGGACAGCGCCTGCATGTTGGCGAACGCGGCGATGGGGAGCGGATGGATTGCCGCCTCCGTGCCGCCGACGACGACGACGTCGGCGCGGCCGCTGCGGATCATGGCCATGCCCACGGCCACGGCCTCGGCGCCCGACGCGCAGGCGCTGATCGGGGTGTGCACCCCGGCCCGGGCGAGGAGCTCGAGGGCGACGGCGGCGGCGGGGCCGTTCGGCATGAGCATCGGCACGGCGAGGGGGGACACCCGGCGGGGGCCCTTCTCCTTCAGCGTGTCGTAGTTGCCGAGGGTGGTGAGGATGCCGCCGATGCCGGTCCCGACGACCACGCCCAGACGCTCCACGTCGACCGTGTCGGTGTAGCCGTCTGTGCCGGGGGTGGGCAGGCCGGCGTCCGCCCAGGCCTCCCGGGCCCCGACGAGGGCCAGCTGGGCGGTGCGGTCCAGGCGGCGCGCCGCGACCCGGTCCAGCACCTCGAGCGGGTCGACCGCGACCGGCGCGGCGATACGAACCGGAAGCTGCTCGGCCCACTCCTCGGTGATCTGCCGCACCCCCGATCGCCCGGCGAGGAGGCCCTCCCACGTGCTCGGGACGTCGCCGCCGAGCGGGGTGGTGGCACCCAGCCCGGTGACGACGACCCGCCGTGTGGCGACCACGCCTCAGGCCACCGACCGCTCGATGTAGGCGACGGCGTCCCCGACCGTCTTCAGCCCCTTGACGTCGTCGTCGGGGATCTGGACGCCGAACCGCTCCTCGGCGGCGACCACCACCTCGACCATCGACAGCGAGTCGACGTCGAGGTCGTCGGTGAACGACTTCTCCAGCTGGATGTCCTCCACGGGGATGCCGGCGATCTCGTTCACGATCTCGGCGAGACCGCTGCGGATCTCCTCGGTGCTGGCCACGGGTACCTCCTTGGGATGGGTGGGGGGTGCTAGGGGATCTCGACGACCTGGGCGGCGTAGACGAGCCCGGCGCCGAAGCCGATGAGAAGGGCCAGACCGCCGCTGGCGACCTCGTTGTCGCAGAGCAGCCGGTCCAGCGCCAGCGGGACCGACGCGGCGGACGTGTTGCCCTGCTGGGCGATGTCGCGGGCAACGGCCACGGTGTCGGGGAGCTTGAGCGCGCGGGCCATGGCGTCGGTGATCCGCATGTTCGCCTGGTGCGGCACGAAGGCGTCCAGGTCCTCGACGCGCACACCGGCGGCGTCTACGGCCTGCGCGGCGGCCTTGGCCATCGCGAACGCCGCCCAGCGGAACACGGGGTTGCCGTCCATCTCCAGGAACGGCCAGCGCGGCCCGCCGGGCATCGCGAACGCAGCGTCCCAGGCATGGTCCTGCCGGATCAGCTCGATCCCGGTCGTGTCCGACCCCCACACGACGGGCCCGATCCCGGGATGGTCCGACGGCCCGACGACGGCGGCGCCGGCGCCGTCACCGAAGATGAACGCGGTGGCGCGGTCGTCGCGGTTGAGGAAGTCGCTGAGCTTCTCCGACCCGACGACGACGACGTGCCGGGCGGTGCCCACCCGGATCATGTCCGCGGCGAGAGCCAGGCCGTGGCAGAAGCCGGCGCAGGCGGCACCGATGTCGAAGGCGGCCGCGGACGGCGCGCCGATCCGCTGGGCGACCTCCGCCGCCGCCGACGGGGTCTGCAGCAGGTGGGTGGCGGTGGCCACGACGATCACGTCGATGTCGGCCGGGGTCAGCTCGGCGCGGGCCACGGCCTGCGCCGCGGCCTCCGCCG
>Ga0316575_10000438_pt1 | contig 11884 bp, 7 predicted proteins | sample J5NA_FD_203072 | JGI IMG/M metagenome (GOLD analysis project Ga0316575, IMG submission 203072) | Rhizosphere microbial communities from salt marsh grasses in Alabama, United States - J5-7_050615r2r3 | ecosystem: Host-associated > Plants > Roots > Rhizosphere | place: USA: Alabama | collected...
TCGCCATTCGTGCCTATACTCGGGATGTCTGCCATTTGAGATGATTGTCCTGAAATCCGGCATCAGTACTGATTTTCACCCTGTTCAACGCAGTATCTTTATATCTCACAACCGTTTGCAGAAAAAATGCAAACTTGGGATTGATCAGACGGTTGATCTGTGTTACAATATCTGCTGATGATGTAACCGGAGGGGGAAACATTGCCCGTCCAGTCAACGCAAGGTGGACCTATTTCATTATTCGGGCTGGAGATGAACAAAAAGACCATAATTGCGGCGATGATTATTGCAGGTAGTGCCGCATCTTCGCTGACGGCACTTGATCCAATCAAACGCAAGCCGTTTCATGTTCCCCTTCCGCTTATTACCCTTCTGTTTGACGGAACCACTTTTGACGAAGCATTCGTTACCTTCGGGAATACCGGTGAAGGTTGGGCCATCGGCCCTGTGGATGACCGGTATGTCAAAGATACGCCCAGGGAACGGATAGATCATTTCTACCGTGAGCATGCAACCAGTGCACACTATATCTCACCGTTCGAGGCGCAGGTGCTCGAACGGGTTTCCAAAAAGTTCGAAGAAACGCTGACAATTTACGAACGCGATCTCAAGGGCGGCAACTGGGAACGTCTGGTGTATCTTGACGAACAGTTAACCGTATTCATGCGGGGATTTTTCTATCTGTACTGTGCATCATACAACTCCTTCAGTGCACTGCCGAAGGTGACCCGGGTTGCGGATACCCTTTATGAGGAAACTCCCAATTCCATCAAGAGTGACCGGCGTGTGATCACCTGGCGCGAAAATCCGGAACAGGTTGTGAAACTGCGTATTGCGGCGAAGGAACTGCAATTTCAAATGAAGCAGTGGCGAAGCAAGGCTCTTGCAAACACCGAATATGATCCTCGTCAGGACAACACGAAACAGTTCAGGGAAACGTACGAACTCTTTGTCCGGCTCTACTTCAACCTTCCGCCCGCATCGGTACTTCGCAAGAAAATTTTCTGAAGAATCATACCTGAATTCAGGACGTCCGCGTTGTGACGCCAACGCCCATTTTTGACATTTGCATCTTAGGACTCTTTCCGCACAAGTCCTGCATTGCATTTCATACTTCAACCCGGCTCAGCACCAGTCGTCAATCAACCGTTCGATTCAGGTTGTCATTTTCTTCCCGTGAAAGTACTTTTTTCAGGTACGTTTTTACGAAACGGGTTTTCATGGTACCTTCAGACAATCCTGTCCTTCCCATCGATACATACCGGGAAACGATCATCGATGCCCTCAGAAAACGGCAGGTCCTTATTGTTGCCGGGGAGACCGGTTCGGGGAAATCACTACTGTTGCCGGCATACAGCAGGGAAGCACTTGCGGACAGGGCTGGAAGGATTGCGGTTACCGAACCGAGAAGAATTGCCGCGATCTCATTGGCAGGGTATGCCGCTGCACGGAACAATACCGCTGTTGGTACTGAAATAGGATATGCGGTACGGTACCGCAGATCGCATCAGCCGGGTACACGTGTCTGCTACATGACCGACGGTATTCTGCTTGCGGAACTCATCCGTAACCCGAACCTTTCCGGTTATGTCGCCGTGATGATCGACGAAGCGCATGAGCGGTCACGCAACATCGATTATCTTCTCGGGTATATACGGGTACTGCTGGCGCGTCGTCCGGAACTTCGCCTCATCATTGCATCTGCAACACTCAACACACGGCTTTTTTCACGTTTTTTCACCGATGCAACGGTGATTACGATTGAGCACCGCAGGTTTTACATTGACATTCAATATCATCCCGTCGTGCAGCTCTGGAAAGGGGTCGGTATCGATTCGTTCATCGAAGGGGTGATTGTTTCGGTGGAACGGATCTGCACGACATCGGGGCCGGGTGATGTTCTCGCCTTTCTTCCGACGGTTGACGATGTGGAAGAAACGGTGCGGAGGCTGCGGCACCGGGTACGGGAACCGGGCCTGCTCGTTCTCCCGCTTCATGGACGACTTACCGGACACGAACAGGAGCGGACCTTTACCCGTCATAACGGTCGCAAGGTGGTTATCGCCACCAATATAGCCGAAACATCGGTTACCGTTCCGGGTATACGGTTCGTCATTGACAGCGGACTGGTGAGAATGCTGCGGTATGCACCTGAAGCGTCACTGAGCAGAATGCCGGTCGAGAAGTGTTCCCGTTCGTCATGCGGACAGCGTGCCGGACGATGCGGACGGACGGGTGAAGGTTTCTGCATCAGACTTTACTCCGAACAGGATTTCCTGTCGCGACCGCAGTTCACCCTGCCGGAAATCAAGCGAAGTCCGCTCGCGGGAGTGCTGCTTCGTCTGCATCTGCAGCGACTGATTGCACCGACGGCGTTCCCTTTTCCCGAGCGTCCTGCTCAGCATCTTCTTGATGAAGGGTATCAGCAGCTTCAAAGCCTTGGGGCCGTCGACGGCAGGCGGATGCTGACCCGCCTCGGGCATGCCATGGCACATTTCCCACTCGACCCGCCGGTTGCGTGCATGCTGCTGCGTGCGCGGGAATACCATGTCGTGCATGAGGTGATGGTCATTGCGGCAGCGCTCTCCGCGACCGATCCGCTGGCGGTAACCGAAGGAGCCGATGTAAACAGGTTGCGTCGTCTTCGCCACAGGGAATCGGATTTCATGACCTTTCTGACGGCCTGGAAGGAACTTCACGAATGCATTCCCGGCGCACGGGACGGAATGTACCGGAAAGTGAAAAAATTCACCGAAACCTATTCACTGCATCAGACAAGAGTGCAGGAGTGGGTTGACGCCTTTCACCATATCAGGCGCATATACGAGGAGGTATACGGTCCGGTGCATCACCCGGCACCGGAACCGGACTACGATGCGATTCACCGGTGTCTTTTATCGGGACTTATCGGCGGTATCGCGGAGGAGGGAAACGATGGAACCTACCACGGAATCCACACTGATGCGATTGTAGTGGCATCGATTTCGTCAACCGCGAAAAAACACCACCCGTGGCTGCTCTTTCACGAGCTGGTGGAGACGGACCGGGTATACGGGGTCAGGGCTGCGCGCATAGAACCGGCCTGGGTCGAAGATCTTTTCAGAAAACAGTGTACCTACCGTTACGCGGATCCGTGGTATGATGTCGACAGCGGAGAGGTCATGGTACGCGAGGAAGTGCTGTATCACCATCTGGTACTGATACGGAACCGGCGGAAGCTGTGCCGTCTTGTCAACAGGGAACTCGCCTGCAGCGTATTCGTGCGTGAGGCGATCGTTGCCGGTGGACTGGGTGAGCGTTACCGGATTGTGCGAAACATCAGTGAAGTTCGTGAACACATACGGGCGGCGGAATGCAAGCTGCGGCATACACTCTATGCCGGCGATGATTTTCTCGAAACGGTATGTGCCGAACGTCTGGGTAATTGTGCTTCACGCAGTGAACTCAATCGTTTTCTCAATAATGAAGATGGCGAGCGAAAACTCGTCGTTACCGTTGACGATCTGATTGCGCAGCCGCTGCCGGACGATATGAAAGACTATCCGGAAAGTGTAACGATTACGGGATACCGTCTGCCGGTTGTCTGGAACTGGTCGCCGCAGACCGAACATGACGGTGCCGTCATTACCGTTCCGCATACCGTTGCCGCACATGTTCCTTCCTGGTTCTGGGAATGGATCATTCCCGCACTTGTCAAAAAACGCTTCGAACGGCTTGTGATGCGTCTGGCTTCGGAACTGATTGCGCGGAACATCGATCCTGCGGATATCGTTGACGCGGGGATAATGTCGTTCAAACCGACCGGACCGTGGGAGCGTGGCTGCAGGGAATTCATCGGGCTGCAGACGGGAATATCCGTATCGTCACCGCTCTATGAAGGCTTTTCGTCGCCGGTGCATGAATGGCCCGCAGTTCGGGTGACGGGGTCGGGAGGTGAGATTCTTACTTTTTTCAGGCCGCCCGAGCGATTTTTCCGGGGAGAACCATGTCGTTTTTGTGCGGATGTTTCGAATCTGCCGGGTGTGACCGGTACCGGCCCGGTTAACGATCTGTGTACCTTTGATAAAACGGAGATGCTGCTGCAGCCGGTAGCATTGGCTAACACGTCACATCCTGTCCCGGTAATTGTCTGGTATGCATTTGCATCTGACAGGGAGGGATTTGCGCTGCGGGCGTTTACCGATGCCGGTACGGCCGAAACTGTTCATCATGATGCACTGATCCGGTTTTGTGAAGAACTGCATGCTGAAGCACTCAGCTGGGAGATCGAGACGCTTCAGATTTCAGAAATAGCGGCCCAGCGAATCGAAAAGATGACCGGTATCGGTGACTCCACGGGACTGGCGGAACGGCTAATGATGAAACGGGTTTTACAGATGCCGCGGATACTTCCCGTGACCCATGAAGGCCTCAAGGAGCTTGTTGCAACGGTCGGAAACCGGATACAGGGATGTGCCGGAGCAGTTGTTTCGCTGCTTGAAGCGGTTGCCGGCGCATTCGGTGAGGCGCGGCGGCTTCTTGAACGTAAACATGAGCGTACTCGGGATGCATCGGGAATGCGGCTGATGGAGAACTTTGCGGATGAGTTGAAGCGCTATGCCGGGGCGGTTGTTGATGAAGCGGTATCGTATGACTATCTTGAACGGCTGCCGCAGTGGCTGGAACTGTTTCCCCGGCGCATAGATGCGACACTGCTCGATCCTCCCGGGTGGCGGGGTGCGGATGCGGTCGTTCACTTATCTGCAGAATGCATCGCATCAGCCGCAGGGGTGCATTACCAACCGGTAGTGACGGTCCGGGAGGAGCTGCGGATTGCGGTGGAGGAGATGATCACAGCCTGCATAAAAAAAATGCCGCAACAGGAACTCGTGCAGGAGAGTGTCGAGAAAAAGAGAACCGGGCTTGAAGAAATGCTTGATGCATTCCGTCGGTTATAATCATGATTTACAGATGTAGAGCGGGGTGATGAGGAAGTCGCCAGGGTTCGAATAAAGCTGCATTTTCCGGTGTTTCCGGCTACTGCCTATTGCCTACTGCTTACTGTACCGCTATCCACGCCTCTTCCGACTTCGGGATGCTGAATAATCGACGACATTTCTGAAGCGCCGGTGGAACCAGCCGAACCAGTGTGAGGGGTGTGCCATAATTTGACGGGAGATAATATCGTTGTGGATGGTCTGGAGACGTAGTACCCTCTGCTCATCGGTCATGTCCGGCATCTCTTCATGCGGTGCAGGTAATACCGTGATATCATAGGAACCGTCGCTGCTCAAGATCGCTTCAACCGAGATGACATTACATCCTGTTTTAAGCGCGATTCCCGCTGCGGTGCTGACGGTCATTGCCTCCTTTCCCAGAAAGGGGACAGCGCTGCCGTGCTGGCGCATATACTGATCAATGAGAATCGCGACGATGCCGTCCTTTTTGAGAACCGACATCATCCGTCTCAGCGCCTGTGCAGAATAAATCGTCGTGACCGATGATGCATTGCGCTTATCCAGAAGCCAGCGATCGACGAGCGGGTTCCGCATCGGTTTGGCAATCACATTGAGCTTGCCGGTCATCTTTCCGAATACGGTAGCCAGCAACTCCCAGTTGCCGATGTGCCCGAGAATGACCACGGTCCCTTTTCCCTGGCTGAACAGCGGTTCAATTTCTTTATAGCCGTGCACCCGGTACGGCGGAAGGGGGTAGGGAGAACGGAGAAAATCAACCGTATATTTCCCCATGTTACTGTAGAGTTCACGGGTAATCTTTCGAGCGGTATCCGGATCCCACAGAGCAACATGGTTCATGTTGACGCTGACCGTGGAACGGTAAATACCTGTACGGTACATGATCATTCCGGCGACGCCGCCGAGGAACAGTGCAAGCGGACGGGGGAGTACGGTAAGTGCTGCCTGCAGGAGGCGCAGGGCAATGTATTCTAAACGGTTGGTAAGGTTTTTACTGATAATGGTCACACTGTCTGTACAGATTTCATTATTTACGCACTGCACCGCGGTAAAATGTTCAGGAATGGGGATCAATGGCCCTTTGCCGGGATGAAAATACATCCTGCGGACAATAATCTCTCCTTCTGAGATTTTGGCGGTGCAGTAATTCTGCATTCCGTCGGGAAAAGCACGTTGCAGCCTTGCAACAGATTGAATGGTAATCATATAATAATGATATCCGGCTCCGCAGGCGATCATGGTGAAGGGACTGCAGCTGTACAAGGGCAAGGGGATGCAGCGTTCTGCAGTCATCCTCAACAGTACCGTGACGACCATGCAGTTCAAGCGGCTCGCGAAGGAATCGGGTATTTACCAGTGGGAACGATACATCGATGCGTCGAAAACAGCCAACTGGACGGATGTCGCCGTTGCCTGGGTGAAGGACGGTATCGATCCTGACAAATAAATCACAGAAAATTCATCATGTCCGTTGCATAGTTCCTTCGACTGTTCTTTTCCTGTTACAGGATGGAACAGTTTTTATTTTGCTGCAGCAGGGAAACGGTAATACGTTTTTTTTTTTGCAGAGTTCCGGTCTTCATAGGACCTCTATATCGACAGATGTCTTTTTTATGGCGGTTTCCCCGCAATGAGTGCCATTTCTTAAAAGGGGAATATCAGTTCTTTCATCCCTTCGAATAAGGTAGTATCTTATCAGTCATCAAATGTATAATGAAACTGCTTATCCGTAGCGGAAAACAAAACAGCATGGTGGAACCATCAACTGAGAAACCGTATGCGCGTATCCCTTAAGGCGTGGTATTTTCGCTCGACCATCAATGAAGAGCTTGTCAGGCAGAAATTCGACGATTTTACGATAGAGTTTCTCGATCCGCTCGTCGTGAAAATCGATGATGATCACCGGGTCATGATCACCAGTTTCGGAGCTGTCGTTTTTATCCCCTTTGACGAAACGGTCGCTTCACTTGTCGCTTCGAGGATTATCGAAACACTTGATGATCCCTTTGTCGAAAAAGAGGTGGAAGACAGACTGATTGTTGAGACCGGTGCGGAGGACGACCTGTTTCTGCACAATGAAATACGGCTGCACGATTATGATCCTGCGTCCATCAGAATCCGTATCATCGCAATGCTTCTTGCGCAATCGGTCGCACTCGACCATCTGGAACGTGAGACGGACCGCGCACTGCAGGGGTTTACCTGTTATCTTGATGACCTCTCCCTTCGCGGGAAGATCAGGATGTCGACGCGAAGTATCCTGAAAAATATCGGATTCGCGATGCAGACGCGATTCATGGTTCTGAACAATCTGGCACTTTTCGATAAACCGGCCGAGACATGGGATTCGGAGGCGATCGAAGATCTGTATCTTGAAATGCAGGATTTTTTTGATATTCGTGAACGTCAGGAAGTTCTTTCGACTAAGCTTGATTTTATCAGTGAAAATACGCGCATCGTGTTCGAAGTACTCTCGTCAAGGAAAAGTCATTCACTGGAATGGATCGTCATTTTTCTTATCGGTATAGAAATTCTCGGATTCGGCGCATTTGAAGTGTTGCACTCACTCCTGTCGAAATAAGGCCGTCCTGGTTGATGATGAGACGGTACGGCCCCTCACCCGCCTGTCGCATCAAGAAATATCCGTGCGGATTTTTCGATTTCATCGCTCAACCCGGTGAGGAGAGTCAGTCGTTCGGAGACCTTTTCGAGCGCCGTCATGGTTAAAAGCGAGGTTCGGTTGATTTCCGCAAGCTGCGAGCTTGCGGTCCTGAACCGGTCCGCGTATCTGGAGGATTCCGACGCTGCATCGGCAATTGCCTTGATTGCCGACTGTGCCTCCCGGCGAGTGGTCGAAACCGAATCGACAATTTCATTGGTAACCGTATGCGAGCGGGAAGCCAGTTTCTTGACTTCTCCCGCCACGACAGCGAATTCCCTTCCGAGGTCGCCGGCACGTGCCGCAGTGATCGAGGCATTGGTGGCAAGAAGATCGGTCTGTTGTGAAAGACCGGCAATCGTCTGTGTCGCGGAATTGATGTCACTATATTTCACCTCGAACAGCCGCATTTTTTCAAGAGAACTTTCAAGATGGTTGTTGATATCTTTACAGCTGGAAAATAGTGCGTTTATATCCTTTTCACCGGCGGCGGCACTGTCGGCTGCCCGCCGGGTTTTTGTACGCAAATCGTCGGCTATCGCAGTGGTGGCACTGATCACCGCCCTGATATCCTCGACCTCCTTCGCGAGGTTATATCCCAATGTTTCGACGGCATGCTGATGATCCAGCAACTCCCCGAAAAGAGCGATGAACTTGTTGACGAATGAATTATAGAGATCGTCTGCCGGCTCCCGTCTGAAATGCTTTTCTTTCGTGTTCATGGCTGCCGCATCGGTAATGACGGCACCCAGCCGGTGAAGAATCGCCCTGAAAACGAAAAAATTCCCGGTTCCCACAAAGACTCCGGCGACAACACACCCCAGAATGAAGTATTTGAGCATTCCGGGTTTCCAGTTGACGAAGATATTTGCATAAAACGGAAAAATGCCGGCAGCGACAAGTCCGAATGAAAGAAACATCACGAATATCCGGTTCATTGGTTTCATGAAAAACGGTGCCGGGTCGGAGTCGACAATGGATGCATATTCAGCGATTGCGGAATCCGTTACTTGAGTGTATCATTGAGACGGTGATACCACCAGTTCATTTTCAATAAAACGGTCCGGGGAAGATCCGTTGTCATGAGGGTAGTATTCAGGGTCGTATTTGTCTCGCCGATTGTGTATTTTCATGTATGTTCCGGGATCTGTGAGAATAATGCTTCCGCATGGTAAAGATCGCCACTTCATTGCGATACCGATCAGGTGCTTTTTACGGTAAACATGACCGGGTATTCACATGGACGACTGTGGGGTATCTGACGCTTTAAATGTAATCTTTTCCGTTACATCAAACGGAACTGCGTGCGCAAATGATGTCACATGATGAAATGTTCTCCCTCTACAGGGATTTTGTCGAATCGTCACAGGATCTCTTCTGGCAATGTGATGCCGAAGCACGTTGCGTCTATCTGAGTCCGGCCTGGGAGAAACTTCTCGGGTACAGGCTCGACGAAATTCTCGGCAGAACGTTTACCGACTTTCAGAGTACCGATGCGGCGCGACGTGATCTGCAGACTTTCTCGGATATCATGGCAGGAAAGAGTTTCATTGATTACGAATCAACGTTCCATACGCGGGACGGGAAGGACGTGTACCTCCTGCTCAATTGTCGTGCCGTTCTGGATGCGAACGGTGCGATTGTCGGCACAAGAGGGATTGCATTCGATGTCACCGGACGACGTTCGACCGAAACGGCTCTCCGAAAAAGTGAAGAACTCTTTTCCCGGGTTTTTCAGAATACATCGGTTCTCCTGAGTATTACCGATCTCGCCACGGGCCGCTACATTGACGTTAATGACGAAGCACTGCGACTTTCGGGGTATTCCCGCGAAGAGGTAATCGGCAATACTGCCGCGGAAATCGGATGGATAACCGAGGAGCAGCGCGGCGAGCTCGTGCATATCGTGCAGACGACCGGTCGCATCGATAATCTGGAGATGCGTTTTCATCGCAAGGACGGATCGACACTTGCCGGGATGATGAAAGGGGAGATTATTACAATTGACGGGAGAGATTGCCTTCTGACCGTTACGGTCGACATAACTGAACGCAAGGCTGCAGAACAGGAGATACTTGCACAGGAACAGCGGTTCAGGACGATGATCATGGCTATTTCCGAGGGGTTCTATCTCTCGCAGATACTTTATGATTCGTCAGGTTTTCCCTGTGATTACCGCTACCTTGAAGCGAATGGCGCGTTTGAAAAGATAGTCGGGCTGCCGCGGGAAGAAATTGTGGGCAAAAGGTATTCCGACCTGGTACCTGATGATACAACCGGTTGGTTTGCAAATTATTGTACCGTTGCACGCACCGGGGAATCTTCGACCTATGAATTCTACTCCCAGGAATACGGTGCGTATTTCGAAACCTATTCGTACAAGACCGCTCCCGACCAGATTGCCGTATTCGTCATCGATGTGACCAGCCGCAAAAAAATCGAAGCCAGGCTCCAGAATGTTCAGAAACTTGAGGCTCTCGGTGTTCTGGCCGGGGGAATCGCTCATGATTTCAACAACCTCATCGGAGGTGTTTTCGGAAATATCGATCTGGCGCTTATAGAGGGGAGAGAAAACGAGCGTGTTACCTATTTTCTTTCACGGGCGATAACAGCTATCGACCGGGCCCGCGGACTCACCCGGCAGTTGCTTACTTTTGCAAAAGGCGGCGAACCGGCGATGCAGACGGGGCCGCTGTTTCCCTTTATCCGCGAGACCGTGCAGTTCGCACTCAGCGGATCGAAGGTAACCTGTATCGAGAAGATCGCGACGGATCTCCGCCATTGCTCATTCGACAAGAATCAGCTTGGACAGGTGATTGATAATATCGTCATCAATGCCGTTCAGGCCATGCCGGATGGCGGCGTCATCGAAGTATCTGCAGTAAATGAGCGGTTCGGTTCGGGGGAGCATCCTCCGCTTACAGGTGGATCATATGTCCGGATTTCGATCAAGGATTCGGGGATTGGCATGCCGCGCGAAATTCTGCAGAAAATATTCGACCCGTTCTATTCGACAAAACCCAAGGGACACGGCCTGGGACTTGCAACCTGCTATTCGATAGTCAGCAGGCACAAGGGGTGTATCGATGTGGAATCGGAACCGGGCCATGGAAGCACCTTCCACGTCTTCCTTCCCGCCCCTGATATTGACGGAATGAAAAAGACATCTTCGACGGAAACGATACATCGCGGGTCCGGTACCGCAATTGTCATGGATGATGAGGAGGTGGTTCGTGAATCCATCGGAGAGATGCTTCTTATGCTCGGTTATTCGGTGCTCGATGCCGGCTGCGGCAGTGAGGTTTTTCCCCTGATTACGGCAGAACAGGCAGCAGGACACATGATAACGCTCATGATTTTCGATCTGACGGTGCCGGGAGAACTGGGCGGGCGGGAGATTGTCGATGAAGCCCGGAGGCAATCTTCCGGAGCTACTATTATCGTGTCGAGCGGGTATGCGGACAATCCGGTGATGTCCCGTCCCAGGGAATTCGGTTTTCATGCAAGTATATCCAAACCGTTTCGCATGACGGAGCTTAGCGCACTACTCGAAAAATTATCAAAAGAGGAGCGATCGGTCTGAAACGGGGAAGTTGCAGGATGGTTCCCGCCTTACGGTCTGCAGAAATGGCCTCCAGTCTGCAAGGGCGCGACATGATTGACGGAGCAGAGTCATGACGGCAAGGATGCTTATTCACTGGTTTTTTGCCCTTTCTTTCGCAGCGGCGCCACTGTATCCTGCACAACGGAACGGGTACTGCGCCAATCCTCGAGACGTCGGTGATCTTCCCGAAATACTTGAACATCTCGGTGTCCGTCTCGATCTTCCCGATTCCGTCCGGGAGCACGGCGACTGGCCGCATAATGAATTCGGCGACTATATGCCGCGCAGTGAAATCGTCGAGGCGGTAACCCTTGCACTCAACTGTGTTGCAAGTGTCATGCCCCGCTTCAACTGGCACTTTACCGATACGGTACAGCGCGAACAACTGGTTCTGCGGTTCAGGGGCGGAGGACTGAGCAGTTCCACCGTACCGCCGTGGTATATAAACAGTTCGCGTACCATAACGATCGGGTCGGGAGACGTTTCGTTCCACCGGCTTGACTTTGCAAACAGCCTCATGCGGTACCGGTATGATACCAGCTGGACAAATCCTGAATTCAATCAGGCGACCGGTGACTGGTCAACTATTGTCAATTACCGGTATTTCGGTACGCATCTCGGGCCTCACTGGGGTAACAAGGATCTGGCGGCCTATATCCTGCACGA
>Ga0316575_10000439_pt1 | contig 11874 bp, 7 predicted proteins | sample J5NA_FD_203072 | JGI IMG/M metagenome (GOLD analysis project Ga0316575, IMG submission 203072) | Rhizosphere microbial communities from salt marsh grasses in Alabama, United States - J5-7_050615r2r3 | ecosystem: Host-associated > Plants > Roots > Rhizosphere | place: USA: Alabama | collected...
ATTTTACTCATTTAATTATTGATGGCCAATATAAGGAGGCATATTCTCTTTTATGCGAAGATGATAAAAAAGCAATGTCATCTGACAGCTTTTTCGTTTATTTCTTCAACATTTCAAAAGATATATCTAAAAACAATGGAAAGGTTCTTGAGATCGGTAATATTAATATTATTGATAGCATTTTGACGAAGCAGAATGATACACTTGTCTTTAAAATTGTAGTACAAGTTTTAGATACTGCTGTTTTTTGGAAGCTTAAAGACCCAAGTGGCGGTATAAAACTTCATAAGGGGTTTAATTTTCCCAAGAAATTGGATACTTTAGGAATTTGCAAAATAATCATTCACAATAATACACCCTCCATTTATTTAGGCCTACAAAGCTTCCGAAAATATCAGGAAATATTAGGAAAAGCAAAACAGGAGTACAGGGATTGTGTCGAGCTAACACCAGTAAAACTTGATTTGACAAGAAATACTTATGATGAGACTACCGGGAAATTGTTTGTTAAGGTAAAAAACAATTGTAAAACACCTATAGAGAACGTTTACTTTTATTTGAAAGTCAGGGCTGTTAATTATCAATCCAGTATCGGAAGCTATACAATGAGTCCGCTAAATCCAGGAAGAGATACTATCATAGATTGTTATTTATTTGATTGTAATAGAATCGGTCTGCTAAACATGGGGAGTTCCGATAAAATGACTATACCGTCCAAAAATTTATCATTGGAAGCGGACTGGATATATGTTGGGTCTGATCAATGGGGTGCCATACTGAAAAAAGCCGTGATTGAATCAAATGTCAATCATACTTATATTGATAACTTAAATAGTATCTGTTCAAAATGAACAAATAAGAATAGCACGTCATACCGGCGAAGGCCGGAATCCAGGAATTTCCATTAAATTTAAAGGCTGGATACCGGTTTTCACCGGTATGACGTTTTAAATCCACTTATTCTGAACAGAAACTAAATAAGTTAGCCTCGCTTAATGCCTCAAAAATTGAGTTCAATAAAATTCTTGAGCGGGGCGGCAAAGAATAATGTATGCGGCAAAACGTCAACAGGCATTACATACTGAGCTCGCAAAGCCTTGCTTGGCCTACGGCATATTTTTCCGGCTCGCTACGCCGATCGCTTCGCGAACAGTTTGTTCCGCTTTAGGCACCACAAACTTTCGGCCGGGCAGCCGTAATAAAATTATGTAACGCCAACACGGTATTTAAGCGAAAGGATACCGCACCAGATGGACACACCGACAATACAATTCATCAAAGACAATGCTGACGTTTTTTCCGCTGCAAAGATTGAAGAGATTATCGAACATGAGTATTTAGCAGAAAAAGAAAGAAAACGCCAACGGGAAAAATCGGCAGAGCTTGAAGAGTTAATCAAGAAAAACAGGCAGGTTATAGAAGAAGAGCAAAGCAAAACCGCAATAGAACGCCAGCTTGACAGTGATTTTTTCGACCCTTATAACCGGAAACCTGATATGAGTCATCCTTATTTCGGTTATAACCATAAAGCAATTGAAAACCACCTGAAGATGATTACACCACAAGAAGCGGTAAGATTCCTTGTTGAATGCGAAATTGCCTTTTCAAAATGGATAACACGAAAACCCGAATGCGCGTATACTTATCCCGGTTTGAACGGGTGTCATATATGGGGAAGGCTGGAACCTAAACAAATTGAATATTTAAAGGCTGGTAAAATAAAACATTATGTTGAACTTGAGCTATCTGCTTTTTGGACGTTGAATTTTCAGCGGGCTATTACAGGGAGCTTGTTAAGAGAATACAAAAAACGGGCGGCGGCACTCCCGGAACCGCACACAATAAAGCATCCTGAAGAGATGTATCGACTTGCTAAAAAAGGTGATGGGTGCACTGTACAAGAAGAGAAAATGCTGGCTGCATATATAAATGCGTCTGGTACAAATCTCAATGATCAGGTTGCAGTGTTTCTTGAGTTGAACAGAAGTGCTACATCGATATTTATGGGTAAAATTTTAAATGTGGATGATGCTAATATACGCAGATTGAATTCATGGACAAACCGGAAGGTTGCACAAAAATGATACGTTTATGACACGGTAGAAAGTTTCGGGTTGTTGCATATTAAAGGGTAGAGATTAAGTTCTCTGCCTTTTTTTTATTTGTCAGTCAACAATAATGAACTATTAGCGGAAGGTGTTTACATGGCAGCAGTAGAACGAAGTTTGACGGCAAGAATCCGAAGGGTAGACTCCACCATTAAACAGATGGCAGATGACCTGCAGACCCCTTACAGCACAGTGGTGAGCTGGTTAAATGGATTCTCACCTTTACCGGATGAAATGCGTAGAAAAATTGAAAGCATAATCTCCAAGAAAGAGAAAAAGCTGTGAGCGTTGATTTTTTCAACTTTCCTTTCTGTATGCTGAAAAAGTTTCATTCTGACACTTGTAGCCCGGATCAATGATTTCAGATGGCACGACCTGAAGCACTGTTCAATCACATGGATGCTGGATACAGGCTATACAGAGCGTGACCTTCGGAACCTTGGTATTCAGTATTCCCCGGCCATGATCAACCGCTACTATCATACCGATGCAGGAAAAGTACCACACAAGGTACCACTCAAAGTACCACACCTGAAGACCTTCAGAGCGTCGTTTAGTCAGCCAGTTCCCATTACTTGACAAACAGGGTACCACACAAAGTACCACTATTTTGTGGTACCGGGGGGTATTTCAGAGGTTTAAACAAAATCAGGGGGAAAATAAAAAAGCCCCAAAACCGCGTTTTCTGCATGTTTTGAGGCATTTATTAATTACGGCCAAAGGGACTCGAACCCCAAACCTTCTGATCCGTAGTCAGATGCTCTATCCAATTGAGCTATGGCCGCAAAATATCAAAGATGTTCACAAATGGACTTCTAAAGATACTATCCGGGAAGAAAAGAAGCAACCATACGCAGCACCGTCATCTGTTCGAGAAACAGCATTTATCTGAAACTGTTGCATTGAGGAGATTGAAGGGGGGAGCACATTACGACAATGTAACAACCACCACTGCGAGCAAATCCGTTCTTGTAAAAAACATTGGAATGTTGTGGTTCCCGACAAAATCAACGACGCCGGACACAGTTCCTGTCGAAACTGCGCTCGCGACATCACCGCAAGTCGGATGAATCATTTACCGCACTCCTCATCAAACAGATCGGTTCATCCTGCGGAGCATGGCTCTACAGCCGGTATGCAATCATCCATCCCGCGAGATGCAATACGCAGTTGAACTTTTCCGCTCTACGCACGTTGTTACCTCATCTTATGCATGACAAACATTTCCACCTGCGGTATTCAGGAGTATATTTAACCTAATTACCGCAGTTGATTCGAGACGCTCCGTGTAAGATCTTGCCGCATCTTGCATTGCGAAAATGCTCAACGTGCCTCCCCGGGCACGCCTGCGCTTTTCACAACGCAATCTACAACAATATCTTACACATATCACTCACGCCCAACTGCGGTAATTAGGTTTAAAGACATGGAGGTACCCATGAAAGAATACCCTAAAAAAATCCGCACAGAACTTCAGCGACTCGCCGGAACCGCGTATGACCGCGACATGGAAAAGGCATTAACCGAACTGGAAACGCATTTCAGACGGTGGCGCTCGGGTGAGATTTCGCCATTCGATCTCAACAATCTGATCCATGCGCACCATGACGGAATCTCCCGGGATCTCTGGAAATTCTACCACCATCATCCTGAAAGTACAGTACCGAGAGCCATTGCAAATGGCACACTGAAGGAGGATGAAATACCGGAGGAAATAATGGATTATCTCGCAGAAACAGTATCATACTTCCGCAAAGAGGAATCACATGACATTCAATCCTGATGATTTTGAAAACGAGAACGACGATATCTCCGGCTTCTACGATGATGACGGCACCAAAATCAATCCCGACCTTGTGCCCAGACCCGGGCTCTGTCTTACCTGTAAAAAAGAAAACGACCGCAGCCAGGAAATACTCTGTACGATGAACCGCCTCGATCAGGCCGATGAAGAAGGGGAATTCATCTGCGGTGCATTTGAACCGAAACCCGGTTGCTAAAGCTCATTTCCCGGGTAAGCGTCTCATAAGAACCTGCCGGGTTCTCATCGCATCAGTTTGCGGCACCATCAAGAAAACGCGACAGGAACGGTATCGCCACGTCGGCTATTTTTTTCATTGTCGCATCATCCGGAAGCGGCAGCTTCAGATTTTTCTTTCCCGTTGCGGAATCTGTTTCGATAAAAGAGTTCACGTCGAACGGAACGGGCGTTCGCGCAGTACTCCCCGATTGCGCTGCTGCACCGAACAATGTCGACAAAAGCTGCACCCCGGTCTGAAGCAGTGCGGCAAAGGCTTCTTCTCCGCCGGAAGTTTCTTTCGCGGTTGCAGCCTGCACTGCTCCGGGCGCTTCCGGCAAACCGGTGCCGGCATCTGTTCCGGTCTCCGCGCGAATCATCTTTTCGTTCTCCGCCGCCTGGGCAATTTCCGAAACTTCTTTCATGAACCGGTTCAGGCGCGTTTCGCCCATCATCACCGTACTTTCACCACCGTCAAGCACGCCGCTGAAAACCGACTTCTTGAATTTCAGCACATTGATCATCCCCTGTTCAATCGTCCCCTGAGCAACGAAGTTGATGACGCGTACCGGGCTTTTCTGACCGATGCGGTGCACTCTTCCGATCCGCTGCTCAAGCCGCGCCGGGTTCCACGGCAGGTCGAGATTGATGATCACCGACGCATTCTGAAGATTAAGGCCGGTCTGCCCCGCATCGGTTGACAGAAACACTCTCGTGGCCGGGTTGTTCCTGAATTGATCCATCAGCTCTTTTCTTTTGGCGGCAGGCACCCCTCCATGCAGATAGACATATCCGATATCCGCCTCCCGAAGCACCTCTTCGACGAGTTCATGCATCGTTGCCCACTGACTGAAGATGACCGCCTTGTCGTCACCGCTTTCAACAATGTCCTGCAGCACCTCTCCGAGCAGATGCACCTTATGCCCGGACCTATTCTCTTTGTCAACAAGATACGCATCATTGCACGCCATCCGCATCCGCTGCAGCGCAGTCATCAGCCGAAGATGATCCGCTTCGGACAGGTAATGATATTTCGCCCATTTGGCGGCGATACGGCGGACGATTTCACTGTTGTCATCGTGATACTCGATCTGCAGTTCCGTCATCGGTGTGAAGTGCACTTTCTCAAGTCTCGGCGGGAGTTGCTGCTGCACCTCTTTCTTGTTTCTCCGTATCAGAATCGTTTCGAGCGATGTGCCGATCTCCGAGAGGTGCCGGTACCCGATCACTTTTCCGCGATCATCCTTCACCTCATGTTTGTCAAGAAATGAGAACAGCGGTCCCAGACGATACCGGTCGATGAACTCCACTATCGAATGCAGCTCCTCGATGCGGTTTTCAAGCGGTGTACCGGTCAGAGCAATGGCATACGTGCTCCTGATTTCCTTTATTGATTTCGCCGTTCTGGTATTCCAGTTTTTTATGCGCTGCGTTTCATCAAGAATAACCAGATCGAACTCCAGTCTGTTGATGCTGCCGATATCACGATACACCTGTTCATAACTCGCGACGGAAAAGAACATATCCCTGCCGTACTGTTCCTTTCGGACATGCAGCGCACCTTCAATAACCTGTACGGAACGGTCGCAGAATTTTTCTATCTCCGACTTCCACTGATACTTTACCGACGTCGGCGAAACGATGAGCACCCGTTCAACGGAAAAATGCTGTGCAAACACTTCCGCAGCGGCAATGGCCTGCAGTGTTTTTCCAAGCCCCATTTCGTCGGCGATAATGCATCGTCCCGCAGTGACGGCGAATTTTACTCCTTCAAACTGATACGGATACAATGATGCCTTGATGTTTTTGATCGTTGTCGTGGTACGCCCGCCGAACACCTTTTCCGCTATACGCCGACGACGCGCCGCATCGTTGACTTGCGCAATCAGCTCAAGCGTGTCGTCATAGCAACGGACTTCATGCCCGCCGGTTTTCATTTTCCTCAAAAATGTATCGAAGCATTTAAACCCATAGGGCTTAAGTGAGCCGTCCGTGTTGACGTAGGTTTTAAGTGTGGCATTTACACCGACAGGGGAATCTGTTCCGACTGCGACCATAACCTTCCGTTGTTCTCCGTATTTGACATATACTTCGGAGTAGGACGGAATGAATTTCTGTTTGAAATACGGAGCGTTTTTCCGGTTGTTTTTCAGGTGTGCTTTAACAAAAGCTATATGTTTGCAAACCCCGAGCGTATTCACCGCAAAATCAGGACAGGAGCAGTACACCTCACCATCCTGTTCTCCCCTGACCGCGACCCGATAGGTTTTTTCCGATTTCGGATTGTGCACCGAGAATTCGCTGTACACCGGATGTTCCCCGAGATTTTTGACGATAAAATCCTGTTCTTCCCCATATTCGACGCGGAGGGCTGTCTGCCATTCCCTGAGTGTCATGTTCCCGGGTTTTCTTGTTTTCGGCGTTTTCTTCTTTTGCTTAGTCATTTTTTTCTCTGCCATAAAAGTATCTCCCTGTAGTTTAGTTTCGGCACACCTTCCCTGTCTTATTCAAGTACTGCTTTACATAGTCGAACGGTATGAACTCCTGCTCCAGCCGGACCGATTCTCCGAAGGTTTGTGAACGCAGGTCGCGATACAACGCATGCTCCTCTTCGGTCAGATTTTCCGGGATTGTATCAAACGGTACAGCTTCCCTGACCCAGTGCTGCCGGTAAGCGAGCAGCGTATCCCGATCCATGAGAAATGATTTCACCGACGGGAACAGCTTCCTGAACTGACCGAGAATAGCGAACCCGTGCGTATCGATATCGCCCCAGTACAGGATCTCCCTGTTTTTGATCCAGCGCGCATCCTGCAGGTACCCGAACCCGTACCCGCGACCGAAGACAACAATACTTTTGTCAACCATTGGAAACGCCAGCCCGTTGACGTCATTCTCGGTGACGAATACCGTGTCGACATCCGGATTCAAGGTGCAGAATTCATCTGCCCTGACGGCAAGATCCGAAAGCCCGTGCAGGAATCTGCTTCTGTCCAGAATCCGGAACCTTATCTGCACCGGTTTTTCCAGAAAGCCGTATCGACGTTCAAACCCCTTTACGCCCGTCGCCGTGTGGTCGATCGTTGACTGATCAAGAATGATGTCGAACCATTCCGTAAGAAGTTTTTTATGTACTTCAATGAATTTCGTATCGATATCGGGCAGACTCAGTTGCCGCAGGTAAATTCCCGGTTTCGGTGAACGCTTCTTCCATTCCGCGACCCGGAGCAGTTTCCGCATCACCGGTACCTGCTCCAGCAGTACGAACGGATGTCTCAGAATCCACTCCTTGAGCTCCGGAAAGACGGCAAGCACTTCCCCGGCAGTTTTTTCAAACAACCTGCAGTCCGCACCTTTACCGATAAACCGAAGCAGGTTTTCCCGTGAGTCAAACACGACTGCAACCGGGAGTTCATTCTGTCCGATAATTCGGTTGTTTACCTGCCGGTATTCAATCTGAAACAGTTGCGTTGTATCCGTTTCAGGAAATTGCCGGACCCATTCCCGTGCCTGGTCATACTTGTCACTTAATTCGTTCGATCCGGGACCACGCAACGGAATCCTGAAGGGAAACAGCCCTGCGGGTTCCAGACAATCCCTCAAAAAAATACCGCTGTCCCATTTCTTCACTAGTGCACTTTTCACCTGTTTGATTGTCGACCATTTTTCCGGTACTGCTGCCATCATGCACCTGCCTCTTTTTCAGCACGGTATTCCTCAATGGTAAGGTTGCGCAGGAGCGACTCACGCCCCTCGGGATTGTAAACAAACCCCACGCTTGCCACATACGGCTCGATGATATGTATCTTCTGCAAAGGAGTAACGATTAAAAGCTGCAGGTTGAGCTTCCTGAACAGTTCCAGGCCGAATCGCGTCGATTCATCGGAACCGCGACCGAACGCCTCATCGATCACGACGAACCGGAAACTTCGTGAACGTATTTCTCCCCACTCGAGACCGAACTGATACGCAAGACTCGCCGCGAGCACCGTATAGGCGAGTTTCTCCTTCTGCCCGCCCGATTTACCGCCGGAATCGGTATAATGTTCATGCTCGGTATCGTCTTCGATCCAGCGTTCCGATGCCGCGAAAACGAACCAGTTGCGGACATCGGTGACTTTCACGGTCCAGCGCTTGTCGACATCCGACGATCCTTCACGTCCGCGGAACCGGTCGATGATCGCCTTTACCTGAAGAAACTTGTTTTCACCGTACTGTTCCTGTTCCGAACCGGTAAGACTGCCTTCGGTGCAGGCCCGGAGCGATTGCTGAAAATCACGAATTTCAATATCACTTGTAATTTGATCTTCCAGTATGATATACCTTCCCGGGTAATACTCGATACCTTCGAGGGATTTATTTATTCTACCGATCCGATCTTTAATTTCCTGTCGCTCTCCGATCAGTTTTGCATGAAAAGTGGCGATTTCACGTATAGCATTTTCATTGAGCAGTTCTTTAAAACGTTTTTCGAATTTTGGCAGATCATCCGCTTTGAGCCGTTCCAGCATTTTTTTGAATTCCGGCCCAGATTCAATTCGGGCGTCGACCTCATTCGTTTCGGCGACATAGTCCCTTCGGTACCCTTCCATGCTTCTGATAATTCGCTCTTCGAGCGTTTTGAGCCGCCTGTCTTCATTGTCGATTTTCTTCTGCAGCCATTCACGCATCTCAGTCTGCCGGTTATCGGCCGATTCCACCGAAAATTGACGGTCCCCGAACACCTCGTCACGCATTGCACCAAGCTGATCCATGAAGGGAAGTACCTTTTGCAGGGCTTCATCATTCAACAGCTCCCGGCACTGCGTTAAAAGCCCCTGCGCCTGGTTCTGTTTCTCTTCATTTTTTGATTTCTCATCTTTCTCTCTGTCCAGCTTTTCATCAACGTCTTTTATCGTTGTTTCCAATTGTACCAGTTGTGCCTGGAGCGCCTTGAGAATATCGGATGTGCTTTCAAGCTCCTTTCGTTCGCGTTCAAGTTCTTCGATCTGCAGTGCTACCGGTTGCCAATCGATTTCTTCAAATCTTGTATAACTTTCAAGTTTGACAAGCAGCGTTTTTTCGGCATCGTATTTTTTCTTCTCTCCCTGAAGTGAACTTATTTCCGATGCAATTCGCTGAATTTCTTTTTCCAAAGCGATTTCCTGTTTACCAAGAAGCGTGATTTTGGCCTCGTTGCTCCACCCGAGAATGTATCTGCCGCGATCAAGAAGATCGTGGCGATCATCTTTCTCGTGACGATTGCCGGCACCCTTGATCTGGCCCGAGATGGTGATCGCCTGTTTTTCACGCCGGAACTGGTCCATGGTCGAGCAACATACATAATCGAACCGTTTGCGGATTTCAGAATCCACCCAGGTGTAAAATTCGCTCTCCGGTTTTATAGAGAGTTTATATACCAGCGATTCCGGGTGCAGTGCAGCATTTTCATTATCCTGCTGTTTGAGAGGAACCCTGAAGTAAACGATACGACCGCGGAGATTCGTTTTTTCGACCCAGTCCGCTACCCGCACATAGAGCCGGTCGGGAACCAGCAGCGACAGCCCGAAATTACGGAGCAACCGTTCGATTGCGCCCTCCCATCTTGCATCTTCCTGACGAACTTGCAGCAGCTCCCCGACAAAAGGAACATCATCCACATCAATCCCGAGCGATCCGCATAAGCTCTTCCTCAACTCAACCTGTTTTGAATCAATATTACTTCTGCGTGTTTTGAGGGATTCCAGTTCGTTTACGATTTTACCGTGCTTCTCCCGTTCCGCGATCATTGCGACCTCGGTTTCAGTACGTCTGTTCTGAAGCCCCGCTTCATTCCGATCTACTTCGACCCGTCGTTCCGCCGCGTGCGATTGATTCTTTACAAAAGTATCAAGTCCTACGGCATCGGGCAATTCAAGCTGATCAAGAAGCATTCGATACTCTTCGAACTTCCCTAACCTCAACGTTTTTTTCTCCGTCAATGTCTGTATTTCACTTTTCAGGCGCTCGATTCGATCGCCGCCGTTTTCCGCAATTTCCTGACGAAGATGGTCCCGCTGCGCATGATGGAGCGTATGCTGTTCTTTCAACTGGTCGAGACGCGCCGATAATCGGCGGTGGTCTTCACATAAATTCGAGATCCTTCTTTCGATAAGTTCCGCTTTTATCATCGAAAAATAAACGTGCAGACTTTCTCGGTAACCCAGTAGAAGACTCTTCCCGGATGAGACAGCCGCATGTTTGTCGAGATCAGTACAGATCGGCTGTAGAAGGCCGATCTGCCGTTTGGCCTTTAAAACCGCTTCGTGGGCCCGATTGAGATCATCAAAGTGAGCGATCAATGAGGAAATCCGCGAATCCATTTCAAACGATTCAAGCATGTGCGAACGGACAAAATCAGTCAGGTTACCGACTGATTTCATGGAAACCGTCTGAAGAAAAAGCTCCAGCGCCTGATCGTTTTCGATACCGAATCTTCTCCTGAATGAAGCGCAATACGGTGGAAAGCTGTCGAACACATCTTCAACAAAGGGGATGCTCTTCAATTTCTTTTTCAGGTTTTTTATATCGTTGCCAAAACCTGCGAAATGTCCCGCCACCGTCAGATCTCCGTCGGCAACAACAAAAAACCGGTTCGGCTGTCCCTGAAGATCCTTCTGCCAGAACACCTGCGCAAGTGTTACCGTCTGCAGGTAACCTTTGTTTTCAAAAACGCCGAGAATGACCGAATAACTGTTCTGATCACGTAAAGCTACCGGTTTCGCCCCATAACCGCCGTCGGTACGCGCCGATTTGTAATATCCCAGCACGTACGACCTCAACGAACGTTCTTTACTTTCGGCTCCGGCGGCCTTGTTGTACGAAATCCGGTGCGCCGGAACAAGCAGAGTGGTTATCGCATCGACGAGTGTCGATTTGCCGGATCCGATATCACCGGTAAGCAACGAATTCTGTCCTCCGGGGGTCAGCGACCATACCTTGTCATGGAAGGTACCCCAGTTGAATATTTCGACACGTTTAAGACGAAACCCTGCCAGTGCATCATTGTCATCAAAACCGAACGACAACTGATCATCCATGTTCATTCTCCTTTCTCTTCCGTTGCACCGAAGATATCAGGAGCAATGTACGCTTTGAGGCGCGCGTCAAAATCATTCAGCCATTGCGCATCCACGAAGGCTTTCAGCAGCCGCCGGATTTCAATCTTGCCGGTTTCGGTTCGTAAACGACGGGCAAACCCGAGTTCGATGACTTTGTTTATGTAGGTGTCAATCTGGTCGACAAGCCGCGCTTCATTCGACCCTGCCGACAGAAACGTTTTCACCATCTCGACGATCTCATCCCTGCCGAGTATAAGACGGCTTTCACCGCTGGTCGCATCATGCTCCGTAAGCCTTCGCCGCAATAATGCCAGCAGAAGACTGACCGGATAGGAGAGCTGACGCTTCATCACCAGACGGGGCAATCCGGTCTCTTCACCGTGTGACGGCAATGTCTGAAGGAAGGCAAACCCTTCGTCTTCATATACGATCAATTCCAGTCCGATCTCCCTGACATAATCTTTTATCCGCACCTGAAGCGAAAGAAGGTTCTGCCAGAGCCTGATGTTCTCATCAGCATAAATGACACCTTTCAGCAGAGTTATCAGGATTACCGAAAATCCGTTGCTCGCATCTGTTTTTTCATTTTCTGTCATGGTGGTTCCTGTTGAATATCATTCGTGGCACAATCGCTTTCTTCCTGATACCGCCGGCGTCAAGCCATCCGATC
>Ga0316575_10000440_pt1 | contig 11859 bp, 11 predicted proteins | sample J5NA_FD_203072 | JGI IMG/M metagenome (GOLD analysis project Ga0316575, IMG submission 203072) | Rhizosphere microbial communities from salt marsh grasses in Alabama, United States - J5-7_050615r2r3 | ecosystem: Host-associated > Plants > Roots > Rhizosphere | place: USA: Alabama | collected...
ATCGACGAGCAGGGCGAAACGCGCGCCCAGGATCGTTTCGTGATCACCGCGCCGGTCGCCGGCAGGCTGACCCGTATCGGTTTGCGCGACGGCGATGCGGTAAAGGAGAACCAGGTCGTTGCGCAGATCGCGCCTTTGCCGCTGAGCGTGCGCGAGCACAACGAACAGACCGCGCGGATCGCCGCCGCGCAGAGCCAGCAGCGCGAGGCTGAAGAACAGGTGCGCCATGCACAGGAAGACCTCGCGCAGGCGAAGCGCGAAACAATCCGCGTAGAACGCCTGGTCAAGGACGGCTTCATGTCCGCGCAGGCGGCCGAGCATGCGCGCAACGCGGAGATCACCATCGCCAATGACCTGGCAGCCGCGCGCTTCCGCGCCAAGTCAGCCGCAGCGGAAGTCCGCCTCGCCAAATCCGGCCTGATCGCGGTGGAAGGCGGCAAGGATGCGCTGTTCAAGGTGCACTCGCCCGTCGCCGGGCGCATCCTGCGCATCGTCGACCCGAGCGAGCGCGTCGTCGCGGCGGGCGCCCCGCTGATGACCGTGGGCGACCTGAGCAAGCTCGAGATCGTGATCGAGCTGCTGTCGTCCGAGGCGGTCAAGGTCAAACCCGGCATGGATGTGATCATCGACGGCTGGGGCGGCAGCCAGCCGTTAGAGGCTAAGGTGCAGCGCGTCGAACCCTATGCGTACACCAAGGTGTCCGCTCTGGGCGTCGAAGAGAAACGCACCAACGTGGTGGCGGACTTCGTCAATGCGCCGCAGTCGCTGGGTGACGGCTACCGAGTGAATGCACACATCGTGGTGTGGTCTGCCGATCAGGTCACCAAGGTTGCCGCGAGCGCGCTGTTCCGCTGCGGCGAATCGTGGTGCGCATTCGTGGTGGACAAAGGACGCGCGAAAAAACGCGTCGTCAAAGTCGGACAACGCAATGCACAGGAAGTCGAAGTGCTGGAGGGACTCGCTCCGGGTGACACGGTAATCCGCCATCCGGCCAATCAGATCGAAGAAGGCGCAAGGGTTAAAACGTGAACTGAAATCAGGGTCTGTCCCTGATTATTCCCAATGATAATTCCCGGTTCTCCGGCCAGGCTATAGCATTTCAACAATCCACTTCGTCACCGTCGCGGTTGCATTGGCGCACTTGTCGCCGCGCGCTTCGTCGAAAGCCTTGTATTCGCCGGCATCCCACATGTCGTAGGTGCGACCGGTGAATTGCTGCTGCAACTGGCGGCAGGTTACGCCGCCGAATTCCTCGCGGAAACGCTCGGTGAGTTCCTTGCTCTTCTTGAAATTGTTGATGTGTCGTCCGCTGTCCAGCTTGTCGCGCTCGCGTCCATATTTTGCGCTCAACGCCAGGATGCCGCCGGTCAGCGCACCGCAGACACCCTCGCCCAACAGCCCGCCGCCGCCCGAAAGTCCGTGACTCGCCTTGACCGTCTGGTCGTCGACGATCCCGACCGTTTCCTGCACGGTGGCAAGTACGCACTGCGGGCAACAGCCGTAATCAAGCTCGTATTTGAATGCTTTCTCGTAAGCCTGTTCGCCGAGGTCGCGTTTCCGTTCGATGTCCATGATCCACTCCTGCATTATTAGCAATTGCTAATATGTTACGCCTCGCCTGGCGTATGCGCAATGAAATGTCTACATGCCGACATTTCAAAGTTGCGCTTGTATTTGAATTTAGTTTATATATAATCAATCCAATTAACTGATCAGGAAGGAAGCACCGCGTTGAATACCAGGGCCTACAACATTGAAACACGCCGCAGGCAACAGGCCGAGCTGAAAGCCGGCATTGCGGCTGCCACGGTCGAGCTGCATGCAGCCAAGGGCGCAACCGCAACCAGTTACGCCGACATTGCCAAACACGCGGGTGTATCGCTGCCCACGGTGTACAAGCACTTCCCGACCATGGATGAATTGCTGCAAGGCTGCACCTCGCACGTCATCGCCAAGGCGCCGCCGTTTCCGGCTGAAGAGATTATGGCCGCACCCGACCTGCCCGCTGCCGCAGAATTGCTGGTGGCGGCGATGGAGCAGCAACACCTGCATTTCGAACCCTGGTTTGTCTGGCGCGAGGATCGGGTGCTTCCGTATCTGGCCGAGATAAATGAGGGTTTCCGAAAGATGCAGTCCGCCTTCGTCGCCAAATTGCTGGCACAGCATCTGGGCAAGGGAGTGCGCCGCGAAATGGTCGCCGGATGGGAGTCGATACTTTCCTTCGACCTGTGGCACCGCCTGGTGCGCAACCACGGATTGCCGCGCCCCGCAGCACGCCGCGTTCTGGTTCAATGTTTGTTGGCGGTTATCGAACCGACGCCAGCAGGCCCTGCCACCACCGGTTCAAGGAGAAAATAATGAGTTAAGCCCTTGCCGTTTCACGCTGCACAGAAACACATTCGTGCTGATTTTCCAAAAATATTAAAACTGCAATTCCCGTTTCAAATGCTATTCATGGTCCGCACGGCTGGCCTGAAAAATTTTATGCTTCACCAACAAGGGAGGATGTTTCATGAGCTACGACAGAAAGTTTCTTGTATTTGCACTGGGTTATATCGTCCTCGGCATGTGCCTGGGTATCTATATGGCTGCATCACATAATCACGCAGAGCACCCGACTCACGCCCATATCAATCTGATCGGTTTTGTTCTTTCGCTCAGCTACGGCATCATTCACAAACTTTGGCTCACTCATCCGAAACAGATCATCGCCAAGATCCAGTTCATTGCTCATCATGCCGGCGCGATAGCGATATTCATCGGCCTTTTTCTTCTTTACGGCGATTTCGCTCCCGAAGAAAAGCTCGACCCTATCCTAGGCATTGGATCAATAACTGTTTTAAGCGCCGCAGTGCTGATGTTTTACATGGTGCTCAAGGAAAAAGCAGTTAAAGCATAACGCTGCATCGAGAGGGGCGCATCTGTCTTTGTCCTTCCGCGCCCCTTCGATCCAGGCGATACCGGGTTTCAACCGCAACGATGCTCAGCCCCTGACCATCAAGAAATACCCGGCCGGTTGTTCGAATTCCCTTAAAATCCCCGGACACAAAAATTACAGTCCAAAAAACACCTCAAAGGGAATTCCTGCATGGGCAACCATATTTCGTCGGTCGACTATTTCATCATCGTCATTTACCTGGTCGCCACCACCGTGTTCGGCTCGTGGTTCGTAAAGCGCAGCAAGGACATGAAGGGCTTCACCCTCGCCGGAAAAATCATCCCGGGCTGGGCAATCGGCCTGTCGCTGATGGCCACCTACCTGAGCAGCATCAGCTATCTGGCCAATCCCGGCAAAAGCTATGCATCCGACTGGCGCCCCTTTGTTTTCTCGCTGACCCTGCCCATCGCGATCCTGATTGCGTCAAAGTGGTTTGTTCCGCTCTACCGCAACCAGGTGCAGACCACCGCCTATGAATATCTGGAGCAGCGATTTTCGCTGTGGGCGCGCGTGTACATGGGTGCGGCTTACATCCTGCTGCAGATCGGCCGTTTTGCCGTGGTGCTCTATCTCACCGCATTGGCGCTGGCGGCGCTGCTGAATGTCGACATCAAGACATTGATACTGCTGCTTGGATTCCTGACCATCATCTATACCCTGCTGGGCGGTTTTGCCGCGGTGATCTGGACCGACGTCGTCCAGGCCGTGGTGCTGTTCATGGGCGGGCTGGTGTGCCTGCTGGTGTTGCTGGTCAACATGCCGGGAGGCTGGGAACAGCTGGCCGCGGTCACCAGCCGCGAACACAAATTCGCACTGGGCTCCATGGATTTCGATATGGTCACGCAGAGCTTCTGGGTGATCTTCATTTTCGGCCTGGTTGAAAACCTGAAAAACTTCTCGGTGGACCAGAATTACGTGCAACGATTTTTATCCGCCCCCAGCGAAGCCGAAGCGAGAAAGGCGCTATGGCTGGGCGGCCTGTTGTACATCCCGATCTCGGCGATCTTCTTCATGATCGGCACCGCGCTGTTCGTCTACTACCTGAATGTGCATCCCGCGGATTTGCCGGCCAAGGCCGACCAGGTGTTCCCCTACTTCATCGTGCATGAATTGCCGACCGGCATGGCCGGGCTGGTGATCGCCGGCGTGCTGGCTGCCGGGATGAGCACGATGAGCTCGTCGCTGAACAGCGCGGCGACCGTCTACACCATCGACTTCTACAAACGCGTGTTGAATCCGGAGGCGGACGACCATACGCAATTGAAGATGATACGCACCGCAACTGGCTTGATCGGCGGGCTCGCCACCCTGGCCAGCCTCGCGATGATCAATGCAAAGACTGCGCTCGATGTCTGGTGGGAAATATCGGCCATCTTCGGCGGCGGCATGCTGGGCCTGTTCCTGTCCGCGGTATTGATGCCCAGGCTCAAATCGCGCCAGGCCCTGTTCGCCACGATTGCAGGCCTGCTGTTTGTCGCCTGGGCAACCGGCAGCAAGCTCTGGTTTGCCGGTGACGTATGGGCGTTCGGCTGGCACGCGATGATGATCGGGGTGGTGGGCACGCTGCTGATTATCGCAACCTCTTATGTGCTGCAATTGTTTGGTTTGTTGCAATCGCCGGGGCGGGGTTGAGTGTGCGGCTCTTTAAATAATGCGATGCCAGCCCCGTTCGTTAGCTTTGTCGATTGATATTCATTTCTGCAGAGCGTAAGCTATTTGTTCGACAGCTCTTCCTATTTCGACCCGCTCGTTAAAAAGGAGAAATCTATCATGCAAAATAAATCGATCAGAAATTTGATGCGTATCATTTTGACGATTTTTGTGCTGTGCCTCCCGAGTATCGCGAATGCCCAACTGACGTTCAACAGTATCGTGGTTTTCGGCACAAGCCTGTCTGATCCCGGCAATTCATTCTCACTTCTGGCTCACCCGATAGAAGGCATGAATCTGGAGAGCAATGTGAGCCAGAACAAGCCGCCCTACGATACGCTGGACGAGTCTCTCATACCGAGTGCCCCCTATGCGAAGGGCGGACATCATTTCAGCAACGGCGCGACGTGGATAGAACAATATGCCCAAGCGCGGGGTTTCGCGGCGGACGTCGGAGCGGCTTTCCAAAGCAACAGCCCCAAAGCGCGTAACTACGCCGTGGGCGGAGCACGGGCCACCGATTACCCGGCCCGGGTCAATCTGCCGCAACAGGTACAGGCTTTCCTGAATGATGTCGGGCAAATGCCGCCGGCGGATGCACTTTATGTGATCGAGATCGGAAACAATGACCTTCGCGATGCCCTGGTTGCGTTCCTCACGGTGTATCAGACAACACAAGACCAAGCCCAAGCTGAGGCAGCAGCGAATGCTGTCATGACCAACGCGCTGAACAGCATCGCCAGCAACATACAGACGCTTTACACGCTCGGGGCGAAGAAATTTCTTGTCATGAATGCGGCAAGGATAGACCTGGTGCCGGCTGTGACAGCATTGGGACCGCTAGCGACCGGTGTTGCAGCAAGCCTGACGAACGGATTCAATCAAGGGCTTGCCCAAAATGTATTGGGGGCGCTCAGCGGCCTGCCCGGCATCCAGATCGCGCATTTGGACATCGCCTCTCTAATGACCTCCATAATTCAGGCCCCGGGCGACTACGGCCTGACGAACGTCACCGATCCCTGCGTAACGCCGAACACACCACCGTTCACTTGCAAGCAACCCGACCACTACTTCTTCTGGGATGGGATACATCCCACAAAGGTGGTACACGCGATCGTATCGCAGAAGTTGGCGGCTGTCCTCGCAAACTATCCCAATCCATAGCAGCACCTTTTCAACACGGGGGAGTCCGTCATTCAACCCACCAGCTTATGGCTGGTGGTTGTTTGGCTTGAACTCGTGAATTGAACTTCGAAAACATAATCTGCCCCAGGAACGGACATGCCAGATGGATAAGCGGAGAAAGCGGAGAGGAACTTATAGTGCAGTTCTTGAGGCAATATGATGCTGGCCTACATGGCACAGACAAGGGAAGATGAATCATGCGCAAACCGCACAACACCGGCAGGCTTGAAGACATTCCCAACATCGGCAAGTCCATCGCGTCCTATCTGCGCTCGCTCGGCATCAACACTCCGCAAAAACTTGCGACTCGTGATCCGCTGGAAACCTACCTCGCCTTGTCCGGCCCCATGGGGAAGCGCCACGATCCCTGCGTGCTCTACACGCTGATGGCCGCGCAACATTATCTGCAAAGCGGAGAGGCTATCTACTGGTGGAAATTTACGGAGCAGGGGAAAATGATTCTCGCAGTGGAAGCACAACGCAAGGCAAAATTATTGCGACACTGACCCTCTAGTCTCACGGCGGCTCGCCTCGGGCGAGGTCAATCCTCCTCGCTAAGCAGGGTGTCCAGCCCATCGAGCAGCACGTTGACTCTGCCGAGCACATCCAGCCGGCCTGCCGGCGCGATAGCCGATAGCAGCTCATGCACCTGCGCCTCAAATTCAGGCGGATGCTTCGGACAGTTTGCCAGCACATACGCGGCCAGCCGCTTTTCGCCGGGATGGAACATACGGTTTATCGCAAAGAGGATGTCGAAATAACTGGCCAGCAAAGCTGTAATGCGGTGGTTGACGCTGATCAGATCATTGCGCTCCAGCGCCATCGCGATCTGGCGTGCATAGGACGACAGCGTGCTGCGCAGGATGGGATGATTCTTCGCGATTATGGCACGGCGCAGTGGTTCGGGATAAGGCTGCTCCGCCTTGGCCCTGAGCGCGGCAAACCACTTGTCGCGGTCGTACAGTGTATTCGAATGCAGCACGTTATAAACAAAACATGTGCTGTAGCCGACCGACGCCTGATGATGCAGCAGCACACGATCAAGCTGCTGTTCTATCCACGCCGGCGAACGATACATGATGTCAACGACGTTGCCGGTTCGCGACGCGACCCACTCATCCCCCGGCTCCCAGAAATCATTGCCTATGCTTGCGCGTAGACCGAACTTTCGCGCCAGATCGGCACGCCATGTCTTCGAAGGTTCGTGCTCGGCGTAGACATACAAATCAAGATCCGAATCCTCATCTGAGAGTCCGCTTCCCTGTGATCCGGAAATGACGACCGCCGTCACACCGGGCAGCTGTGCGAATTCACCCGTGAGTTCCTGCATCAATGCTTGCGCCCCAGATTCGATCATTGCAATTATCAATACCCGCTTCAGAAAAGCACAAATGACACATTCACATGTAAAGCCCGCCTGTTTGCTCCATCCAGTCCGCAATCCTTTCGACTGCATTCGGGACATTATTGTCGGATATATCCAGCGTCAACGTTGGCAGAATGGATGCGCCGACCAGCTTGCGCAACAATTCCTGCTCGTCAATGAATAATTGCAGGTCGTCATACTGGGACGGTTTGCCGGAAACCTTGAGCCGCTCGGCCCTGGCCGCTGCAAATGATTCCGGCGTCCGCGTGCAAAATACCATGCGGAAGTTGATCGGCCTCAGCCTGTCTTCCAGCCACTTGAAATCGTAATGCTTGCCGTACTTGCGCAACTGGTACATCTGGGTGGAAATGTGGAACCGGTCCACGATCCACGAATAATATCTCTGCAACTCGAACAGACGCACCCAGGTCCGGTAAGTCTCCATGGCCATGTCTTCTTCCTGGGGCTCAAAGTTGATCAATCCACGCCCCCACGGAAAGTTCGTAAAAGCGCACCACTCGGCCGAAATGATCGGCGAGTGATAACGATATTTGCGCGGCCCGACGATGCGCGGATGTTCATTAAGCGCGAAGGCGATCTCGGTCTTGTAGGTCAGGCGCGTGCCTTCAAGAATGATTTTGGGGCAGAGTTTAGGCATGGTTGATCCTCTCCCAAGCCACTCTGCCGCGAATCAAATTGAATTGCAACTGGTAGCCCTGTTTGACGCATAGGCGCGCTGGACGACCATAGCAATGTCGATCACGGCATGCTCTACACGCTGATGGCCGCTCAACATTACCTGCATAGCGGAGAGGCCATTCCATGGTGGAAATTCACAGAGCAAGGGAAAAAAATTCTTGCAGAAGCGGCAACGGATGAATCAGTGAACCCAAATGCGAAAACGTGATGCAGCATTGAGCCACCTAATTGAAACCGTGGTCCGCCCCGGATTATTCAAAAACAAATCCGGCGGCAAATTCCTCTAAGGTATCTCCGCACCTTTAGGTTGGTCCTTGAAACTCTCCGGCTCCAGGTTCTGTGTCAGGCGGAATACACCCTCCACCACATGGCGCTTGAGTTGCACTTCAACCATGAGTGTCTGATTGGGTTCGAAGTATTGCCTGAAGTCTTCAAAGGTACCCTGATGTTCCGCAACCGTGTAGAAGGAATACCCGGTTGCAGGACGTGCCGCGATCCTGAAACCGAACTTGCCGGCGAGCTTGGGCTTCGCAAACCAGTCTGCCATCACATCGTAATCGATGTAGTACGTGAGCTTTCCGGGATTGACCTGGTTGCGCTGGCGATCGACAAAGAATCCGGGCGGCAAATGGTTTTCACTGTAATCCGGCCCGGCAGTAAAGATGACATCGTAGTCAACGAGATCGTTGTCGCGGTCGTCGATGATGCGGAAAACGAACATGAAATAGCGATTGGTCACGAACTTGCGTTGAAAGATAAACAGCTCCTTGCTCTTTGTGACATGCTCGTCTTGCTGCGTCTGTGCTGTCAGTGAATTGAGATCGCCGACAAGCTTGTTGTATGAGTTTGCATTGTCCACCGCAAGGCTTCGCAATACCCAGGCCACCGTTGGGTGAGACAAACCGTCATCGGGTTTCACGCTCCGCATGATTCCCATCTTGTCGCCCGAGTGCGAACGGCCGGGCAGGACACCGAACGCGAACTGCTCAGTCGGCTTTTCCTTGACGAGCTTGAAATCGCCATCCTGCTGCGATAGGCGAATCAGTCCGTAGTTCATGTTCGCTGCAGCGGCCCGGACAACGCCATCGGAACCTTGTTCGCCGGTATAGGAATTCAGGTGATCGTAGAAACTGTGATCGATCGACTGTCCGGTGAGCACAAACATATAAAGCCCGGCATTAAGGCAGGCGTAATCCAGCCACGACAGATTGAGCGCCCAGCTTTGATCGCTGCCCAACTCCAGCCAGTTCAGAACGCCGGTGCCCGGCTGTACGCCTTCGGCGAAGAATTTCATTCTCGAAAGACGGCTCTTGCCGAGTTGTGCAAGTGCCGAACCATGATTTGCGGGCGCCAACATCACCAGATGCTGCAATGGACATTTGCCCAGTTGACCCTTGAAGTAATTGTCGATCCATTTTCGGACAACGGGCCCGCCCGTGGAATGTGTAATGCACGCGAATCGCTCGCCTTTAGCCAGCTTCGGCAGGATCTCGGCGTTGACTGCATTCTGCATGCCGCGCGCGATGTCATCGACGTTCACCTCGTCCGAAAAACTGACGTACTTGCCGAGATAGAGATGCTCGACCTTGATGTCGACACCCGCAGGCGCATTCTTTGCCAGCGCGATTGGCAAGCCGCCGTAGGTATCGGTATTGGTAACGCTCCAGCCGTGGACAAATACAACCAGCATGATTATCTCCCTTCAAATTTTGGGCAGGACGCCCAATGATCAAATGGGGTTTACCTCACGCGTGCTCCCGATCACTTCTCATCAGGCGCGGTGCCGGCTCTCGCCAGTGGTCACGCCGCCGGCGATCATGTGCGCCACGCGCAGCGGTTCAGGCAGTTGGCTATTGAGTTGCAGTGAGGCGAGCAGCGTTGCCGCATCCTCCGGTGCAATGCCGCAGCGCTGCACGAAGAGCGCGTCCATCGGCTCCATGGGACCGGCCGCCTCGATCAGGCGCCATTTGCGCGCACCGCCCGGCACTTTCTGCAGCAAGGCTTGGCGGATCGCCACAAAGTCGGGCAGGGAACGCACCACCACCAGCACCGGCAGTCTCGTGGCCTGATGCAGCCACTGCAGATCGACCACATTGAATCCGGCAAACGCGATGCCCTGCAGCAGGACGGCCTGCAGCTGGTCGAAATATTTGCTGTCGGTGATGCAGTCGATCAGGCGTTGTGCGGCATTGGCCCCGTCGCGCCTGACCTTGGTCGAGATCACACCGTCCAGACGATTGCCGGCAAAGACCGCGCCCACCACCAGCACGTCGCCCCGATAGCCGTGTTCGAACGGCGCATCGTCGAAGCCCACCACATGGGAAATATGCCGTCCGCTGTTGCCGGTTTCCGCCTGGGCGGGAGATGGTTTATCGGAAGGACTAGCCATAATTGACAATCATAGCGTCAAAACCCTCGCCTGCAAGCGTTGCGTGATGGACTGCACGGCATGCCAAGGGCTGGCATCGATGAAGTTCAGCAGGTCTTGCGCGTAGGTACCGTCTTCAGGAGTGAAGGTATAAAGCTTCCTTGGGGAAATGTAGTTTGACTGTGAGAAGGCGAGTCCGTTTCTCGGCAGTAGCGGTCATTTCAACTATCACAATTCTCTGACCGCTTTCGTAACGATTACGGAAGTTCTAATCGCTTCGGGCGCGCCCGAAGCGATAAATCTGGGCACTGGGAAACAGCTATTTCACTAACCCGACCGTCTGCTACGACCCAAAGCAGATACTGATAATATTACGAAACCTCAATGACCATAAAGATATTAACACTATAATAATATTATGAATGCTCGGTTTATACGATCAATAATTGGAACGCTAGTCTGCGTTGTATCTGTTTTTGTACTGAACGGATGTGCTGATGTTATTGGATCGCATAGAACCCAGGTACGGGATATGCCTGCAAAAATAGAGCACAAGCTTTCACCTGGTGATACGCGGCAGAAGGTACGCGCTCTCCTCGGACAGCCGCTGATTGATTCACGACGCCTCGGAGTAGAGGTGTATCAATTAACTGGTAGAGATCTAGATATCATTCTTTTCGCTATCCTCCCTGCACCAGTCCCTGGAACAAAAGTGATAGTGACTGTGTTAGTTGTATATGATCACCATGACATCGTCAAAAATATTGCATCAGGTTTATGGGAAAATAATATATCCAAACCCAAGCTTAGTGAAGTCTGGGTAAACGCTGGAGGATTTAGTTTCACAAATTTAAGCCCACACCCATTCATACCACCCGATACTCTCATTGGGCCTCCAATTTCGCGCAAAGAGTTTACGACTGAGCCAATCACCTCCGGGAGATGCGCTCTTATTTTTTTGCCTAATGACTGCCTAAATGGAAAAGTATCCTTGGATAGTAGCTTGTTCGCTGATTTTAAATACCTAGGTCGAGACCTAGGTCGAGGCTTTGGTCGAGGCCTAGGTCGAGGTGGCTTATGCTTCTCGCCATCACATACAAAATATGACACTTTTCACAAATTATTCATCCGAAAAGAAATCGCACCAGGACATCATGAGTTGAGTGTTCACGAAAGAATTCTCCATGGAGAATTTGAGAGAACTTTCGTATGTAGACAGGGTGAAACCCACTATGCGCAACTCGAAGTACAAAACATCATCCGCAATTGGTGGGTCGATCGGCTTGAAGGCTCGCTAACTATAAACACAACAGTGCCTGACAGAATTGTCGAGGTGGACGAACTACGCCCAATTTTATGGCATAGAGGAATCTGGTACGTACCACCTAATTAACTACAATCAATATAACTGATAATCAAAATTTCAATGTCTGCTTTTGGCCGAAAGCGGACGTACGCCAATTTCTACCTTAGAGCGCCCGAAGCGATTAGAACTTCCGTAATCGTTACGAAAGCGGTCAGAAAATTGTGATAGTTGAAATGACGGTTACGGCCGAGAATTAGGCTTAACTAAATCAAAGGTCAAGCTCATGCGGCCCCATTAAGCCTCTCAGCCCAACGCCCTAACCACCACCTCCTGCACATCCTTCGACA
>Ga0316575_10000442_pt1 | contig 11830 bp, 7 predicted proteins | sample J5NA_FD_203072 | JGI IMG/M metagenome (GOLD analysis project Ga0316575, IMG submission 203072) | Rhizosphere microbial communities from salt marsh grasses in Alabama, United States - J5-7_050615r2r3 | ecosystem: Host-associated > Plants > Roots > Rhizosphere | place: USA: Alabama | collected...
GCCGTCGCGCAGGCTGCGGTTATCATGCACAGGGGTGGATACGACTCACTTGGCAGAAGTTATTCGGAGCTACTCTTGTGGATTGACGACAACGACTACGAGATTACCGACCATCCCCGGGAATCATACATTGACGGAATATGGAACCGGGATAATCCCGATGACTGGCGAACAGAAATCCAGATTCCCGTAAGAAAAAAGCAATAACCCGCAGGCGGTCCCGGGCGTGAATTTTTCCGGCTCCGGAACCGCCTCCCCTCTTCGCCCTCCGATTCCCTCCGGGCAAGGGATGAATTATTTTATACCATCTTTAACTGCAGCCCCGACTTCAGCAGACATTTCTCCATTTCGGATCGCGAGGTTCTTGTAAGAACATTCCGATCCGGTAACCACGAAGGATGGTGTCAGATGAGTAGTTCACCATTGTCCTCAAGTGTGCTTTTACTGACGGTCGCCCTTGTGACGACGTTCACCTCCGGTGCAGCCGCGGGCAATGACGCACCACTCTACAAAAATCCTTCACTGCCGGTTGAAAAGCGCATCGACGATCTTCTCGGACGAATGACGCTCGAAGAAAAAGTCGCACAGATGATGTGCATCTGGGCAGACAAGAATAAAATCTACGATGAATCGGGTATGTTCGATCCCCATAAAGCCGATTCGCTACTGCCGGACGGCATCGGAGAAATCGCACGACCATCCGACCTGTTCCTGCGTGCTCCGGGCGGTGTGACACGGGGTGCGCGCGAGACTGCCAATCTTGTCAATGCCATACAACACTATATGGTGGAAAATACACGCCTCGGTATTCCGGTGATGTTCCATGACGAGGGGCTCCACGGATTCATGGCGAAGGATGCGACCTGCTTTCCTCAGGCAATCGCCCTTGCCAGCACCTGGAACCCCGCACTTATCGAAGAAGTGTATACGGTTGTCGCACGGGAGATGCGGGTGCGTGGTGTCTTTCATGCCCTGACACCGGTGGTTGACGTTGCCCGCGATCCGCGATGGGGCCGTATCGAGGAGACCTTCGGCGAGGACCCGTTTCTCGTCGGTGAACTCGGCGTGGCTGCGGTACGGGGTTTTCAGGGAACGACCCTGCCGCTTGCCGACGGACATGTGGCTGCGACGCTCAAACACATGACCGGTCACGGCCAGCCGGAGAGCGGATGCAACACGGCACCGGCAGCTATTCCGCAGCGAATGCTGCGCGAGGTGTTCCTGCCGCCGTTCGAACGTGCGGTTAAAGAGGCGGGCGTTCTCTCGGTCATGGCTGCGTATAATGAAATTGACGGTATCCCGTCACATGCGAACCGTCAGCTTCTCACCGACATTCTCCGTAAAGAGTGGGGATTTCGCGGAGTGGTGGTCGCCGACTACAGCGGCATCGCCGACCTTATGAACCGTCATCATATTGCTACAACCTCACAGGAAGCCGCTGTACTTGCCCTTGATGCCGGAGTGGACATCGAACTTCCCGACCGCGACGCCTACGCGACGATCCCCGCTCTTGTCAAGGCAGGAACGATCAGACCGGCTGCAATCGACGCCGTCGTCCGGCGGATACTGTGGTTCAAGTTCGTCACCGGACTCTTCGACCATCCATTTGTCAATGCCGATACCGCCGAGGCGCTTACGGGAAACAACGACGCCCGTGCTGTGGCACTCAGGGCGGCACAACAGGCGATGGTGCTCCTTAAAAATGAACAATCCCTTCTTCCGCTCGATGCGGCGAAATGCAGACGTATCGTCGTCGTCGGCCCGAATGCCGCAGAGACCATCCTCGGCGGCTACAGCGATGTACCGCGACAGACGGTAAGCATTCTTGACGGTATAAGGGCGCGGCTTGGTAAAAAGGGTATCGTCGATTTTGCGCAGGGAGTCAGGATTACCGAAAAACGGAGCTGGTTCGAGGACGAGGTGAAACTGGTCTCCCCGGCGGAGAACCGCAAACTCATCCGTGAAGCGATCGCCACAGCGAAAGGTGCCGATTATGCGATCGTCGTTGTCGGCGGTAATGAATCCACCAGCCGGGAAGCGTGGTCCGACCGGCATCTGGGTGACCGATCCACCATCGATCTGGTTGGTGAACAGGAGGAACTTGTCGCCGCCATGGTCGGGACAGGTGTTCCCGTCATTGTCGTTCTCATCAACGGACGACCGCTCGCCGTCAACTATGTCGCAGAGAGTGTTCCGGCGGTCATCGAGGGGTGGTACCTCGGTCAGGAGACCGGCACCGCCGTCGCATCGGTCATCTTCGGCGACGTCAATCCCGGCGGCAAGCTTCCCGTCACCATCGCACGTTCGACAGGACAGCTTCCTCTTTTCTACAGTAAAAAACCGACGGCCGGAAGGGACTATCTCTTCGGTACCACCGAGCCGCTCTATCCGTTCGGATTCGGGTTGTCATATACGACATTCTCATTCGAAAACATCCGGATACCGACACCGGAAGTCACCGTCGGCGAGACGGTGAAGGTAATACTTGACGTGGAAAATACCGGCAGCCGCTCCGGTGATGAAACGGTACAGCTCTACGTTCACGACAAGGTGGCATCAGTCACCCGTCCGGTCAGGGAGCTTAAAGCGTTCAGGCGTATGTCCCTCGCGGCGGGAGAGCGGAAAACCGTCGAATTTTCGCTGCCGCCGTCGGCATTTGCGCTCTACGACCGATCGATGCAACGGGTAGTAGAGCCGGGTGAATTCGACATCATGGTCGGATCGAATTCCGTACAGACGATTTCGAGACCGGTGACGATCAAAGCTGCGGCAAAGCGGTAACGATCGTATATTATGGATCGCATGAATGTATTTTCAGGTACTCCCCCATTGTGAATCTTTCAGAAAACGGAGAATCATGCCCGATACGATTCTTACCAACCTCCCCTTTTCCGCATACAACGGCGGCCGCTTTGAGTATCTTCTTAAGGAACCGTCTGCTGCGCAGCTATGGACGTTCCTCTCGGACAGGAGCAATATCTCACAAATGATTGATGCGGTCAAACAGGGAAAACCGGCCATCTCACCGCTCCTTGCCGAAGTCGAGGAACAGTTCGGAAGCTTCATCGCATCAGAGAGATTTCCCGATGATGATGTGGAAGTTATGGTGAACAACATGATACTGCAAATCATGGAACACATGGGCTATGAGCATGTCGCCTGCGGTATGCTGCGACAGGCGATGCACATCAAACTGAGCGGTGTCTACAGGAAAAGAACACCGGATACATTCAACTGAACTGTCCGGGCATTTATTTTTCAAAAATCAGCATTCATATCCATACCGATAAACACAACGCATCCTTTTATCCCCGGAGAGGATCACCACCATGAAAGCCGCCATCTTCACCCGATACGGATCATCCGAAGAACTTACCGTTACCGAATGTGAAAAAACCCTCCCGAAAGACGATGAGGTACTCATCAGGGTACATGCGGTTTCCATCAACGACTGGGACTGGCAGGCGCTTAACGGCATTCCTTTTGTCAATCGTCTCATCTTCGGGTTGTTCAAACCAAAACGACGCATTCTCGGAAGCGATGTTGCAGGACGTATCGAGGCTGTAGGAAAAAAGGTGCACAGATTCAAAGCCGGTGACAAGGTATATGGTGATCTTTCCAATTACTGGGGCGGTTTTGCCGAGTATGTATGTGCACGGGAATCCTCACTGACCGGAATGCCCGACGGCATGACCTTTGAACAGGCAGCAGCAATCCCGCAGGCGGGTGCACTCGCCGTGCAGGCACTTATTGAATCGGGCCGTATCAGGAACGGACAGAAGATTCTCATCAACGGCGCCGGAGGAGGGGTCGGAACACTCGGGATACAGATCGCCAGGCAATATACCGTCGAAGTAACCGGTATCGATCATACCGCCAAAATTGACATCATGCGAAACATGGGATACGACCGTGTCATTGACTATACGCAAACCGATTTCACCGGAGAACATGAACGCTACGACCTCATCATCGACACAAAAACCAACCGGCCGGTGCTGCGCTATCTGAGGGTGCTCGCACCGAACGGCACCTACGTTACCATGGGCGGCAATCTCGGCCGGGTTCTTCAGATACTGCTTCTCTCCCCGATCATCTCCCGAACCTCAGGAAAACGGGTTGTTGCCGTGATGCTTAAACCCAACCGCGGGCTGACGTATCTTAACGAACTGTTCGTCAAGGGTGCACTGCGTCCGGTAATTGACAAAACGTTCACCCTCGACCGGATCGCCGAAGCGATGCGATACTTCGGTGAAGCGAAACACAAAGGCAAGGTGGTGGTGGCGATTGCTGAAAAGGAATAAGCAGCTGTCCGGAAACGATTGCCCGTACGACAGCCGTATACTATTTTGGAAAATACTAATAGTAACCTCTAAAAATTCATTATTTACTGCAACCGGCTGCGAAAGCTGTAAACTTCGTTCCATTCGGCGGCCATATTTTCAATAATATGCCCTTCTCATGCGCCTCGTTTGCAACTTTCTCGCTCGGTTTCGCTACAAAACTGAACATTTAGAGGTCACCTTATGGAGAAATACAGGCATTAACATCCTGATTCGCCGGAATCCATAGCATCCGTAACCAGAAGCTCTGCCGGAACCAATGAACACACAAACACTTGCCGCTCCCATCGTGACTGCAAAAAAATGCGGCGTTTTCATCAGTTATCAGCACGTCAATCCGGACATGCAGTCTGCACAGGCACTGGTTGACCTGCTTGCCGAAACGGGAATCCAGGTCATTTACGACAGGCAGATCGAAGTCGGAGAGCGGTGGGTACAATGGATCGACGATCAGGTCCGTCGCTCAACCTTCCTGATCGTTCTCATCAGTGCCACTTCGATCAGAAGCGACATGGTTCGGCAGGAGATCCGTATTGCTCATGAATATTCACGGGAAAATGGCGGAAATCCCAGAATTCTTCCGATCCGCATAAACTACACCGGTGCACTTCCCTATGATCTGGCTGCCTACCTCGATCCGCTTCAGTATCTGCTCTGGACCGACGGCACTCCTGCGGAAGAAATCGCGGACAAACTGCTTCCGGTTCTGGTGCGCGAAGAACTGACGACTCTTGAACAACCGATCAATTCGGAGGGTGAACAGCAACAGTCGGAACTGTTCGCACAGACACTCGCACTCGGGGCGCCGCTTCCATCAGCCGATTTTCTTCTCGAAACCGGTGCCGTCAAACAGGATTCCCCCTTTTACGTCAAGCGGTCCTGCGACACCACACTCTTTACCCACGGCAAAGGCAACGGCGTCACGATGGTCATCAAGGGACCGCGTCAGGTCGGCAAGAGTTCCCTGCTCGCCCGATTCTATGCGGATGTACGCGACAGCGGCGCCACCTGTTTCATGCTCGATTTCCAGTCGATTGACGAAGAACGGTTCACCGACCTTCAAACGCTTCTCAAATTCATCGCGAGACGCATCGAAAAAACGCTCAGGCTTACTTGTCATGTAAACGACATCTGGGACGATGAGGAAGGCCCTAAAATCAACATCATGGATTATCTGCAGCAGGCGCTTATAGACGCTTCCGACAAACAGATCTATCTATTCTTCGATGAGGTCGACCGCGTCTTTCCCTACAAATTCAGTAATGATTTCTTCTCGACCCTGCGCGGATGGCATAACGAACGCGCCCACAACCGTTCGTGGAACAAACTCAATCTGGTACTTGTCCACTCCACGGAACCGCATCTGTGGATAACCGATGAATTCCAATCACCGTTCAATGTGGGATATACCATTCAACTTGACGATTTCACTACGGATCAGGTCAGTTTCCTCAATGCCGGGTACGGACGGCCGCTCTCCGAAACCGATCTGGCGGATTTCTGTGACCTTACCGGTGGACACCCGCTGCTTGTAAGGCAGGGTCTGTTCTCGATGAGTCAGAAAGGTTCGGGATATCCGGGCTTCCGTGAAGGGGCACTCGAACTTCACGGTCCCTACGGCGACCACCTGAAACGGTATCTCTGGGGTCTGCAGCAGAACAAGGCTCTTAATTCGGCATTCCTTGAAATCATCCGCCGCGGCCGCAGTTCCGACGAACTTCACTTCTACAAACTCCGCGCCGCAGGTCTTGTCAAAGGCGAAAGCCGCGACCGGGCACAACCGCGCTGCCGCCTGTATGAACAGTTTTTCGGCAGGCATTTGTGATCGACGGCCAGGCAGTGGCGCATTTTTACCGTGACGGCGGTACCCTTCCGCCCGATGCGCCGAGTTACATCACCCGTCCGGCCGACAGTATTCTTCAGAAATGCATCGATCACGGAGATTTCGCCTACGTGCTCGCTCCCCGACAAATGGGAAAATCATCACTCATGGCACGCACCGTTAATGAAATCAGGCAACAGAATCATCTGGCTGCTGTGGTCGACCTCACCAAAATCGGAGAGAGCGGAACGAATGCCGCAGCATCTTCGTGGTATCGCGGACTGCTGCGTCTCATTGCACGCGAGCTCAAGATCAGTTTCAATGTCAAACAGTGGTGGGAAGAACGCGACGGCGCTACGAACCAGCAGCTTTTTTACGAATTCTTCGCCGATGTCATTCTCCCCTCATGCAGCGGAAATGTGACCGTTTTTGTTGATGAAATAGATTCCACCATCCCGCTCCCCTTTTCCGACGATTTTTTCACGGGTATCAGGTCACTGTACAATGCACGTGCAACCGAACCGGCGTTCAACCGTCTCTCGTTTGTCCTGCTCGGAGTAGCCACACCGGCCGAACTCATCCGCGACTCCCGACGTACCCCGTTCAATATCGGTGTCGCCATCGAACTTACCGACTTTACCGTCGAAGAGGCCCTGCCGCTTGTTGCGGGGCTTTCGGGAAACAGGGAATCAAACACCGCTGCAATAAAAAGAATCCTTCACTGGACCGGCGGTCACCCCTTCCTCACCCAGCGCGTATGCGTCCAGCTGGTCAAGGAACACGGTGACGAATGGACAGCAGACAAGATAGATGCGCTTGTCGAAAAACTTTTTTTCGCACCGGGTGCCCGGACTTCCGATTACAACCTGTCATTTGTCACAAACCGGATTCTTAAAAGCCCGTTCCGTCCGCATCTGCTCACCCTTTACAAAAAGGTTCTTTCGGGCAGATCCGTCCCCCACGATCCCCGCTCCCTGGTACAGGCGGAAATCAAGCTCTCGGGGTTGCTGCGTACCGGCCCTGGGGATGTTCTCACGGTGCGCAATGCCATTTACCGGCAGGTATTCGACCGCCAGTGGCTTCGCGACGTTATCGCAATCAGCAAGGTACAACTCGTCGCCGTTCCGTCCCTCGTACTCTGTGCCGCATTCCTTCTGCTGTGGTATTTCATCATGCCGCTCCCCTACAACAGGGCATTGCGACTCGCACAGAGTGAAGATCCTGCTGCAGATACAGCCTACGCACACCTCTGCAAATTTCCAGGATACCGCCAGACCGCCGACATGCTCCTGCGGCAAATCTGGGAACGGAAGGCGGTCGGTTCGGAAATGGAGGACGGGCCGTTTCCCGCGCTTGTATGCAGACTGAAATCATTGTCGATTCATGACGACAAACCGGGACGGATCGAAGCCGGACGATTGACAAAACCATACACAGGCCTGCAGTTCGTCGTCCGCCATTCCGCAGCAGTCAACAAAATCGTCTACAGCCCCGACGGATCGAAAATCGCAACTGCCGGTAATGACAGAACCGTGCGGATCTGGGACGGTGCTACCGGTACCCTTATCAGGGAGATGCGTCATGACCGTGAAATCACTGCCGTAGCCTTCAGCCCCGATGGTGCCCGGCTCGCCACCGCCGGAAGCGACAACACTGCACTGATATGGGATCTTGTCTCGGAACGCCCCCATTTCACCGCTCTTAAACATGACAACTCTATTCTTACGCTGGAATTCTCCCTTGACGGAACAATGCTTGCAACGGCAAGCTCCGACAAGACGGCCCGCATCTGGGAAACGTCAACCGGAAAACTGATTACCGGACCACTCAGACACGACAATGCCGTCACGGCGGTCAGTTTCAGCCATGACGGGTCGCTGCTTGCAACGGCAAGTTTCGACAAGACCGCCCGAATCTGGAATACGCAAAGCGGAATTCAGGTTTCACCACCGCTTGAACATAGCGACTACGTAACATCTGTCTGTTTCAGTCCGGATGATTCGAAACTCGTTACCGCCGGCAACGACAATACGGCCCGAATATGGGATGTCAAAACCGGAACACCACTGCACGAACCGCTGCAGCACGGCAACAGGGTCAACAGCGCCGTGTTCAGTCATGATGGAACACGCATTGCAACCGCAGCGTACGACAATACTGCAAGAATATGGGATGTAGCGACCGGCGCCTGTACCGACACGCTTCGACACCGCAATAATGTCGTCGCCGTTGCGTTCTCTTCAGACGATTCCCTTCTTGCAACCGGAAGCGGCGATAAAACGGTCAGACTATGGAATACATCCACCGGCGAACCAGTCGGAACTCCCCTGCTGCATGACGGTGCCGTTACCTGCGTCACCTTCAGTCCCGATGATTCAACACTGGCTTCGGCCGGAGATGACGGCACGGCACGGGTATGGTCGGTGCGTGAGATCCGTTCATCTTTTGTCAAATACCGGAAGCAAAGCAGGCTCGTCACTCAGACCGCGTTCACCGCCAACGGTCGTGCCGTACTCGTCGTTGATGAAGATACCGCAATCCATGTGTGGAGCACTGACGGTATCCCGACAGTTGAAATCGTCAACTGGAAAACGGTACCGGTCAGAAAACTGGCATTTTCGGCCGACGGTTCCAAAATGGCGATCGCAGGCATTGACAGTTGCGTACGCCTCTGGGATATCCTCCAGAAAAAACCGGTGCCGGTGAGGTTGAAGCCGCACGACGCGGTTTCGGTCGTTACCTTCAGCAATGACGGTAGCCTTCTGGCGACGGCAAGCTACAACAAAATAGACATCTGGGATGCTGTCAGCGGCCACTCGGGAACCGATCATATACGGCATGGCGACTGGATCAATGACGTACAGTTCAATCCCGACGGCACGAAACTCGCCACAGCGAGTTCCGACGGTACGGCAAGGGTCTGGGATGCGGCAAACGGCAATCAGCTTGCCATACTGAAACATGACGGCCCTGTTTACTCATGCACGTTCTCTCCCGACGGAAACCGCATCGTCACCACGAGTTCGGGCAACAGGGTACAGTTATGGGACATCGGCAGCAGCGAACCCGTGAGTGCACCCGCACGGCATAACGGCTACGTTTACGCGACGATATTCAGCCCCGACGGCAGGCATCTCATAACGGCAACGTTCAACAGGCTCAACTACTATTCGCTTCAATCCGGGACTCTTATTCCGACCGCTTCACGTGCGCTTGCCGGCGTATGGAACGGCAGCCTGTACCCGCTCGACGAGTCTGCCACAAAGGTACTGGTTCCGTGGGGATTATCATCATCAGGTCTGGAACTTGACACCGTATCCTTCGAAACTTCGGACGACGAACAACCGTTCAACGGTCCCGTCGATTCGCTGATCATCAATTCATGGCTGCAAAAATTCGCTCTGCGGTTTACCCCCGACGGGAATATCGAACCACTGTATAACGAATGACTGACGGTCTCCCCGACAGCGTTTACCATCCGTACCATCATATTCCTGATGTCCTTGTGTCTGCCACTGAAGTGACACCTGAAATTTTTTTACTAAGGTCTTGACATGAGTCCGTCCCCTTGCTATCTTTTTAGTAGCATGATACTAATTTAATAGTGCTCTGGTAAATATACCACCGTACATGATTAACATCCCCGGATTGATCTAAGTATCAATCGGCACCGGGGACAACAAAAATGGAGGACGTCATGAAATTTCTGTGGACAACGATCAATGTTAAAAATCTGGATGAATCTGTCGCTTTTTATTCCAGCCTGCTTGAGCTCAAGGTGCTGAATCGCTTTCCCGCCGGTCCGGGAATGGAGATCGCATTCATGGGAAACGGAAGCAACAATGAGACACAGGTTGAACTTATCGCAGACAGCAACAACAGTACCGTCACCATCGGTGAGAGCATATCGGTCGGTTTTGCCGTCGACTCGGCGGCAGCGATGCTCGGAACGGTAAAACAGAAAAATATTCCCGTGCACAGCGGCCCGGTAGAAACGCCCCGGTTCGTTTTCTTCTGTATCAAGGATCCGAACGGTCTCACCATCCAGTTTTTTCAGAGTAAGTGATTATTTTAAACTGTCATACACGGGTAATTCTGTTCGAAATCGGAATCGGTATGACATGAAACTTTTATCGGTACTTATATAGTACTACTTTGTAACTTTGGAAACAGCGGTAAGTGTTATTATGCATTTTACCTCATTTCGCCCCCTCCGTAAGGTTCCCCCGCAGGGGGCACCTCTTTTCAAAGTCCCCCTGCGGGGGATTTAGGGGGCGCAAAATCTGAATGTATTGTTTTTAATAGTAAATCTGATAAAGTAAATCTTTCCACAAAGCAGCAAACCAGGGGAGAGAACAGATGTCGGATCCGATTCCGGGTAAACCGGTACGGGGCTCAAAAACAGGAGTCCCGATCATGGCCATTTTTGATCTACTTGGCAGAACATGGGCGATGGGTGTCGTCTGGCAGCTGCAGAACGGTCCCTGTACCTTCAGGGAGCTGCAGCAGCGGTGCGAGTCGATCTCACCCTCACTGCTCAACAGCCGTATCAAGGAGCTGAAACATGCTGATATCGTCGAACGGACACTTGACGGGTATCAGCTGACGAAACGGGGTTCGCACCTCGTGAAACTGCTGCGTCCCTTCGGAAAGTGGTCGAAGACATGGGCTGAGGAGGTGTTTGATATAAGAGCGGTTAAAGAATCATGATACTCGGCGTAGCATCCGCCTCACTTGACAGAACAGTAACGAGCAGCAATCCTGTTACCGTAAGCAATCGCATGATTCTCCCCCCACACCCCGCAATCCTAGGCAAACACAACTGTCCTGTTTCCGTATACCAGTGTCCGCCGCTGAATGTGCATCAGAATCGCATTGGAGAGGACAAGCTTCTCGATGTCCTTTCCCTTCATGATGAGATTCTCCACCGGATCGCTGTGCGAAATGCGGATGACCCCCTGATCGATGATCGGACCGGCATCGAGATCGGCTGTCACGTAGTGACTCGTTGCACCGATAAGCTTGACACCGCGTTCATACGCCGAATGGTACGGTTTCGCACCAGGAAAGGCGGGAAGGAATGAGTGGTGTATATTGATGATATTGTTGGGATAGTGACTGATGAAATCTTCACTGACAATCTGCATATAGCGTGCGAGGACGACGAAGTCGATATCATGCTCACGCAGAAGTGCCAGCTCGGCGGCTTCCTGCTGCTCCTTATTATGAGTGGAGATCGGAAAGACATGAAAGGGTATTTCAAACTGCCTTGCAACATGTTCGAGTTCAAGATGGTTACTTATAATAAGGGGGATCTCGACATCCCACTCACCGCTGCTGTATCGTGCCAATATATCATACATGCAGTGTGACATTCTCGAAACAAAAAGTGCCATGCGCGGCAACTGACGGGTGAAATGAATAGTCCACTTCATCTCGTATTTGGCTGCGATCTGGGTATTGAAATAATCGGCGATTTTTTCGGCAGGAATGAGAAAACCGTCAAGTTCCCACTCTACCCGCATGAAGAAAATTTTTGCGGCCCGGTCGACATGTTCGTCAAGGGTTATGACATTACCGTTGTTGTTGTCGATGAATTCCGTAACTTTCGCTACGAGCCCCTTACGGTCGGGACAGTGAATAAGGAGGATAACCGTATCTTTTT
>Ga0316575_10000447_pt1 | contig 11788 bp, 10 predicted proteins | sample J5NA_FD_203072 | JGI IMG/M metagenome (GOLD analysis project Ga0316575, IMG submission 203072) | Rhizosphere microbial communities from salt marsh grasses in Alabama, United States - J5-7_050615r2r3 | ecosystem: Host-associated > Plants > Roots > Rhizosphere | place: USA: Alabama | collected...
TGATATACCAACTTCTTCAGTGCCATCAATTTTACCGATATGTTGGAGTAATCTTGAATACGAATATCTGTGGTAGCCTTAATTTTTTTTTGTCACAGGCCCTGAAACAATAGCCCCCCAGCCTTCTGATGCTTCCTCACGGTAATGCTTGATGGCGCTGTATTCAGGTGATTTATACCAACGCCACGCGGCTTCTTCTGACTCAAATTCAATGACCACCAACCTCTTATGCGGACATCCTTTGACTTTGGCATCATCGTCCCGAATGATATACTTACCTCCATACTGCTGTACAGTGGCCAAAACAGCCTGCGGATACTTTTCATATTTCTCTTGGTCATTTAATGTATAATTCGAGATAACGTAACCAGACATAGCATCCTCCTTTCATCGCGCATGGTTAGTTTCAGTTTGCTTCAGAAACAGCTATACCCCCCATCGATTACCACTGCATCACCGGTGTGATAAATACTGGCATCGCTGGCAAGGTAAACCGCAATCGGCCCAAAGTCGGCCGGAACACCCCACCTGCGCTGGGGCACGCGGGGCAGAATTTTTTCATGAACATTTTTGAGTTTAAAAAAATCTGCGGTCATCTCGGTCTCTACCCAACCCGGTAAAATTGCATTTGCGCGTATCCCATACCTGGCATACTCAACCGCCAGACCGCGGATAATGGCGATTAGGCCTGCTTTGGCTGCGGCGTAATGTTCTCCTCTGGGCATGCCGAACTTGGAGGACATGCTGCTGATTACCACCAGCGATCCACCATCGCCTCGTTTCATCATGTGACGTATGGCTGACTGGAAGGTGAAAAATACACCTTCCATGTTTATGCCAAATATCATACGCCACTCCTCTATACTCATCTCATGGAAGGGTGTTCCCAAAATACCAATACCCGCATTGGCAAAACAAGCGTGAACCGCTCCCATTTCATCAAGGACCTTGGCAAAGCCTTTTTCGACCTGTTTTTTGTCAGACACATCGCATTTGAGTACCAGAACTCTTCGCCCGTATGATTTCAATTTTTGCCCGGCGACTTGATTTTTTTCTTCATTACGACCCCAAATGCAAACATCAGCACCGGATTCCGCAAGTGCTTCTGCCATTCCCAGACCGATTCCCCCGTTGCCGCCGGTGACCAGCGCGACCTTTCCAGTTAAATCAAAGCCTGAATTTGCCATCGTATATCTCCTTTTTCTAAGGGTTTCAGAAAGAGAAACTCAGTATATGAAATACTCGAAAAAGCGCATGGATAAGATAAGAAAAATAATTCGATTCTGAAAATCGAGAAGCACTTCAGGTCAGAAATAAAAGGAGAATCAGAAATTGATTAGATACATTTGTACCCAAATCGATGGATTTTAGTCAATAAAATATGGGCTTTTGCAAGTGATGATGAGAATATCATCAAAACTGATGACTTGTGATATCATCATTATTGTGGGACCTATTGTTGAGTTTCCCACGGGAATGATTCCAGATGAGCTATTATTTGCTTTGTTAGTTTGTTTATAGGTTGATTCGATCCAGTTTCGAGTTTGATCGGCATCCGGAACACTTCCCTGGTGAACTGGTTTACCGTTCATTACCAGCACCGGCGTCACCATAATGCCAGCCTCCAGAGCTTTATCCTCACAGGGTCGCAGTGCGTCGTCTAATTCCGGTGTCCATATGGCAGCGGCAGAAGGACAGCATTGGGATTGTCTGGAGCTGGATTTCATCAACCCAGATGTATCGATCATTTTATGGCAACCCAGCGCCCGGCAGCTCGACTTCAACAATTTCGATCTTACCGCTACGAGCCTCAAGTACTTTTTCTCGGTGAAAATCGTCAGCAGTCATTAAAAAGAGCGTTTTGCGATCCGGACCTCCAAGCATACATGCAAAACATCCACGTCCGGTAGAGATACGATCCGTTACTTTACCACCTTCTAAAACACGGAAACATTCTCCTCCAAGCGGATCTGCAACCCAAATTGCACCTTCGGAATCCAGACAGATTCCATCGGGAATATTCGGAGTGAGATCAGCGAATATGCGTCGATTTGTCAGAGAACCGTCGGGTTGAATATCAAATGCAGTAAGCCTTGCGCCATAGGTCTCTGCCACAACAAGTGTTTGAGCATCCGGAGTAATTACAGTCCCGTTTGGAAACAATAACCCATCAGCTGCTGGCTTAACTCTGCCGTCGCTGGTAACTAACACCATTGTTGATTCTACTGGGACAGGCTTCTCGACAGTTATATCGAAGCCAAAGTTACCGACATAGGCGTTTCCGTTACCATCGACTACCATATCATTACAGTGCCAGGTAGCTATATTGCTCAGATCGGCATGCTCAACGAGTTGATCGCCTTCCAGTCGGAGAAGTCGGCGATCAACCATCGACACGACCATTAACCGACCATCGGGAAGCCAACCGAGACCTGACGGACTACCCGGAACTTCAACAATCTTTTTGCATGTCCCGTCAAGCCCTGCAGTCATAACAGCTCGGGCATGCATGTCCGAAAACCAAAGTCGTCCATCATGCCAGCGGGGGCCTTCACCAAATATAATCCCATCGACCAAAGTCTTTCTTTGAAATTCCATGAATCCCCCTTTCTATGATAAAAAGGTTCCAAATCTCATCGTGTTTAACTTTATGGAATTTACTGTACATACCCCTTGATAAAAAATAGTAAATGTGTGTAGCGGAAGATCGCATATATGATTCTTTCCGAGGCCGAACGATGAAGTCGGACTTGTAGGTCTGGCGGTAGTAACCCCATTCAGGATGTTTTGACAGATTAAGTTTTTCAATCTGTCTTCTGACTTCCGTCCTCTGTCTTCTGACATCTGTCATCAAACGCCCCACAAGCCATCGCGCAGGCCGGAGGTGCGCTCGATTTGACGGGCAATTGCATTGCGGATTATCGAGCGGGTTCCCCAGATGGTGATTTTTTTACGGGCACGGGTCAGGGCCGTGTAGATCAGTTCGCGGGTTAAAATGGGAAAATCTTTGTCCGGCAGTATGCAAAGCACTTCGTCGAATTCGGAGCCCTGGCTTTTATGAACTGTCATGGCATAGACCGTCGTGTGTTCCGGGATCTGATACGGCTTGAAGCGGCGTACTTCTCCGCTATCACCTGCAAAAAAAACAGCCAATTGATCGTCACCGCCTTCAGCATCCGGCAGGGTGACGCCGATGTCGCCATTGTACAGTCTCAGCGGGTAATGGTTGCGAGTGATTAAAACGGGTCGACCGGCATACCATGGGTTTTCTGCCATCAGATCTGATGGTATCAGGTTCTGCCGGCGCAATACCTGTTCCGCAAGCTTATTGATGGCTTGAACACCCAGCGGGCTGATATTTAAGGCACACAGGATTTTGAAGCGCTGCAGGCGCTCCAGTGTTGCAGCCGGTTCACCGGTTTTCAAATAGGATTGATAACCGGATACAATCTGGCGGGACAGGTTTTCAAACAGGTCTTTGTCTGCTTTGAGATCTCGCCAGATGATGGATTTATCATTTTTATCGGCCAGCATTTGGAATGCCGCTTCCGGGTCCGCACGGTTGACCGCACGACTTAAAGCGCCGATACCGCTGTCGACGGCAAAGCGGTAGCTTTTTTGTAACACGACAACGGCGTCCTGCAGCCCTGATTGGGCACCTGTCGCTTGAACGCCATGTTCTCGGTGTTGAAGGTCTTCACCGGTGAGTTCTTTGATGCGATTCATAAACGGCGCTGAAAAACCATGCATCACATTCCGGTCGCAGATATCCCCTAAAACCGAACCTGCTTCCACGGATGCCAATTGGTCCTTGTCCCCGATTAAGATCAGACGCGCATTTTCAGGGACTGCCGCGAGTAGTTTGGCCATTAAGGCCAGGTCGACCATTGAGGCCTCATCCACCACCACCACATCCGCCATCAAGGGATTCTTTCGATTATGACGGAAATACGGTGAGCCGGTTATGGGCTTGAGCATGCGGTGGATGGTGAATGCTTCCGAAGGGATTGCGGCTTTAATTGATTCGGCGCAATTCATCTGGCTTTTGGCCTGCTCAACGGCTTCTTTTAAGCGGGCGGCAGCTTTGCCGGTGGGTGCCGCCAGATAAATTTGAAGCTTTTGCCCGGACACCTGTTCCAGCAGCAGGGCCAAAACTTTGGTGACGGTAAACGTTTTTCCGGTACCGGGCCCTCCGGTGATAACACTAAAATGTTTTAGGCTGGCAACCGCAGCCGCAATTTTTTGCCAGTTCGTTTCCTGCGTTCCAGAGCGGGGAAACAACCGATCCAGGGTAATCTTTAGTTGTTTGAAATCCAGACCTGCCACCGGGCTGTGAGCTCTTTTTTTAATCGATTTTGAAAGGGAATTTTCATAATCCCAGTACCGGTAGAGATAGAGCCGATTTTTATCATCCAGGATCAAGGGACAGACCTCACCGGGTCGACCAACGGCCGGGCTGGCCTTCAGCTTTTCACGCCATACACCGGGATCGGGGCATTCGATCGGCAGTTTGAAATCCTTTGTATTGATAAAAAAATGATCGCCTGCAGTTTCCAAATTAAAACAAATATCTCCCGTACCGGTTGCATGGCTGACCAGGGCAGCGGCCAAAAATATGTCTGGATCCTCTCTGGCTGAAAAGTCCATGATGAATTTAGCGAAATGAATGTCGATCTCACTTAGCAGATCATTTTGGCGAAGATTCTTTATGGTATTCTGATCGATCAAAAGTATTGCTACTCTCCGGTTACTCTATCTTTTATTATAAATCGATAGAATTCCTCAATTTTAGGCATTTTAGCTCATTTTAGGCATTTTAGGCACTTCTCACTTTAGAACACCTTTGTAACTTTTTTCCTCTGTCTTCGAAGATGAGCTGCTAATTTTGAGATAGGCTCTAGTTACGTATAACTTAAACTTTTGAAAAGTTCGGAATCAACGTTTTGCCCAAAGCATTTATCAGTGAGGGCTTGGGAAGATCGAAATAAACACCATATTCCGGGCCCCGCTGGCAATCGATTCCCCGGACAAATAAATAAAAAACGCCGCCAAAATCGGATGCGTAACGAAAACCGGGATTGCGCAGCCGCAAATATTGACTCAGCGCCAGCACATAAAAATGGTACTGCAGAACGTAAAAATGTTGCTGCATCGCAGCCTGCAGCGCTGCCTGATCATAGCTGTCAATGGTTGGGCCGAGATAGTTGGATTTCCAATCCACCAGATAAAACCGGTCCTGGTGCCTGAAAACCAGATCTATGTAACCTTTCATAAAGCCGGTGACCGGATGGAAAGCGAATTTTCCGATTCGGTCCGGCAATTTCTCTCCGCTGTCAAAGCGGCTGTGTTTTTTGAATACGGATCGCAGCTTTTGCGGTGTAATTCGATTTAACGGGAAATAAAACTCCATCTCATTGACCCGCTGTTCGAATGAAATTGAAGATAGCGCCAGTTCCGATTGGGCCGGACTTAAAGAAACCGTCAGAACATGGGCCATCGTCTCGCAAACGATATCATGCCAGGTGCTGTCAAAACCGTAAGCTTGCAGTCCGCTTCGAACAGTCTCGCTTAAAGCTTGAGCCGAATAGTCGGTGTAATCCAGATGCTCGAGTATATCATGGAAAAAATTGCCGGCACGCGTACCTTTAGGAAACCCAAAAATATTGTCATGCTTGCGGGGCTCCCGGGGATCGATCCAAACTTCGGCTGTGCCTTCCAGGTGTCTGAAAAGGTCGCCAAGGGCGTCGCGGTCGGGCTGATCAATATCGATAATACGCCGTGATACCAGCGAGGAGTAACTTGAAACCTGCCAGGTATGATCGATATTACCCTGAAATTCGCGAGCCATCATTGGATCTGCAGTGCCCGGCTGTTCAAAAAAATCGCAGTCCGAAGGTGCAGGCAATGTCTTTACCTCAATACTGCCCTCTGATTTTTTTAGCAGTCGATCTAATTCAGCGATCCGATCTTCATCCGATTTGGGCCTCACCTGTTTTTGCAGTTCACCGACAATATCTTCTGAGCGATCATCGATTTGCGGGCCCCCGGCGGTATGCAGCAGATACGCCAGAGCCGAAGATTCGGCAGAGTTGATGTTGCCCCATGCCAGATAGCATTTTGATTTTGCGCGGGTTAAGCCGACATATAACAGGCGAATATTTTCGGCCAGCAACTCATTCTGGGCCTGAATGAGATTTAAGTCACGAGAATCCGAGCCCAGATCCAGTGTCAGGCTCTGGTCACCATCGTCTTTGCCCTGTTGATGGAAAATAATTTCAGGGTCCTTTACCAGTGACCCTTCCCAGCCATAAGGGCAAAACACCACCGGATATTCAAGGCCCTTGCTTTTATGGAGGGTCACAATTTTGATAGCGTCTTCATCACTTTCAAGCCGCAGTTGATGTTCTTCAAGGCGCGGCGTTTGCGGGTCCCGCTGTTGCGCCAGCCATTTTAAAATTCCGCTAATGCCCAAATTTAACCGCGTGTCTTCCTGATGGATGATCTCTGCCAGGTGAAGCACGTTGGTTAACTGCCGTTCCCCATCCTGAAAGGACAGAAGACGCTGCCGGATTTTCTCCCGGCTCAATACCATTTGGAACATCCGCATAAACCCGGATTGTTGCCACACCTTAAAATATTCCCGGAAGCTTGCCAGTCGGTGTTCCCACTGCTGAACGTCCAGCCTCTCGCAAAGCAGGTCTTCTCCCCCGGCGCCCATCATGTTCATTGCCAGGGCCGCTTTGAGAAAGCCCGGGTTATCCGGCTCTGAGATGCTGAGTAAAATTTTTTCGATCTGCATGGCTTCATGCGAATCAAAAATGTTACCGGTGCTGTAAAGAACCGATGGCAAGCCTTTGGCGGATAAGCGCTCTTTGACCTGCTGGGCCTGCCGGTTGGTTCGCACCAGCACAGCAATATCACCCGGCTGCCAGGCAGCGGTTTTTTCAGCAACGATTCGACAGATCTCTTCCGCCACCGCTGCGGCGATCAGCCTTATCGCTTCGGTTTTATTGACAGGCTTATTTCCATCTGCGTGCACCCGTGAATCCAGATACCATATCGTTAAAGGTATTTCATTTTCTTTGGACGCATTTGTGTCTTGAATTCCGGGACTGGCATTTTCAAAAGGGATCTCTTCAAAAAGAAAAGGCGTTTTCAAATTTGAAAAAAGGGTATTGACGGCGGTAATCAGATGCGGGTTGGAGCGCCAGTTTCTGGTGAGTGTAAATTTCTCCTGTGCATGCCGGGCCGCCTTCAGATAGGAAAAGATGTCTGCCCCCCGAAAACTGTAAATGGCCTGCTTGGGGTCACCGATCATAAACAGCAGACTGTCTTCTGCCGAAAATAACCGGGAGAAGATTTCGTATTGCACGTCGTCGGTATCTTGAAATTCGTCCACCAGAGCGGCTTTATACTTCTGACGGATAGCGGCTGCAAGGGGATTGCGCTTTTTGTCAGTCAGTGCCTGTTTTACCAGAATGAGCAAATCATCGAAAAATTGAATGTTTTTTTGAGACTTTCTCTTCTTTAGGGCTGCAGGTGCCTCGTTAAACAGCTGTGTTTTAAGGTAGACAAAATAATTTTCCAGCTCGGCTTGCAAGGCATCCGCGCAACGATATACCTCATCACAGATTTTAAAAAATTCATGGGAAGGCGGTGATTCCTTTTTGCGGGTGGCCTTTTTTATTTTTGGGGTGGTAAAGTTCTCGAAGTTTTTAAACAGCGGAAAGCCCGCATTGTTGGCGGCTGCATATTTATCCATTGCCTCGCTCATGGATAATATCTTCAGGTCTCTTTTGGTCTTTGCCGGATCGTTTTCAGCCGGTTTCAGGCTGCCGTAATAGGTGCCGCTCAATGCGGGGTCACGCAAGGTTTCCATAACGGCAGTGCGTGTTGTGGGCCATTGGTCTTTTAGCCGTTGATACGCTTTGCGAAAAGCAGAGAGCGATTTAAAAGGCGGTTTTTCAATCTGCGGTATAATTTTGAATTCTGTGGCTCCGGTTTTGTTCAGCAGCCTCAGGAAATAGGCGGGGCGCTTAATTTTTTCCGTAAAATAGCTAATGAATTCCTGGGGAGCATCGTAAAAATGACTTCGCCAGAAATCTTCGGCCACATCCCGCACCAGTTCGCTCTGGTCGGAAATCAGTTCGCTATCGAACAAATTGGCGGTTTCGAATGCATGTTCATACAGGATGCGAGCGCAGAATCCGTGAATGGTAAAAATGGGCGCTTTATCAAATTCAACCAGCGCATCATGGATCAAATCAACAGCTGCCGCATGATCTTTCTGGCGTTGCAGCAAATCGGCCAGCAGATGGTCGTCGCTGCTTCCTGCGGTAAACGATTTTTCGGCTTGCAGCAGTTTGCCTCGGATCCGATCCCTGAGCTCTTCGGTGGCCGCTTTGGTAAAAGTCACCACCAGGATCTGATCCACACGCAGCTGTTTTTCCAGAATCAGTCTCAGGAACAAACCCTCAATGGCATAAGTTTTACCGGTACCGGCACTGGCCTCAATCAGATTGATGCCTTCAAGGGGGGTGTTCGCCAGATCGAGTGGTTTCAAGAATACAGATCCTTTTAATTCTTAGATATCAATGTTGGCTGTTTCTTAAATGTTCAGAGGACAGAGGTCAGAGGACAGAAGACAGATGGATAACCTCAAGAGAAAGCGATAGATTCGCCTCTGTTTTCTGTTCTCTGTTTTCTGTCATCTGTTTACTGAACTTTAGATTCTAAATTTTTGGTTCAGCCGGTAGATAAACGCCAGTACCTCCGCCACGGCACGGTACAGCTCAGGAGGGATTTCCGTATCCAGATCGAGCGCTTCCAGCACCTGCACCAAATTTTTATCTTGATACAGGGGAACTTTATGGGCCTTGGCAGTCTCGATAATCTTTTTTGCGATAAGGTCTCTGCCCTTGGCAACAACTCTGGGTGCCGAATCTTTTTCCGTTTCATATTTAAGCGCAACGGCTTTGGATTTCTTTTTAGGCATTATATCCTCAGATCGATCTGCCGATCATCGCCGGGACCTAAATCCTCGTGATGAAACTCTTGAATTTTCTTTTCAGAAACCACTGCCTTTAAAACCAAATAGTCAAATAACGGGTTTAATGACTCACTGATCTCTTCAAAGTGATTCTCAAACTGTCTTTTGCTGACCTCGTCTTTAACAAAGAAGGTGATGGATAGATCTTTTTTCATCAGAAAAAAATCTGTTCGGATCTCTCCGATTCGGTCCATGTCCAGTAAAAGCGAAATCTTAAATCCGGCCCGGGAACCGTTTTGTTTTTTCTTCGGGCAGTACAATTTCAACTGAGCTTTTTTCTGATCCTCCTTTAACGGGAGCACAAAGGAAAACACCTGGAAAGGATCCGGCAATTCATGTCTGTTAATGGCTCGGGATTGCTGGTTGCTGATATCGGCCAGCAGCATGTCAAGGGTGCCTCTGAAACTGGCAAGGCTTTTGGCGTCAAGGATTTTGGAAATTGAATCCGGGGTTGCCAGATATTCTTTGAGCATGAAAAGGATGGGCTTTAAATCCTGCGTCAGGATTTTTTTAATTTCAGGAGAACGGGTCAATTCTCTGGTTAAATCCAACTCCGGGCGATCGGCCAATTGCCTTACGATGTCTGCAAGCTTCTTTTCAAAAAAAAGACCGGCGTCTTCCAGCCTGGATTTGAGCAACGGAAGCCACTTTTCCATGTTCCGGTTCAAATCAATCGATTCAAAATGAGCATCCAGCGTTGCCAGAGCGCGGCTGATTTGTTCCGGCGGCAAATGGCTTTGCGGAAGTTTTAAGATTTGTTCGGCCGTCTGCCTGATATCGGATTGAATCCTGTCAAACAGCTCAAAGGAGAGGATTTTCAATTGGCCCGAACCATTTTTACTGTCGACAGCCGCCCGGGATTCCGAATCGATCAGTTGGAGCCGCAATTGTCCCTCGGTGCCGGTTACTTTTACAAGCAGATCGGCACCGGCTTTAACCGGAAATTGGATTTCAGCCAGCGCACGAAATTTTCCAAGATCAACCAGGGCACGATGGTTGTCTTTTACATCGATAATCTTTAAACGAAAAACATCTCCCGGTTTGATGACTTGCTGCGCCCATGCGGACCGGTTCTGCTGCGGGGCTAAGATCGCTTGTAAAAGTGAGGAGATATCCATTTCTAAGTTAGCCTATTAAATAAGCAGAATATATTGTTGAAAGCGTTTATTCCTTCTCTTCGGTGTAATACACTCCCGGAATCCAGCTTTTGCGGATTTTGGCGGTTTTATTCAGATCCCTTTCGGCTTTATCGATAAACCTGAATGTATTCCATCCAACCCGGATCATGTCATCGTGCCTGAGTTTATGGCGAGTAATTTTTTCACCATTTACAAAGGTACTGTTGGTGCTCTTTAGATCCTCGATAAAAAATTCCGGTCCGCCTTCGGATGCTGGATTGTCTTCAGCTTTGATGACGGCATGTTCAGTGCTGACCACCGGGTTATCAATAAAAATATCGCTGTCCGGATTGCGACCAATTCGCAGTACTGGCTTGTCCAATTTAAATTTATTAATCGCCACACCCTCGTGCATTTGAACCACCATTGCCATTGGTATCTCCTTATCTAGTGTTGTGGGATCTTGCTTTCATTAATGATTATACCAACCTCTCATTAATTTGCATGCAAATTTCAGGGTTTAGATTTCCAGTACCGTGCCGTTTGCCAATAACGGCCCAAACACCGCTTTAGAAACATCCTCAAAGGCCCGATCAAGCGGGTCGGTCATTTTAAAACAGATATCATAATAGGGGTCTTTTGACTCCCCTCGAGCATAGTCTCCGCTGCCCTGCCATTTTTTTCGTGCCTGTATTAGCGCTGTTATTTTCGATTTGCGTTTCAACTGCTCTTGCTGGACGTATTCCAGTGAAGAACCCGGGAAAAAATGTAGCGGCTTTTCCAATCCACTTTTGAATATATTTAATAAATCCATCAGAATTTGCAGATGATGGTCAACCGGTTTGAACTGCCAGGCTGCATTTTTAAATATTATAGCGCTTTTGGGGGGCAATTCTTTTGGTGCTGCTTCACAAAGAACCAGGTGATAAATCCAGGCGCTTAACAGATCCTGGGCCCGCTGTTTGGCATATCGGACCTGAAGCAGACCACAGTTGTATATCTCCGGCAAACGGGCCTGCAGAACGCTTTCACCCATTTCGATTCGTGCTTCCAGAGGTCCGGCAATTTTTTTATCCTTCAAAAATTCTATTTTGCTGACAAAGCGCTCGACATCATTGCTCAGTTCATTATAATAAAAAGTACCGACATTCCCATGCGGAAGCTGCCCCATGGCGATCTGTACCGGTCGGTAATTATTCAAATCGTGGCCTTGCATTCTGGCGTCCACCAGATTTTGCCCGACCAGATATTGATCTAAAAAATTTATTTCAAAATCTTCCCGCCGATCCACCGGTCCCGCTGTCTCTTCCAGATAAATGCCAAGTCGTTGCTGGAGCAAAAATCGAATCGGATTGCTGAAAAACCGGATGAGCGTTTCAATCTCAAGCGAATGCAGTTCTTCTTTTTCAGGCGGGGTCAGCAACAGGGCGTCGGTGATCAATGGCGGCACTGTTTCGTTTTTGTCTAAAAATGCAGCCGCTTCAAGGTTTTCTTTTGAATAACTGAAAAGCCTGCTACCTTTTTGGAAATATTGCGGCGAAAATGCTTGCAGCCGGTGAACGGTGACCAGATGCTCCAGAATATTTTCTCCGGGCAGTTCAAATCCTTTTTCAATGGTGTC
>Ga0316575_10000448_pt1 | contig 11788 bp, 15 predicted proteins | sample J5NA_FD_203072 | JGI IMG/M metagenome (GOLD analysis project Ga0316575, IMG submission 203072) | Rhizosphere microbial communities from salt marsh grasses in Alabama, United States - J5-7_050615r2r3 | ecosystem: Host-associated > Plants > Roots > Rhizosphere | place: USA: Alabama | collected...
AGGGTGTAATACTGAGAATCGCATCGGCACCGCTTTTTTGTGCATGCTGTGCGGCATTGATTGATTCTGCCGTATTGTTGGAACCGGCTCCGGCAATAACCGTAATCCGCCTGGCAACCTGTTCGATGGTTATATCGACGACACGATTGTGTTCTTCCCAGGAAAGGGTGGCGGATTCTCCGGTTGTGCCGCATGGTACGATACCGGCGATCCCTTCGGTTATAAGAAAATCAATATTGCCGCGGAGTGCCGCCTCGTCAATTGCACCCTTTGCATCAAACGGAGTGATGATTGCAACAAAACACCCTTTAAGGGTCATAGTGGTCATTCCTTTCGAAAAACTGCGGGGTCGAACGGTAGATTATTCTTCCTTGACTACCCACACTTTAAGATTGGCTGTTACGGAACGGTACACGGTGATCGGAATCGTATAAACGCCGAGTTGTTTGATAGGCTCGTCAAGGTTGACATTTCGTTTTTCAATGTCAAAGCCTTCTTTCTTGAGGAATTCAGCGATTTCCTGGTTTGAAACAGAACCGTAAATCTTGTCCTCTTCGCCGACTTTTACCGGAATGGTACACGGAGTCTGCTCAATTTTTGCAGCAACCGTTTTTGCTTCTGCGATCTTTTTCTCTTCCCTGACTTTTGCAATTTCGCGAGCTTCGGCAACACGTTTCTTGTTTCCATCGGTTGCCGGAACGGCAATGCCTTTTGGAATGAGAAAATTGCGCGCATATCCATCTTTGACCGGTAAAACGTCAAGTGCCTTACCGAGATTTTCATGGTCTTTTATAAGTACGACTTCCATAATTCTTTTTTCTCCTGTTCGAAAAACAGCTGGTTACTTGATGTTCTGTGAAACAAACGGCAGCAGCCCAAGGTGACGGGCGCGCTTGATGGCAATTGCGAGTTTGCGCTGATTTTTTGCGGTTACCCCTGACAGGCGACGTGGAACGATTTTTCCTCGTTCGGTGATAAAACGCGAAATGATTCTTACATCTTTGTAATCAGGTTCAACTTTGTTCTGGTCGAACCAGCATACTTTTTTGGTGCGTCTGCGAACCATGGCCATATTGTAAACTCCTCTTAAATTCTGAATAAAATCAAATATGTGAAAAGGTGCGAATGTTAGTCGCGGTCAAAACGTTTTCCATCGGATTCGCGGTCGTTGATAACCGGATCTTCAAGTTGCGCACGTTCTTTGCGCTGGGCGACTGCGAGACGGGCCGCTTCATTTTTGAGATTTCTCTGCACAATGAGGTGGCGGAGGATATTGTCATTGAGTCTTACGTATTTGTCGAATACCGGTGAGAGGTCGCCGTCTCCGTTGAACAGAAAAAGGCAATAGTAACCGGTTTTCTTTTTTCGAATGGGATACGCGAGTGATTTTTTGCCCCACACTTCGGTTTTTTCGAACTCCGCATGCTGGGCAATAAGTTCTTCGAAAAGTTTTTGTTCTTTCTGGATTGTTTCATCCGGCTGTGTGCCGTCTAAAACAACCATGGCTTCGTATGGCCGTTTCATACATGTTCCTCCTGTGGACGTTTGGCCTTGTCCCAGAAGACAAGGCAGGATGTTAATTGTATTTATTCATGACCGTATCGATTGACTCAGTGATAAAACATCTGAGGGCCTTGCACGATACGGGTAAAACTGACGACAGTACTGTTTCTTCCTCCTGAGAAAAACTGCCAAGGACAAAATCAATGACGGAAATACCTGGCGGAAGTGGTCCGATGCCGATTCTCAGACGGGGAAAATCCGATCCGATCGAGTTGATGATGGATTTCAGTCCATTATGTCCTCCATGGGAGCCGTTTCTGCGGAAACGAAGTGTTCCCAGGGGGATGTTGAAATCATCGACAACAACGATATGCTTCATTTCCGAATGGCCGTAAAGCTTCAGTACTTCCGTAACAGCTTCTCCTGAACGGTTCATAAATGTCAATGGCTTTACCGATAATATCCTGGTACCGTTCTCAAGCCTGCCCGAGAGCAACTCGGAAGTTCCGGTGCATCGTCGTTTTTGTTCTGTTAAAGAGCTGTTGAAACTGTCAAGGACTCTGAATCCTGCATTGTGCCGAGTTGAATGATACTCACTGCCGGGATTGCCGAGTCCGAAAATACAAAGATTGAATTTTTCGGAAATTTCGACCGTATTCCTGAAGAAATTTCTGAAAAAGGAGAGCATTCCCACCGGGAATGGCCTATTTTTTCGCCGGTTCGGCAGCTGCTTCCGCGACTGGTTCGGTACTTGTCTCGCGTGTTCCGTGAGTTACCACTGCCAGTACTTCGTCGGGAGAATCCTTGATGGTAACGTTAGGCAGCGAAATGTCACGGACATGGATTGAATTTCCGACGTGGAGTCCGGAGACATCAATGGTAATCTTGTCCGGAATGTCCATCGGGAGACACTCGACGATGACACTTTTTACCGGATGGCCGAGAACGCCGTTTTCATCTTTGACGCCTGCAGCGAGGCCGATAACTTCGATCGGAACATGTACCGTCACTGTTTCGTTCATTGCAACATGCTGGAAATCGATATGATAATACAGGCCGTTTTTAACCACATGTTTTTGAACTTCCTTGATGACCGCGATCGAATCGTCCTGTTTGCTGCCGATGCCGAGATCGATAAGGTGCGTCAGATGTTTGTTCCGTACGAGCGCAGCGAATTCTCTTCCATCAACTTCGATGGATACCGGTTCAACGGATCTTCCGTAAAAAATTGCCGGAACCCATCCCTGTGCGCGGGCTTTACGAGTGTACGACTTGCCCGAATCGGTTCGGGTGCGTGTTTTCAATTTGACGATTTCCAACTGTTACCTCCTGAAATCATTTATGTCGAATGTCAATGGTTTCGATAATTGCAGGGGCGGAAGGATTCGAACCTCCGAGTGCGAGGACCAAAACCTCGTGACTTAACCGCTTGTCGACGCCCCCGTAAAAAATGGCAATCGCCTAATATAACTCACGGCAGCCATCAATAAAAATTTTTTTTAACAGAGAGATGCGGAAGCAAACTGGGGGAAAAAGGAGTAGGAACCTGTCGCCGTATGAATGAATCCCGAGTGCAGACCTTATAATGTATTCCGAAGCAGAGACCTGATTTTGTGCCGGGGTGGAGCATGGATCAGGCCTCTGCTGCCGGTTGGTGCTTAAAATCCTGACAAGTCATCAGTTGCAACGGATGCCGTGGCAAATTGTTCGGATCCGGTGCGGCTGAGTTCTGCTTCAAAAGCATCAAGAATTGCGGTTTCTATTTTTGTACGCATTTCATTGGTAATGGGATGCGCAATATCCTGAAAGGTACCCAGTCTGGTTCGCCTGCTTGGCATTGAGACGAAGTATCCCTGCGAACCGCTGATGACTTTTAACCCGCGTAAAACAAAACAGTCGTCGAACGTAACGCTTGCAAAAGCCTTCAGTTTTGCTTCGTCTTTGAGTGTTACCCTAACCTCGGTGATTTCCACGGTAAGCCTCCTGAAGAATGATGTTGATGTGTTGTGATGGTCAGAAACTCAGAAATAATATACTAGAAAAGGTCCCTTTTGCCAATCAATTATAGATTGTGTATTATAATATTTAGTTATAGTACGCTTACTATTGTATGATGGTTCATAGAAAAATGCAACAGAAGAGTGAATTGAAGTGAATGAAATCGGTATCTTTTTTTAAATCGGGCATTATAGCAATAAACTGATCATTTATTTCTTTTTTTTGGTGTTACCAATTATTTTAATTAATTAAATTTAATAAGCATTACTCAATTACTTACTTCAGGTTTGAATATATGACAGTCCCGAAAAAAGATCTGTTGTCGCTTCATGAACTTTCGTCAGACGATATTCACTGGATACTGTCAACTGCAGCTGATTTCAAGAAAGGCAGGCTTGCCGGAGTGGGAACACCGCAACTTTTTGAGAAAAAAAGTGCGGTCATGATTTTCGAAAAACCGTCATTGCGGACGCGTATCACTTTTGAAACAGCCATTTTTGAAATGGGTGGACATCCTATTAACCTTGCTGCAGACACAATAGGTATGGGAAAGCGTGAAACGGTTGCTGACATTGCAAGAAATCTCGAAAAATGGGTACATTGTATTATTGCCCGGACATACCATCATGATACTGTCGAAAAACTTGCACGGTTCAGTTCCATACCGGTCATCAATGCCCTGACAGACCTGTATCATCCCTGTCAGGCTTTGGCATTTGCGCAGACTCTGTTTGAAAAAAAAACGCACACGGAAATGGCCGATGTGGTTTTTATCGGTGATGCAAACAATGTGTGTAATTCGATCATGGTATTATGTGCAAAGCTCGGGATGAATTTTACCATTGTTTGTCCTGAAAAGTACAGTCCTGATGTATCGGTGCTTGAGTCATGCAGAGAGTATGCGCGGAAAAATGGTTCCGAGATCAATGTTACCAGAGATATTGCTGCGGCGGTAAAAAATGCGACGGCCATTTATACTGATGTTTGGGCGAGTATGGGGCAGGAAACCGAAGCCGAGCAGCGTAAAAAAGATTTTATGCCGTATCAGGTGAACAGTGCGGTTATAGCTGCTGCACCGGAGGGCGTGCTGGTGTCTCATTGTCTGCCGGCTCATCGTGGCGAAGAGATTACCAGCGACGTGCTCGATTCGGAAAATTCCATTGCTTTCACGGAGGCTGAAAACAGGCTGCATGTTCAGAAAGCTGCAATTGCATATCTGTTTTCATAAAATGCCGGTGTGAATTTTGCGGTTGTTTTTTTAACGGCCGAAGCGTATAATGGCTGAATTATAAATAGGATACCATCAGAGACGTATCTACATACACATTAGGCAAGGTGGATTCCATGGGTGAAGAGCGCGCGTCATTCGGAATTGATGCACTTGATAAAATGTTTTCGGGAGGTCTGCTCCAGGGGTCGGCGAATCTTTTAGAAGGAGCACCGGGAACCGGCAAGACTACAATGGGAATGCAGTTCATTTTCAATGGTATCATGAAGTATAATGAACCCGGACTGATCATTACTTTCGAAGAATTTCCTCAGCAGTATTATCACGATGCCCTGCAGTTCGGCTGGGATCTTAAAAAACTTGAGGAGCAGGGATTGCTCAAAATGATCTTCAGTGATCCGCATACGACACTAGCCGAATTTGACAAAATGGATGGAGAACTTGTTTCGATTGTGGAAAGCATGAACATCAAACGGGTGCTCATTGACAGCATGACCCATTTCGAGTCGATAGCCATAGATCCGTTTGAACTTCGCGAACTTGAACGACGGCTTATCAACGCTCTCAAGCGTGAAGGGGTAACGAGTTTGCTTCTGCGGGAAAACGATAACCTGCTCGGGCAGGTGACGCATGTAACAAGCAAGATCCCGTTTATTGTTGATACGTATCTGTTGCTTCGCTATGTGGAAATTGATTCGGCGATTGCAAAAGCACTCTGCATCCTGAAAATGCGCGGCAGTGATCATGACAAGGATATCCGTTGTTTCCGGATCACCTCCAAAGGTATTGAAGTTGATGCGAAGTTCAGCGGACGTGAGGGTATTATGAGCGGTATTACCCACTCAACGCCGCAAGATGCATTTGTTAATGTTTTCGGGAAGAAAAAATGATCGACCCGGGAGAACTGACGATTGACAACGTCCTATTTGCGGGCTACGTTTTCACGGGAAGCCTGTTCAATATCGTTGCGCTCTTCATTTCGACGTTTTACCAGCACAGCCTCAAACAGTCTTCTCCTCAGGCCGGATTCGTCGTTGCCGTCGTGTTCTCTTTCGTATATATCGCCCTGCTCTTTTTCGGTTCACCGCGAACGTCACTGGTTGAAATAATAAGCTTCATCTCGGTAATTGGATACGGTATTTCCTCCACCTACAGTGTCCTGATGCTGTTCATCACCATGAGGAGCATTCGAAAATAGTGGAACCTTCCCAAAAGATAATCTTTTTCGATGTGGCGATTGTCACGTTTATGCTGGTGCTTGCCTATCTAAGCAATCGGCTGGGAGAAGCGCTGAGAATTCCTCCACTGTATAAAATACTCTACAGTACGGCAGGTCTGATTGTCGGGGCGCTGATGCTTGATGTACTTGCATCGGTGATTGCGGTACCGCTTTTTTTGCGGATCGCCCTTTGTATCAGGTTTTTTGCAGGCGCGATTGCATTCATCGTCGTACTGCGTTACTGGTTTTGGGTAATTTCGGAATTTTTCAAGCACTGAAGGAACTGGTATGGTGAAAAAAATTCTTGTCATTGAGGATGTGCAGGATATTGCCGAACTTGTCAAGCTGGTGCTCGAAACGACCGGCGAATACGAGGTGCAGACCGTGCTCGATGCCGAAAAGGCGTACGATACCGCGGTCGCCTACCGTCCCGATGCGGTATTTTTGGATTTGTCAATGCCGAAGATGGACGGGTGGGCGGTGTTTGACCTTATCAGAAGAGATACGGCATTCAAGAACGTTCCGATCGCCATTCTGACCGCACGTTCGCAGGATGTTGATGAAATGATTATTTTGCATGTCAAGAGGGCGGATGCCTATATATCCAAACCATTCGGAAAACAGGAACTGATCGATAAGACAAATGAGTTATTCAACAAAAGAAATAAATAAACGGATCCTTATCGTTGACGATGAGGTGGATGTACTTGATTTTCTGAAAATCTATCTTGAGTCACTCGGATGGGAAATCACGATTGTATCGTCAACCGATGAAGCATTCGAAATTCTCGAGAGCAAAGTGTTTTTTCTGATTCTGACCGATATCGCAATGCCCGAAATGGACGGCTATGAATTTATCAATCAGGTGAAGGAACGCGGCATTCCGTCACAGCTTGCGCTTATGACCGGATTTGGGTACAACCCGAAGCATACGCTGGTGAAGATCTACAAGACAAACCGCTATCCCTGCCTCTTTAAACCGTTCAATCGCAACAAGGTGTCCGAAGCCGTTCAGAGTGCATGGGTATTTTATCATGAAGATCTGCTGCCGCCCGGTACCACACCTGAAAGTATCAGTCCACCATAATGGGGCGCTCCAGAAGGAGTGTTACCCCGGCTGTTTTCCAGCGTGTCGTCATGAATGTTGACAAAATAATAATCCGCGGTGCCCGCGAGCACAATCTTAAAAATGTAAACCTTACCATTCCTCGCGGTGTGCTTACCGTTATGACCGGCCTGAGCGGTTCGGGAAAATCATCACTTGCTTTTGACACGCTCTATTCCGAAGCACAACGTCGTTTTGTTGAATCTCTCTCCTCATATGCCCGCCAGTTTCTCGGTCTTATGGAGAAACCCGATGTCGATTCGATAGAAGGGTTGTCGCCTGCTATTGCGATCGAACAGAAAACCACCGGCCACAATCCGCGATCGACCGTAGGTACCATAACGGAAATCCATGACTATCTGCGTCTGCTTTTTGCCAGAATCGGTACGCCGACCTGCTACCGTTGCGGTAAAGTGATTTCCCGTCAGACGATACAGGAAATGACCGATGCGGTTATGGCCTTTCATGAAGGGCAGCGTTTCATGGTGCTTGCCCCGGCGGTGAGCGGGAGAAAAGGGGAGTTTCACGATCTGTTCGAAAAGCTGCGCAAGGAGGGGTTTGTACGGGTTATTGTCGATGAATGCCAGCACACGCTTGACGAAGACATAAAGCTTGATAAAAATAAAAAACATACGGTGCATGTTGTTGTAGATCGGCTCGTGGCGACGGCCGGCATGCGGCAGCGTGTGACCGAAACGTTCGAGACATCGCTCAGGATAAGCGTCGACGGTACGGTAGCCGTTGATACCCTCGATGGAAAGGTGCTGCTTTTTTCAGAGAAGAACGCCTGTCCCGACTGTGGTATCGCGATCCCCGACATTACCCCCGGCATGTTTTCTTTCAACAATCCGTTCGGAGCCTGTCCGAAATGCAGCGGACTCGGGTATCTTCTCGAGATCGATCCGCAGCTCTGTGTTCCTGATTTGTCAGTCTCTCTTGAGGATGGGGCGATTGTCGCGTGGAATGGTGCCGGCACCATGGGGAGCTGGAACAGCCAGATCCTTACCTCGGTGTGCAGGCATTTTAAGATACCGATGCAGGTACCTTTCTCAAAATTGACAAAAAAACAACGGGAAATTCTTTTCTATGGATCGGGCAAGGAACGGATTACCCTTACATGGGAAGCCCGCTCACGGGAAGGAAAGGGTGAATTCAAACGGGCGTTTGAAGGGGTGATTCCGAATCTGCTCAGGCGGTATAAGGATACGTCGTCTGAAGATATACGACGGTGGATCGAGGGGTTCATGACCCAGCAGACCTGTACTGACTGCGGGGGAGCGCGGCTCAAACCCGAAACGCTGGCGGTAAAAATAAACGGCAGAAACATTGCCGATCTCTCCTCATGGTCAATTGCGACAGTCAGGGAATTCTTCAATACGTTGACTTTGACAAAAAAAGAACAGGTGATTGCGCATCAGGTGCTTAAAGAGGTACGGCAGCGACTTGATTTTCTCCTCAATGTCGGGCTCTCCTATCTTACGCTCGGAAGGATGGCGTCGACGCTTTCCGGAGGAGAAGCGCAGCGGATCCGTCTGGCGACGCAGATCGGTTCCCAGCTTACCGGGGTTATGTATATCCTTGACGAACCGAGCATCGGCCTGCATGCCCGCGATACCGGAAGGCTGCTCGGTACACTTCAAAAGCTGCGTGATCTCGGTAATACCATCATCGTTATCGAACACGACCGGGAAACCATGCTTGCAGCGGATCATCTTATCGATATAGGTCCTGGTGCCGGCATACATGGCGGTGAAGTGGTGGCACAGGGTACGCCGGCGGAGGTGGCTTTACATAAGACATCGCTTACCGGTGCGTACCTGTGTGGTCGACGCAGGATCGCCGTTCCCGTTGCCCGACGGCCGGGAACAGGATCGTTCATCACGTTAAAAGGGGTGACGGGAAACAATCTCAAGGGGCTTACCCTCAAACTGCCGCTCGGGATGCTTGTCTGCATTACGGGGGTAAGCGGGTCGGGAAAATCGTCACTTATCAATCAGACGCTTTACCCGGCCCTCAAACGGCATCTTTACAAGTCGAAAGTGACCACGCTCGGGTACGAATCGGTATCGGGTTTTGAGTACATTGACAAGGTTATTGCGATTGACCAGTCGCCCATCGGGAGGACGCCGCGTTCCAATCCGGCAACCTATACCAAGGTGCTTGATCAGGTTCGCGACATCTTCGCCTCGCTGCCCGAGAGCAATGTGCGCGGTTATTCGGTCGGACGGTTCAGTTTCAATGTTAAAGGCGGGCGATGCGAAACATGCGAGGGAGACGGTCTGCTTCGCATCGAGATGCATTTTCTTCCGGATGTGTATGTCCCCTGCGAGAATTGCGGCGGTAAACGATACAACCGTGAAACACTTGAAGTGCTCTATAAAGGAAAATCAATTGCCGACGTACTTGAGATGACCGTCGACGAGGCGCTTGCCTTCTTCGGGAAAATCGCGACTATCAGGTCGAAACTCTCGGTGCTCTCGCAGGTGGGGCTCGGGTACATACATCTCGGACAACCTGCCAACACGCTCAGCGGTGGTGAAGCACAGCGTATCAAACTTGCAGCGGAACTGGCGAAGCGGGCGACCGGGCAGACGCTCTATATTCTTGACGAGCCGACAACGGGGCTTCACTTCGAGGACATGATGATGCTTATGGCGGTAGTGCAGGAACTTGTTGACAGGGGAAATACCGTGCTGGTTATCGAACATAATCTCGACGTGATCAAGTGTGCGGATTATATTGTGGATCTTGGTCCCGAGGGAGGGGACGGCGGCGGTACGATCATCGCGAGCGGTACTCCGGAAGCGGTGGCGCAGGTACCGGGATCTCATACCGGGCGATATTTATCTGAAGCGCTTCTCCAGTGAATTCATGAATGAAATACAGTGAACATACAGCCGTAGAAAGGATATCGCAATGGCGAAGAGAAACGTAGTGCTTTTCGGGCCTCCGGGAGCAGGAAAGGGTACTCAGGCGGTCAAGCTGAAGGATCTTCTCGGGGTTCCGCATATTTCAACCGGAGACATGTTCCGGTATCATATCAAGAATGACACGGAATTGGGCAGAACCGCAAAAGAGTATTCGAATCAGGGAATGCTTGTTCCTGATGAGGTAACAATTGCTATGGTGAAGGAACGGCTTTCACGCGAGGACGTACAGGGCGGGTTTCTTCTGGACGGGTTTCCGCGCAGTGTTCCGCAGGCACAGGCGCTTGACAAAATACTCGAAGAAACGGGCAAGTCACTTGATCATGTGGTGAATATTGCAGTTGCCGATGGTGAGGTGCGGCAGCGGCTTGCGAAACGTGCATCGATCGAAGGACGGACTGATGATGCGGACCCTGCAGTAATCAGTCAGCGTATTGCCACCTATAAAAATCAGAGTGAACCATGCCTTTCCCATTATCGGCCGGCGGGTATTGTCCGGGATATTGACGGCGTTGGTTCAATTGATGAAGTATTCGAACGGATTGCCGCTGTTTTCAAATAAATATTGCGTAGAGGCGCCATGCCATGGCGTCTCTACAGATGGAAATCGTTTTCCATTTATCCCATCGTTGCGATTGCTGCCTTGATAAAATCCAATTCCTGTTCCAGTTCTCCGGCCGCTTTGTCAAAAAGGACATTGTCGGTTTCGATATTGAGCTGTACTGCCAGTCGCCAAGCCGCAACCTGAAGATAATGCAGCACCATTCTCAGCGAGAGCATTTGGCGGTTTACAGGCCGGCCATACGAATTCAGAAGCCGGTCGGTTTCTGATTCTGTAAAGTTGAATCCCTTTATGCAGGTGGCAAGGTCTGTTTCGGGACTGTCGTACCGTGCACCTTCCCAGTCAATGAACCGTACTGTTCCATCTGCAGTAAAGAAAATATTTTCGGGGATAAGGTCGCCGTGGACGAGAACGGTACCGCCGTGCAGTGCAATTGCGGAAGTCTCTCCTGCGAGTTGCTGCATTGTATCAAGAAGTTTTCTGAATCGTGCACAATAAGCGGCATTATTGTCGGTTGCGGTGACCGGAAGGATTCGGTTGGCGCAGAAATGGGCCATATTTTCAACTTCGATACCGGGAATACTTCTGACCGGATGGTGATAGGAGGCAATGGCGTTTCCGAGAGCTTCAATCTGTTCTGAGGAAAGAGATGCGATATGTGTACCATGAATATACGGCATGACGAGAAGTTCCGATCCGGTGTGCTGGTCGGTGAAAAAATCGATAAGTCCGGGACAAAACCCGTATTTACAAATAATCCGATACTCGGCAGAAAGTCTGCGGAAAGAAGGATTGACGCCAATTTTACAAACGCATTTCTGTTTGTCGATAATGGTATGATACAGAACGTTGTTTGCACCTTGTGCAAGATACGTACATTGCTCGAACAAAACGTTTCGCGATTGACAGTAACGTTTAATCAGATCAGAATGGTGCTGCTGGTAGTATTCCGCGCGAAAGGGCATCTTATGAAAATCCGTTTTTTTGGTGAATGGACACGTCAGGCGGCTGAGGGGCCGGCGGTACCTTGTTACGTATGCCGACGGAATGGCATCAGACTCTGACGGGTGATAGTAGTATATACATCAGGGATGCGAAAGTATCCATTCAAAAGTGCCGATAAACAGGGAAGTAGGTAAGTTCATCAAAATTCCCATTAAGACCCGATCGGTATCGGATCGACACTTGCTATGAGTACCGCTGATTATTTGCTTATGAAAAGATGCAGTCGTTTTTTGTTTATGTC
>Ga0316575_10000449_pt1 | contig 11787 bp, 13 predicted proteins | sample J5NA_FD_203072 | JGI IMG/M metagenome (GOLD analysis project Ga0316575, IMG submission 203072) | Rhizosphere microbial communities from salt marsh grasses in Alabama, United States - J5-7_050615r2r3 | ecosystem: Host-associated > Plants > Roots > Rhizosphere | place: USA: Alabama | collected...
CAAATCTCAAGTGCTACGGGAAGCATCTACAATAGTGAATTATCGTGGGATTTATTGACGGAATGTCTTTATTTTCTGGTGGGATTCAATACCGGTAATCCCATGACAATTTCTCTTTTTCATGATGAGATAGGTATTTGGGTAAGCAGGATAGTGGAAAATGCGCCAGAATTATCTGTAGGATTAGAATTGTATAAAAATATTAAAACAAAAAAATTACGTATGCAGGCTGTCATAGTAAACTCAAAAGATCTGCTTGATAGAGGAGTACCGGAGATTTCCATGAAAATACCGGTTTCGGAATTTGATAAGATATTGTCCGATTGGATTGGCAGTGAGAATGTTGATAAATTAATTACGGCTGCCAGGCAGGAAAAATGGAAAACCACTGATGAAGATACTGTAATTCACTTTACTCAAATACCACATGTTACTGTAGAATACAAATGCAGCAAGGTCGGCAGTGAGCAGTAATGGTTGTATAACTGCTTGAAAATTCAGCATACACCATATGATTCACACTGTGAAACCGGCCGACGAGGTCTGGCGGTGCGTTCGTTAGTGTTTGGGTGAATCGCATACCTGCCCAGCAGCATGGGTCTGAACGGCGGTGAAAAAAAGATACGGGGAACAGGAAAAATATACTTTCCCATTACGCCGAAACCATACCTTTCATAACTCAGTCATTTGACAAGAATCGGTTCGCACTCCGCAATAAGACGCCGGTACCCGCTCTCCTTTGTACTGTAATCTGCGGCAAGGGCATTGAATACCGCAAGACTCGACTCCAGGTTTTTTCTGATTTCAGCATGTTGTTCACCCCTGGCCTGAAATTTGAATTTTGCAAGCATGCCGCCGGCAAACGCGGTGCCTCCGCCGAGAAACGCGGTGATCAACTTTTGCGTACCCGCATCATGAAAAAGCGTCACCTTGCTGAGAACCATGACACCTGCACAGGCGAGAAGACCGGCGAATTCGAAACAATAAAAGGCAAACGTATTGAGGCGTTCGCTCGTTCCATGCTTTTTGATGGCGGTACTGACACGTGTGATGTAGCGTTCCTGTTCGGGGGACATCTGTGAGGTTTCATCGATTTTTTCGTACATCCTCTCGAAATCCATTTTACTGACGGCATAGCCTTTCCCGTCAACTTCCCGGTCGAATACCAGGTAATCACCCGCCCGGTAACCGGTTGTACCTTCGAACGTTTCAATCGTTCCATCGGCGAGTGCGGGTTCCACCCAGACGCCGCCTGTTTTTACATACATACCCTTTTCCACTTCGGTGTAGTATTGTCTGAAGTACTCCTTTTCGACCGTATAGGTATCACCGCCGTTGCTGACAATCCAGTCTCCGGGTTTGCAGGTGTTTGGGTGATTCCATTTGGAATAGTCGAATGGTTCACATTCGAGATTGAGCTGGACGGCTGAAACGGGCTGGTCGTGTTTCTTGCGGTAGTGGATACGCTGCGTCATGGGGTTCTCCTCATAAAGGTAAGGTATGGATTACGGGAAAATAGTTTCGGGTATCAGCGGGTATGGATTACTGACGTCAACGTTTCCGAAAAAAGTACTACGGGATTTGCATGAGGAACCGGCTGCGAATCCGGATCAGAAGATCGGTTTACCGAAATCCGCAGCGCTGTGAGAAGGGTGGTGTCTGCGGCTCAGGCAGACACCGGTGCCGCAGTACTTTTCCGTAGCCTGTTAAAAAAGCCAGTCCGGCAAAGATGGTTCATCCCATTGCACCGCTTGCTGCGATGAATGATCGGTATGGTTTGTTACCGTGGAAGAGAACTCATCCTCATTTAAGTGTCGGCGGCGGGGTGCTCTGCGTCGCAGTACCGCCGTGCCGCTCTTCCCTGAAGAAAAACAGGATCCCGATGAATCCCGCGGCGGAGAGCAGCATCGCAACAGTCCAGAAAATGACGAAAGAGGACGGATCGGCAAGTGATACGCCCGATTTCTCGTAAATGAAACCGCTGCCGGTATTGCCGATGAGGTTTGCCATGCCGCCGGTAAAGAGGCCGAAGTACTGGTGGACGCCGCTGCGTGATTCGCGGGTACTGCGATTGTCGAGGAGGATCGACGCGGTGGTGAAGAAGAATGCGAATGTCAATCCGTGCACGCTGATTGCCGCGATAAGTGCGGTACCCGACACTGCGTTCATGAAAAATGAAAACCTGAAGATCTCGAGAAGCGCCCCTGTCAGAAGCGCTTTCTTGATACCGAAACGCATGATGAACCAGCCGAGCAGCGCCAGCCCGAAAATCTCCGGTACCTGTCCGATGCTCAGCAGCGGCATTATGTTCTTTTCCTGAACGCCGAGCGACTTGAGATAGGGTGCCGCACCGTAGACATACATTCTGTCCGCGACCGCCACGAATACCGCAATGATGCAGAAAAGCAGTATCTGCGGGTTCAGTATGACATGAAGCGAATCTTTCGGCAGCAGCACTATGGGTTTTTTCTGCCGCGGCACACCTGCCGGAATGGTCAGTGCGAAAAGCATCAGCACAACCGAACCGGCAATCCCGAGAAGCAGGGCATTGCGAAGGTCACCGGGGGAGTCGGGCGACCTGATGAGCAGCCGGTATGCCCATGCGGCACCGATCCATCCGAGCGTTCCCCATAATCGTATACCGCCGAACTGTTTTGCCGCCTGCGGGGCATGATGAAAGGTGATTGCGGTGGTAAGGGCGACCGTAGGTCCTGCAAGCAGCCAGTAAAGCAGGTACAGCAGCAATACCGGAACAAATGCACTGCTTTTGAACAGGGCGAAAAGAACGACTGCGGCAGCGGCGTGAAAAATCGAAAGCAGCCGTTCCGCACTGATGAGCCGGTCGGCGATGAATGCACTGATGAACGGAGAGATGAGTGCGGAAAGTGCGGATCCTGCCATAATGAGTCCGATGCTGCTTCCCGAGAATCCCAGATCGTTTTTAAGGTACAGGCTGATGATCGGTGATGTAGAACCGAGAATGAAAAATTCGATGAACATCATTGCCGCAAGATGAAAGTACGGCGAAGATGGTCGCTTTTGTCCGTTTATCATGCCGTGGATTCTCTCCGGGATGGTGAAGGTGCCTGATGCCGCGCCGCAAGCAAAATGGTTTAGCGGGTGTGCTTGTGTCAATGCTCTCCGGCGCATGGTTTGCTGTATGAACTGTTCAGGTGGCCCGACAGAGATTTTTTGACGGAGGTGACTATGAAAACGGTAGTGGAAGCTGCATTGTTGACCGTCATGCTTGCCGGACAGTCTGCCGGAAGCGGAGTTCCGGTGGTATACAGGGTCGGAAATGCGGAATATGAAGGGTATTATGCGGATGCGGGAAAAGGTGCGCCGTTCATCCTGCTCATTCATGACTGGGACGGGCTGACGGCGTATGAGAAAAAGCGGTCCGACATGCTGCAGTCGCTCGGGTATACGGTTTTTGCCGCGGACCTTTTCGGAAAAGGTATCCGTCCCGAATCTCTTGACGAAAAGAAACGACTCACCGGGCAGCTTTACGGCGATCGGGTGAAAATGCGCATGCTGCTAGACGGAGCGCTTGAAGCGGCGCGGACGAAGGGGGCTGCGGTAACGGACGGTGCGGCAATCGGGTACTGTTTCGGCGGTGCTGCGGTACTGGAGTATGCACGGTCGGGTGCGGCGCTCAAAGGGTTCGTGGTGTTTCACGCAGGACTCGCGACGCCCGAGGGTGAAGATTACACAAAAGTAAAGGGGAAGGTGCTTGTCCTGCACGGTTCGGCCGACAGGGCGGTACCGCTCGATCAGTTCAACGACTGCGCGACGGCGATGAATGCGGCACACGTCAACTTCGAGATGGTTCTCTACGGCGGTGCCGATCATGCATTTACCGTATTCGGAGGAGAGCGGTATGATAAAAATGCCGATAAGCTCTCCTGGGCAAGGGCGACATCGTTTCTCGCCGCGTTGCTCAGGAAGTGAATCAGGATACATGCGGGAGCAGTCTGGGAAGGAGCGATCCGCTACTGCTGTATCGAAATCGGTGTTTCTGAACACCTGTTTCAGGACAGAACTGTCTTATCGTTGAGCTGTTACAGCAGTGCAGCCGTTTTCAATGAATCCCGATGGCGGGAGTTGGTGAAAACAGCAGTAAAACAGAAGGCTTCGAAATCCGCATTCCGGCACCGGGTTTGCTTTATGTGAAAGGTTGATACGTAACGGGGAGGTACCTATGAAAGTCATGGTATTGGTAAAAGCGACCGAGGCTTCCGAAGCGGGAGTGCTGCCTACGACGGAAGAACTGTCGGATATGACGGCATTTAATGAGGAACTCGTTCGTGCAGGGGTGATGGTAACCGGCGAGGGACTTCATCCGAGCAGGGAGGCGAAACGGGTACGGTTTGACGGGAACGACCGTACGGTTATGGACGGACCGTTCGACGAGGTCGGTACACTGCTCTCGGGATTCTGGATCTGGCAGGTCTCGTCGATGGATGAGGCCGTCGGGTGGGTAAAGCGCTGTCCTTCATCAATGGGTGACGGAACGGTACTCGAGATCCGGCAGCTTTTCGAAGCTGAGGATTTCGGGGATGCATACACTCCCGAACTGCGTGAACGTGAGCAGCGGATGCGCAGTGAGGTAACAGCGGCTGGAGGTGTACAATGAATGGCGCGATAATACCCCATCTCTGGTTCGATTCCGAGGCGCAGCAGGCTGCACGGTTCTACGTGTCGCTCTTCGGTGACGGCAGTATTCTGAATGTTTCACGCTATGGAAAGGCCGGTGCGGAAGTTTCCGGAAAACCCGAAGGTTCGGTCGTGACGGTGACCTTTACAATTGCGGGAATGACGATCACCGCCATCAACGGCGGTCCGCAGTTTCAGTTTACTCCGGCGATATCGCTCTTCGTCACCTGTCCGCAGGCTTCCGAGGTGGACCGGCTGTATGATGCGCTCTCCGGAGACGGATCGGTACTCATGCCGCTCGGCAGCTGGCCGTTCAGCGAACGATATGCGTGGGTAAACGACCGGTACGGGGTTTCGTGGCAGCTCTTCAAGGGTGACGGCGGTCCGTCGATTGCTCCGTGTCTCATGTTTACCGGAGAGCAGTATGGTCGTGCCATGGAGGCGATCTCGTTTTACGGCGCGGTGTTCGGTCCTTCGGCCGTTGAAAACGTATCGTGGTACGAACCGTCGGAGGGAGAACGTGAGGGAACGGTGAAGCATGCGGAGTGCACTATCGGTACCACCCGCTTCATGATGATGGACAGCGGATACGATCACGGTTTCGGATTCACACCGGCAGTATCGTTCATGGTCGGTTGCAGCGATCAGTACCGGATCGACCGGCTCTGGAGCCTGCTCTCGGCACAGCCGCAGGCAGAGGCGTGCGGATGGCTGCAGGATAAATTCGGCATTTCGTGGCAGATTGTCCCCGAAGAGCTCGGACAGATCATGAGTGTTGACGATCCCGTAAAGGCGGAGAACGTCATGAAGACGATGTATGCAATGAAAAAACTGGATATCGCCGCACTCAGGCTTGCGGCGGTATGATGACATGAGGAGGAATCATGGGAACAGGATTGCGGATTAATCCGTATCTCAATTTTGACGGTACCACCGAAGCGGCATTTGAATTTTACCGTTCGGTGTTCGGCGGCGAATACATACAGGTGGAGCGGTACGGTAACATGCCGGGAACGGAAGGCACCGTTCCGGCAGCCGAGGTAAACCGCATCATGCACATATCGTTGCCGGTCGGCGGCGGCACGGTACTTATGGGAAGCGATATTTCACCGTCCCGCGGACATGTTCTTTCGCAGGGCAATAATGTCCTTCTTTCGCTCCACCCCGAAACGGTTGACGAGGGAGAGCGGCTATTTACCGCCCTCTCCGATGGCGGCCGCGTGGACATGCCGTTTGCGAAAATGTTCTGGGGTGCATGGTACGGAGCTTTTACCGACAGGTTCGGCATTCGCTGGATGATCAATGTCGCTCAGGCGTAATGTCGTTGTCGGCTCGGGCTGAACGCCGCGGTTTATTTACCGGTAAAAATTCTCAGCGACATGATCAGGTTGAAGCCGCTCATGTCGCTTCCTGTCATACGGGTTTTCGCTGTCCGCGGATCGTTTTCGTCAAGGCCTGCGGCGATACGTCGCTCTACACCGAGACCGAATCGGATTCGACGGCTGAGGTTCACCTCACCCTGCACCCTTTACGACAATGCCGAAGGAAGGGGAGATCTGTCCTTCGCATGGCACCACAACGGAACCGTACATGAATCCGCCGCCGCTTCGGAACTGATTCTCGAAAGCGTTTCACTTGCCGATACGGGAAGTTACTACGGTGTGGTCAGCAACGCCTGGGGTCAGGCTCGCGAGGTGAAGAAGAACTGCCGAACTTGTCTCAAATGTTCTACCGGCCCACACGATACCGTAACCGTCGCACTCCCGCTACCGCACTATCGAGAACCGATTGACATGCGAAGTGCCGTGCGACGTCACCCGCAGGGTGTAGCATCCTGCCGGAAGGGTTGATGTAATTGATGGGAAGTCAATCGTAGCGGTAGTTCCACTGGTGAGACGTACCGTTTTTATCTGACGACCGGTAATGGTAAATACGGTGACGGTTGCGGGGTCCCTTTCGGAAAAGGTGAAGTCACGGTATGTTACGCGGAAAGGCAGCGGAATTCTTACACCGGTGATGAGATCTTTCGTCGCTGCTGCAACGTATACGGTGTTATTGAGTTGTGAGTAGACGGTTATTCCGGGAAGCGCTACGGTCCTGCCGTCGGCCGTCGTACAGAAGTCCTTGAAAAAAGGAAGTGTCACGGTAGTGTTTGCCGTTTGAATTGTGGCGAATCCTTTTCCGTCGGTCACTCCTGTTGTGTTAAGGGTGACGGATGCCTCGACATCGGAGAAAAGACCGTTCAGTGCAACAAAGAACTCATTGCCGGTCTGTCGCAGGTCGACACCCAGAAGATGCGCGCAATACCGGGCGATATCGGTGTTGTCGATGGTTCCCAGGCCCGGCGTGAGCAGGCTGTAAATGGGCACATTGTTGCCCGTGTGTCCGTTTGTCGTCCATCCGATGCTGCAGCGTCTGCTCAGTATTGCACCGACTTTCGCGATGTCCTCATAGTTGGCGGCACCGGCATTGACCGATTCGGGAATGGTGTACAGCATATCCTCGGGAGTGAGGCTGTCGATTCCCATGAGCGCTCTGAAGCGGTCGGCGATGATGCTCCAGTCAACCGGACCGTTGGCATTTTTGTAACGGATGAGCGTGTCAGGAAATTCCGTGCAGGTCATGGAACATCTTCGTATGGCGCCTGTCACGTGCCCGGGAGATACGGACGTGTAATCGTCTCCGCGGGCGCCGAGCGACATGCCGCCATTGTCATGGTCGGAAAATACGAGTACTTCGGTTGAACCGTCGGTACGGGCAAAATCGACTGCCGCAGCAACGGCGGAATCGAAGGCCAGATAATCGGATACCACTTTTACCGGGTCGTTGGCATGCGATCCCCAGTCAACCTCACTCCCTTCCACCATCAGGAAGAATCCTGTCGTGTTGCGGGACAAAAGTCCAATCGCTTTACTGGTGCATTCGACGAGCGACGGCTCCTGCGGGTTGAAGAATACCCGGTCGAGATCTCCGTAGAGTGCGTTGCAGCTGAAGGTACCCCAGGCTTTTTCCGTTGTCGGGGGAAGATCGAGCAGCTGCTGACGGGTGGTGACAAATGAATACCCGCCGTTTTCGAGACTCTCCTGGGCTCCGAGTTCACCGATCTTGTCGCCGGTTTCAACATGCTGCCCCACCCGCACGTCGATGAACGGTGAGAGGTGGCCGTAAAATGCGGTAACGGTACCTCCCTGTCGGCAGGATGATTCTATTGTGACAAGGAATTCCCATGACTGGTCGTACTGGATGCTGGTGACGGTACCGTCGGCGATCGAGTGTACCGGTAACCCTTCCAGAAAGAATCCGCTGTCCTCGCCTGCATGAAATAGCGGGTTGTCTTCGAAATGAACGCCCTAGGTCCGGCTGTTGAAAATGGTTGACGGATTCATCTTGTACCGCTGGTGCGGATAGATGAGCTGTCCGCTTGTCGTCGGCTGTATGATGATTCTGTCGATGTTCCAGCCGAAGTGCGTCGACCGGTTGCTGCTGATGGTGAAGTTGAAAAGATATGCCGTCATCACGTAGGTTCCGGTGGTGTCGCGCAGAAACGGCTTGAACAGCGGCACGGCATTGCGGGTGTAAATGTAGTTCTCCGCTTCCCGGTTGAGCATTTCCGTTGTGATCCCCGGCTCGACAAGTTTTCCGGCAAGTGCATGCGTTTCCCAGAGCAGAAGCCCGGTTTTGCGCATCCGTTTGATCTGATCCGGCGTCTTGAGGTTCATAGTGCGTTGTTTCCGATGTGGTCTGTGTAGTAATTCGAATTGTCTGGCGGCTGTCGAGTGAAATGCCGCATGATCGGAAAATAATGTATGGCGGGTAAGGAACCCGCTATTGCCGAATCTGCAGTGATGTTCCGGATTGAGAAGACGCTGTAATTTCAATTGGAATTATTGTATATTTCAAATGGAATGATACTTCAGAAGAGGAGGCACTGATGAAGCTTGCCGGGGGAATGAAAACCGGTGGTGGCATACCGAAGGGCCGGGCTGCCGGAATGAACGATATTTCCGGAAAAATCAATGAGATAAAAAAAGGGTACCCGATCGAGAAATTCGAACGTCTCAAGGATGAACTCGGCATCAGCAAGGAACTGCTTGCCAGAGTCGCAAATATTTCCCTGGCCACGATGCACCGGAGAAAGAGTTCGTCGGGAAGGCTTTCTCCCGATGAGTCCGATAAGATCTACCGGATCGAGAAACTGTATGCGGCAGCGCTCGAGGTGTTCGAAAGTACCGAGGGGGTGCGGCTGTGGTTTACAACTGTACAAACGGTTTTCGGCGGCAGGACGCCGCTGGAATATGCGGATACCCTTCCCGGCGCCGAAGAGGTGGAGCGGGTGCTCAGACGAATGGAGCACGGTATCGTGTTATGACGCTGCGTTCATGGAGAATCGTCAAGGCTAAATTCAGCGGTGCGGCATTTACGGGTGAAGGGTCGGCATCGTTCGGCGGCAGGTGGAACTCCATCGGTGTTCCTGTCGTGTACACTGCAGAATCGTTGTCGCTTGCCACGCTCGAAATTCTTGTCGGAGGGTATCCCCTCAACTCCTTCGGAGGATATGTCAGGTTTCCGGTTGATTTTGACGAATCAATGGTAGAGGTTTTTCCCGTGAAAAAACTGCCGAAGTCGTGGGCATCGTACCCGGCTGTCAACGATTGCCGTACCATCGGTGACCTCTGGGTAAAGGATCGGCGGAGTGCAGTCCTCAGGGTACCGAGTGCGGTTATTCAGGAGGAGTGCAATTACGTTATCAATCCGCTGCATCCCGATTTCGGAAAGGTGATCATCGGAAAACCCGAAGCTCTTCCTGTGGATCGTCGGTTGATGCAGTGAACAGACGATACGCTTTTCCACGAAATGCAGGCGATGAGAAATCGGCTGTTATTCAGGTCTTTCGGTGTCTTTGTTTTTGCCGTTTCTGCGAATACCGTTAATCACGACAATGACCAGTAAAAGAAAGAGGGGAAATGGAGCTGTTTTTGAAACCGTTTCTTTGAAATTGTCCCCGAAAACGTTCGTTGAGAATGCGGTGATGAGTGTGGAAACAAGGGGTACGATTTTCTTCATGCCGGATCTTTCCATCACTGATGATGTGCCGGATTGTGCTTCACCTGAGTGAAACACCGTAGTAATCGTCAATTTGAAGAATATGGTCTTTGTAAAAATCGACAAGGAAGAGGTGAGACCGAGATTCGATCACAAAAACCGGTTCTTCGATATCGAATGAAATGAATGCCCAGTACAGGTTAAGTTCACGGGGTGATGGTTTGCGAATGACATACGGAGCGTCGTTCCTGATGGTCTGAACCAGAAACGACTGCAGGGAGTCAAGGTCTGCCTTCCGGCGGAACGATTTTCCCTTGAAGGTTCGTACCTCACCTCCGAACGGAACCATGATCGTCATTTCGGCACCGCCCGCATCGGCGAAGTAGGGGTTCGAAGAGAGCTGTTTCCATAGAAACGGCATGCAGCCCATGCCGCCGTCAAACCATGAAATAGTGGAGGAACTGTCGGCCAGAGCGCTGTTCAGTTTGTTGAATGCCTTTGCATTGGTTGCACTGTCGGCATCCTTGTAGGTGATGCCGTTTGGAATATCATTTCGCCCGGTGGTTTTCAGGGTCGGTGCACAGGAAAAGATCAGTATGAAGAATACAAATGCGACAGAAATTTTCATAGGGCCGCCTTTAAAACATATAAACAGTCGATGTTCTCTTCAATCCGAAAGCGAATATACGGATTATATGGGGAATCTGCCTTGCAATGGGTATCGATTATCCAGGCATCTGCAATATAAATTCTGCTTGGGTGCTGCAGCAGGATTAATCCTAATTTCCGCAGAACGCCGTAAATCAACTGCGGAATTTAGGATTAAAAACTAAAAATGCGGCGTGTCTGAATTTCGGAGATGAGATTCGTGCAAAGGCGGGATGTTGTTCTGTTGTGGATATGAATGATGAACTGTGCCGAACATCGGCATGCGGTATTGATTACTGAGTAAAGGGAGTTGGGCTGCGGTTGCGATACGGAGTTCAGAATGGCAGCCTGAGTGTTTGCGATCGGGAGATTGTACCGTCAGATATAAACGAAAATCTCCTGAACGGGGCAGTCTGTTGGTAATGTCGCACGGAATGTCCGTGTAAGGTGTCGACATGAAATACTCCGAAAATTGCTGCAGGAATGGTTCCGGCTCATGGAACACGTTGCGGTGAGTCGGACTTACGGAAAAACGGTATGACGACGTTCGGAACCTGCAACATTTTTCCGCAAGTACCGGCTGCACCGGTTCGTACCTGTCAAAACACCCGTATCAGGAGTATCTGATCATCTTCTTTTCCGATAAAGTGTGTTTTTACGGTACGGCATGATTACGGACAGTGGATCAGGCTGCATGCCTGCAGGTTGATGTCGTTCATCGATGAACTGGTTTCGGATGTTGTGCACTTCGCACCTGTTCCGTAAGCCCTGAAACTGCATCCTTCAATCCAGTACCATGGTATGTGATTGCTGTCGTTGTTGTATGCGGAAAAACACGTTGCTCCACTGGAACTTCCGGCATAAAATGATATCCCTTCAAGCCACCAGCTGATGTCGCCGCTGTTTCGCACGGTACGGATATTTCTGTAGGGATTGTTGAAGCTTCCGGTCAAATGAGTCTGGAAGTGGTTCGTGTTGATCGCAAGCAATCCCACCGTTGTTCCGGTGAATGTGCAACCGTAATAGGTGGAGTAGTTACTTCCGAGGTCGTAAACGCCGTACCCGGTGGTACCGCCTGATGCCTTTGTAATGAAGCAATCATTCATAATGAAATAGTCGGCACCGGCGTTGACCTGAATGCAGCGTGCGGTGGACGAGTTTTTGCCGTAGATTTTAAGGCCTGTAAACGTAACATTATCTGCAGCAATGGTAAAACCTGACGAGAGAGTGATGCTGACCGTCGGATTCGCTGATCCGTTCTGGATGGTGATGCTTTTGGCGATCTGAAATCCGGCGGTTGACTGGTTGCTGGTAACTGAAATGACATCGCCGTTGCTGCATGCGTCGTAGGCTGCCTGGATGTTGGGATATGCCCAGCTGGGAACGGTGCGTGTTGTCGAAAAGGCGGGAAGGCAGATTGCGGTGCTCAGAATACCGGCA
>Ga0316575_10000450_pt1 | contig 11754 bp, 11 predicted proteins | sample J5NA_FD_203072 | JGI IMG/M metagenome (GOLD analysis project Ga0316575, IMG submission 203072) | Rhizosphere microbial communities from salt marsh grasses in Alabama, United States - J5-7_050615r2r3 | ecosystem: Host-associated > Plants > Roots > Rhizosphere | place: USA: Alabama | collected...
AATATCCAACTCACAAAAGACTTCGCCCCTGGCGCTGAATATGATACGATGGACACAATGCGGGGTTAGCTCAATATGAAAATGCGTCATGCGATTCTTTTATTATTGCTGGTCATGGTCGTCATCGGTTCTGTTTATTTAAACGACTATCAGGACAGGAATCTCGTAGTCCTGAAAAATGGCACCGTGCTTACCGTCGACGAGATCTGGAAATCCGGTCGCTTTCTCCTCTATAAAATCAATGATGAAGTTTTTACCGTCAATAAGAACGAGGTCGAAAGCTATGGAAAACCGGAATCAAAAATGATGCTGAAACACGCCAAGTTTAAAGTATCCCTCCTTTTGATCAGTGCCAATGACGAATTTAAAGACTTTGCCAACAATACAACGGTTTCATTTGTCCGGCGTTCATTCTGGGTGTTCGGAATCCTGGCAGCTACGGTCTTTTGCATCATTTTGCTGCTGGTTTTTCATCGAATCCTTAAAAATCGCCGCCCGCTTCCAAATCCCGCCCAGCCGGCAAAAGTCCAGAAACCGGCCACGCCTCCTGCCAATGATGCGGATGACGAGATCACGCCCTCCGATATCATTGGCTACTTTTTAAACCTGTTCAGACTCCAGATCGGCGCCGATCCCAACGCGCCGATGAAGACAAAAGCCTTAATGGACAATGCCTCAGGCTCCAATACGGTTTACGAGCTGCGCATAAAACACCGTGGAGAATGGATGCGCCGCCGCATGAGCATCGGTCCGCTGGGTGATGAAGCCGGCAGCAAAAGCAAATGTTTCTATGTAATTTATGATGTCCACCTGGTGGTCAAAATACCCGTAAAGCCCATTTCTGAATTCGAATTCTACAATAAATGCATCAAAAAAGAAGGTCAGATTGTCGATAAACTGGCACCCAAAGAATGTATTGTTCCCAGGGTTTCGACCATCGTGAGCATGATTCACAAATTCCCCGAAAGCGCTCATTTGTCGGTTGATCAACTGGAAGAAAAATACGTCGACTGGCTGCGCAGCAAAACCCAGTATCAGAAGTATTTAAAAATAAAAAATACATTTGTATTTTTTATGGATTTTTCAAAATACTATTTTCTGAGTCATATTGTAGACAATCTGCACAATGTGAAAGATGCAATGGCGCAAGAAATTACCGAAAACGCCGAAACCATTTTTGATAACCAAAAATTTCGCGGAAGATATGGTAAGGCCAAAGAATCCATCGGTATCGAAATCCAGCACGTCTATGACCAATGCCAGGCTGCCATCCGGCAGTTTCTGACGGACTCCGGAGTTTCGTCGAATGTCTCAATGTTTCGTATTCAAACCTGGTTCCTGACCCATCTGGCCGGAAAAGCGATTGGTATCAAAGAAGCCGGTCTTTCTGAAAACCTGGTGAAGGAATTAAATCTTCTGATCGAGCTGACTTTATCCAAACAGATAGAGACGGTCATGGCCTGCCGAGACACCATCACCGAATATGTCCATAGGATCCGATTTGGACAAAATAAGCCCCAAATGGCCGGCATCATGACCAATCTGTTGGACCTGCTGGCGTGGCTGCAGTCCAGACGCATTGCCATGCGAGACCTGAAACCGGACAATCTGCTGGTTGCCGGTGATCCGGCAAAGTACCCCTTGTTTTTAATGAACCCCGAAGAATACGAGCTTGGAATCATTGATGTCGAAACTGCTGTAGATTTTGAAAAATCCAAGGATGGCAAAATCAAGCAGCCGTTGTTGGGCGGCACGCCGTTTTATGCAACCCCATCGCATTTTTTCAGCAATGCGGTCCTTTCGGAGGCATTTCCCAATTTAAGAAAAATATTACATTTGCAGGACTGGTACGCCACTCTCGTAATGATTTTTAAAGCCGGTACCGGTGAACTGATGTTCGAGCATACTGCCCGGATGTTTGCAGGAATTCGCAATAAAATAAAGTCGGGCCAGACCCAGGGCATGCTGGATACCGAAATCGTTGCCGACGTCAGCCGGGCGTTTTGGCGCAGTGCACTGGTGGAATTTCAAACCCGAATGACTCAAAAAGAACAGTTGCTTAAAGCCATTTTTTTGACCATCCCCGACTCTTCCAAAAAGATGTTTAAAAAGGTATTGTCCCAGGATGTCCTCGCCACGACTGAAAAAATAAAACATTGCATCAGCAACCAGACTGTTTTTGAAAGCCCGCAAAGCCGGCAAAAATTGCTTGATTCCTCCCCGGCCAGAATAAATCAGCTTCGAATCGAATTTGAAAATAAGGTTAAATCCATCGGTAATAAATCCAGCAATCACGCCAGCACGATTGTATTGCTAAAATATCTGCGCACCCTGAAATTGCACGCCGAGCAACAAAAGCAGCTGTTAATAAGGCTCGAGCAAGAAGTCTCAAGAATTTCCGCTTACACGCTGCTGGGCTTTATGTTCAACAACCTTTACAAATCCATGTTTCGCGAAGAATGGTGGGTAAAACCGGCTGCCACAGAAAAATTTTCTGATGCAGATGTTGATGAGGCAACTCTCCAGGCAACGGTCTAGTTTCACGAATCCTCGTAATTCTGCGGCTGCGATGGCTCATTATTTTTATTTGACAGCCTGTTTCTGCCCATTGTATTCTGAAAGTGGTATGAGCGCTGACAGTCATAATTTAAGCCCCGAACAAGGGCAGTTGCTGGTCAAGTTGGCCCGCCAAACGCTGTCGCAACAGCTCGCAAAACAGATCCCGCAAAATGAAATCGATTCTTTGAATACCGCGCTAACGGATCCCTGCTTTAATTTATCGTGCGGGACCTTCGTCACGCTGACGATTGACGGACAACTTCGAGGATGCATCGGCAACCTTACTTCCAATGAGTCCCTGACTTCCGGCGTTCGCCGCAATGCCATCAATGCCGCCTTTCATGATCCCCGGTTTTCGCCGCTGGGCGCCTCAGAATTGGACCGCGTCTCGATCGAAGTCAGCATTCTATCTGAGCCCCGGCCGCTGGATTACCAGGAGGCATCTGATCTGCTAAAAAAACTCCGTCCCAGTATCGATGGCGTAATTCTTCACAAAGGCCCGGCCAGCGCAACTTTCCTGCCGCAGGTATGGGAACAGCTTCCACAACCCCGGGATTTTCTTACGCACCTTTGCCTCAAAGCCGGTCTGGCATCAGATGCCTGGCAGCATTCGGAACTTGAAGTTTCAACCTACCAGGTCCAGTACTTCGAAGAGCAACGCTAAAAGTCTTCCATCTCCTCGTTTCCTTTTTCATATGCCCTTTTTCTGAGCAGAATTCGAATAAACCCTAATATTGTCAGCAGTGCGGCCGACACAAACAGGATTTCATAGAGGTGAATGGAAAGATAGGTAAACCAGTTGATACTTGCTTTGAGATGATTGCGCCACTGTTCTTCGAACGTTTCAAATGAGACCGCAAAACGGCTCTCAACTGCGGATTCAATATCAACCCCTTGCCGCAGCAAGTCCAGAAGATCATATATGCTTTGCGGGCCGTACTGACGACTCATATACTCCACCACACTTTTACTCTGTTCATAAGCCAGGATAAGGCCATTTTTATCATGCGGGAAACGCTGTGCTAAATTTACCAGATCATAATTGTTGCCTGACAAAACGGCTTCCGGCAACCGCGTGCGCTTGCTTTCCATCAGGATATCGGCTAACCCGTCGCTGGCCCACTGGCAGACACCTTCATCCAGCCAACGGGGCAGATTATCCTTTTTGATATGATGATGCAGCAATAGATGACACAATTCGTGTTTCACAATCGTTTCCATGGTAAAGGGCGACGTATTCATCTTTGCGTAATCGATAACCACCACGTTTTTTTTCGGAAGGGCATATGCCACCACAAGTTCATTGCCGGCCAGTTTCTGGAATTTTTTTTGATTATTGATCAGCACCAGGGAAGGCCGAAAGTTCAAAGGCCAGTGAAACATGGATTCGAGCGTCCGTTTAATGGAAGGATATGCGTCCAAAACAAGCTGTGCGGTTTGATCCAGCCCCTCATCGTAAACAACCGTAAGCTCCGGTGAATCCAGTGTTGATGGCCCTGCCGCAATTAATACTGGAGGTGACATTAGCAAAAAATATATAATGAATATACGTGTGCGCTTGCCCATTTTTTTCTCAGGATATTCCGGTAACATGATGACCACTGGCTTCTCGCTGCTGGTTGTCGGCCGGCAGCCAGCCGCCAGTGACCAGTAGCTTGAAGATTTTGTGGTTTTAATTTGAAATCTAATTTTGTATGGACTATATCCATCCCGCAGGGACAGGTAAAATCGGTTTTCAAAACCGATTATCGCTGGTGCCATGAAATTCGGACCACCAATCGAGGAGCAGTTATGTCAGAAATCCGCAATCGAACCATTCAAGGCTTGCAGGTCGGTGATACGTTTACCATATCGCGGCGCTTTACCGAAGAAGATATGATGTCCTTTGCTGACGTTACCCGGGATTACAATGCGGTCCATCTTGATTCGCGATTTTCCGGTGCCAAAAATTTCAAAGACCGCATCTGCCACGGCCTGTTGGTTGGCAGCATGTTGACTGAAATCGGCGGCCAGATTGGCTGGCTGGCTTCCGTCATGAACTTTCGATTCAAACAACCGGTTTATTTTGGCGAAACCATCACCTGCAGGTTTACCATCGCCGAGGTTGATGAGCGTCGGCGGGCCAGTGCAGAAGCCGTCTATTTCAATCAGGATGGCGACATTGTTCTGGAAGCAGAGCTTAAAGGGATTTTACCTGATGCGGCTGAACGCCGCATTCTGGATGAAATGGTGGCTGAGGGCGATCCAACCAATAAATTAGCATAAACCATCACTCCGACCGGGGGGGCTCGCTACCCGTTGACGGCGAACCTGGACTGACGGCCACTCCCGATGATCTGATCATATTCGAGCGTCCTTCAAACACGGCGCCTTCTTTAATGTCGATTGACGCTGCGGTGCAATCGCCGACAAGTTTTCCGGTGGGATGGATCTCCAATTGCCGGTGAGCCTTCACATTCCCGTTCACCTTTCCCTGAATAACAATATTCTTGGCTTCAACATCGGCCTCAACAACACCGGTGTTGCCGATAAAAATATCACCGGATAGTACAACGGTGCCTTTGAGATAGCCGTCCACATGGAGATTCTCAGGTCCCTTAATTTCACCTTCAATTCTTACATTTTTACTCAATAAAGATATGGAGTCGGCAGACGTGTCTTTTTGCATGAATAAGGCTCCTTTTGAATTTCGATCGGTTCATTTGCAAACGCGCTTTTGCGGCCCTTGCGGCATCTGGATATTCCCGGTCCCTCATTTTTTAGTGGTTATGGTTGTATTGAGCGTGTCCGGGACCGAATTTCTTGCAGCGGGTTGGGATGACTTTAATGATCGATCGCTCATCCGAATTTCGCCATCAAAAGAGGCCCCTTCTGATATGGATAGCCTGGGCGTGGTGATCTGCCCTTCAATTCGAGCTGTCTGATCCAGGTGTATTCGTTCCTTGGCGTTCAAGATTCCCTGCACGCTGCCATTTACCGAAATGACGTCTGCTTTTACTTCGCCCTTGATTTTAGCTGACTGAGCGACCTTAACCCGACCTCGTAAATCAAATTCCCCATCAAGCCCGCCCAAAATAATAACATTGCCATTTCCCGAGACGCGGCCCTTAATCATCAGGTTTTTGCCAAAATAGGACGTCTCGTTCTGCGATACGGCCGCCTGGGGTCGCTCAACTTTCTTTTCTTCTTTCTTCTTGCCGAATAATGGCATCCAGCTGCTCCTTTGTTAGTAGGTCCGATTAATATTTTTCTCTTATTATATATCAAAACTCAAAAAATCAATAGCTTAAGTTTTGTTGAATCCTGACAAGGTTGCATTTTTATGTTATAGAAAACAAATTCCTCCTGGGGGAGCGACCGATGAATAAAATTATATTCACTTTTACGCTGGTCATGCTTTTCAGTTCTCCTGGTTTTGCGGGCGTCTTTTCGGATTCTGCTGAATCGAAAAAAGCCAGGATTCACATGGTCGAGACAACCATCAAGAACCGGGGCATATCCGACCCGAATGTTTTAGCGGCCATGCAGTCCGTCCCCCGTCATTGCTTTGTACCCAGGAATCTTTTGTCCGTCGCTTACGCGGACCGGCCATTGCCTATCGGAGAAGGGCAGACCATCTCACAGCCATATGTGGTTGCCTTAATGACCGAAATCCTTCAACCTGCAAAAAATCATCGTATCCTGGAAATTGGAACCGGCTCCGGATATCAGGCGGCTGTTCTGGCGCAAGTGGCCAAACAAGTTTACACGATCGAAATCAAAGAAAAGCTTTATCATCAAGCTAATAAAACATTGAAATCGCTTGGATATAACACGATTCATACCCGACATTCAGATGGCTATTTCGGATGGCCGGAACAAGCCCCATTTGATGCGATTATGATTACCGCTGCCATCGATCATATTCCGCCGCCATTGCTCAAACAGTTAAAAGACGGCGGCAGGCTCGCTTTACCGCTGGGCAACCCGTTTAGTTACCAGAATCTGGTTCTGGTCACCAAAAAGGGGGAAGATCTGAGCGTAAAGCAAATTACAGGTGTTCTTTTTGTACCCATGACCGGTTATGCGCTAAAAAAGCCCTCGCCTTGATTGCCCATGATTTTTAGTGCTGTCTTCCTTATTGGTTTTTCCACCCTGGCCTTTGAGGTCCTGCTGACACGGATCTTTTCCATCAGCCAGTGGAATCACCTTTCTTTTATGGTCATCAGCATTGCCCTGTTTGGCTTTGCCGCCAGCGGAACATATCTAAGCATCTATAATGCCCGTCGCAGCCAACGCCCGCATGCTTTCTCAATGCACAGGGCAACCGCCATTCTGGTTGTGCTGTATACGGCAGCCACCATTCTGGCATTTGTCGCTCTGAACAACAGCCCGCTGGATTATTTCAGGCTGCCGGTAGAACCCATCCAGAGCGTTTATCTGGTTGTCGCTTACCTTCTTTTAGCGCTGCCCTTTTTTTTTTCCGGCCTCATTGTGGCGCTGGCTTACACGCGCCTGCCTGAAAAGACCGGTCTCACCTATTTTGCCACCATGTGCGGTTCTGCCGGTGGCGCTATCTTTCCGGCCCTGTTGCTTCCTTTTTTTAGCGAAGGTCAGCTGGTTGTTTTTTGTGCCATTGTTCCGCTGGTCCTGATGCCATCGAGCCTGAGCCGGTTTCAAAAAATTAAACCGTTGTCCGCAAACCCCAGATCAACTCAAATTGCCTTGGCCTTTTGCAGTATGATCCTGGTCATGGGCTCGATCTATCTGGTAACTCCCTATGGAGACTGGCTGATCCGCGTGAGGCCTTCGCCTTATAAAGCCCTTTCCCAGGTTTTGCAATTTCCAGAAACCCGTATCGAACAAACGTTCAGCAATATCAGGGGGCGAACCGATTTGGTGACAAGCCCCTATATCCGTTTTGCTCCGGGGTTGAGCTTGCGCTATCAGGAAAGCATACTGCCGCAGGAAGCGACATTTAGAGACGGCGATCATCAGCTTGTCTTGTATCCATCCGGTTCCCGGACCAGCACCCGATTTTCGGCATCTACCCTTTCTTACAGCGGGTACGATATGCGCCCTGGCGCTAAAAAAGCCCTCCTTGTTTTACAGGGAGGGGGAACGTCGATTCCATGTGCTCTATTTTCAAAAATTCAAGACGTTACCATCGTGATCAAAAATCCGTCGCTGGCCAAAATTTTACGAGCGCATTACCGTGCCGAAGTTGTCTGTCAACCTCCCAGAGCCTTTATGACACAAACGTCCGAGCAGTTTGACATCATCCAACTGGAAAATTGGGGGACCGCGATCCCGGGTTCCGGCGCTCTTGACCAGGAGCACCTGTTTACCACCGATGCGTTTTTACAGTACCTGCAGCACCTGACACCGGATGGGGTGGTCATCATTTCGCGTCGACTGCTGTTGCCTCCAGCCGACTGCCTTCGCCTGTGGGCATCCGCCTACGAAGGTTTAAAGCTGACCGGCGCGCCCAATCCGGCCGATCATCTTGCCATTCTGCGCAACTGGGACACCTTTACGCTGCTGGTATCCAAACAGCCGCTGCAAGGCACGACCACGACGCACTTGAAAAAATTTGCTGAAAATCTAAATTTTGACATCGTATTTCTTCCCCGGATCACATCCGACCAGGCCAACCGTTTCAATAAATTTGATGAGCCCTACCATTCTATCGAAGTCAATCGCCTGGCAGCCGCCTACCGCAAAGGTCAAGAAAAGGCGTATTTTAGGTCCTATCTTCTTGATATCCAACCCCAGTCGGACAATCGCCCTTTTCCCGGTCATTATCTAAAATGGCCGAAAGCAAAATTATTATATCAGAGCCTGGGCAGTCGCCTGTATGCCCTGCTGATGTCCGGAGAAGTCGTTGTGCTGGTGGTTTTGATCGAAGCGCTGGTGATCAGCGGATTTTTACTTTTTCTGCCGCTTGTTTTTGTCCGCCGCCGTCAAAAAAAAATATCCATTTCTCAAGGCCTTTATTTTTTAGGGGTCGGGGCCGGATTTATGTTTATCGAGCTGTTTTTCATTAAAAAATATATTCTGCTTTTCGGCGATGCGGTGATTAGCTTTAGCGTCGTGGTCTGCGGGGTTCTCATTTTTTCAAGCCTGGGGGGCGCCTGGATCCAAAAAAAAGATAAATCGGTCTTAAAAAAGGCGCTTCCCATTTTGATTGCCATTCTATTGCTGGTTTTGCTCGAACTGGATCCGCTAATGCGTTACCTGCTGGGGATTAGGAGCATCTGGCAATATATTTGGGCCCTGCTGATATTATTTCCCATCGGGTTTCTAATGGGGCTGCCCTTTACCATTGGTATGCGCGATTTGTTGACTTCTGCCACCCAACGTGCATATGCCTGGTCGGCAAATGGCTGTGCTTCGGTGATCACCGCTATTGTGTCCGCCCAGATCGCTCTTATCTTTGGGATATCTTCTATTTTAGGTTGTGCCATCGCCGCTTATCTGGTTGTGATTTTGAGCTGGCAACAAATGAACAGAGTTGGAAAATGAAAGCGCCAATCATCGAAATTAAGGTGGAATGTTACGCGGGATATCGGGGAGAAGAAACACCGCGCATCATCTGGTTTGAATCTCGCAAAATTGAAGTCAAAAAACTGCTCGATCGTTGGTTGGATCCGGATTACCGCTATTTTAAAATACGGGGCGACGATGATGGGATCTATATCATTCGTCACGATATGACCACCTGGGTCTGGGGGCTGACGTTTTATCAGGAAACACAAAAATAAAATGAGCTAAAATTAAAGGTGTTGGAATATCGAATATCGAACAAGGAATATCCAACCGCAGCGGTAAGGCCGGCCAACGCAGGCAGCCGCGGTTGGCTGCCCTACGACTTCGACATTCATTATTCCTTGTTCGATATTCTGCGGTTCAAAATGAACCAGAGCCTGCCCAAAAGGCAGCTGGCTGCTGGTCATTGGTTTTTGGCCAGAAGCAAGGAGCAAGAAGCCAGCAGCCGGGGATCAGCGTCGGGAATAAGAAGCGACGTTTGAAGCTTTTTGGGGGAAACTGAGATGAGGAATTTGACATGCAGATGATGGATGGTTTCCGGCCACCGTTTTTATTAAAAAATGCCCATGTGCAGACGATCCTGGCCAGCAGCAAGCTGCGCACACTGGGAAGCAATTCCATGCGGGATGCGGCTCGCCAGAAAATTATCGAAACGGACGGGGGTATTAAACTGCTGGGCTGTCATTCCGTTCAAAATGGCAGCCGGGCAAAAGGTCTGGCGATTCTGCTGCATGGCTGGGAGGGCAGCATAGACTCAACCTACCTATTGCGCTGCGGCAAAAGCCTGTATGCCAATGGTTATGACGTTTTCAGATTAAATTTTAGAGACCATGGAGACAGTCACCATCTCAATGAAGGTATATTCTATGCGGTTCTTTTAGAAGAAGTTTATCAGGCAATCGCACAGGTGGCTGCTTTCTCCGGCGGCCGCCCGGTTTTTCTGATTGGATTTTCATTAGGGGGCAATTTCGTTTTGCGCATTTTAAAAAAATGTGTCAGTGTCCCTATTAAAAACCTGTGTCATGCGGTGAGCATCAGTCCGGTGTTGAACCCGCAAAAATCGACAATAAAAATCGATCAAATCACTTTCATAAAAAAATATTTCCTGGCAAAATGGCGACGCTCTCTGGCAAAAAAACAAGCTTTATTTCCGGACCTGTATGATTTTGGCGACGTAATGGGATTGAAAACGATTCAGGCGCTAACCGATGCATTGCTTGAAAAATACAGCGATTTCCCAACAGCGCAAGATTACTTCGATGCCTATGCGGTAATGGGATCGGCCATCGCGGGTATCCATACCCCGACAACCATCGTTACGGCCCAAGACGATCCGATCATTCCGATAAACGATTTTTATGATCTTGAACTCAATAAACACATCCGGCTGGTCATTCATCCCCATGGGGGACACAATGGGTTCATTACCGGATTTAACCTGCAAAGCTGGTATGAAAATATGATGATCCGGCTATTCGATCAAATATGCGGAAAAATGGAGGAAAATTATGGATGACGACAAAACGACAGATATTTTAAAGCGTGCAATTCTGCTGGAAAAAAGAGGACGGGCCTTCTATGAAAAAGTGGCCCAACAGGCATCGGCTGATGCTGTCAAACGCTTTTTCGAAACGATGGCCGCTGAGGAAGAGAATCATATCCGTATCCTTTCCGAACAATTTAAAGCCTATCAGGGCAACAAACAATTCAATGCCGAACAATTTGACGGCCATCAGGAGTCCGGTATCGCCAGCCAGGTCCTTTCAAAAGAAATCAAATCCGAAATTTCGGCGGCCGATTATGAGGCAGCAGCCATATCGGCAGCCATGTCCATGGAACAAAGTGCCATAAAGCTTTATTCCGACCGTGCCGCCTCTGCAACCGATCCAAATGAAAAAGCGCTTTACAACTGGCTGGCAAAATGGGAGACCCAACACCTGAATTTTCTGGCTGACATTGACCGGGAACTTACCGAAGACATCTGGTTTGATCAGAGCTTCTGGCCGTTTTAGATTCAGAACCCGTCCCCAAAAACCAATGGAAATGAGAAGTACGTTTAAGCGCATAATCATCATCTTAATAGTAATGGTTTTTGCGGCAATATCAGTTGCAGAAGATCCGTGGAAATTAATCGTCGATAAAGATGGCATCACCCTGTATGCCAGAGAAGTGAGTGGTCATCCAGAAGCGCAATTTAAAGGCGTTTGTTTTGTGCGCCGACCCATTGAGGCTGTCGGAGCCGTTTTGTCTGATGTGGGTGCCTATCCCAAATGGTTTTTCAAATGCATTGAAGCTAAAAAAATTCCAGCCGAAAATTCATCTGAACTTCATTTTTTCCTTTATGTGGCGATTGACACCCCGTGGCCGTTTTCAGACCGGGATGTCGTGTACGAAACCGACGTCAGCATTGATTATAAATCGGAAAAAGTGGTGATCCACAGTATCGCCTTAAAAGCGTCATTTATTCCGTTGCGAAAGCGATATGTGCGCATCACCGATTCCGAACATCAATGGATTCTTGAAAAAATATCGGTTGACCTTACTCGTATTACATTTATGAACCGAACCAATACCGCAGGCCCGTTTGCATCCTATCTTTCCAATCCCGGCATCCGCGACACAACGATTCACTCACTTAAAAATTTAAAAAAAATGCTCAACCATCCG
>Ga0316575_10000451_pt1 | contig 11753 bp, 5 predicted proteins | sample J5NA_FD_203072 | JGI IMG/M metagenome (GOLD analysis project Ga0316575, IMG submission 203072) | Rhizosphere microbial communities from salt marsh grasses in Alabama, United States - J5-7_050615r2r3 | ecosystem: Host-associated > Plants > Roots > Rhizosphere | place: USA: Alabama | collected...
ACCGTACAGGGAGGGGGCTCACTCCTCTCGCTTTTGGCATCGCAGAACATCTTCATTCCTTCGGCATGCGGCGGACGCGGCAGTTGTGCCTATTGTAAAGTCAGCGTTTCCAGCGGCGGAGGGGATATAGGCCCGGTCGAAGAGCCGTATCTGACTCCTGAAGAACGTACCCGCAATGTGCGTCTCGCCTGCCAGGTCAAGGTTCGCGGCGATATCGCAATCACGATTCCCCGCGAATATTTCTCCGCACGAAAGTTCCGCGGAAAACTCGTCTCCAAGCGACCGATGACCCATGATATTTTCGAACTGCGCATCGAGCTCAACGATCCGCCCGAAATCGAGTTTACCGCCGGTCAATACGTTCAGCTGGAATCACGTGAATACAAGGGACGCGAATCGGTCATGCGCGCCTATTCAATCTCTTCGGCCCCGTCCGACAGAAATCATGTCGAACTGCTGATACGTCTTGTTCCGGGAGGAATCTGCACCACCTGGGTTTTCGAGCATCTCAGGGAGGGGCAGACGGTCAATCTCAGCGGACCGTACGGTGATTTTCACCTGCGCCAGACTGATGCGCCCATTGTGTTCATTGCAGGCGGAAGCGGAATGGCGCCGATATGGAGCATGCTGCGCAACATGAAGGAAACCGGATCAACCAGACCGGCAATGTATTGCTTCGGGGCACAGACACAACGGGATCTGTTTCTGGTTGATGAACTCCGTTCACTTGAAAAAGAGATGCCCACGTTCAGCTTTGTGCCCGGCCTGTCGAACGAGCCTGCCGGTACGAACTGGAACGGAGAAACCGGGCTCATTACCGAGATCGTAGCGCGGAAGCTTCCCGATACATCCCGGCATGAAGCGTATCTCTGCGGATCGCCCGGAATGATCAATGCATGCATTACCACCCTTAAGAAGGCCGGTATGCCCGAAGACAAAATCTATTTCGACAAATTCGCCTGACCGGGAGTCGCCCCATGAAACGTTCCCCTGCAGACCGTGAAAAAGAACTGCTCTTTGCGGCATCAAAGTTTTCAGCTGACGGTTTTCTCGGCAATGACAACCGTTCGGTGGAGGAAATCATCGATGCAGATGCTGCTGCACTGGAATCACTCGGGACCAGTCGCGAAAAAATCGCCGCTGCACTTTCAGCTGTTTTTGACAAAGCGGAATCCGCTCTCGGAGATCCGGTAATTGTCTTACCGGGGATATCCGCCATCCACCATGAGGCGCGGGGGAAAATTCCATCACCCTTCCGGGGAGACGGTGTTTTTCAGAAAGGTGAAGTGGAGATTAACTTTACCGAAACGGGAAAAACCGTGTTCATCACCCGTCTGGGCATTAACCTCATCGGCAAACATGGATTTTTCCAGGGACGGGGAAGCCGCTACCGGATCGAACCGGCTGATATTTTGCAATTATTATAGTATCCACTCCCCCCGCCTGCCGCATTCTTCCGTGGACCTTTATTTCACAGCCAATTCTTTCCGTCATTTCCTTTTATTTTACTCTATATTTCATTATTCCTGTATTTTTGTCGTTTTTTTAAGCACCAGAGCCGTTTTTTTTTCCACTAAGGTATGCAACGGAATCTATTAACCTGCTTTTATACATCTTCTCAAGGAGCTTTTTGATGAGGTTTACCGCCCTGGCCTGCCTGCTCAGCGCAGCCATTCTGTCCTCCGCATCAGCACAAGTCATTTCAGGCCGTATTGTCGATAAAAGATCAAATCCGATTGAAGGGGCCACCGTCACCCTTGTCGCAAAAAACAAATCTGAAACCACTCTTGCCGACGGTTCCTTCACGATTCAGGCTGTTGCCATCATTTCGCCCTACAATACCTCACGTACACTGAAATCAGTTTTGATGAGCGGAAGCAACCTGCTTTTCACCAATGAGACACCGCAGATGCTTAAAGTCGAACTCTTCGACATGAGTGGAAAACGGTGCAGTGACGTCTTTTCACGTCGTTATGATGTCGGTTCATTTTCATTACCGATTGCCAATCTTATTTCACATCGCAGTGCAAACGGTCTGTACATTGTAAGGGTCACTCATGGTTCCCGGGTTTCGACCCATCCGTTCAATCCGCTGTGCTCCTTCAAATCCAATGCTGGAACAGTACAAAGTGGATATACAACACTTGCACAAAAACTCTCTACCGCCGATACCCTCAAGGTCTCAAAAACAGGGTTCGTTACTGTTGCACTACCGCTCGATTCGGACATCAACAAGGCATTCGGCGACATCGCCCTTGATTCTGAAAACGATCTCGCAATAGAGATAAAAGTCGATTCCCTTCTTGCACTCATGTCTGATGCCGAGAAAATTGCACAGACCAGCGAAGTCCTGGTTGATGCCATAGGAACAGACGATGTAAAGAATACCGGTTACGGATCAGTTTTCAACGGTGGAGGCTGCCCCTTCTCGAACAATAAAAAAGAGACCTGGGCACAGCAGCTTGATGCTCTTCATGATGCCGCAAAGAATTCGCATCTTCATATCCCGATACTCTACGGCATCGATGCTGTTCACGGAAACGGCACCATCGAAGGTGCGACTGTCTTTCCGCATAATATCGGTATGGGCTGTACCCATGACACGGCACTCGTCGCCAAAATGGCCAATGTCACCGCAAAGGAATGCCGTGCCGTCGGAATCAACCTCAACTTTGCACCGGCCATCTCCGTCGTGAGAAACGAAAAATGGGGACGTTCGTATGAAGGGTACGGTGAAACACCCGAAATCAATTCCATGATGGCCGAAGCATATGTCCGCGGACTCCAGGGCTTCGGCGACATGACGCGTCCGGATGCGATGGCTGCCTGTGCCAAGCACTTCATCGGTGATGGCGGCACGACTGACGGTGTCAACGGAGGAGAAACCAAGCTGAGCGAAGCGACGCTGCGCGCCATACACCTCCCTCCGTACCAGGCGGCTGTAAAGGTGCAGGTATCGGCGATCATGCCGTCATACAATGCCTGGAACAACAACGGTCAGACCATCCGCTGTACCAACAGTAAACAGGCGCTTACCGACATGCTGAAAACGGAACTCAACTGGGACGGTTTCTGTCTCTCCGACTGGGATGCGATCCCGCGGGCACTTGCCAGTACCGACAATCAGGTTTTTTATGCAAACAATAACGTCAGCGCTGCCATCAATGCCGGAATCGACATGGCGATGATCGCAAAAGATTACGGCCTGGGTGTTGATCCAAAAGCATACATTACGCAGTATGCATCAGCCTTCAGCAGTCTTGTCTCCGCGAATACCATTCCGAAAAACCGTCTCGACGATGCCGTCAAACGTATTCTGCGGATCAAGTTCCGGTTAAATCTCTTCGAAAACGCAAAATCGAACAGTTCACTCCTTGCCGAGTTCGGCAGTGCATCACACCGTGCGATCGCCCGTGAGTGTGTGCAGAAATCCCTCGTACTGCTGAAAAACGAAAACAGTGCACTCCCGCTTAAAAAGAGCGAAAAAATTGTCGTGGTAGGTCCATGGGCAACCAAATTAGGCACACAATGCGGCGGGTGGACCATAAGCTGGCAGGGATCAATTGACAATCCGACCATCGTCGGTACGACCATTCTCGATGGCATCAAGGAGGTCGGCGGTTCATCGAATATATCCTATGATGAAAGCGGCAACAACCTCGGAGGTGCCGACAAAATAGTTCTGGTGGTCGGTGAAGGAACCTATGCCGAGACTGAAGGTGACCACGGTTTTAAAAATGCAGCCGAGTATGCAAGCTGTGCAAGCTGCAATGAATACAAAGACCAGACGATGTCGATTCTCCTTGCCAATTGTCCACATGCCGATCTTATCGACAAATGCAAAGCCAGCGGAAAGCCCGTTGTTATCGTGCTCATTTCCGGTCGACCTCTGATCATCACTCAGGAAATTGCCAAATGCGATGCCTTTGTAGCGGCATGGCTCCCCGGCTCCGAAGGTGCGGGTGTTGCCGACGTACTGTACGCCGACAAACCGTTCAGCGGAAAGCTGACCCATACCTGGCCGAAATCACTTGACCAGATTCCGATCAACACCGGAACCGCATACAGCGATGAACCCAAAGGCAGCGGCGGTGATCCGCTGTTCCCGTACGGATTCGGTTTGACCTACGCGCCGTAATCGATACATCGGCGACAGATATAGAAAAAGGCTTCAGAAATGAAGCCTTTTTCTATTGCTACCACAAAAGTAATTAGGAATTAAGAATCAGGAATGAAGAATACCGATTACGGAGTAGCGGTGTTTCGCCAATTCCGTGTACTCATTCTACCGGGTGAAAAACGGATACTCCGTCATCGCGGGCGACAGCCATATAGCTCTCGTTAAAAAATCGCAGATTACCGAAACGCATATCTTCCCTGCCGCCACTCCTTACAAACCGTACCGCGGACGGCAACGACGACGCGAAATCATCGATAAGCGGCATTACATTCCGATATGTCAGGCTGTCCGTTGCAAAAAACGTCACCGACCGCCCTGCCGGAGTGATAAGCGGCCCGTCAAGCACAAGCTCCCCGACGGATATCCAGCCTGCGGGAACAGGCTTGAACCACTCCCGGTATATCATTGCAAAATGAACATTGTGCCTTCGGGCAAGCGAATCCATCCACTCACCACCGCCGCTCTGTGCATGAGCAAGCGACGTTTCCGACGCGAGTCCGGCATAATCCAGCACATATGCAGGATTACGGTAGGAAACCAGTCCGATATCATTCACCCCAACCGGCTGTTTATAATACCGCACAGCGAACCGCCGCATCTGGAACTGCTGTTTGTAAATATTATCCGAAGCGGACGGTATGGTGGTGAGCCCGATGACGTACGGATAGCATGCAAGCAGCAATCCGGCGGCGGAAACAACAGGACGTATAAAGTAGTACCGTGACGATGTCGTAAAGACGATCGCAGCAACCGGACCGCGAAGAACATGGAGAATCGTCAGCAGACCGGCGCTCCAGATGTACACTTCGTACCGGTTGTACGAGCCATATCTTCCGACAAGCAGATGCAGCACCACCGCTCCCGCCATGCATGCCGCAAGCAACCGGTCGGCACGTGCCGTATTTTTGAGAAAACATGCAAAGCCGAGTGCGCCTGCCGTCATTGCAAGCAGAAGCCCGCGGGATGAGGTGAACGCAGAAGCCAACGTTGAAAAGATGCCGCCAACCAGGGCAGTGCCATGTCCTCCCGCCACAACTGCCGATTTCGCCATGACCGATGAGGGAAAGGGTGAAAGTCCCATGCTCATGAGAAACCGGGAAAACAGTAGAAGTGCAGCAACGGCAGTCGAAAGAAATAGTGATGCGGCAACCCGGTGACCGCGCAGAAACAGGAACACTGCCGCAGCGAGCGATATCGCGACGCATTCATACCTGACAAGAGGCGCGGCGGCGATGGCCATCCAGACCGACCAGTGTACCCTTCCCGTTCGGATTTCAGCAAACAACCCGTTGACAATAAGCAGGGTGCACAACAGCTGCAGCGAATGCTCCATACCGGTAAAGACCAGACCGACCAGATTCGTACAAATGCACAACAACAGCACAAGAACCGACTGCACGGCAGTCCGGTTCCTGATGTCCGGGGGAACAAGATATCCGCTGAGAACACCGAAAAGGAGAACTGAACCGAAGGCCGCCGCTATATTGAACAGCAGGGGAATCATCGTAAAGACAGCGGTTGACACAAATGGAGCAAGCAGAAACGGCCAGATGATACTTGACGATGGGGCACTGTACTCTCCGGCGTTGATACCATAATGTCCCCTGGCGATATGTTCTGCAAGGGAGAGATGGATGTACGGATCATCAAGCGTATAGAAAAAATGGTTGTGGCTAATGATAAGAATTCCGGCCAGTTCCGCAGCCAGCAAAACGAGCAGCAGAAAAATACCGGTTCGCTGAGGTGCGGGAAATTGCATCTGTCGCTGCGATGGATGTCGCTCACTCATGGTAGTGTGAAACCTTTCAGTTGAATAGTTCACCATAAAATACATCGCAGCACCTGCCGGTCAGTATCCACGACAGCCCCTGCAATCGGGCATGAACCCGTACAACCACCATTGAAGCAGATGCCGATGTGAACGATCGTGAACATAAAGGGTTATACACCGTAAATACTTGTAGTTCAACATGTTACAAACGTCTACCCCGTTTTCGGCTTCATAATGCTAAACCATCTCGTGCAATCTGAAAAAAACACTGTTCTTTTCTGCAACGATGAACTATTATTGATACGAGCGCAGGATAATCAACAGCTATAAATCATACTTTGTACTATTTACTATCGCTGTACGGGTGAGTCGGCACGGAACTGCCTTTCGGGCAGACAGAATCTATGGAAACAACTCAGATTACCGAAGAAATTGAAGTACAGAACAGTCTCAAGAAGATTGAACTGATTAATTTCTACAACCCGTACAACGTAACCATTTATCTGCTCATCAGCATTTTCAGTTCCCTGATTCTTGCACCGACAGTTGTACCTCCGTTCTCACTCCCGGCGATTCCGTTTTACTTTTTTTCAATTGTATGCCTTGCACTTCTTTTTTCCAGTACTTTGAAAATTCTGGAACTCGATTTTATTTTCACCGTCAAAATCATCCTCGATACACTTCTCACCATATACTGGATCGACCTGCACCTCTGGCGTACCGGTATAACCCTGTTCTACTTTCTGCCCAATGTTACGCTGCTGACACTGGTGATTTTCAATCTGCAGTACGGTAAACGCAGATTCTACCATTTTGTCATTTATGCCGTTGTTCTTGCCAACGGCGTCGTCTATCAGGCTATTGCCGGTTTCACGGCATCGAGTCCGATGAGTCTGGGCGTTTATTACCTGATTACGTTCTTGTCAATATGGGCACACCTCTCGCACATCAGGCTGAGAATGCTTCTGCAGCAGGATCTCAGTTCGAAGAAAAAACGCATCGACCGGCTGGTAAGTTCAAGCAAGACATTCTCTCTTGCGGCACGCATCGTCAATCATGAAGTTTCCAATGAACTCGTCAGAATATCGTACTGCGAACACAAGCTCAAGTCTGAAAACCCCGACCGGCATATTCCCCGCATTCTCGATGAGCTCAAACACTGCCGCGACGCAATCCCACGGTATTTACAGATGATGTCGGAGGAGAAGGGGCCGCCGGTATCACTCGCGGCGGTGTGCAGAACGGTGTTCCCCGAAAAGCACGCCAATGTTTCATTTCTGTTCGACGTTGTGGTAAGAGTTCCGATGATGCTCCTGGTCTCCTTTATAAATAATATCTACGAAAATGCGCTGCAGGCATACGAACGCCGCAACGGTACACTTGACGGATTCAGAATGGAAGTATCGATGAATGACGCGACGCTTTCAATAGAAGACAATGCCGGCGGATTCGATATATCGGGTATCGCACTCGGAAAAAGCAGAAAAGGCCCGGGACACGGGCTTTTTCTGGCAACGTTTTTAAATGATACCGGGCACCTCGGGCTTACACCGGCAATCGAACGGATGGAAAACGGTACCCGCGTCACCATCACTTTCAGTGAAATTGAAAAAGTAAAGGAGCCGTCTCCGCAGCAGGATACCGGTACAAACAGCAGGCAACCGGCATCGGTACTTCCCGGTTAACCGGCAGATGTACCAAAACGGCATCAGCCGTTACCGAAAATCCCTTCAACAATACGCTGCAGACGGTCGCTTCCTATAAAGGATGCGTCGGGTGTCGCCTCCCACTCCCTGCGGATAGCATTCAGAAAGAGGATATCGTACATCGCTCCGGGACGCGGATAACTTGCAACGATATAATGCGGACCGGCTTTTTTCTCCCCCTCCTGCTTCTCGAGGTCGGGGCGAACGCTTTCCGCCGTATTGAGAGAATTGCCGTGCTCGAAAATGATACGGTCCATCATGCGGTAGACGTCTTTGCTTTCGTCAACAAGGCCGTAGTAATCGAGCATTTGCGCCAGTACATAGTTAGAAGCGATCCAGACATCCTTTCCCTGATCGGAATCGACCGGTGAGCCATCCTGCTTGCGTGCGGTGGCCCACCCCATGGGAGTTCGGTTATTATGAAAAATCGTCGAAAGCAGCTTTTTCACCCGGTCATCGGGCAGAAACGGTTTTTCTCCCATGGCAATCCACTGCCAGAGCCCCACAAGCTGATCGGTAAAGACATCGGTGCAGCGGCCGTTTCCGGCTGCATCTCCGGTGCACGTGATGTAATATTCCATCGAACGACCGTCTGGCCCGGTGGTTTCAAACCAGAGACGCTCACAGGTCGCCCGGGCAACGGCAAGCATCGCTTCGAACCTGGCATGCTCCGCCGTATCGTTCATCATTTCGGCCATGCGCATCATCGCAAGGAGGCACGCGACAAACAGGTTGGCATCGTATACGTCAACACCCGCAAACGGTATGTTGTCATAGGTATTGCGGACTTCCCCGGCACGCCCTTCGGGGATACCGTCACCGTCATAATCGAGACTCATCAGATAATCGAATCCCTTTTTAAGCGTCGGCCAGTTACGGGTGACAAATGCAGTATCGCCGGTATACCGGGCGTCACGCAGTACCCGCAGCGCCAGTTTGGGAAAGAGATCGATCCAGTAACTGGTATTGTACCAGGTATATTCCGACCGGTCGCGCAACGGATTGCCGAAGGTGAGCGACCCGAGATCATGATAGACCGCCCCCGCCGCTTTTTTTGCCGCATACACATGAATATCGCTGCCCGGTGTGCGGCCGTTTGCCTCAAGCTCCGCAAGATACTGCTGCTGCATGAGCGGATCTGAAATATACGAGTGATAGAAACGCATCCGGGAGTCTTCGGCATTGATCGAATCGATGAATTTTTGGCAAAGGTCCCGTTCGATACGCGGAAAAACGGCAAGCAGCAGTTTGGAGTAGAAATCGACATCCGCCGAGTTGTTGAACGGATAGTCGAAGCATTCGAGAAACCGCGCCTGTTCCTTATCGTCAAGAACCGACGCATTCGAATAGAGATAGCTCAGTTCGTTAAAAAGAAGCCGTGCGGCACGCAGCGCACCTTCAGGGTCGTTCGCATATGACGGTGACGATGCAAGCGCCGTGAGCATCCGCTGCTGAACGGCAACCGTCCTGTCGCGCCACTCTCCATAGTGCTCGAGTGCCCTTACCGCCATGGTACGACAGCGCGAAGCTGCATCGGGAAAATCAACCGTATACCGCCGTGCGATGCGGACCCCGTCGGGATACTTCTGCAGCGGAAAATCGAACAGTTTGACAACAGGGAAAACGGCAGACGACCCGGCCGCAACCGTCAGCGTGACGCTGACCGCCGCACCGTAGTCGTTCCCTTCGGCAATCGGATTTTCATGGTGAAATGTACCGTCATCATCGAGGGTGAGATCCTGATTGTAATTCCGCAGACGAAATGCTTCCTGTACTGCGACCGTCGTTCCGTCGGCATCCGGAACGGCAATCACCATACGGTCGTCACTGCAGGAACTGCCCATCACCACCCCGCAGATGCCCTGCTGAGCGAATGCGGTGTGGACATGACAGTTTACCGCAGCAGCACCGATAAAGGTATAATCCTGCTCGCGGGGACGGCTCACCTTGCGGTAGCTATTGACAAGCGACGGCAAGGGTATCACGACGGTAACCGTTTCGCTGCGACGTGACGCATTGATGATTTCATACTCCTCGACCGCAGCCGGAAGAAACCGGTCGTTTTCGGAAAGGAGCGGCGAAATTATGCGGCGCCGGACGGTGAATGTACCGATGCGGTACTGCAGCTGCGCAAGCGGCGTCGCCAGCGAAACCGACACATCCTTCTGTGGAAGGACCGGATGGTAATAATTGCCCGGCAGCGGAAAATCATCGGGGTTTTTAACTGATGACACAGGCTGGGACGTCAGCATGCGGCAGGTTGACGAGCCGATACGTACGAACGGAACCGATGCAAGCTGCAGCGGGTTGTCGTTGAGAAAAACGAGTGCTCCGGCATCGATGAGTCCGTTGATGGTGCCGTCGGGAGAGATTACCGCCGCAAGGGTAAGGGTGCCCTCTTTGGCAATCGCCAGGGGTGATGAAACCGAGAGATAATGTCCCTGATTATGAACGCCCATCCGGTTTTTACGGTAAACATCGGTGATCCTGCTTCCCTGTAATGAAAAAAAACGCTCGATATGATCCGAAATATGCATGGCGGGGAACTCTGCCTCTCTCTCTGACGCGCAATGGTGAAAAACACAGAAACAATATCGCCGAAAAATAGTATCTTCGCCAAAAAATTCCTAAATTCGTTCCACAGAGTCACCACTGACAGGAAGATTCATGTCCTCAACCGGAGTACACCGGCACAGAGCCTCCATGGAGAGTGGAAAACACTGACTGCCGGATCACCTCATACATCGAAGCGGATGTGTTGCTTATGAACTGCAATCAGAAGAGAGTGCGCAAGGTTCCTTCCGGAGGGAGGAGCGGGGTCGGAACCTGCGCATGGAGAGAAACCGGACTTACAACATATAGTCGGTCAAACCTCGATAAATCAGATGTTCTTTACTTACTCTCCTTTCGCGTCAGGCATTATGTGCCTCAAGCACCATCTGAACCGTCTCATACAGCCGCGAAACATCATATGGCTTTCTCAGTACTCCCGAGAAACCATACTCTTCATATTTCGCCATAACGTCATCATTTGAATAACCGCTCGAAACAATCGCCACAACATTCGGATCAATCAGTTTAAGGTGTTCAAGACACTCCTTTCCCCCTATACCGCCCGGAATGGTAAGATCGAGAATCACCAGATCAAAAAGGTATCCGCTTGAACAGGCCTCCCGATACAATTCCACCGCCTGCTCACCGTCTTCTGCAGTCACGACCTGATACCCTTTGAGCGAGAGAATTTTCGCGGTAGTCGTCCTTATCACCTCCTCATCATCGAGCAGCAGTATCTTATATCCGAAAACATCCTGAAAAGCATTGTCACTCCTTTCGGCAACAGTAAGCTGATCGGGAGCACTCTGCTCTGCCGCAGGCAGATAGACACTTATCGACGTACCGGACGGACCGGTCGTATCGATGGCGATGGTACCGCCGTGTTTATTGACAATAGACCGGGCAATTGACAGGCCGAGACCGCGTCCATGCCCTTTGGTGCTGAAAAACGGGTCAAAGATTCTGTCACGAATCTCCTCGGGAATTCCCCCGCCCTGATCGGTAACGGTCAGACGGACATAGGTTCCGGGGCTGAGCAGACTTGCGGCTGCGGAAGTCGACGCATCCGAAACATTCCCCGTGACGACATTACCCACCGTTACATGGATAACACCTCCATCGGCCATAGCCTGTTCGGCATTGATGACAAGATTGCTGAGTACCTGTTCGATCATGCCGCGGTCAACCGTAACATTCATGAGGTTTTCGTCAAAATCAAGTTCGTACGAACATTTCGATCCGCTCAGGAAAAAACCGACCGACTCCTCGACAATGGTTCGCGGTGAACAGACGGTTGTCACCGGTTCTCCCCCCTGTGCGAAGGTGAGTAACTGCATGGCAAGCCGCTTGGCACGATAAATCTCCATTTCCGCACTGTTGATGGTCGCTACCACCTCTTCGGGACGCGATGCAGCCGTCTTCCCCATGAACAGGATATTGCTGATTCCGGTGAGAAGATTATTGAAATCATGCGCAATCCCGCCGGCGAGCAACGCCACCGATTCGAGACGCTTGACACGCAGGAGTTCCTCCTCAAGTTTCT
>Ga0316575_10000452_pt1 | contig 11730 bp, 9 predicted proteins | sample J5NA_FD_203072 | JGI IMG/M metagenome (GOLD analysis project Ga0316575, IMG submission 203072) | Rhizosphere microbial communities from salt marsh grasses in Alabama, United States - J5-7_050615r2r3 | ecosystem: Host-associated > Plants > Roots > Rhizosphere | place: USA: Alabama | collected...
TACGTACGGGTCACGGATCTCGACAACGGACGATCGGTGATCGTACGCGTGAATGACCGCGGGCCCTTTCTGCACAATCGCCTGATCGATCTGTCCTATGCCGCGGCCATGAAACTCGGCATCGTCGGGCACGGTACCGGCCGAGTCGAGGTCACCGCCATCACTCCGGGACCGAACGCGCCGCCCGGGAACGACGGCGTACGCACACGTGCGCTCCAGGCGAACGCCGGTCCGGTCCAGACTCAGGCCCTGCCTCCGGAACACGAGGGCGGGCGCCTGTACCTTCAGGTCGGTGCATTCTCGCTACGGGAGCGGGCGGAACAACTGCGCAGCCGACTGCAAAAGGCGGGGTTGGGACCGGTTCTGGTACAAGCCGCCGTCGACGGGGCGCGCACCTTCTTCCGAGTCCGCATCGGTCCGCTCGACCAGCTGGATCGCAATGGCAATCTGGCCGAGCGCGTGAGCGAACTGGGCATCCCCCACAGCCGCTGGGTGACCGAATAGCCGCCCGGTACCCCCGGGATTGTTTTCCCGCCCCATGCTAAAATGCGACCTGCCGCCGGCCTCGCCGGAGCCGGCAGGTCCGCTGCGCCAAGCCTGGCGACGGCGCCACCACCGCGCTCAGCAAGCCATGCGCGACCAGGCTGCCGCATGAGCATGCGGTAGAGACAAGACCAAACTCCCGAAATCATCGAATCGACATGCAGGACATCACACGGGTCTATCTGAACGGCGACTTCCTGGCGCCGGAAGCGGCGAAGGTTTCGGCCTTCGATCGCGGGTTCATCTTTGGCGACGGTATCTACGAGGTCATCCCCGTCTTCGGTCGCGAACCGTTCCGCCTGCCGCACCATCTGCATCGACTGGCACACAGTCTGGAAGCGGTGCATATCACCAATCCCCTGTCCGGCAGTGAATGGGGCGCCATGATCCATTCGCTGATCGAAACCTGCCCTGCCGAGGACCAGTCGGTGTATTTGCAGGTGACCCGCGGACCCGCGCCGCGGGATCATGCCTTTCCCGGCGAGATCAGCCCGACCGTATTCGCATACAGCAAGCCCCTGAAAACCCCCGGAGTGCAGGAACTCAACCAGGGTGTGCGTGCCATCGTCGCTGATGACATCCGCTGGGACCGCTGCGACATCAAGGCGATTGCATTGCTGGCCAATGTCATTCTACGCCAGCAGGCGGTGGAACAGGGTGCAGCGGAGACCATCCTCATCCACGATGGGGAAGTGACCGAAGGCGCAGCCAGCAACATCTTCGTTGTCCTGGGCGGCACCCTGGTTACGCCACCCAAGAGTCGCCAGATTCTCCCCGGTATCACCCGTGACCTGGTGGTGGAACTTGCCGGCCAGCACGGCGTGCCCTACGAGGAGCGTAGCGTGCTGCGCGAGGAACTGTTTGCGGCCGACGAAGTATGGATGAGCAGCTCCATGAAAGAGATCCTGCCCATCGTACGCATCGACGATCACGTTGTCGGCAACGGCAAGCCGGGGGCCTTGTTTCACCATTGCTACAGTCTGTATCAGGACTACAAGGCGGCGTTCCGCGCTGGAGAAGTCGCCTGAATCCAGGCCCTGCCATGAACGCCACAGCCCCCACCGCCCTCTCCACCCAATCCGTGCGCCTGCGCCATCTCGGCATGGTCGACTACGAACGCGCGTGGCGGGCCATGCAGGAGTGGACCCGGCTGCGCGACGCCGACAGCGTCGATGAAATCTGGTTGTTGCAGCATCCCCCGGTCTACACGCTGGGATTCAACTGTCATCAGGCGATCGCACCGGCGGGCGCCGACATTCCGCGCGTGCACAGCGACCGTGGCGGCCAGATTACCTATCACGGCCCGGGACAGCTCGTCGTCTACGTGCTCGCGGACCTGCGCCGCCGAAACTGGGGGATACGTCGCCTGGTCGACGCCCTGGAGCAGTCCGTGGTTTCCCTGCTGCGCGAACACGGAATCGACGCGGCACCGCGGACGGATGCGCCCGGTGTCTATGTGGATGATGCAAAAATCGCGGCTCTCGGTCTGCGTGTGCGGCACGGTTGCAGCTATCACGGACTTGCACTGAACGTGGATATGGATCTGGCGCCCTTCACACATATCGATCCGTGCGGTTATCCCGGTCTGCGCACAATCGACCTGAAACACGCCGGGATCACGACGGATGTGGAAACGGCAGGCCGTCACCTGCTTCCACGCCTGCTCGACCAGCTTCGGTATGACCGCACGCTGGACACGGCGAACAATCTACCGGAGTGCAATCATGGCTGACGACGATACCCCGATCCTGCAACCCAATCCGGGCAAGGGGGCATCGAAGACCGCGCGCATCCCGATAAAGGTCGTGCCACGGAAAACCGCCCTGCGCAAACCGCCGTGGATTCGGGCGCATGCACCAAACCGTCCCGAGGTGCAGGCGCTAAAGAGCCTCCTGCGCGAACACGATCTGAACACCGTGTGCGAAGAAGCGGCCTGCCCCAACATCGGCGAGTGCTTCGCTCACGGTACGGCGACCTTTATGATCCTGGGTAAACTGTGTACCCGTCGCTGCCCCTTCTGCGATGTCGCCCACGGGCGGCCGGAACCGCCGGATCCGGCGGAACCGGAACACCTGGCAAGCACCATCGCCGCCATGGGCCTGCGCTTTGTCGTCATCACTTCGGTCGACCGCGATGACCTGCGTGACGGCGGCGCGGGCCATTTTGCCGATTGCATCGGCGCTGTACGCAGGCATGCACCGGAAACCAGTATCGAGGTCCTGGTGCCGGACTTCCGCGGGCGCGTGGAAGCGGCACTGGAGCGACTTGCCGTCGCGCCCCCGGATGTCTTCAATCACAATCTCGAGACCATCCCGCGGCTGTATCGCAAGGCCCGACCGGGCGCCGATTACCAGCACTCGCTCGATCTGCTGCGCGAATTCGGACAAAGGCACCCCGGCGTGCCGACCAAATCCGGACTGATGGTCGGTCTGGGCGAGACCCATGAAGAGGTCCTGGCGGTAATGCGTGATTTGCGCGCGCACGGCTGCGAGCTGCTGACCGTGGGGCAGTACCTGCAGCCGGGTCCGCACCACCTTCCGGTGGACCGCTATGTCTCGCCGGAGGAATTCGCGGATTTCGAGCGAGAAGGCCTGGCCATGGGTTTTCGCAATGTCGCCAGCGGCCCTATGGTCCGATCCTCCTACCACGCCGAGCTTCAGGCCGCGGGACAAGTCCACGCCCCGGCCGAAGACGGAAACGCTGCGCCGGACCGCTAGTCGCTTCACACATACCCTGGGGCCCGGAAAGGGTCTATATTGAATTGTGAGCCTGTGCATAAGGAGCAGCCATGGCCGACATCCTGAAATATATCGTGGATCAAGACTTGCTCGAGACCGACCCCCATGGGTATCTGTTGCGCCTGGACGACTGGTCGGAAGACATCGCCCGCTCCATCGCCGAAGAGGAAGGCGTCGAACTCGGCGACGCCCATTGGGAGATCCTCCATTTCCTGCGCCATTACTACAGCCAGTACGGAATCGCGCCCAATGTCCGCACGCTTTCGAAGGCGCTAGCTGTCGAACTCGGCGACGGGAAGGCGGGCCGCAAGTATCTCTACACCCTGTTTCCGCTCGGCCCGTCGCGCCAGGGCTGCAAGATTGCCGGCCTGCCTCTGCCCAACGACTGCATCGACTGGCCGGCCTGACGCACCAACGCGAACCAGGCCCGCTCCAAGACGGGGCAATTCTCCGTTTCCTTCGTTTCGCACTTGCTCCCGCCGATCAGGTAGACAAGAATGAGGATGTACACCCCCCTTTCGGAATTCATTGATTCCACGGAGGACAAGCATCACCGGAAGGATTTGGACTATAACCATGACAACCAGAAATTGAAGTAACCGCACATGACTGGCACCCGTTTTCCACTCGAAGTCCAACCGAGCATCCCGCCGCGCCTGGCACGATTGAGCGAACTCGCCAACGACCTGCTCTACAGCTGGGACCGGCAGGTGCGCGGCCTGTTCTTTCGTCTTGATCGCGAGCTTTGGGAGGCCTGCGGCCACAACCCAAAGGTCTTCCTGCGACGCGTCGCCCAGGACAAGCTCGATGCCGCGGTCGACGATCGTATTTTCATGGAGGACTACAATCGCGCGCTGTCGGTCTACGACGTCTATCTCGAATCCCCCATGCGCGCGGAGATTGCGGAGGATGTCGATCCGGAAAACGATCTCGTGGCCTATTTCTGTGCCGAGTTTGGTTTTCACGAAAGCGTGCCGCTGTATTCGGGCGGCCTCGGCATCCTCGCCGGTGACCACTGCAAGGCCGCAAGCGACCTGGTCCTGCCGTTTATCGCCGTAGGCCTGCTCTACCGTCGCGGATATTTCACGCAGACCGTCGATGGCCAGGGCAACCAGGTTGCCCACTACATGATGACGCATTTCGAGGACATTCCCGTCACCCCGGCAGTGGATGAGCACGAGAAGGAATTGCATGTCTCCGTGCCCATGGACGGACATGACGTGGTGTTCAAGGTATGGCAGGCCCAGGCAGGCCATATCATCCTCTATCTGCTGGACGCCGATCTGCCCGAGAACAGCGATGAGGATCGACGCATCACCTACCAGCTCTACGGGGGCGACAGCACCACGCGTATCCAGCAGGAGATCGCTCTTGGAATCGGCGGTGTGCGTGCGCTACGGGCACTGGGACATCGGCCGACGGTATGGCATATCAACGAGGGGCATGCTGCGTTTCAGATCCTCGAACGCGCGCGCGAACGGGTGGCGCAGGGAATGGATTTCTATTCCGCTATGGAGCTGATCGCCGCCGGCACCGTATACACGACCCACACTCCGGTACCCGCCGGGCATGATATCTTCGACCCTGCCCTGTTCACCCGCTTTTTTTCCGACTACGCGCACGAACTGAAGGTTTCGCTCGAGGACCTGATGAAACTGGGACACAGCCCGAGCAACCATGGCGGATTCAACATGACCGCCCTGGCCATGCGCGGCTCCCGCTTCCAGAACGGTGTCAGCCGCATCCATGGCGGCGTCGCCTCGAACATGGAAGGCTATATCTGGCCCCAGGTCCCGCCGGAAGACAACCCGGTACGCTATGTCACCAACGGCGTACACGTACCGACGTTCCTCGCACGCGAGTGGGCGAATTTGTTCGATATGCGCTTCGACCGGACCTGGCGCAACGAGCTCCTGGACGAGGACTACTGGCAACGCATCGACACCATTCCCGACCAGAACTACTGGAGCGTGCGCCAGACCCTGAAGGCAGAATTGATGGACGGGGTGCGTGAACGCGCGACGAAGCAGCTACGCCGCAACGGTTGCAGCGACGTGCAGATTGACCGCATGGTTCGCCATCTCTCTTCCTCGGAGACCGATATCCTTACCCTGGGATTTGCGCGCCGCTTCGCAACCTACAAACGAGCGCTACTGCTGTTCTCCGACCCCCTGCGGCTGGCCCGCATCGTCAACGACCCGAACCGACCGGTGCTGATCATGTTCGCCGGCAAGGCCCATCCGAGCGATGTGCCGGGCCAGGAACTGATCCGCACCATTCACGAATACTCCCGTCGACCGGAATTCGAAGGAAAGATCATCCTGCTGGAAAACTACGATCTGGCCCTCGCGCGCAAGCTCGTCAGCGGGGTCGATGTCTGGCTCAACACCCCGGAGTATCCGTTGGAAGCCAGCGGTACCTCGGGCCAGAAGGCCGGCATCAACGGCATCGTCAACCTCAGCGTGCTCGACGGCTGGTGGGGAGAGGGCTACAACGGCGAGAACGGATGGGCGATCACGCCCCACGGCCAGCAGTACGACAGCGCCTTCCGCGACCGCGAAGAGGCGCTGACCCTGCTCGATATCCTCGAACACGAGGTCGTACCGCTCTACTACAAGCGCAATGGCCACGGCTATTCCGAGGGCTGGGTGGCGACGTCCAAGGCATCGATGAAATCGGTGATGCCGCATTTCAATGCCCAGCGTATGGTCATGGACTACGTACGCAAGTTCTACGGTCCGGCCATCCGCCAGCGTCGCATGCTGATCGCGGACGACGCACGCCCCGCCCGCGAACTGGCGCAATGGAAGAGCCGCGTCTTCGCTGCCTGGTCCGGGGTAGGCCTGCGTCGCATAGACGATACGCGCACAGAGATTCTCGCGGGCGAGTCCCTCGTGATCCAGGTCGCCGCCCGACTGAACGGGCTGCAGGCCGACGATGTGCTGCTCGAATGCCTGGTGGGAACGGCCGACAGCGCCAGTGACTTCAGCTTCGACAACCGCTATTTCTTCGATGCGGTGCGCGAACTGGAAAATGGGGAGACCCTGTTCGAGCTGAAACTCTCGCCGGAACTGGCGGGCCTGCAGTTCTACAAGGTGCGCATGTATCCGTGGCACGAACTGCTCAGCCATCCGTTCGAAATGGGATTCATGATTTGGCTGTGACGCCGTCCCGGCCCCCGTCCCTGCCATAGAGTCGCACCAGGTGCGCCAGGCGTGACCGACGGGTGTCGGTCAACTGGTCCCAGGAGAAACGCCAGCGCCAGTTCCCGCGTGTCGTCGATGGCGTATTCATCCGCGATTCCGTGCCTAGCTCCAGCACGTCCTGCATGGGCAAGACCGCGAGCCCTGCAACCGATGCCAGCGCAGCACGGACCAGAGGCCACGGCATGTCTTCCTGCGGATAACCCAGATAGTCACTCACGCGCTCCCGTTCGTCCTCGTTCAATTGATCGAACCAGCCGCAGGTGGTGTCGTTGTCGTGGGTGCCGGTATAGGCAACGGCATCCACTTCGTGATTGTGCGGTAGGTAGGGATTGTCGGCGCCGCCACCGAAGGCGAACTGAAGGATGCGCATACCGGGAAATGCGAAGCGTTTGCGCAGCGCTGTCACCTCGTCCGTAATCACGCCCAGGTCCTCCGCTACCACCGGGAGCGGACCGAACTCACGCACCAGCGATGTAAACAGCGCCTCTCCCGGTGCCTTGACCCACTCACCCTTTACGGCATTGATCTGGTCCGCCGGGATGGACCAGAACGCCTCGAAACCACGAAAGTGATCGATGCGCACCAGATCGTACATGGACAGGAGCGAGCGCACGCGCTCGTGCCACCAGGAAAAACCCTGTTCCTGCATGCGTTCCCAATTGTAGTGCGGGTTGCCCCAGCGCTGGCCGGTAGCGGAAAAATAATCCGGCGGCACACCGGCAACGGTTCGGGCGTTGCCCTCTTCGTCCAGATCGAACTGGTCCCGGTGTGCCCACACATCGGCGCTGTCCAGCGAGACATAGATCGGCAGATCGCCGAACAGCAGCACCCCTTTGCTTGTGGCATAGGTGCGCAGCGCGAACCACTGGCGGAAGAAAAGGAATTGTTCGAACTTGACCTGGTTGATTCCACCGAGCAGACGCGTGCGCGCATGGTAGAGAGCTTCCGGATCGCGGTTGCGCAGTTCCGGCGGCCAGTCCTGCCAGGAGCGATTCTGTTGTTCCTCGCGCAGCACCGCGAACAGGGAAAAATCATCCAGCCAATGGGCCTGGGTCATGCAGAACTCACGGAACGCCTCGCGCTCCTCGTCGCGCGCGCCGTATTCAAATGCCTGGAACGCCTCGCGCAGCTTCATTCTCCTCCAGGCGACCTCCTTGCCCTCGGACGGCTGATCGAGGGCGTTCAGCCAGCCGCAGTAGACGAGTTCCCGAAGACTGATCCAAAGCGGGTTGCCGGCGTGCACCGACAAGGCCTGGTAGGGAGAGCCGTCTTCATGGGTGGGGCCATGGGGAAGAATTTGCCAGACGCAGATTCCGCTCGCGGCCAGGAAATCGACAAACCGGTGGGCGTCCTCGCCGAGATCGCCATTTGCGGGCTCACCCGGCAGGGAAGTCGGATGCAATAGAATCCCGGCCCTTCGTCGGGCCAGAATGGTCGCCACAGCGGTCACGCGCCTGCCTGTCCCGGCTTCATGGTGCCGCCGTGCAAGGGGGTGCCCCCGCCGCTAGTAAATGGATGGGACAGATACTCCGGAGGTTCGCGATGCAGAATCTGGTACAGGTGCGTGAGGTGGGCGCGATAGAGGCGATCGAAGTCGCTCACGGTATCGGCGGGGTTCTCTCCTCCGAACCACCAGAACCAGTCCGAACCCTCGCACACCGCCAGCTGCTGCTCGGCACGCTCCAGATGCTCGCCCTGCAGGCCGGCCGCGACCTCCTCGTCAAAGGCACGCTTGGCATCGCCGAGCATCTCCCAGCCGCGATTCTTGTCATGCTCACCGATCCAGGTGGAAAAGGTACCGTACACCCAGCTCCCGGCGACGAGATGCGTGAGGTGATTGGCCTCGAGCTTTTCATCCAGGCAGGCGGAGAAGGTCGTTGGACGCAGCTTTGAATTTGTGACAAGGGCGTGATAGAGCTCGGTGAGGAAGTAGATGCCGTTCTCCGGATAATGCTCCCAGGCATTCTCCCCATCGAGAATGATGGACACGACGCCCGCCGGACGGCTCTGGAAAGTATCGGCAATGTTCTCCAGATGGTGCACCAGGTTCGCGACCGCATCATCCGCCGCCCAGTCGGAAAAAACGAAACCGATCTGGTCTGACAGTCGGTCGTCGCGGAAGAAGCAGGCGATGTTGCCGTCCCCGATGCGGTGCGGCTGAAACAGGAAATGCCGCTCGGTCTCCGCCAGAGTCTGACCCTGCGCGGCAACGCTGTTGTGCAATACGCTTTCGCCGGTTGCGATCCATTCGAACTGGTGGGACTCCAACAGGCGCGCGGCAGCATCACTGACGCCCCCTTCCGACGGCCAACACCCGCGCGGTACCTGGCCGAAATGTCGCTGAAAACACTCGCGGCCGCGCTCGATATGCCAACGGACCCGCGCCTCGCCTTCCGGATATGCAGCCAGGGCGGGCATGGGCGCGTCCGGCATGGCCTCCCGTGCGCAGTCGATCTCCAGCATCAAGGGCACGATCGGGTGGGCGTAGGGACTCATGGCCAGTTCCACCTGTCCACGCTCCGCCAAGGCGCGATAGCGCGGCAATACCGACGCAAGCAACTCTCCAATCACCCCCAAGAGTTGCAGGCGTTCATGGATCGTGTAGCGACTGCCCTTGTCCATGAGCGCCTTGACTCGTGGATCGTGGCGCCGCACGGTCTCGCCCAGCCAGGAAAGGTGATACCAAACCAGCAGATCGGCGATGAACTGATCGTCCACATATTCAAGGCCGTGTGGCGCCAGGCAAAAATGTTGTGCAAGCTCGTGCAGACGCTGGAAAGCGGGAAAGCGATGAATCATGCGCTGCTCGTTCGCCCGTCCGCAGGCGGAGATCAGGGCTTCACGCTCGCCGCGCTCGCCCGGCAGCACCGGATCGGCCAGGGCGGAAAGCACCGGATCGCGGATCGCGGTACCCTCCTTGAGCGCGGAATCCACCATGCGCGCGTAGTCATCGATCTGGTCCAGCAACACCGGAGCGAAATTGACCACCACCTTCATGTCCGGCTCGTTTTCCAGATGCGCGGCCATGTCGACGTAGTCCTTGATTGCGTGCAGATAGGTCCACGGAAGGCGGTAATCGTCGCGCACCAGGTCCCGGTACTGGGGCTGGTGCATGTGCCAACACAGGACCACGCGCAAAGGGTCGCTAACGGACACTCTGTTCCGCCTCCTCGAGCATGGCCGCGGTCACCAGCACGACCCCATGGGGCGTTACATGGAAACGCAGGGCATCCTTCTCCGGATTCTCGCCAATGACCGTCCCCTGCGGCAAGTCGCAATTGGAGTCGATCACCGCGCGCTGGATGCGGCAGTCCTTGCCTACGTTCACATTGGGCAGGATCACCGATTCGGTGACACTGGAGTTGGAATCGATGCGCACGCTGGAAAACAGCACCGAATGGCGCACGACGGAACCGCAGACGATGCAGCCACCGGAAACCATGGAATTCACCGCAAGACCCAGGCGATCGGCATCGTCATAGATGAACTTCGCGGGCGGCAGCTGCTCCTGATAGGTCCAGATTGGCCAATCGGTATCGTAGATATTCAGATGGGGAACCGCGTCGGCCAGCTCCAGATTCGCCTGCCAGAATGCATCCACCGTGCCGACGTCGCGCCAGTACGCATGGCGGCCGCTCTGTACGTCGCGGAAGGGATAGGCGAATACACGATAATTATTGATTACCGAAGGAATGATGTTGTGACCGAAATCGTGCGCCGATAGAGGATCGGCATGATCCTTCTGCAGCTGCTCAAACAGGAATGCGGTATTGAAGATATAGATTCCCATGGACGCGAGCGCCATCTCGTCATTGCCCGGGATCGATTCCGGCTCCTCCGGCTTTTCGTCGAAACGCACGATGCGCCCGCCCTGCTCCACCTTCATGACTCCGAACGAGCTGGCATTGCCAATCGGCACCTCGATGCAGCCCACGGTCATGTCCGCCTGCTGATCGACATGGAAGGCAATCATGGGACCGTAGTCCATCTTGTAGATGTGATCTCCCGCGAGAATCAGAATGAATTCCGGCTCGTGCGCGCGGATGATATCGACGTTCTGATATACGGCGTCGGCGGTTCCCGCATACCACGAGGACTCCACCCGCTGCTGCGCCGGCAGGAGTTCGATGAATTCGTCGACTTCGGAGCGCAGAAAACTCCAGCCCTGCTGGATATGCTTGATCAGGGAATGGGCCTTGTACTGGGTAAGCACGCCGATGCGGCGGATTCCGGAGTTGATGCAATTGGAAAGCGGGAAATCGATAATGCGGAACTTGCCGCCAAACGGGACCGCGGGTTTCGCGCGCCAGTCGGTCAAGGCCCGTAGCCGGGAACCGCGGCCTCCGGCCAGGATTAACGCCAACGTATCGCGAGTCAGGCGACTAACATAACGTTGACGGCGCACACTCATCACATTCCCCTCGGGCAGTTACCAAGCATAATTTCCCGGGTTGACATTGCCTTTGCGCAAGATCAAGTTTACGGAACAGAAAACATTCTTTCTTGCCGACAGCGAAAACGCAAGCACCCGGTTCCAGTCGTCACCGATCATGACACGCATCCTGTTTCCCGTCAGCGAGGCCTATCCGCTCATGAAGACCGGGGGCCTGGGTGATGTCGCCGGCAGCCTGCCGCCGGCCCTCGCCGAACTCGGGGCCGATGTGCGCGTACTCATGCCCGCCTATCACGATACCCTGCTTCGGGTCGGCAAGCCGCGCGAGCGAATTCGCTTCCAGATCCCGGAGCACGATGCCGTGGTGAGCCTGCGGCAAACCGAGCTGCCCGGAAGCAAGGTCAAGGTCTGGCTGCTGGATTTCCCGCCGGCCTTCGACCGCCCCGGCAACCCTTATCATGACGAGCACGGGAATCCGTGGCCCGACAACCCGTATCGCTTCGCCCTGCTGTCGCGCGCAGCGGCCATCATTGCCCGTGGGGACGCCGGAATGAAGTGGCGCGCCGATTTGGTGCATTGCCATGATTGGCAGACCGCCCTGACCGTCCCTCTGCTGGCGCAGTCGCCCAGACGCCCGGCGACCATATTCACCATTCACAATCTTGCCTACCAGGGCCTGTACCCGCAGGATGTCTTCGACAAGCTGCATCTGCCGGATTCACTCTGGTCGGTCGACGCGCTCGAGTTCTACGGACAGATGTCGTTCATCAAGGGAGGCATCGCCTTCGCTGATCGCGTCACCACGGTCAGCCCCCGTTACGCACAGGAGATCCAGACGCCCGAATTCGGC
>Ga0316575_10000453_pt1 | contig 11723 bp, 10 predicted proteins | sample J5NA_FD_203072 | JGI IMG/M metagenome (GOLD analysis project Ga0316575, IMG submission 203072) | Rhizosphere microbial communities from salt marsh grasses in Alabama, United States - J5-7_050615r2r3 | ecosystem: Host-associated > Plants > Roots > Rhizosphere | place: USA: Alabama | collected...
TACCGACCGGTATGAACAGATTGTCGGTACCGACCAGTGAAATCAGCTCAAAGCCGGTTACTGCCGAAGCGATGATGAAGGCGACGATGAGCGACTGCAGCCTGCCGACATCAGTCATCAACAGCAGCGGAATGTGAACGCAGAGAAAAGTCACCAGGAAAAACGCGATGGTGCCCTCGACGCTTTTTCTGTTTCCGTCAATGTCGAAGCGCAGGGTCCCGTATTTCACCCCGATCAGGGCTGCCGCCGTATCGGCTACGGTAAGTGTCAACAGGGAGATTATATAATAAGCCGGCCTGTCGCTGCACAAATAAAAAAGTGTATACACCGACACCGGGAACAATACGACGCCAAAAGATTTCCGCTTGACACCGTAGACGGCATTCATTCTGCGCATCCTCTGCATCAGGAGCAGATATGCAATGGAACTGATGCTTAAAAACAGGACGCTCCAGTGTGATTTGAAAAAGAACGGCAGAAACAGCGCCAGAATACCGCCGCAGAAATGCGAGATTTTTCTCGACAGTTCAACCTTATCGGGAAACCGTGTGTGAAACGCCTTCGAAAACGCGAAGATCCCCAGGTAGGAGACAAGTATGATGCCTATGTTACGCCATTCGAACTGAATCATTTCCTTAACCTCTGCAGTGCCACCCCGTTTTGGTTGACACCCAACAAAACGGTACCATAGAAACGGTGTGAAACACCGGATACCTGACGTTTAATGAATGGACATGACAAACTGGTCCATTCTGAACAGAAACTAGTTAATGATATCACCTTTGACATTATCCAATCTGACCCGCCAGTTTTTAAGTTCCCCGGGTGTCTGTTTCACCCACGACGTAACTTCTCCGACGATTTTCAATGGTGCCCGGGTACGATATGACCGTGTCGGATTGCCCGGAAATTTTTTATCGGTAACATTCGGGTCATTCTCAAAGCCCCCTGTCGGTTCAACAATATAGACACGTTCACGTCCTTCGCCTTTCGCCAGTGCGGCTGCAAGCCCTGCTCCGTTAATCAGGGCGGTAAAGTAGACGTGATTCATTACCACTCCGGAATTGTAATTGGATCTCGAGCCTGCTGTCAGCATATCGCCAATCTGCAAATCCGCTCTCGTCCCGTGATAAAAGGGTCCCTTGTCAGACGGTTCGCGGGAGATCGAATCCGCCGAAGCCTGATTTTTTATGGCCTTGTCAATATCGCCCGATTCCTCACAGCACCTGGCAATACCCGAATACAACGAGGGCAAGGCACTCCTGACCGCCTCATCATCCATCTTCAATGCAAACTGCAAGGCAGTTTCCAGCCACTGCACCCTGTCGGCGACACGCTTCTGATGTCGGGCAACAAAATATGCTGCGATATACTTTTCAAAGTCGTCTGTCGCTTCGTTCCATGCCTTGAGAAACAGCCTGCCCGCCTCTTCCGGTTTTCCTTTTTCCTCAATGCCCATACCCTGAACACAGAATTTAATAATCGCATTGGACGGACTGAATTCCATTTTCACTATTTCCCGCCTGTTAATCGACATTCGCTCGGATCAGGATGGCAAAAAATACCATCCCCACAAAACGGGCAGTTCCGCTTAACAGTTTTTAATAATCTGTTCTTTCCTGAAACAGTCATCCGAATGATCGTTTATCATTCCCACGGCCTGCATATGGGAATAGCAAATCGTCGTTCCCAGAAACCTGAAGCCTCTGCTTTTCAGATCTTTACTTAAAGCATCAGATTCCTTGCTGGATGTCGGATAGTCCTTCAACTTCCGGATGGAATTGACTTTTGGTTTACCACCGACAAAATCCCACATATAGTCCGAAAAACTGCCGTATTTCTCTTTGACCTCAAGAAACCTTTTGGCGTTGTTCACTGCAGATTCAACCTTCAATCGGTTTCTGATGATTCCCGGATCGAGCAACAGCCTCTCAATTTTCTTCGGGGTATACCTGCAGACCTTTTCCGGCTCGAAGTTGTCAAACGCCTTGCGGTAATTTTCCCTTTTCCGTAAAACGGTGTACCAGCTCAACCCTGCCTGTGCCGATTCCAGGGTCAGAAACTCGAACAGCAACCGGTCATCATAAACGGGAACCCCCCATTCCAGATCATGATATTCGACATAGTCGGGTTTATTCAGATCTACCCATGGACATCTGCAAACGTTTTTCGGATGGTTGTGCATACAGCGGCCTCTTTTTCTATGAAAAACAATAACGGCGGATCCCCGCCCCGGCTTACTTCACGCCGGGGTGACGCGCGGGAATGACGATTCCCATGCTCTCCTCTGCTCTAAAATAATCTATTCAACTTCTACTTACTGATTACAATTCATCTTCTGTCTTTAACAGGAATTACAAATTTTAACCCGGACCAGATGTCATCCACCGCACAGGTTTTAACGTCAACCAGACCGTTTTTCAATCCGATGTCCCTGACAATACTGTCGGAAAGATCAGTTGCCATTCCGGATGATTTTTTCTGCCATGAAATCCAGATCATGCCGTTTTGTTTAAGTTCGTTCTTCAAGCTTGTAATATCCCGGCTCAAGTCTTCTGCTTTTTTGGCGAAGTAGTGAATGAAATCCTTTTTAGTGGTATTGTCTTTTACATTCTCGATTCCGGGCGGCATTGCAGAAAAAAGTTGAAAATAATAGTCTGGCTGATTGACCAGTTTTATTTTGAAATTTGCCTTGATGCCCAGTTTTTTTTCGAGCGGAGTTCCTGAATACCCTGATGTTTTCATTGTAACCATGCAATTACCTGCTTAGTTTACTTTTAAGCAACGGCCCGTTTCTCCGTTTACCTTTCACTCCTGACGGAAACATGCTTTTCAAACACTTCAGCAAGTTCAATCAGGGTGAACGGCTTGGATAAGCTCGCGGTAAATCCGTATGAAGAAGGATTCTTCATAATCGGATCTTCCGCGTAACCGCTTGCGACAAAAACAGGTGTGTACGTATTGAATTTTCTTATCTCGGCAACGGCATCTTTACCGCCCATTCCATCGGGAACGGTCAGATCAAAAATCATCGCGGACAGATGTCGCCGAGCCTGATTTTCAGCCGCTGCATACTCCACAGCGTCTTTCCCGTTTTCCCTGCACACGACGGAATATCCGAATGTCTTAAGCATTCTGGTGAGCACTTCACGTATCACCGCCTCATCGTCCATTACCAGAATTGTTCCCTCACCCGTATGATGCCTGACAACACTTTTTTCCGCGGCGGAACCGGTTTCTCCGGTTGCAGGCAAATAAACCTGAAAAACACTTCCTTTACCGACTTCGGATTCCACATTCAGGTAACCGCAATGTCGATTGACAATCGAATGGCTGGTAGCCAGACCGAGGCCGTGTCCCTTCGACTTTGTGGTAAAGAAAGGGTCAAATATTTTTGAGAGTATCTCTTTGGGAATACCCACACCGGAATCACGTACCGATACTTTGACGTACTTTCCCTTTGAAAGGTACGGATGTTCTTTTTCTTCAAGAACGATATTCCGGGCCGTAACTTCAATTTTTCCGCCCTCAGGCATTGCCTGCTGAGCATTGATGATCAAATTTTCAATTACCTGTCCTATCTGATTCTTGTCAAAATTGCACGTCCACAGATCGTCCGGAACATTATAACGACATACGACATTTGAGCCGCTGAGTGCAAATTGCGCTATCTCCTGGATGTAGGGAAACAACGGCCCGATTTCCTGAACAGGTACCCCGCCTTTGGAAAAAGTCAGCAGTTGTCTGGTAAGGGCACGTGCTCTTTCAATTGTACTCATTGCTTTTGAAAGACACTGTGACGTATCACTGTCCTTGCAGAGTTCACCTGCCAAATCGATATATCCAAAAATGCCGCCAAGCAGATTATTGAAGTCATGGGCTATTCCGCCGGCGAGAATTCCCAACGATTCCAGTTTTTGTGCCTTTAAAAGCTGCTCTTCCGTCCGTTTTCTCTCACCAATGTCCCGTACGACAACCACAAAACGGTTTGCCCCGCCGAACATAGCGAAACTGATTTTCACTTCAACCCAGAAGGTATGACCATCCTTATGCCGGGCCAGCCAATCGAATGTTTGCGGACCGGTTTCGCGTGATTTGCGTAACCATTCCAATGCGTCATGCTGTGAAAAGGGAGGTTCGCCCTGACTCAGCTTCCCGATGTCGATTGCTATCGCTTCCTCGTGCGAGTAGCCGTACATTTCACACATTCGATGATTGACATCAATGATTCTGCCGGTGTCTGCATCATCCACAAAGAGGGCATCACCGGCCGAATCCAGTACTGCCTGCAGATAGTCCTTGCTTTCCCGGAGCTGATCGGCACTTGATTGTAGTTCCTTTGTACGCAACGAGACTTGTTTTTTCAGTGACAGGTTGAAGAATGTCACCAGTAAAAGAAAAAACAGCGTAAGTAAAAATAGTGCGATAATGCTTTTATAGTATCGCTCAATAAAGTTTTTATTGTGTTCAAGATCAATATGGACCCAGTTGTTATAAATTTGATGTCGCTGTTTTTCGCCAATGGTATTCAGGGTTTTTTCCAGGATGGATCGAAGTTGGGGCATGTCCTTGCGAACGGCAAACCGCAGGTTCCAATGAAAATCCAATTCCATACCGAACTTAAGATTCGTGATGCTGTATTTATCAACAAGGTAACTTGCGACCATAAAGTCGACCACCGCACCGTCGGCTGCACCCTCCGACACTTTCAGCAGGGCAGTCAGATCATCGAGACACTCTACTATTTTGGCCTCGGGGTATTTTGCTCTCACATAATCGGTACTCGAATACCCCTTTACACACGCCAATACCATGGAATCCAGATCGTTCAAAGACTGCGGCAAGGAGCTGTTGCTCCTTACCAGGACGGCAATGTGCGTTGATAAAAACGGTTCGGTAAAAATCAGAAAATGGTTGCGTTCTTCGGTTCTTTGAATTGCGCCTGCAAAATCCGCTTCATCATTTTTCAAACCGCTGTACATAGCAGGCCAGTTGTTGAAATAAACACGTGAAAACGTGATACCGAGCTTCTTTTCGAAAATCGCGATGTAATCCGATACGATGCCCTTCTCCACGCCGTCCTCAACAAAATCACCGGGAGGCCAGGAGGAATTAGGTGCATAACGGATGGTATTCCTGTTTTCGTTCAGCCATTTGATTTCATCCGGAGTCAACGTACATGCAGGGTCGGGGGTACCTTGAAGTGCCGAACCCGATACCGCCTGCAGCAGCAGGATGAAGAGGATAACTGCTTTACATTCAGCCATTATGATCAGAACGCGGGTCGTCATGGTACCATTCTCTTTTATTTTCATAATCACCTTTCCCGTTCAGATCAGAAAGGAAAGATATTATGCACCGGCCGGTATTCGATGTCGTTGTGTCTGCGTTACCATCGGGCATAGCCTTTTCCGTCAGGATTTTCCGCATACGGCAGTATCAAGAATACATCATTTTTTCCCGGTTGTATAGTACAATTCACAGCGCCTGACGATACCTCCGGTAATTGAATCGTCGTTTTCATTCCACTGCTTTCACCGATGAAAACAATCGCTGAAAAACGACGTTGCAGTGTTGCGCCACCGGAAGAACCATTGACATGGAGAATGATTTACAGGCAACATCCGTTCACCGCACAAACCTCACGGGAGCACACGGCTGCAGACCGTTCGTCCATCCTTTTCAACCGACAGAATGAGCGGTCCGCCGCCGGCGGAAGCGCGAAAGGAGAGTTTGCCGTCGCGGACCGTTCCCGACAGATCAGCGAGGCAGCGTCCCTGCAGGGTGAATACCCGTATCGTTGCCCCGGTCGCGTAGAAGGCGGAAAGTGTAACCGTCACCGTGTTCCTTCGATGAAGGATGGTGAACGGTGAGGCGGATTGCACGGAGCGGGCGACCATACACTGCACGTCAACCGTACCGGAATTTGCAGAAGCATGCAGAAAACAGCGCGCGCAGGATACTTTACATTTTCGACGCGACGCGTTGTTCTGTTCCACGATGACAAGCACCGAATCTTTCACGCTGTCGATGATGGCCACATGACCTGTTGACGCAGAAGCACCGCACGATCCCGGACCGAAGACGATGAAATCGCCGTGCACGGGAGTGTCGGCTTTTTCGAGACCGGTCGGCAGTTTCGCATCGCACCACTCACCGGCGTTCCCGTTTGGTACGGATTTGATGTTCCATCTGAAGGCGAGGTACCGGTGGATGAGTTCGGTGCACTGATACCCGCCGTCGTACTGGGTGCGGATCCAGTCGCTTCCGCCTGATGACGTCCGGGTATCGATCCCGTTATTCGAGTAGACGGCGCCCGTTGACGTGCTGCACTGCGCATAGGCGGGTATGCCGTCGACGAACCTGGTGGCAGGAGGTGTTTCGTTGCAGATGTTTTCCGCTTCGGCAAAGAGAAAAGATGCAGCGAGCGCGGCAAGTGCGATACATAGAAGGTGAAGGCGTCGTGCCATTCCAGATCTCCCCGGCAGGTCGTTTTACTACAATATACGCGAATATTCCATAAAAAAACAGCCGCAATGCAATAAAACGTACTTCGACCGGAAAGGGCGGAGAAATAACGGATGGTGATTCCTCCGCGCACCGTGAAGCGGAGAGGACGTCCCGTCACTTGCTCAGTTCGAGCATCATTTCGAGGGACTTGATCGCCTTTGCGGCAACGGCCGGCTCAACCATCACCCGCTCGCCGCCGGTTCCCTCAAGTGCGGCGCGAAGCGATGAGAGGTTGCCGCGCTTCATGTTCGGGCAGACGACTTCGTCCGATACCTCGTAGAACCGTTTTCCGGGATTCGCTTTACGCAGGGTATGAATGAGCCCGTTTTCCGTGGCGATGATGTATTCCGTACCGCCATCGTTTTTCACGTAGTCAAGCATTCCCCCCGTCGAAAGCACTGCATCGGCAAGCACGCGACATTCGCGGTCCGCCTCGGGATGGATAAGCAGTTTCGCACCCGGATGCGTGCTGCGTGCAGCTTCGAGCATGGGCGGCTGCAGCCGTAAATGAGTCGGGCAGAAACCGTCCCAGAGGATCATGTCGCGACCGGTCTGTTCCTGAACGAATGATCCTAGATGCCGGTCGGGAACAAAGATGATACCACGGTCGGCGGGAAGACGTTTCGCTATTTTAACTGCGTTCGAGCTGGTACAACAGACGTCGCTGAGCGCCTTTATCTCCGCGGTGGAATTGACATAGCACATGACGAGATGGTCGGGGTGCTCATTCTTGAGAGCAATGAGTTCCTCGGGAATGATCATGTCGGCCATCGGACATCCGGCAAGCGGTTCCGGCAGAATCACCGGTCGCGAAGGGTTGAGGATAGCTGCGGTTTCAGCCATGAACCGTACACCGCAGAAGATAATCACGGAAGCATGTGTTTTTGTCGCCTCGACGCTCAGACCGTACGAATCGCCGACATAGTCGGCACAATCCTGCACCGGTCCCGGTTGATAGGTATGCGCGAGGATGACGGCATCACGTTGTTTTTTCAGCCGGGCGATTTCGGCAACAAGCATTGCATCATTCATCGGTTCTGTCTCTCCCGCCGACAAAGGGTGAAATACCGCGCAGCGTTTCGACGATTCCCGGCATAACGGCAATCACCTTGTCAATTTCAGCGTCGGTGGTGTAGCGGCTGAGCGAAAAACGCGTGGAGCTGTGCGCAAAGGTATACGGAATTCCCATGGCCATCATGACATGCGACGGTTCAAGGGATCCGGTTGTGCAGGCGCTCCCCGACGAAGCGGCAATACCGTTCTCGTCAAGATGCAGGAGGATGGCTTCACCTTCGATGTTCTCAAAACTGATATTGGTCGTATTCGGAAGACGCAGGGTCGGGTGTCCGTTGAGTTTCGACCCGGCACATGAAGCGAGAAGTGACGTTTCGAGCCGGTCGCGAAGTGCCTTCACCTTCGTGGCTTCATCATCGAAATGGGTACGGGCGAGATCGCAGGCGACACCGATACCGACACAATAGGGAACATTTTCAGTTCCGGCACGTTTTCCCGATTCCTGATGTCCGCCGTGCAGCAGCGGTTCGAGACGCAGTCCTTTACGGATAAACATGATGCCGATACCCTTGGGCGCGTGGATCTTGTGGCCCGACAATGCACACATGTCAATCGGCACCTTCGAGAGATCAATCTGAATTTTTCCGGCAGCCTGTACGGCATCCGTATGCATGGTACCGCCCTGCGCCTTTACCTTTTCGGCAATAGTCTCTATCGGAAAAATGACACCGGTCTCATTATTTGCCCACATGAGCGAAACGATGGTATGTTCATCAATAGGCAACCGGTCAAAAACCGCCGGATCGATACACCCCTGAGCATCGACCTCAAGCTCGAAAAGTGAAGCTCCCTGCTCCTTGAGATATCGCGCAGTATTGCGCACTGCCGGATGCTCGACCGTAGAGGTAATGATACGCGTTTTACTGCCGTGTTGCACAAAAAAGCCCTTGAGTGCCATATTATCACTTTCCGACCCGCAGCTGGTGAACAGTATTTCATCGGGATGCGCACCGATGAGCGCCGCCACCTGTTCCCTGGCAGTATCCACATTCCGCCGTACCATACCGCCGAAACGATGTATGCTTGAGGGATTTCCCCATCGTTCAATAAAAAAAGGCATCATGGCTTCGAAAACTTCAGGAGCAACCATGGTGGTCGCATTATTATCGAGATAAACAACGGTCGGTTCCGTCATATGCGCCCACCTCCATTCTCGTCTTTTTTCCCTCCGGCGGAGATCAGTTGACGTGCAATAAGCAGGAACGTCAGCACGGCGATCTTGAAAAGAAGGATGGTTCGAATGACCGATGTTACGTTAAACATCGTTTTCAGAGGAGCTGCAAGGTAGAGTGCCCCCCGTTTTCCAATTTTGCCGTGAGCGGTATCAAGCCCGATAAATAAAAGCCAGCCGCCGATAAGCATTGCGATAAGTTTCCCGGATTTCATGATTACTCCACCTGGTAACGTGGTAAAACACCACAATGGTCTGTCAGATCAACTTAGTTACGGATCTGTCGGGTATAAAAATATAACCTGAACGTCAAAACATCACAGTATTGCGGAAAAGGTACCGATAAATTGCAACTGGAGTATATTTCGAAGCGGCACGGAAGGTAACTCACAACTACGGATGGCAGAAACGTTCGATCACGTCGGCCGTCATTGCGGATGTATGGCAAGCGGAAAAATCAGAACTGTCCGAGTATTTCCTTGAGGGTCTCGATAAAATCCTCGGTAAAAGCCGGATCACTGAACCGCAACGGTTTCTCGACATACCCTTTCGCTCCGAGCACCATACATCGCAGCATCGAATCTCCTCGTACCGCAGAAACCATCATGACATTGGCACCCGGATCATCCTTGAGGATCTCTTTGAGTGCGGTCATGCCATCCATATTCGGCATCATCATGTCGAGCGTAATCAGATCAGGGTGATACTTGCGGTATAACTCAAGTGCGAATCTTCCGTCAGACCCCGTGGCTACAACGTCAAACTGCATCACCGTGGTGAAAAACTGTTCAAGCTTATCCACCACATACTTCGAGTCATCGATTATCACGACTTTTTTGGGTGGCATGACAGCTTCCTGCTCCTGATAATTGTTGAGTATGACACACCCGACGAAACCGGTTTCGTCAACGACGTAATCACGCAGTTCTCCAGGCCGGTTTGCCGTCAACCACGTTGTTGATGTTCTTCCTTATGGTGTATCCGATATAGATCCAGTGTTTTTCTATGTAAACATATCCCTGTACGCCCCAGATGAACGGCAGATACGACTGTCCGTCGGTGTAAAGCACGGGCACCGCCTGCGTCAGAATACCGAACTCCCTGTTAAACTCCTCCTTGTCGGTGATCAGCCCCGAATAAGTATTGACAAATTCACCAAGGATATCCGCCGCCGCTTCGGACGTTACTTCATCGATCCCGGCAAATGCCGACAGTGATTCCTGCTGGATACCGGCGTACATCAGCGCACTGTGTTTTTCGTTCGAACTGCCGATGGTGAGAATCAGGTCGAATTTGCTTTGCATCTGATCAACCACCTCCCACGGCATGTGAAGTTCACTGTTCTTTCCGAAAAAAGCCTCGACACATTCAACAGCCGTATCGGCAAAGGTATCGGTCAGCTTCATGAGAATGCTTTTGTAATATTCGGTATCACCCATCACGACTCCTTTGAATTCTGCAACGACACCGGATAATACTCATGCTTTTCTTATAAACAATACACTGATTATCGCCGGCCTGCAACAGTAGTGCGTCATTATTTTCGAACGGCAAGAGGTGGAACAAGTCCACCCGCAGCCTTCTTACGGAACATACTATGGCATGTCAGAAGCTCTTTGTAATTGAGACGCCGAACGTGCACTGATCAACTGAATACGCTTCGCGATTTCCGTAATCATACATCTGTTCAACCCTTAAAGCATTGACGGTGTTTTTATCCGGTTCCCTTTCCGTATAATTGTGCCGGTCAGTCCCCAGAACATTATAAGCCATAAATGTCGCCGCAACATCTCCCGGAAGAAAAAAACTGAGGCTAACATTCCATTTCTTTGATACCATCTTCATGAAATAATCCTTGAAATCATCTGGTTCCTTCTCGCCGTAATAACCAAAATAATTTGCGGTGTCTTTCAGACTGTCAAGGACAGCATCCCTTCCCGGAAACCCCCAGATCAAGCGCAGGTTTGTCCCGAGAGAAACCCATTCAAACGGCGATACCGTAACATACAACTTGGTCATGTGGGTCGGCAGACTCAGAAAGTTCAACCCGTCATAGGTTACCGCCTTTTTCACCAGATTAATTGACACATCCTTACTTTTCTCATAAAAGGGCGTATATACCGAATCTCCGGTCGGACCAATGGTTCCGGCCCCGTAAACAGTATCTCCATTGATAACGCTGTCCCGAATCGAATAGATCTTGAATGTCTTCTTCTGCTTTTCAACATCAGTTCCCCACGGACGCTGATAGGTATGATTTGCTCCGATCTTCACATACTTGTTTGCATAATTTACTGAAAAATCGATAGTTCCGAATGAATATTCTCCAACATTCACCACCCTGAAAAGCTGCTGTTCCCACACAAAGAGATCATTTACAATGTTATATGAGACAGATGGTTCAACTGTCAATGACCCCATCAGTTTTCCGACATACGTCGCCTCAAATGAATGCACCCGTTCCGGCTTGAGCTTGTGCATTTTACTCAGTTCCGCAGGCTGTACCAGCTTGGCAGTATCCGTTGGTTTCTCTGCCGGCGAAACAAGGGTCGGCACCTTGACAATGTTTCCATTGTTGTCAACCTGATACCGGTTATATTCATAATTGTCCGCAGACCCATTATTCGCAGCCGATTGATAAATCAGCTTGAACGAGTGATTGTCGTTGGGACGATAAACCGCTGCTACTTTCGGACTCAGGAATGTCGCTCGAGTGTGCACGTCAAGACGCAATCCCCCATGGACACCCCACTGGTCATTTATATCGTACAGTCCTTCCCCGAAAAGCGCAAAGGTATTATAAACGATATCAGATACAATAAAATGTTTGGGATTCCATAGCTGCTCATTTTTACCAATAATGTTGTTACCGATATCGTCAATACGATCTTCAATGCCAAATGCAGCCTGGAGGTTCTGAACTGTTTTAAGAAGATACGTTGCACTCAACAAATAACGACGCTCCCCG